>PVBE010910101.1_pt1 | contig 16404 bp, 13 predicted proteins | sample 1631181 | NCBI WGS metagenome assembly PVBE01 (sample SAMN08397723, study PRJNA350692) | Marine metagenome, whole genome shotgun sequencing project. | isolation source: water | place: Pacific Ocean | collected 2012-04
GTGTAGTACTCGTAGCCGATGTCATCGAACTGAGCCCACGCTCCCCGGTTGATGATCTCTCTGATCAGGTCAAGGTCGGGTTCGGTGTCGTCGAGGTGTCCGATGACGATCCGGTCGGGGTCGAGGCCCTGTGAGGTGAGAACGTCGATCTGATCGAGAGCGTTACGACCCAGGTAGGTGTGGGTAGTAACTGCCACGCCGGTCTCAACCGCGGCCATCGCCGAAGCCCGGAACACCACCGCTTCACGGTCGGTCATCGGACCGGTATAGGTGCCTTGCTCGCCGATGATCCCAGCGCGTATCCCGGTGTCACCGACCCCCTCGGTGATCTCTTTGACGAGAAGCTCAGCGATCGCAACGTCATCTAGGTCAGCGATCGCGTCCGGATGATGAACCTCGTGGTAGATGCCCGTTCCCATAACGACATGCACCCCGGTCTCTTCCGAAGCACGAACCAGAGCCTCCGGGTCCCGCCCCAATCCCATTGGGGTCAGATCAACCAGGCAAAACCCACCGGCATCGCCAAACTCCTGGAGCTCCGGCAGGCTGTCGTTGAGAGTCATGACGAGTTCGGCTTGGTCGGTGCTATCAAACGGTGGTTTGGTCGCATCGGCCTTACCGACCAAGTGGGCATGGGCATTTGTGATCCCCCAAGGCTCAGCGGGGATATCACCTAGGACGGTGCGAATTATTCCCTTCAACGACATTTTGTCTGACCCTCCTGTCTTGTCAATGATCGGTTCTAGCAAGTTGCGATTGGAGTTGCCGTGTCATCTTGGTGTCGAGGGGGTTAGCGGTTTTCCGATTTAGTGCCGGCCGCGAGGATGTCATTGACATCCCAATGGCCGGACGCCAGCACGCGTGGTGTCGGTGTGACGGGCAACTCGAGTACCCAGGTGGCGGGGTTGTTGAGCGCTGTTGTGAGTAACTCGGGAAACTCCTCCGGGTCGGTTATCCGTTCGGCTTGAGCGCCTACTGAGCGGGCTAGCGAGACATAGTCCGGTTCGTACGCACTTCCGTCGACACTTCGGAAGTAGGTTCCGGCGTGACGGCCAAAGTGTTTAGCCTGGTAGACGGCGATAGAGGCGTAACCCGTGTTGTTAATGACAAGCCACACGATGTGGAGTCCAGCCGCAACAGCGGTTGGCAGGGCTGCTAAGCAGGCCATAACAGCGCCATCACCGACCAGGCCCACGACCGGTGTGTCCGGTCGGGCAAGCCGGACTCCAATTGGCGCGGCCACTTCCTGTCCCATCGTCCCGAATCCGCTGCCAACGATTTGTGTCCGTTCCTTCAGGAAGGGGAAATGTTGGCCGACGGCGTGACGAATTCCGACACCTGTAATCAGAACAGTGTCCTCAGGCAGGAGTTCCCGTAGCAAGGTGGCCAGATAGGCGGGTTCATACGGGAAACTGGGGTTGGTTCGGACCTCGTGAAGGTCAGCGTCCCAGCCTTCTACCTCTTGCTTGAGGTCGTCGCGCCATTGGTGCCATGTCGTGTCGCCGTCAAGGCGACTACTCAAACAGGCCGAGAGTTCTTCGAGGCAGCGACGAGCGTCACCGATCAGAGCAACATCTGTTGGATAAATCTTGTCGACCTGGTGCGGATCTATATCGATATGGATCAGGCGACTTGGTGGGATAGAGGTGAAGTGGATTGGGCTCCATGAGCTGCAGTCCATTTCTGGAAATCGGGTACCAACAGCGATAAGCAGATCAGCGTGTTTTGCTGCATGATTTGCCGGTCTCGTTCCGACTACTCCGGTAAACCCGACAGCAAGTTGGTGATCTTCAGCGATCGCTCCCTGGCCGCTCATCGTTGTTGCTACCGGTATACCAAAGTTATTGGCGAGGCCTGTAAGAGCACTCGAGGCTCCAGAGATCACAGAGCCGCCGCCAGCGAATAACAGGGGACGTTTGGATTGGGTTATGAGCTCTACAGCCTTGGCTACTTCTCTTGGGTCGGGGCCCGAGCGGCGGACTCTTACAGGCCGAAAGTCCTTATTAGCAGGTGGTACTTGGGCCGAGAAGAAGTCAAGCGGTACTTGGAGGACAACCGGACCAGGGCACCCGGAGAGTGCATAGTTCACGGCGCGGTGAAGTTGGGACGAGAGTTCAGAGGGTACGGTGGCGGAAATAACGCGCTTACAAAGTGGGCGAAGGATGTCGAGTTGGGCGTTGTCGATCGAATACGACAGTTCTTGTATGGGCTCCTTGCCGACGTAGGCACTTGGCATTCCACCACCGATAACCACCATCGCTGACGAGTCGAGAAGCGCGTCGCCAAGGCCTGTTGCCAAGTTGGTGAATCCCGGGCCGACCGTGGTCGTCACGGCGGCAATCCGCCCGCTGGCTCGGAAATACGCATCTGCTGCATGAGCCGCAACCTGTTCGTGGAAGACGGACACGTACCTAATTGTGTCGCTGTCTTGAAGGGCATCAACAAAGGCGAGGTTCCCGTGACCCACCAGCCCAAAGACGGTGTCGATACCCTCCAACTCAAGGGCCTGAACAAGTGAAGCCGCCCCGGTGATTTCCCCCGATTCGTTCATCGTCCCTCTCTTCCTTGGCGGACTTGATTGTGCACATGTAGATTCTTGTGATATGGACCTTACTCAACGTCTTGTCTCGCCTGGAATCCCTTGTGGGCAATGAGCTTCATGAAGACGGCCGGTTTCAAGGGAGGTCTTTGGCCTCTAGTTATCCGTCTCCAGCCCTGGTCCGCTATCTTAACGGTGAGACGAATTACGAGGAGTGTTTTCAGGCGGTAACTGAAGAGGAACGCCTGGTTCTTCGGTCCCCAGTAAAAGTAGCGGTGGTCGGTTGCGGTCGGCACTCGCGCTCAGCCTTGCAGCCAAATCTGGCTCGACTTCCCTCTTTTGACTTAGTGGGGGTGTGTGATACGGACCAGAGCGTTGTGTCGGATTGTGCCCGTCGCTTTGGTGCCAGAGCCGAGTATCTCAATGTGGCACGAATGCTTGATGAGTGCAGACCCGAAGCGGTTGTCGTGGTTGGGACGCCTCAGATGCACTATGACATCGGTCTCGAGGTCGCAGCCAGCGGGGCGAATGTATTTGTAGAGAAGCCACCCGCGCCTGATTCGGTTAGAGCGGGACAACTCGCCGAATGTGCATTGGCATCGGGATCTGCCGGGATGGTCGGCACGATGCTTAGGCACACGACCGCAGTCAGACTTGTGCGGGACCTGATCGACGGTGGAGATTTTGGGGACCGTTTGTTCTTCAGTGGCCGTCTATTTGCCCCTGGACCCACAAGCGACGACTACTACCGTCTCGGGTCTGTGCCCCAGGCGTATTTGGGGGCCCAAGCGATACACCTTCTTGATTGCATGCGTTTCCTGATGGGTGATACCCGTGAGGTTTCCGCAAGGCTTGGTATAGCGGGAGACGCGTTTAGTTTTGCAGTGAATTTCGATTTTCTGAATGGTGCCGTGGGCACTCTGAGTCTTGCAACCCACACGAGGGCGCTAGAGATGGAAATTGTGGTGGGAGGGAGCGGAGGCCAGGTGGCCATCGCTGCCAATGTGAACCATCTGCGCGTTCTTGGCTCTCCGGTATTTCGTAATTCCCTTGGAGGGTATGTTGACGTACCCTCCAAGGGCTGGGACCAGGGGTACACGTATGCTGGGACCCTCCGTCACGGTTATCTCGAGGAACTCCATTCCTTTGCCGTGAGCACGCGTTCGATGATTCCGATTGGGCCCACCCTTTCGGATGGGGTTGTGGCCTTACAGATGTGCGAAGCGATATGGGACAGCTGTAACTCACGTAAGCCTGTTTACCTTGCTAATCCTCAGAGCCTAAAGGTCGCTAACGAGACGTCCCTAGGTCGAGAGGTTTGACAGTGGGCGGCCCGTTCTCTGGACGTCGAGTTCTTGTCACGGGTGGCACTAGGGGGATAGGTCGAGCGGTGAGCTTGCGACTAGCAGCCGAGGGCGCGGATGTGGCGATGAACTACCTATCGCGTGATGATTCTGCCCGGGCTGTTCGTGGCGAGGTGCGGGCCTTCGGTGTCGAAGGAGAAATCTTTCGAGCCGACATCTCAGACCCGGACGAGACAAGGGCAATGGTTGAAGCTGTTCGTAGCGCGATCGGCCCACCCGACATGCTGGTCCATTGTGCCGGTCTCGCCAAGGTAGAACAAGCAGAGGAAGTTTCTTGGGAGTCTTGGAGAAGAATCCTGTCGATCAATCTAGACGGTTCGTTTAATGTCCTCTACGCGACTAAGGACGACATGATCCTCCAGGGCTTTGGCCGGGTTGTAATGCTTTCGTCCATCTCTGCGCTGCGGCCGAGACCACAGCTTGTCCACTATTCAGCCGCGAAAGCTGGGGTATTGGCATTGGTTCGCTCATGTGCAGGGGCGTGGGCGGCACACAATGTGCGTATCAACGCGGTGTGCCCGGGCATGATTGAGACTGAGCCTGTCGTCGACTTGCCAGCTGAGTTCATCGAGTCTGCTCTTGGCGATGTTCCACTTGGCCGGATTGGCCAGCCTGAGGAGATTGCATCAGTCGTGCGGTTTCTTCTGAGCGACGAGTCGAGCTACATCACCGGGCAGACCGTTGTCGTCAGTGGTGGTCGAGTGATGCTTACTTAGCGTCTAGTGGCTCATAAAGGTAGCCACGGCTCACAGAGCTGCGCTTGTTCGAGCTACCTCCGGGTCAAACACATCTCGAACCGCGTCGCCGAGATTGTTGAAGGCCAGGATCAGGAGGGTGATCACGATTGCTGGGAAGATGGCCAACCAGGAGGCGATGGTCAAAAATGGCACTGCGTTAGCCAGCATCCGCCCAAGATCTGGGGTCGGAGGACGGAATCCAAATCCAAGAAAACTGAGGGCCGTTTGTGCCAGCAGGGCGGTTGAAAGGCTGAGTACGCCCATGACCAAGACGGCTGAGCTAATCCCGGGCACGATGTGTCGGATCACAAGCGGAAGTGGCTTTGTACCTGACAATCGGGCTGCATCGACGTAGGGGAGTCCGCGAACCTCGAGGGTCGATCCCCGGGCGATACGGGCAAATCGAGGGATGTAGATGATCCCGATAGCCAGAATCATATTCTGCTTACCCCCTCCAAATATTCCAACAATGAGGATCGCAGTCAGTAGAGCGGGCATTGCCAACAGAACATCGGTTCCGGACATCAGGATCCGTTCAAGCCACCCTCTGCGGTATCCGGCCAGAATGCCGGCAGCACCCCCGACGACAACTGCGAGAGTAACTGCTCCGATCGGCACCAAAAAGACGTCCGGGATTGCGGTGATAATTCGTACCGCAAAATCTCGTCCAAGTTGATCAGTCCCGAACCAATGACGGGTTGACGGCCCCTGAAGCCTATCGGCCGGGTTAATTTCGAGTGGTCCCCATTGGATCAAGAATCGACCGAAAACTGCTAGGAACACAACCGGTGCAATTAGTAGCAATCCGAATTTGCCTGACGGATGTCGGGCCAGGGAGTGGAGCTGGTACCTGATGCGTAACTGCTTGGTCTGTGAGTGCGGCTCTGAGCTGTTGTGACCGTCTGGGTGGGATCCGGGCGTTCTAGAAGTCATTTTTTATCTCGTTGTCTTGGGTCGAGAATTGGATAGAGCAAATCAACGACAAGGTTTGCCGCGATGTAAACGATGGCGATGGCGAGGGAAGCGGCGACAATATAGGGGAAGTCGCGCTCGCGAATTGCTACCAACACCCCACGCCCAAGTCCAGGGATGTTGAAGATTTGCTCTACGATTATCAACCCTCCGACGAGTGCCCCAAACATCAAGCCAATAAGAGTTACTACGGGGCCAAGCGCGTCACGCAAGGCGTGCAGGTAGCGGACCCTGGTTTCCCGAACTCCTTTGACTCGAGCGGTGTCAATGAACGGCTCCTGCAAGCTTGAGATCATCGTGGTTCTGGTCATTTGAATAATCGAAGCCGAAGCAGGCAGAGCTATCGCCAGACAGGGAAGAGAAATCGCTCGTAGGTTGGCAAGGGGGTCTTCGGTGAAGGGTATGTAGTAGGAGGTGTAGAGCGGTTTGAGGAACATGGATCCAAACCAAACAAACAGAACTCCCGATACGAACGTCGGGACTGAGAAGAAGATGAGGGACAGTCCTCTCAGGAGTCGGTCAAGAATGCTGCCAGTGTGGACAGCGCCGTAGACCCCGAGAGGGATACCAATAATGATGGCCAGGATCAGGCTTACGACGGCTAACTCTAATGAGATTGGGAACTGGGCCCGGATGTCGGCCCCGATATCGCGGCCGCTAAAGAGTGAGACACCAAAGTCCCCGCGTACCGCATCGCCAAGCCAGTCGGCGTATCGGACCAGTAGGGGCCGGTCTAGGCCTAACCGTTCACGGAACTCGGCCATCCGTTCCGGGGTGGCACCTTCAATACCGGTCATCTGTTGGGCAATATCGCCTGGCACAAGCGTTCCGATGGTGTAAATCAGAAACGACAGGACGAAGAGGACTCCGACTGCCTCTAGGAGCCTTCGACCGATTAGAAGAATCATGGTTGGGTCTTCGAGTTTGAAGATCGCCTATAAAGATGTTCGAACTCGCCAGCGAAGTGACAGGCAACCGATGTGTCGCGTTGGTGTTCTGATAGCTCCGGTTCTTCTTCTGAACAGACGGGTTGCGCGATCGGACATCGTGTGTGAAACCGGCATCCCGATGGAAGGTCGCTTGCGCTTGCCACCGGACCTGTCAGCACGATTCGTGATCGACCCCTTTCAACAACGGGATCAGATACCGGAACTGCTGACCTCAGGGTGATCGAATAGGGATGGAGAAGAGGGGTGGTGCCTTTAGCGGAGTTTTGGAGCTCGACGATCTTTCCTAGGTACATGACTGCAACTCTGTCGCTCATGAAGTCGACGGCCGCAATGTCGTGGGAAATAAAGACATAGTTGACCGGATGCTGGTCAGCAAGATCCTTTAGGAGGTTCAGGACCTGAGCCTGTGTCGACATGTCGAGGGAACTAACTGCCTCATCGAGCACAATCAATCGTGGTTTACTGGCGAGAGCTCGGGCTATAGCGGCTCGCTGCTGTTGCCCACCTGAAAGTTCGCCCGGATAACGATCGATCATCTGGCCTGGTAGCCCGACCTGATCGAGTAGTTCTGTCACGCGTCGACGACGCTCAGTTTTTTCCAGACCCTCATTCTGTAGGGGCTCCCCGATGCTCCATCCGATTCGCTTCCAGGGATTCAGCGAGCCGGCAGCGTCCTGGTAAACCATCTGAAAACCGTCGTTGCGGGCATTTGCACCTGGCCTTTGGTTGCGAGAGCGTTTGACACTTCTGACGACCACTTCGCCGCTCGTAGGCCTTTCCAGACCAACAATGATCCGACCGAGGGTGGTTTTCCCACAGCCTGACTCACCAACGATCCCGAGGACTTCTCCCGGTTTGATCGTTAGGGTGACATCGTCGAGTGCGTGAACCGTTTCGCTTCGTGTCCTCCGCTGGCCGCGCGAGTAGTGCACGGACACCCGGTCGAGTTCAACGAGGCTCATTTTCCCGACAACCCGGTGCTCTCAGCCCTGTCCCGGTGATCTGAATCTGCCAGCCGGGTAGGTAGAAGTCCGTGGCGTTGACTGATCCAGCAGCGTACTTTCAGGTCGTGAGAGAGATCAGCGAGCGTCGGGGGTTCAGTGCACTTCTCTTCGACGTAGTCGCACCGGTTCTGGAAACGACATCCACTCGGAAGCTCGGTCATCTGAGGTGAAGCTCCGCGAAGCTCCGTAAGACGCTTGCCAGTGGAGCGGTCGGGCTGTGAATCAAGAAGTCCTCGCGTATAAGGGTGAGCCGGAGTGTGAAAAACCGTTTCGACTGGAGCTTCTTCAACGATTTGGCCGGTGTACATCACGATTACCCGATCACAAAGACTGGCCACCATGCCTAGATTGTGGGTGACGAGGACTACCCCCATGCCCCGATCTACCGCGAGGCGTTCGATCAACTCGAGGATCTGGGCCTGGATCGTGACATCCAATGCTGTTGTTGGCTCGTCAGCGATGAGCACAGCAGGCTCGTTTAGGAGACTCATTGCGATCATGACTCGTTGGAGCATCCCTCCGGAGAACTGGTGCGGGTAGTCGTTGATTCGCTCAGTGGGTTCTGGCATGCCGACCCATGTGAGAGCTTCAACAACATTTTCAGTTGCTTCCCGGCGCGAGATGTTGGTATGTCGAGTTGCGGCTTCAATTAACTGCCATCCGATGGTGAAGCCCGGGTGGAATGACCGAATCGGGTTCTGGAAGATCATTCCAATCTCCTTGCCACGAATCTCCCGCATCTCTTTGTGGCTTAGCTTCAGGAGGTCTCGACCGTGTAGTTTGATCTCACCGCCGATGATTCTTCCGGGCGTTGAGACTAAACCCAGGAGGGAGCGTGCGAGCGTCGTCTTCCCGCTACCCGAGTCCCCGACGATGCCGAGCACCTCGCCAGGGGACAACTCGAAAGATACATCGTCAACTGCGACGACCTCCCCATCTTGGCCTGGATAGACGGTTACCAGGTTCTTGACAGATAAGACACCAGGGCCGGAGGGTGGGGTTAATACCGCCATTGCTTTGAAGCCAGGGGCACCGCGACGAGCCCGGCGGGCGCACAGACGGCCTGTGCGCCCACCGGGGTCGTCAGTGGTGTCTTAGTCAGCCGGGGTGAGGGAGAGGTAGAGAACCCTCTTATCGCCGGTCAAGTACCAACTGTGGTCCGCATTACCGAGGAGATCATTTCGGAATATGTGGCCGGTATTGGTATAGACCGTTCCGGAGTACGGGTAAGCATTCTCGGCTTCCAGCATCTGGACTGCTCGGAATGCTTCGGGGCGCTCTTCTGGCGTCGCCTCAGCCAAGGTTGCCAGAGCTGGTGTCAACTCGGGGAGAATCTCATCAGGCATGGCCTGCCATCCGGTTCTCGGTAGCACATACCTGTAGGGGTTTGAGTACCAGCCCTGATCGGTAGAGGACAGGTCGTAGTCAGCGTTTATGAGTTTTGGAATCCATACAGCTTGCTCGACTGGACTCAACTGGACCTCAATACCGCATTCGGCCCAAGAGGCCTGAAGAACCTCAAAGAAGATGTCCTCGTACGGCGCCCGGGTCGGATAAACGAAGTCAAGTTGAGTGCCTTCCAATCCGTTGTCGGCAATAAGTTTCTTGCCTGCCGCAACATCTCTGGTGTAGTTAGGCAGTTCTTCGGGCTTGAGTGCGTATTCGACAAGGGGGTGCGCAGTCGACCACGGCACCGCCTCGCCCATGTAGACGACGTCTGCAAGCGCCTGCCGATCCATACACAGCCACAACGCCTTGACCAGATTGTCGTCGCGCGTCTTTCCGACCTTACTGGCATGGATCCAGAAGGTTCGCGTAGGAATGTCGTCAATCGTCAGACTGTCGTCACCGCGCAGGCCAGCCGTCGTCGCTGCAGACGTCGGGTGGATTAGGGCAACTTCCCCTGCACGGAGGGCCGCGACCATCGACGCGTCCTCTTTGATGATTCTCACGTGTAGGCGGTCATAGTCCGGCAAGGCTGACAGATTCCAGTAGTCGTTGTTGACGTCTAGGACCAACGCGGAGCCTGGGACGTAAGACACAAACGTAAAGGGACCTGTGCCCACCGGCGAAGTTCCCTGGGCAGAGTTGGTCGAGGTGAGGATGGAGGAGAACCCCAAACCCGTCGAATCGCCAATGGTGTAGACGAACGTCGTATCCGGTTCGACCATGTGGTATACGGCCGTGTAGTCGTCGGTACAGGTGATCTCAGCAAGATTCTCAGCGCGCTGCTGCACCATCGGGATTCCGTCTGAGACGGCGCGCTCAACGCTGTATTTTACGTCGGCACATGTAAGCGCCGCACCGTTGTGGAACTTGACTCCCTTGCGCAGATTGAACGTGTAACTCATCTTGTCGTCTGCCATGTACCACGATTCGGCGAGGAGAGGTTCCACCAGGCCCGATGGCGTCGTTCTCACAAGTGTTTCGAAGACTGATGTGAAAAGCGGAGCATCAAACTCTCCGCCGGCAGAGTTCTTTGGATCAAAGTTGTAGACCTCGGCCTTTTCCGAGACGACTACTGTGATTAGGTCGACGTCGGAGGCAGCGGCTTCTTCCTGAGCTGCGGCGGCCTCTCCCTTAGCTGCGGCGGCTTCTTCCTGAGCTGCGGCGGCCTCTTCCTGAGCTGCGGCGGCCTCTCCCTTAGCTGCGGCGGCCTCTCCCTGAGCTGCGGCGGCCTCTCCCTGAGCTGCGGCGGCCTCTCCCTGAGCTGCGGCGGCCTCTCCCTGAGCTGCGATCAACTCACTATCGTCTCCGCAGGCTCCCGCAACGAGAGCGAGACTTAGGAGACTTGCGGACAAAGTCAACATTGGTCTTGGCATTGAGACTCCTCCTCCTTTTTGGATAATCACTGTTACTGGTAGTGCGACTAGTCGCGGCGACCGTGACTCTAGTTTGCTTACCGTAACACTTCCAAAATGGACTTTCCCGGGTGGTGAAACCTTCCTTCATCGTGGGAAGGCACAGCATGCAAGGTCGGCATGGTGATATTCCGATTCTGCCCATACCTGTGCTTGCCGGCGAAGAGGAGGCTTGACGGAGGGAGATGAAGAGGAGGCTTGACGGAGGGAGATGAAGAGGAGGCTTGACGGAGGGAGATGTAGGTGGTGAGTAGACCTGCCCTCCTGTTTAAGGATGGATCTACGGAGTTCTTTAGTAGCCGGTGATCCGAATGATCTTTCCAACGATCGCCGTGCGCCCGTTGGGCCCGGGGATGGGCCGGCCTGGAGTGCCCTGCCCAGTTGAGACATACAACGCCCCGTCGGGTCCGATCGTGATATTGGTTGGCTCATCAAGGCCTGCAGCAAGGACCCTTTCGGGTCCTCCATCGGACGGATATATGGTTACTCGCCCGCTGTACCTGAGATACCCGCCGTGGAGGGCCTGGATGTCGGATGAGAAGAGGTCGACGCCCTGGTGGAATAGCTGAGCATGATCGGCAGCCATCTCTACAGTGAAAACGTTTCCCCTACTGTCAACGGCTACGTCCACAGCGGCGGTCAGACCGGTGATCTCATCGCTGGACTCTCCCGTGCGGGGGTCCACCCTGACAATCTTGGAATCTGTCGGGATAAGGGGTAGATACCGCCCATCACACATGACCGCTGAAACAAATCGGCAGGCCGAGCCTTCTGCACGAGCTACTCCTGAGAAGAGGGCAACCAGAATGTCCCCGGTTCTTGGGTCCACCCCGAGCCCAGCGGGAACTGCCTGCTGGCCACTAGTTAGCCTGTCGAACGTCGCTATCTCTCTGGAAGGGTGACCAAGAAGGGAGATCTCGATGAGTTGGTTGAAGGTGCTTTGCGTCGCGTAGATACTCAGCTGATCGGGACCGAAGCCAATTCCGGTCATATTCGAATCCTGTTGAATTTCTCGAACAAGTGAGCCGTTTTCGGCGAGCTCTATCAAAGTGAAGTTTCCACCCGTGTCGCCGATGCCTCCGTCAAGGGAAAAATATGTACGGCCGTCCGTGTGGACCAGAACGTCCGAGGCACCGCTCACTTCGTCCCGACCGGTCTCGTATTTGTTGACTGAATTGAAGCTGATCAGATGGTCCAGTCTTCTCTCGGCCTCGCCATCGTCCGAGAAGTCACCGTCGCTGTTTCGATCGAAGAACCGAGTCACACGGCCGGTCCGCAGAATGTGCTCTTCGGCATCTTCTCCTAGCCCTGCCTCAGCCACCACGAGGGCGCCGTCCTTGTCGATGCCAACCCCCCGGGGGTTCCAGAGATCGCTTAACACCTCTTCGACCTTGAACTCACGTTCCGACCGAACGCTAGAATCGGTTTCGGATTCCGGTTGGTGTGTTGCCGAGTTACAGGAAATAGCCACTAAGCAGGTTGCAACGAGAATCACCAGGGTTCGTGGCCGTTGGTCTTCGTTGTGTCTTGCTAGAGCGATGTTTTGAGTAACTATTCCACCCATCCGAGTGCCACCTCTTACCTCTGGGGCTTACTATTTGGGACACCCGATAGTTCTTGGGACACCCGATAGTTCTTCCTTAGGCCGAGATCGCAGCCGTTTAACTGCAGTCGGGCCTGGATCAGGATTGATGAGGCCGACCGGAAATTGTTGGCATGTGCGGTTCCCGGGTTCGATCTACGCATAGTACTGTTGTCTACCTCGCGGGTTTTGGGTCGGTGGGACCATGGTTGGCCTGTAATCGCGACTTGACTTAGGAGGGAGAAGTTGTGGAACTAGCGATCAACGCAGATTCTTCTTGGAATCGCTGGCACTCAAGTTACGAGGCACTGGGAGAGCGGTGCCGTGGATTGGGCGTCGGTGCGTTGGAACTCGTCTACTACCCCGACAACGCAGGTTTCGCGACTGCTCCCGAGGTACTAGCTGACTATGGGGTCCGCATCATTTGTGTCAACTCGACGGCCAAATGGAGAGTCATGATCACCAACGACCTGGCTGAGGCGCAAGACCAGATCATGACTGTTATCAATCTTGCAGCCGACCTTGGTGCCGAGTTCGTCATTACATATCCGGGGCATAACTCGGATTGGGATTTCGAGAAGACCGTCGACGAGTACAGAACTCGGATGGAGCCCTGCCATGACCTTGCTGCAGAAAAGGGCATCACGATGCTTCTCGAAAACCACTTTGATCTGCGCAACGAAGACCCAGAACAACGCGATGTGGTGCGGAGACCGGAACTAACAGCGCGCTTTCTGGACGCTTTGGATGTGCCATGCGTCAAGGTGAACTTTGATGCCGGGAACGTTTATGCAGCTGGCATCGAGCCGTGGCCATACGGATACAGAGTTCTTCGGGATTACGTCGCTTACGCGCACCTTAAGGGGATGGCCAGGTACTCCGAGGACCTCTACGGCTCCTCTGAGGATTTTGAGAGCCTCTCCGATGCTCATGCGGGAGTCTTCGTGCCGGTCGCAGTAGGTGACTGCGGAATTAATTACTGGGGCCTGCTCAAGGAGATGACTCAAGATGGCAACGTAAAGTTCGCGACTTTCGAGGACCATGCAAGAGCGGAACATGCTGACACGATTTACGAACGCGGGATCGCCTTTGCTCGTGCGGCAATCGAAGCAGGTCGTGTTGACTCGAGTCGGTCGTTCTTAGTTGAGGCGTAGGGAGGATGCCGTGATAGTCGCCTGGGCGGACGTGGAGGTGCGGGGGTGGGGAGTGTGGTGAAGCAGGTGATGACCGTGCGGGGTGCTATTTCGCCCGACGAGTTGGGTCACACGCAGATGCACGACCACCTCTTTGCCGATCTGTCCTGGGCGAGGCACCGGTGGTTAGCGATGCCCATTACGGACGAGGTGCAGATCACCGAAGAGATCCGACTCTACGGGCAGGCCGGTGGCGGAACGTTGGTCGATCCAGTGTTGGAGCACATCGGCAGGCTCCCGGAGGCGATGCGCAGGGTCTCCGAGGCAACGGGTGTCCACGTGGTCATGGGTTCTGGCTTCTATCGGGAGCCCTACTACCCGGAGTTTGTGAACAAGTTGCCGACTCAGGATATAGCTGACTACATCATTGATGAGATTGAGAATGGGGTGGGGGACACTGGGATCAAGCCGGGGATCATTGGTGAGATCGGGCTTGACAAACAATGGGTGCAGGGCGTCGAGGAGAGGGTCCTTCGCGCAGCAGCGCGGGCTCAGGTAGCGACGGGATTGGCGATCACGACCCACACCCCTCCCAAAATGTCACTGGAGTTCCTCAAGATCTTCCAGGAAGAGGGTGTCGAGCCCGACCGAGTGGTGTTCGGGCATCTAGACAACACCCTTGAGATGCACGAGTTGGAGCGGGTCGCGGCGACTGGGGCGTACATCGAATTTGATCTGATCGGGATCGATTTCATCAACTCCGACGAACGAAGGGCCGAGTTCCTAGCGGAACTGGTTCGCTTGGGCCACCAGGACCGCCTACTTGTCGCTCAGGACATGCCGGCGCGACCGCGGTTCAAGACGAACGGTGGACACGGCTATCAGCATTTGATTGACAACTTCTTGCCGATGCTTCGCGAGGAAGGCGTTGACGAGGAGGCCATTCACGCAATGACCCACCTCAACCCAGCCCGAGTTCTCGCCGTCTAGGAGATCTGCGGATGACCCGTCCGGGACCATCAACTGCGGGAGTCCACGGCGTTACTGCTCGTGAAGCAGGAACTGGAACCCCAAGGGTTTTGGGAGCGAAAACCTGGTTGCCTATGAGGCAAGAAGTTCCGGATGGAGTGAGTTCGGACGTGGAGGTGTGGTGAAGAAGGTGATGACCGTGCGGGGTGCTATTTCGCCCGACGAGTTGGGTCACACGCAGATGCACGACCACCTCTTTATTGATCTGTCCTGGGCGAGGCACCGGTGGTTAGCGATGCCCATTACGGACGAGGTGCAGATCACCGAAGAGATCCGACTCTACGGGCAGGCCGGTGGCGGAACGTTGGTCGATCCAACGTTGGAGCACATCGGCAGGCTCCCGGAGGCGATGCGCAGGGTCTCCGAGGCAACGGGTGTCCACGTGGTCATGGGTTCTGGCTTCTATCGGGAGCCCTACTACCCGGAGTTTGTGAACAAGTTGCCGACTCAGGATTTAGCTGACTACATCGTTGATGAGATTGAGAATGGGGTGGGGGACACTGGGATCAAGCCGGGGATCATTGGTGAGATCGGGCTTGACAAACGATGGGTGCAGGGCGTCGAGGAGAGGGTCCTTCGCGCAGCAGCGCGGGCTCAGGTAGCGACGGGATTGGCGATCACGACCCACACCCCTACCTACATGTCGCTGGAGTTCCTCAAGATCTTCCAGGAAGAGGGTGTCGAACCCGACCGAGTGGTGTTCGGGCACCTAGACGGGGCGCTAGAGATGCACGAGTTGGAGCGGGTCGCAGCGACTGGTGCGTACATCGAGTTTGATCTGATCGGGATCAATTTCGTCAACTCCGACAAACGAAGGGCCGAGTTCCTAGCGGAACTGGTTCGCTTGGGCCACCAGGACCGCCTACTTGTCTCTCAGGACATGTGTTCTCGTAGCCGGTTCAAGACGAACGGTGGACATGGCTATCAGCATTTGATTGACAACTTCTTGCCGATGCTTCGCGAGGAAGGCGTTGACGAGGAGGCCATTCACGCAATGACCCACCTCAACCCAGCCCGAGTTCTCGCCGTCTAGGGCGTAGTTATTCAGTTCAGCTGATTACCCGTCGAGATTTTCCTGTTGTTGAAGGGCGAAGATCGAACGGTACCCGCCGGACCAGTCAGGGGGTATGAGACATAGGCCTGGTTCGTGGCGTGCCCATCGAGAACCGCTGCCCCTAACGACCTGTTGGTAGTACTTGGATGGTGTTGGTACAGCCGTATATGGCATGGCGTCGGCTGCTGAGTACGCGTTCAGCAAGAGAGGGCGAGGGCTTTCGCTTACGTTGCGTCGTGATCCGTGCACCGTTCGGCAGTTGTGGATTGTGATCGATCCAGAGGGTGCGGGCAGGTAGACGATCTTCGATGGATTGAGTCTCTTGGTGTCGTCGTCGGACAAGCAGCCGCGCCAGTTTCCTTTTTCGTCGTATTGGTCGAAGAGTGGTCCTTGGTGGCTCTCGGCAACTACTCCGAGTGGCCCTTGGTCGTCGTCGCAATCCTGAAGGTACAGGCCGACTGTGCACGGTGTGAAGTTTGTGTGAGGCCAAAATCCGATGTCTTGGTGCCACCGCACCTCCTCGCCTCCTCCCGACCACTTGAAGTTGAGTTTCGAATGGTGGAACTTGATGTTGGGGCCGATTAGATCGGCAAGAAGGTCCGTTATGAAAGATGACGAGGCATAGCGCCAAAAGTCTTCGTCGTAGTCGTTTGGACTTGTAAGTCGCCGCAACCTCGGTTCGTTGGAGTTATGGCCGGGTTCTAGATCCCAAGTTGTATCCGACTGCACGATTTGTCGACTCGCCTCGATGGATCTGGCGGCGGCATCCCGTAGATTCTCAAGGGTGTCGGTACCGAGGGCTTGTTCAACGATCAAGTACCCATTGTTGAAATAGAACTCTTGTTGGTCTCGGGACAAGACGGTTGGTGTCTGGGTCAGGACCTCGTCTGGTGACATTCCAGGAGCCTCTATCAATCAACCTTTGTATCTGCGCGTGAAAAGTTAGTACGTTTTAGCTGGTGCTAATCAAGGGAGATTGGTGCGCCACACGCCTTCGCAGGTCAGGGCCGGTCCTTAGGGGCCGGTCCTTTGCGTTCTGGGTTCGCGTTGTGCGGTGGCTTCGTGTTCCCCGGGTGGTGTTGCGGATCAGATCCGAGCCAACTGGAGGTCCCCTACGAGGTCTTCGAACAGCACTACGACCCTGACGGTCCGTACAGGCACATTGTCAAGGGCTGACAC
>PVBE010823471.1_pt1 | contig 16403 bp, 14 predicted proteins | sample 1631181 | NCBI WGS metagenome assembly PVBE01 (sample SAMN08397723, study PRJNA350692) | Marine metagenome, whole genome shotgun sequencing project. | isolation source: water | place: Pacific Ocean | collected 2012-04
AACTGTAGATCTAATCGGCCGGATACCTGACAAGCGTGGATTTTTTGTTGAATGGTACAACGGTATTCCATGGACAGGTGAACCAATTCTCGTTGGATACAACGCCGCTCAAACTGCGGCAGAAATCGAAACATGGACTGACGATGAAACGCTGGAGTCTGCTATATCTACTCTCCAAACTTTCCAATTCTGACAGTACACACTTCATCTAAATTGGTGATGGTTCTACTTTCTGCCCAGGTGTCCAAGAGACGGGAAGATGTTTGATGCCGCCTATAAAATTGGAACGGAGTCTAGAAGGCTCTCCTGCCAGTTGGATATCAGGCATACGAGTGATAACTTCCTTAAAAATTAGACGAAGTTCGGCACGGGCTAAATTAGCTCCTAAACAATAGTGAGCTCCGCCGCCACCAAACGCTATGTGATCATTGGGGTCACGTGTGATATCAAAAACGAATGGGTCATCGAAAACTGTTTCATCACGGTTAGCTGAGATATACCACATAACAACTCGGCTTCCTTGTTCAATCTCTGTACCGAGAAGTTCTGTTGGCGCAGTTGTCGTTCGACGAAAATGTAAAACTGGGGTAGCCCAACGAATGATCTCATCGACAGCGCTATCAAGATACCTATCAACGTCGCTTTGAAGAAGCTGCAATTGCTCTGGATGCGACAAAAGCGCATACATACCATGGGCTGTAGCGTTACGAGTCGTTTCATTCCCAGCAACAGCAAGAAGCAACATAAAGACATCTATCTCAAGGTCGGTAAGTCGATCTCCATCGATTTCTGCATTAATCAGTTTCGTAATGATGTCATCCTGTGGATCGATTCCACGAGCGATCGCTAGTTCATGCGCGTACGCATATAACTCCATAGCAGCCACACCCGGATCACCCTCATACTCAGGGTCATCAACTCCTATAAGGTCATTAGACCATTTAAAGAGGAGATGCCGGTCTTCCTGAGGAACCCCCATAATTTCTGCAATCGCTTGTAGAGGAAGCTCAGCTGCTAAATCTTCAACAAAGTCAGCTGAACCCGACTCAATTACATTATCGACAATCAAGGTTGTCCGATGAGCCAGAAATTGTTCAAGTAAACCAATCATGCGAGGGGTAAATCCTTTGCTGACTAGTCGACGATACCTTGTATGCTTCGGCGGGTCGGTGTACAGCATGTTGAGACCTCGTTGATCAACAAACTTTCCTTCCTCATGATCAATCCGAGGGTTTGCGATGCTAATTCCTCCAACTTCACTCGAATAAAGTTCATTATCCCTATTAACCGTTCGTACATCCTTATGACGAACCACATTCCAGAAACCACCTCCATCTGGATGGTCATGCCAAAACAATGGGGATTGGTCTCGTAGTGTCTTGAACATCTCATGATGTTCCATACGTACAAACCGATCCGCATCTAACAGATCTATGTCAGTAAGGTCCATGTTGGCTCCGGTCGCGAACAAGGGATAGTGTTTTTGCCTTTGACTTCTTAAGGGGTTAAGGAAGTCATTGTGATTCAATCTCTAAATGCTGAAATGGAACTTTTACATTCCTTTGAACAGCACTATTGTTTATTAGTAGAGTATTTAATGAAATACATTAACTTAGGTTAAGTGAATTGGCAACAGGAGAAAATAATATGTCCCAGCAGATCAACACTAGTAACGATCCGTACATCATTGTTTCCTCTGACTCCCATGCCGGGCTGCAATGCGAAGAATACCGACCGTATCTGGACTCTGCAGTACATAAAGAATTCGATGAATACGTCAAAGAGCGGCACGAACACCGGAGGCTTACTGAAGAAATCAACGGTGAATACGTTGAGGAATGGGAAAGTACGAATGCCGAAGGCCTCCGTGGTGCATACGATCCGGAAGTACGCGATAAAGAACTAGATGCTGACGGAATATCAGGTGAAATCATTTTCGCCGACGGTGATGCAGTTACAGGGATGGAATCTCCCCCATTTGGAGCGGGGCTCGCAGCCGGCCAAATCACTGACCCGCGACTAGCATTCGCAGGAGCGAAAGCACATAACAGATGGTTAGAAGAATTTTGCGCTACAAGCCCAGAGCGACGCGCAGGGGTTGCATTACTTCCTATTACGCATGGAGTAGATGACGCAGTTAAAGAAGTTGAAGCGCTAGCCGGAAAACCGGGAATTAAAGGGGTCATGATTCCAACTCTCTGGCATGAATCGGCTCCATATGGGAGTGACCACTACGACAAATTTTGGGCTGCATGCGCTGAAACTGGCCTTGTGGTGCATACACACTCAGGCGAAGCTGACTTTCCAAGCTATGGCGAAAATATAGCTATGTATGTTTCAGAGGTTGCTTTTTGGACACATCGAGCTCTTTGGCAACTGTTATTCAGCGGGAAATTCGATCGGTTTCCTGGATTAAAATACTGTGTCGTGGAATGTGGAAGTTGGTGGGTCGGAGATCTCTTATGGAAGGCCGACGTGAACTTTGGCGCAAGCTGGAAAATTAAGAAGATGAGTAGCAGGATGAAGGGCCTATTGACAAAACTTCCATCTGAATACTTTGGAGACAGCATCTTTATTGGCGCATCCACAATGAGCCGTTATGAAATACGAGAACGGAACCGTAACGGGATTGATGCGCTCATGTGGGGAACTGACTATCCGCACCCAGAAGGCTCATGGCCAAACACTGCTGAACGTCTCGAAACAGATTTTCAAAACGTTTCTATTGAAGACACACGACGCCTTCTAGGTCTTAATGCTATAGAGTGCTACAACCTTGACACTCAAGGATTAAGTGAGGTTGCGAACCGGATAGGCCCAACGCCTGAGAGGTTAAATCAGAATCCTGATCTGAGGACAAGTCCAACTGCAAAGCGAGACGGGCGTTGGTGGTTTGATGAGTACGGCATTGAGTGGAAGGGCTCAGAAAGCGGACACTAGGAGTCGCTATTCAATTTAGAAAGGTATAGGGGAAGTTATGGCAATAGATGTTCCAGAAACCGATCATCATATTGTTATCTCTGCTGATAGTCATTGTGGGGCTGATCTTCGAGATTACAAACCATACCTAGAGAAAAAATACCATAATGACTTCGAAGAATGGGCAAACGCTTCGGAGGAAGCTGCTAAGAAACAGGAAGCTTTGTTCTCTGGGAAAGGGAGATCTACTCGGAACGTTGGAATAGACGGAGACCCTGATCTGGACGCTGATAGAAATTTTTCTTCTGAGCGGAGATTAAAGGAGCAGCAGGAAGATGGGGTCATCGGGTTCGTACTATTCCCGAACACCCAGCCACCATTTGCTCCGCAGGCAGCTACCCAATTTGAAGCGCCACCATATAGTGACAATTTCGAACATAGGTGGGCTGGCCTACGAGCCCATAACCGGTGGTTAAAGGACTTCGTTGATCAAGCACCAGCACAACGAGCGGGCATCGCTCAAATTTTTTTAGGAGACGTTGAAGGATCGGTTGCTGAGATTGAATGGGCAGCTGAAAACGGCCTCCGAGGCGGCATTCTTGTTCCAGGAGCCCCACCTGATTCGCCATTCGAGCCTCTCTATTCAGCAAGCTACGAACCAATTTGGGCTGCCGCTGCTGCAAATAACATGACATTGAATCATCATGCTGGAGGCGCAACCCCAAATTTTGGTAATCACTTTCCTTCTTCGCTTGCTGTCTTTATGCTTGAAGTTTCTTGGTGGTCTCAAAGAGCATTATGGCACCTCATATTTTCTGGAGTTTTTGAACGCCATCCTTCGCTGAGATGGATAAATACAGAAACTGGAACTGCTTGGGTTCCAGATACCTTAAAGAAACTTGATTCGTTCTACCACCGGATGAAATATTCAAAATATGGATCTGAATCAATATTTGGAGGAATGGCTGTCGAACATTTAAGTTTGACCCCAAGCGAATATTGGCAACGCCAATGCCACGTAGGAGCAAGTTTTCTTCGCCCCGCTGAAGCCCCATTATGTGAAAGTATCGGTATAGAAAATATTCTCTGGGGATCTGATTACCCACACATAGAAGGATCTCACCCACATACCCGTGAACATCTTCGCCTAACGTTTTCTGAAATGCCTCAGGAGAATGTAGTGAAATTACTGACAACAAACGTCGCTCGAGTCTATGGATTCGATCTCGACGTCCTGAAACCTCTTGCCGAACAGTACTGTCCTACGAAGGAAGAAGTATCGACTTACATTCCATATTCTGAAATTCCTGAAACAGCAAAAGGGTGTCCGGGCATGAATCCGCTAAATCAAATACAAGAGGTCGCATAATGGCTGATAGCCCTGAGAATATCAACATTGAAGGTTCTGTAGCCGTTGTTACCGGCGGAGCGAACGGTATAGGAAAGGGAATTGTTAAGGCTCTGCTTTCTCGAGGGGCATCGGTAGTGATCGCCGATATAGAAGAACCTGTCCTCGCCGAAACGGTTAAAGAGTTATCGCAATTTGGACCATTGGACAGCTTTGTCACAGATGTTGCTGATGAAACTTCCGTTGAAGCCCTTTCTGAATATGTTTTTGACACCCAAGGAAAATGCAATCTCTTATTCAATAATGCTGGTGTCGGATCAGGTGGAGGGGGGAAAGCTTGGCAAAATGAGCCGAATGACTGGAAATGGTGCTTTAGCGTTAACGTCTTTGGAACAGCACATGGAGTTATTTCCTTTGTCCCGAAAATGATTGAATCAGGGGAACCTGGTCATGTCGTAAACACGTCTTCAGGAGATGGAGGATTTGCACCTGTCCCTATGGCTTCAGTTTATGCTTCGAGTAAAGCAGCAGTAAGTTGTTTCACTGAAGCTCTAAATCATCAATTGCTAAGCGAAACCGACAATATGGCAGCTTCTGTGTTCTACCCTTCTGGGGGGCTTATGAACACCGGCCTATTCACGTCTCAACGTAATCGGCCGGAAGAACTTCAAAGAGTCCGTGGTGGAACAGGACGAAAATCGATGACGTTTGATGAGATGAAAGATCTACTTGAAAAAGCAGGGCGCGATATAAAGGTAGCCGATCTTGATGAACTCGGGTCATTCGTTGTCGAGGCTACCCATGAACGACGGTTCATAATTGGACGAGATCTAGAAGACACAGTCGATCTTCTCCACCGACGGGCAGATGCTATTTCTACTTTCCAATGTCCCCCACACCACGACATGGGACTATAGGCAAAAAGATATTTACTCTTTCAAAGCTTCATCTAGAGGAAGTGAAGTCTCTACGGAAGTAGATTCATCCTTTTTTCTTCTTGGCAACTTTAACAATGGGCGATATTTGAAACCGACGAGCCATCCAGCCCAACCGAGTATTGCTCCAACAAAAATATCTAACCACCAATGGTTCGCTGTTACAACAACGACAATTGTTGTTATTAGAGGGTGAAGGATGATCAACCAACGGTAGCGGGACTTAACGATAGACATAACTGCCAATGCAAGTAGAAGAGCCCATCCAACATGTAATGAAGGCATTGCTGCAAACTGGTTGGCAGCTTTTGCGATCCCAAGCCTATAGGGGTCAGGTCCAAACACTTTAGCGGTATCAACAAATCCTGGTATCTCTGCAAGCCGTGGCGGAGCAAGAGGAAAAGCAAGGTGGATAATAAGTCCGATAGCTGTGGTGGAAATTAAAGCAAATCTAATTCTTGCCATCCATTCACGTTTTCGGAACATCGCCCATAGGAGAAAAATGATCATCGAAGGGAAATGCATAGCGAAATAGAAAACATTCGCTACTTGAACAACCCAATCAACATCAATAATTTGTTTTTGAAGAACTGTTTCGCTGGGTAAACCTATCCGTTCCTGAAATGAAACAACTCGATCAGCATTCTCCTGAGCAAGTTGAAACGACCCAGAAGTTAATCTGCGCACCGCAGAATATCCGAGCCAAAGCAATCCGAATGCAACAATATTAAAAAAAATGGACATTCGTAAACTTGGACGTTTACAAACGGTGATTAGTTTACTTATTTTCGGTATTACAGTTTCCATAAACTGCCCCATCGATAGCCCCCCGGCAACCCTAATCCCATACTAAAACATCTTGATGAAAAAATGAACCTGCTGAAGAAGAATATAAGAAATGGTAGATCATGTTGACCACAACTAGTCTTTGATAGAGGTGACTATGTCATTCAACCAAAAAATTTCAGCAATTCTTGAAACTGACGATGAAATCGCAGCTATTCTTTCCGCATCTGGGACGGAACTTCCTCCGCTCCTTCCCGCTCTAGCCTATGCACTAGGTGATCTCACCTTATTAGCTGAAGATCTCTGGTTGGATCCGGCTAAGTCACTTGAAGAACAAGGTGGGTGGAATGCTCACGAACAAGAACAATGCAGAAAGATTGCCTTGGAGGGGATTAAGCGTCTTCGCGACGGAGAGACGAGAGATTCTAGCTTTACTGACGAAGACCTTTGTACGATTATGTCTTGGGCATGTGGAACTCAACTTGATGGGTCATATCTTGAAATGCTTCAAGAAGAGCTTGCCCCAGATAATCGAGATCTAAGAGCTCCAGATTGGAGCAAAGAAGATTACGCCAAAGACCGAGACTTCACAGTGGCCATTATTGGGGCCGGCATGTCTGGGATTCTTGCCGCATACAGACTCAAGCAATCAGGAGTGGACTTTGTCATTTTTGAAAAAAATCCTGACATCGGAGGGACTTGGTTAGAAAACACTTACCCAGGTTGTCGCGTTGATGTCTCCAACCATGTCTATTGCTATTCATTTATGCAAAAACATGACTGGCCACAGTTTCATTCAACTCAAGAAGTTCTTCTCCAATACTTTAATGAGTGCGCAGATCATTTTGATATCCGAAAAAATATTCGTTTTTCAACTGAGGTTTCATCTGCTGTGTGGGATGAAACCTCAGGGGAATGGGCTTTAGAACTGTCATCTGGGAACGGTGAAGAGACCTTTCATTGTCAAAGCATTATCAGCGCCGTAGGCCAACTCAACCGCCCAGCGTTCCCGGAGATATCTGGTAGAGATTCCTTCAAAGGGCCTTCTTGGCACTCTGCTCGATGGAATCATGAAGAAACGATTAAGGGAAAAAGAGTTGCAGTCATTGGTACTGGTTGCAGCGCCATTCAGTTCATTCCTCATGTTGCTAAAGAGGCAACATCGACCACAATTTTTCAGCGGACTCCTAATTGGTTGATGCCCAGACCGCAGTATCAGAAGGAACTCCCCCAGAGTTTACTTTGGTGTTTTGAGCACATTCCCTTTTATAACAATTGGTTCCGATTGCACCTATTCTGGAGAAGTCACGAGGGACTTCTCCCCCGCTTAGAAGTAGATCCCGAATGGGATGGAAGCGAAGATAATTCTGTTAGTGCAAGCAATCATGAACTGGGTTTCATGTTGCGGTTATATTTGGAAAGCGAATTCAAAGACCGGCCAGACCTTCTGGAGAAAGTAACCCCTAGGTACACAATGGGGGCGAAAAGATTCGTTATTGACGATGGCTTATGGGCAACTACCTTAAAGCAGCCTGATGTTGAATTGTGTACGAATCCAATCGCTGGGATCACTGAGGATGGTGTACTCACTGAAGATGGGACTTTGCATGAGGCGGACGTCATTATTTATGGAACCGGATTTAAAGCATCAGAATTTTTAACGCCGATGAAAATAGTAGGGAGGGAAGGACTTGACCTTCATGAACAGTGGGATGGCATTGCGCAGGCATACCTCGGTATTGTTAGCCCAAATTTTCCAAATCTATTTTTTATGTACGGCCCGAATACAAACATCGTAATTAATGGCAGCATAATCTATTTCTCAGAATGTGAAACGCATTACATTACGCGCTATATCCGCCACTTGCTCAAACACGACATTAGGGCGTTAGACGTAAAAAAAGAGATTCATGATGAATACAACTTACGAATAGACGATGGGAACTCACAAATGGCTTGGGGTGCATCATCCGTAAATAGCTGGTACAAAAATCCTAATGGGAAGGTAACCCAGAATTGGCCTTTTTCCCTTCTGGAATACTGGGAACAGACTCGAGAGATCAACCCAAGCGACTACATCAAGATAGAATAACGCTCGAAACCTATACAAGAAATAGGATTAAAGATCCTCTAGTGAGATTCGTATGAACGGCCATCAAATAAATTTGGATACTGCGGTGACGGGTAAAGGAATGCCTGTCATCTATACGCATGGATGGGCGGATGATCGCTCAGCTTGGAATGGCGTGATTGAGTCTTTAGGTAACGACGTCAGAAATATCGCTTGGAGTATTCGTGGACATGGTAAGTCAGATGCTCCCCCTTCAGGGAACTACACCAGAGCCCACACATTAGGTGATTTGGAAAGAATTGTTGATATGGCTGATGAGGAGGTTGTTTTAGTCGGACATTCTCTTGGCGGATACCTTTCTTTAGCTTTTTGCCTTCAACACCCCGACCGTGTCAAAGCATTGGTGTTGATTGCTGCGGGGCCAGGATTTAGGAAGGAAGAGACTCGGAATCAATGGAATGATTCTGTTCGAGCTTCGGCCAAAAAAATGGATATCCCTGAAGGCAGTGAAGAAGCAGCTCTTCACGTTGATTCCTGGGTTATTGACTCTCTCGGAGAAATAACTAGCCCAGTATTAGTGATTGTTGGGGAGAAAGATAAACGATTTGCCGCATCAATGGCAGTTTTTGAAAAATACTTAGATGTCAGGTCATCGGTCGTCGTTCCAGAAGCTGGTCACTCAGTACACCGTAAAAATCCGCAAGCTGTGGCACTAGCTATTCAGGACTTTCTTTCTGACATCAGCTAGTGCAGAAATAGTGTTGGGCTGGTTTCGTCAGCTATCTCCTTGTAGGGTCACGCTTATAGAAGTGGTATCAAAAAGGAGGTCATGTGGCTGGTCCATTAGAGGGTATAAAAATTATCGATGTCTCAGCTGTAATTTCTGGCCCTATGGCCTGTCAGGTTCTGGCGGACCTCGGTGCTGACGTAATTAAGATCGAACCGTTAGAGATTGGAGATATAACGAGAATTGGAGGGTATCGGGTTGGAGATATCTCAGCTATCTTTGCTTCAGCTAATCGCGGAAAGCGATCAGTGGCTCTTGATCTTTCTCAAGAAGAAGGACTTGCAGTTTTTAAAGAAATCGCTGCAAGCGCAGATGTCCTTGTTCAAAACTTTCGACCTGGAGCAGTTGATCGGATGGGAATAGGGCCAGATGAGATGCTCAACTTAAATCCCGATCTTATTTATGTTTCAATTTCTGGCTTTGGCCCTGATGGCCCTTATCGAGATTGGCGAGTATATGACCCTATTATCCAGTCGATCTCTGGCGTAGTCTCAATCCAGCAGAGTCAGGATGTGCCTATTCCTGACTTGGTCCGGACTATTGTCTGCGACAAGACAACCGCTCTTACTGCCGCAAACGCAATTAGTGCAGCATTGTTCGCAAGAGAATCTGGAAAGGCCAGTGGCCAGCATATAGAAGTACCGATGCTTGACGCTGCTATCTATTGGATGTGGCCGGATGTTTTTATGGGCCATACGTTATGGGGAGATGATGTGACTCCGGGAGCTCTTATTTATCAGATCTACCGATTACAACAGACAGCTGACGGCCACCTTGTCTATTTCTTCGCTACCAATAAAGAATTTGAAGGCTTATGTAGGGCACTGAATCATCCCGAATGGGTCGATGATCCTCGTTTTGCCGAACCTGCTGTACGTCTTGAATCAGACAATTATGCTGCGTTAGGAGAGTTGTTACACAATGCGTTTCTAGAGTTCTCAACTGATGACATTATGGATCGTCTTCATGATGAGGAAGTTCCAGCTGCGCAAGTAAATAGCGTGGATGATGTCTTTACAGACCCTCAAGTAGTGAATAACGAAATTATTGTTGAGTGGGAACATCCGGATGCTGGTCTAATGAAGATGGCAAAACCTCCTATCAGATGGGGAGCTACAAAGCCGGAAGCAGTCTGGTCTACTGATCATTTAGGGCAAAGCACGGAAGATGTTTTATCTGAATTCGGTTTTAACGAAGAGCAAATAGCGGATCTTAGAGAAAAGAATGTGATCCCTGGGTCTTAAGACTGTTCTTCAGTTTCAGAAGCGGAAGTATCGGTTGATGAAGGTTCGTCACGTAATCCTGCTTTGAATTCATTTAGAGACCTTCCTAGAGAACGAGCGATTCCGGGAATCTTTTTCCCTCCAAAGAGTGCGAGAAGCACAATCAGAATGATGATGAGTTCGGCTGTTCCGAGACTTCCCATATTTTTCCTTTGATCGATTTGTTCGCTTGTTTTAAGGATACCCCAAAGAGTGAATACACTCACTTTCTTAGAATTTTCATCCTGCTATGTGAGCTCTATTAAAAGTCGCTATTGGGTGTTCAAGTATTAATTCCAGTTTCCTATTTTTCGACCTGGATTTAACCTGTTCGTGGGATCGAACTGTTGTTTGAGGCGGTCCTCAATAATTTGCTTCCCCCTATCAGGTGTTCGTAATGGTTGCGGATGTTCAGCCCATACGGTCCCAACTCCAATGGAAGCGACAAAGCGGCCGGTTTTGTGGTTACTGATCGTGTATAGATCTGCTGGGGGTAACGACCACCGGTGTTGGGGTAGCTCTGGCCCTCTTTCAACTTGTTCAAAGTTTCCAATTTGCGACAATGTTTCTCGCTGATTGTCAACATCTGGTTTATGTCCTTCAAGCTGCACCCAGATTGTTCTCCCATCCCAAAGAATGGCAGCTGGCTTGTATAGAGAGTCAAAAATTTCTAACGGATCTGTGATAGCTGCCGTTAGCCACATGGTTTCTGCTGGTACTGGATTTGTTCGCGAGGTAACTTCAGCAATTAGTCCTAGTGTGCCAAACGAGCCAACTAAAAGTTTATGAAGATTGAAGCCGCTTACGTTCTTTACGACAGGAGCTCCTGACGAAACGATCTCTCCATCCGCTGAAATGTACCGTATTTGCAGAACAGCGTCCCTGACTCGTCCTTTGCCAAGAACATTTAGATCATTTTCTCCTACAGCTATTGCACCTCCGATAGTTCCTCCTCTATCGGGAAGACTGGTTCGTTGCCCATGTTCTTTTAGATGTGTATGGAGATCTTTGACTGTCGTCCCAGCTCTAGCCGTTACGATCATCTCTTCTGGTTTATAGGTAACTATTCCAGTAGGCGCTGAAAGTAATCTTGCTTCAGGAATCGGAACACCATTAGCATCCCAACGTGTCTTTCCTCCTTGGATAGCAATAGGTCCAGCTGAGCCTACTTCGGCTGCGAATTCCTCTAAGGCATGATCGATTACGCTTGCCATCTACACCCACACTCCTTCAGGAGGTTTTTGTAGGGTTTGTATATCTGCACAGGAATGGCCCTGTGGCAGTACTTTCCCAGGGTTTATTCGACAAAGTGGGTCAAAAGCGAACCGCAGCCTATTTTGGTGATTTAAATCCTCATCTGAAAACAAGTCATTCATAAACTGCTGTTTCTCAATTCCTATTCCGTGTTCTCCTGAAAGCACTCCTCCGGCCTCAAGTGATATTCGTACTATCTCCGCCCCGACGGCATGAACCCGCTCGAGAGTTCCTTCTTCCTCTGCATCAAAAAGTAACAGTGGGTGAAGATTTCCATCGCCTGCATGAAAAACATTCATAATGGTTAAGTCATTTTCTGCTGCGATTGCATTTACTTGATCAAGTACATCAGCTAGAGCTGATCGGGGAACTACCGTGTCGTGCAAATAGTAATTGGGGGAAATATACGTGCTTGCTCCAAACGCGGATTTTCTCCCTTTCCACAGTGCGTCTCTTTGCCATGAATTTTGAGCAATCCGGATATCGTCTGCCTGGTGTTTTTCTGCTATTTCACATATACGTTCAGCATCAATTTCAATTCCATCTGGAAGGCCTTCAACTTCAACAAGTAATACTGCGCCCGCATCCTTGGGGTATCCAGCAGGTACATGATTTTCAATCACTTCTATGGTCCGCTGATCCATAGCTTCCATTGCTGCGGGAACAATCCCTCCTGCAATTACTGCGCTTACGGTTTCAGCTGCAGCTCTCATCGTTGGGAATGAAATAAGAATTGTTTTGACTGCTTCTGGGTTCGCTGTCAAACGGACAGCTATTTTGGTTGCTATTCCTAGCGTTCCTTCGCTGCCTATAAACGCTCCTCTTAGATCAAGTCCATCTGGTTCAGGATCTAACCCTCCGAATTGCGTCACTTCGCCGTCAGGGAGGACAACTTCTATAGCTAAAACATGGGTGTCGGTTACTCCGTCAGCTAAACAATGTGGTCCACCAGAGTTGTTTGCTACGTTTCCTCCTATTGTGCAAATTTGCTGACTTGAAGGGTCCGGTGCGTAATGGAATCCCATTGGACGCAGATGATCACTTAATTCAAGATTGATTACTCCAGGTTCTACCCAAGCAATTCTGTTCTCAATATCTACCTCAATAATGTTATTCATTTTGGTCAGGGCTACAACAACAGGCGCTCCCAACGGAATAGCTCCTCCTGCTAATCCGCTTCCCGCGCCCCGTGGGATAACAGCCCGGTCATGTCGTTGTGCGATTTTCATAATGGATTGGACTTCTTCAGTCGTTAGAGGGAAACACACCGGTCCAGCTAGCCCTCCCTCAAAAACTGATTCATCTTTAGAGTGGAGTAGTCGTTCTTCGTAATCTTCAAGCACTCGATCAGGTGATAATGCTTTCTGAAGATCAGCGACGAGTGGGTCATAGAAAGGTGATAGCCCTATAGCTTTTTTGAGTCTGTCGACAAGAGACATTGCTTTCCTTTTCATTTCTTCCCTTTTAGGGTAACCATCTTGTGACGGCAAGAGTCGGTTTAATGGACGCCTGCATAGATTTGCTCATTTATCTTAATGGGGGAAGACTTAGAGGTACTCTTTAAGATTCTGTTCTGATTGGATTACGTATGGATATACCAAGAGCGCCATCTTCAATAACCGCCGAATGGCTAACGGAAGTGCTTGGACAATCGGAATCCTTCGTAGGAGCGGAAATTACGAATATTGAAGTGACTGACATTGGAGAAGGTACTGGAATTTTTGGTGAAATCGCTCTCCTGTCTCTCACGTTCGCTGAGAATGTAGCAGCTCCGAGTTCAATCGTTGTAAAGATGCCGTGCATAGAACCTGAAAATCTTGCTGTTGCTCAAGCTTTAGGGATCTATGAACGTGAATTGAATTTCTTCGAGTCCATCGCTCCGTCAACTAGTTTGCGGATTCCGGATTGTTACTTCGCTCAAATGGCAGATGATGGCCGTTTTATAATTCTGATGGAGAATTTATCTGATGGTTTCTCAGTTGGTGATCAGGTTATAGGTGCTACTGACATCCAAGTAGAGTCTGCAATAACTACCCTTGCTGGATTTCATGTGGAGTGGTGGGAAAATCCGACATTGTTAGGGTTAGATTGGCTTCCAAAACAAAATGATCCAGCGTATTTGGCTGCAGTCCCCGGTATTTTTCGCGCTGGTCTTCCTGTACTTATTAGTGACTGGGCTGACCGTGTTCCAGAGGAAAGTATAGAAATTGCTAAAAAGCTAGATCCCCGTTTTGAAGAACTAATGGATGCATTCGCTACAGGTCCCTATACGTTCGCCCATTCTGATACTCGCCTTGATAACTGGTTTTTCTCCAAGGATGACTCAGGAAACGTAGCTTTAATCGACTTTCAGCTCTGTTCCAAAGCACGAGGGGTAAACGATATCGCTTACCTTATTGGGACTAGCGTCCCAAGAGAATTAGCTGCTGAAAATTGGGAAAGGTATTTACGGCTTTGGTGGGAGTCCATCAACGACCAGAATATTTCGTATTCGTGGGACGATGCGGTTCGCCATTACCAACTAGCTGCCTTGTACTACACCGTGGGAGGGATGTCGTTAATCGGCTCGTTCGATACTGGAAACGAACGTGGCGCCGCGATGGCAGAGGCATATGTGACGCGAACCTTTAGCCATATTGTCGATATTGACGCAGCAGCAGCATTTAATTTATAGATCTCAAGGTTCTAGTTTGTAATTTTGTAATGTTTGCCTTCTTTGGTATGAGAAAGCTCTTCAAAAACACCAGCTTTTCGAAAACAATACGCTATTTGTTGAGCGCTTTGTCTAGAGATATTTCCAAGATTGGCAATATCAGCAGTTGTGAAAACGCTCGGAAGCTCTTTTGGCAGTAAATGGAGAAAGTCATCGATTCCTTCAAAAAGGTGAGTTGAATGGATTTCAGTTAATTCGGTATTTACTGTCCGGTACCCCCCTCTTCCTCTTCTTAATGAAGAATCATATTCTTGGGTCTTTCGTAAAGAAACGGATATAACTTCAAAACTAAGGTTCTGATGAGAGATTAATTCCGGAATGGAAACAAGCTCTTCAAAGATTGAAATGACGGAGTATTTTTTCGGGGATTTTCTGGGTTTTTTATTAGGTTTGATAAGAAGCGTGTCTTTTGCAACTGGATAAACAATATGCACTAAGTACTCGTCAAGAAGAGAAGTGAGTTTCTTTCGCATGGCAAGAAATGATTTGGTTTGTATTTCTATCAAAGTTGTTTTTTTAGGGTTCCTTTCTCGGACAATATCGATGACGAATCCATTGATGGGAACTTCAAATAAGTCACCAGGTTGGGAAATGTATTGTTTTAACGATGCGTGAAGCGACCCTTCGTTAAGGGTGCCGATATGAGGCGGGGTTGTTTGAGGAGTAGTGGATGGTTTTTTCATAATGGTTTTTGAGCGCTACCTTTCATTAATCTAATGCATTGAAATGGAAATAGCTGGAGTAAGAAATTGCCGAGATTGTGCTTTTGGGACTGGTATGGAAGTCTTTATTTTGAAGAGCTAGCGGGGGGCTATGTCGAAGATACAAGTACCATATATCCCACAAACGGGAAATGAGTTTACGGCTGATTGGTTTTCGGACTGTTTGCAAGAGCAATTCGGTGCTGCAGTCCTCGATGTAGATCTTGAAATTATTGGTACCGGTATTGGTTTTGTCGGCGAGGTGTATCGCTGTCATCTGACTTGGGATGCTAATCGTGATGACCTTCCTAAATCTGTAATTATTAAAGTCCCGTCATCTATCCCAGCGAATCGAGGACTTGGGGAAGGAATGCAGCTCTACGAGCGTGAAGTTCTCGCGTATCAGAAGTTAAGTGGAGGAATGGGATTGCCGATGCCAAAGCTGTTCTACGCAGCTATGGATGATGACCCGACGCCTTGGCTCGATAAGGTCGTTGATTTCCTTTTTACATATCTTCCGGTTCGGGGTGTCAGTTGGACCACAGTCCAATTTTTGAAACTTGCTGGTAACAATCCTCGACTACGTCGTTACTTGCTGATGATTGAGGACATCGTTGATGCCAGACCTCCGAGTCAGGTTGCGGGTGGCTCATTAGATGATGCAATTGTAGCTTTGACCGCTCTAGCAAAATTTCATTCAGCACATTGGATGTCTGAAGAATCTGTTGGTATCTCTCCCCGTATTTGGCCAATGGATCGTCTTCCGAAAGTATGGCAAGCCAGCTATCAAAGAAACAGGGATGAATTTCTTTCGAAGTTTGGGGACTTAATTGAAGATGAAAAAATCAATCAGTTAGATCAAGCGCAGAAGGATATGCCGAATCTTCTTAAGCCTTTAGGAGAGTCACCATGGACACTTCTTCATGGTGATTATCGTCTAGATAATATCCTGTACCGGCCAGACGGTAGCTTGGTTGTGATTGATTACCAGATTTTGTCTAAAGGACGTCCAGGTTGGGATGTTGGATACTTTATTACAACCGCACTTACACCAGATCATAAAGACGAAGAGACATTAATGCTAGAGCACTACCACAAGGAACTCTGTGGATTCGGTGTTTCTGATTACTCTTTTTCTGCTTTGCTTGAAGATATCCGCCTCACAAAATTACTTCTCGCCCACCGGCTTGTAAGTGGCAGGGATGCATTTGAAACAGATCTTGAAGGGACCGACCAGACTTTTGTAGATGTGCTCGTTCAACGGGTCGTCGGGTGGATTGAATAAAAAACTGTAAGGTTCCTCGTTACTGAGAACTTAGTCGCTTTTTCGCTAAGTCGATGTAGTCGGGGTCTACGTCATAGCCGATATAGCTTCTCCCGACTTCCTTAGCTGCTAGTGCAGTAGTTCCCGCTCCGCAGAATGGATCAAGGATAAGATCATTTTGATAGGTATATAACTCAATAAGGCGTCGGGGTAACTCAATTGGAAATGGCGCAGGGTGACCAACCTTCTTTGCCGAAGCTGGCTGGATCCGCCATGTATCAAGTGTCCATGCCATAAAATTTTCCTTAGAAATCGTATCTATATATGGAAGCCCTTCAGCTTCTCGTTGTTTTCTTGTTAATG
>PVBE011674537.1_pt1 | contig 16401 bp, 12 predicted proteins | sample 1631181 | NCBI WGS metagenome assembly PVBE01 (sample SAMN08397723, study PRJNA350692) | Marine metagenome, whole genome shotgun sequencing project. | isolation source: water | place: Pacific Ocean | collected 2012-04
CGCAGGGCGGACTCGCCGTCATAGGGGAAGCGACCGCAGAGCATCTCGTAGATCATGACGGCCAAGGCGTATTGGTCGGCCCGGGCGTCAATGGTTTTGGCCAGGGCCTGTTCGGGCGCCATATAGCCGGCCGTCCCGATCATCTCCCCTTCGACGGTCAACCGCTTGTCTACGTCTTCGATGCGTCGCGCGATCCCGAAGTCGAGGATGGTGACGCGCTCTCGCTCCCCCGCGTCGGAGACGATCACGTTCTCGGGCTTCAGATCGCGGTGGATTACCCCTGCATCATGGGCGTCCTTGAGCGCCTCTGACAGTTGACGAAGGAGGCGCAGTATGCGCGGCAGGGTCATGGGCGCGCTCTCGTCGATGATCTCCTTTAGGGTCAGCCCCGGGACCAGCTTCATGATCACGTAGGGGCGACCGTCGGTGGAGACCCCGAGATCATAGATGTCGACGATGTGGGGGTTGCCCAATTGAGCCGCGGCCCGCGCCTCGCGCTTCAAACGCTCCATTGCGTTGTGGTCATCGGCGAGTTTGGGTTGAAGCAGCTTGACGGCCACCTCTCTACCGAGCTCGACGTGCAGCCCTCGATAGACTTGGCCCATCCCACCCGCGCCGAGCCTCTCGAGCAGTCGATAGGGGGTACCGGGGAGCGCTTCACCCAAGGCTTGCACGGTTTCATCCGTACCGATTGGCTCCACTTTGTCCTCATTCCGATCGACCATTGGAGGACAATAACTCTTCGTGCGCGCGCGGACCAGGAAGAGGCGCACCCGGTGCAGAAAGTCTGTCGAAGAATCGGCTACCTGCTCGGCAGTGAGGCGTCCGTGGGTCCCCCATCTCCCCCCGCGTCTTGCGGGGTTCCGGGGTTTCCGTCGGGGAGGGGGGCCCTGGGGCCGTCGTCGGGATCTAGATCGCCCCCGCAGGCGCCGAGACCGAGGCAGATCACCATCAGGCCGCACAGGAGGCCGCCGAGTCTACGTCGGTGTCCGTCAGCGCGAAAAAGGGGCATCAAAATCTTCGTCCTAGGGTCTCATTGGCTGCACCAATACCAGAGCATGCCGACGCCCACCAAAAGGTTGTTGGCGGCGTGAATGGTCACCGTGGGCCAGATGGAGCCTGTGCGGAGTCGGATCCATCCGAGGATGAGCCCCATCACCGTGCAGGCGGCAACCGGCCCCGGTTGCCCGTGATAGATCCCAAAAATCATCGCTGTTATTCCCACGGTCATGGGCGGAGACACCCGGGACTCCAAGGCGCCGAAGAGGAGCCCTCGGAACAAGAGCTCTTCGGCCAGGGGCACCACGGCCCCGAGGGCCAGGAGGGCCAGGAGGGCCGTGGGGAGCGCCCGGGGTGCGTCGGCGAAGAGCTGGAGTTGATGATTGATCAGCTCGCCCTCCACGAGATACGCCACCCCGGCTCCGGCCAAGCCCATGGCCACCATCACCGCCGGTGTCGCGAGGAGCGCGTGGAGGAGCACTTTCGGGGGGACCGGTCGGCAGCCCAGGTCCTTCCATCCCAGACCGCGGCCGAGGGCCAGACCGTAGCAAACGGCGATGGTCACCACGCCGCTCAACGAGGCCAGCAATGCAAGCGTCTCGAGGTGGGTGAGGGAGACGAGGCCTGAGAGACCCATGGCCAGCCCCACCCCGATGAAGGGCGCAGCGGCGGCCAAGATGACGTCGGTGAGAGACCATGTGCGGGCGCGAATCATGAGGGTCAGATACTACGAGCGGCGGTCTCCGTGCGACCCGCTTTGGGCGGCGGCGCGGTGGCGGACGATCCAACGCCGTTGTGTCCCCGCACCGGATCGGGTCTACTGCGCGACCCGCCAAGGAGGTCTCAATGGCGAAGAACGACACCGTCATCTACGGCATACGCGCGGCCCTGGCTGTGGCAGCGCGCCGACCCGAGGCGATTCGCCGGGTTCTCTTCGATCGCGAAGTGAGCAAGGTCATCGGTCCCCTACTCAAGGCCACAGCGGGGCAGCGCAAACCTTATCGAGAGGCTGAAGAGCAGGACCTTCGGCAGGTGGCCAAGACTGTCCACCACGAGGGGGTGGTGGTGGTGGCCGCGCCTTTGCCCTTTACGCGAATAGACGCGTTCTTCGCGGACCTGCCGAGCGACGGCCTCGTGGTGGCCCTCGACGCGGTCAACAACCCTCATAATCAGGGGGCGATCATCCGCACTGCGGCCTGGTTCGGCGTCGCTGGAATGGTGGTCGGCACTGAAGAGCGCCACGTGAACTCGGCGGCGATTCGCGTCTCCCAAGGGGGCGCAGAGATCGTCCCCTATGTGGGCGTCAATCGTCTGCTGCCCGTGCTTCGGCGACTCAAGGAGCGGGGCTACAGCATCGTCGCGGCGGACCAGAACGCCTCGGAGACCATCCATCAAGCGCCGCCGGTCCGGCCGGTCTGTCTCGTCTTGGGCAACGAGGCCACGGGCATCGCGCGTCCGGTCCTCGAGTTCTGCGATCGGCGGGTGAGGATCCCGGGTCAGGGGTCCATCGAATCCCTCAATGTGTCCGTCGCGGCCGGCATCTTGATGTCCATGGTCACGGGCTCGCCGCGATCTCCACGGCTACCAAAAGCTCGCTGAAGGGTCGATAGTATCGATCTCCGAACTCACGCCAGGTGCGTGAGGCGGACATCGTCACCCAAATCTGGTCCGAGACCTTCATATGCCCCGCCAGGGCGGCCATGGCGTTGGTGGGGGCCAAGGTGTTGAGGCGTCCCCGTCCCGAGCGGTGGCGCCAGTACCCCTCCACCCCGTAGTCCGTAAAGATCAGGCGCATGAACCCGGTGAAGTCGGTCTTTCGTCCGCCGGTGCCGTCGGCGAAGTCGGCGCCGATGACGAAGCCTTGATTGCGTAGGGTGAAGCCCATTCGGGCGCCGGACCCGTTGGTCAACTGTTCGATGTGTCCCAGGAGCGGTTGCCACCGGTCGATGAGATAGCCGGCGTCGAAGGGCGCCCACATATAGCGGGGTCCGAAGACCATGATCTCGGCGTGACCCTCCAATTGAAAGCCGCCCTTGACTCCGAAGCCGCCCTTGACGCCGAAGTGGGTCCCCCAACCGCCGTCCACGGTGTTCACGTCGGCGTAGATCCGGGTACGGACCTCGGGTCGATCGATGGCGCGCAGTTCGAGGTCCATCCCGAAGGCGGGGAGCACGCGGCTGCTCCTCAAACGCGGGAGGAGTGGGGGATCGACGGGCCCGGTTACCATCCCCGGCTCGGCCGATTGAAAGTTCATCTCGGGGTCGAACATCCCGCTGATGCTCTGGGGCGCCGCCGGCACCATCCAATCGACGGGGCCCACTTCCAGTACGAAGGGCTTGGGGGCGTCCATATCGGCGGCCAGGGTGGCCCCCAGCCGAAAGGGGCCTGCGGCCAGCAAGCCCAGGCGTCCGCCCATCACCGGGGGCCCCATCAGACGGTCGGCGAAACCGTCGATCTCCACCAGGCCCGAGCGCCAGGTGAAGCGCACCCCTGTTCGATGATGATCTTCGTCTACGCCGTTGTGGTAGCGCCGGACGAGGGTGCCGTGACCGAGGCTCAGGCCGGAGATGGTCCCCAGTTTGATGACGTCACCGAAGTGGAGAAGCCGGATGACTCGACCGAAATCTTCGGGTTCGTCCCAGTCCGCTTCACGAAACTCGGCGCTTTTGACCTCGAACCGGAGGGGCGCCTGGAGGGAGGCCTTGAGACCAGGCGCGCCGGCGCTGAACCAAGGGTTGACCAAGAAGGCGGCGTCTCGTCCAACCAGACCCCCGCCGACGCGGACACCCAACTCCGGCCCCGTGCCCATCAGCGCGACCACCAGCATCAAGGTATGCAAGACCTTCCTCCTCCCCGTGCTCGGTCCCAATTCTTGGGCGACGATTCACCATCGGTGTCCCCGTCGCGTTCGTCGCCGCCGCCGGAATCGTATCCAGGGTGCACCGGGCTGTTCTCGGTGCACCATCTTGGCTATGCTCTTCCGACTCTCGCACTGATTCAACTTTCCCGCCTCATAACTCCATCAAAGGCGCCCCTTGTCAGTCATCATCGCCATCCTGGGTCTGAGTGTGCTCATCGTGGTTCACGAGCTGGGGCACTATCTCGCGGCGCGTCTGGTGGGGATGCGCGCCAAGAAGTTCTCCGTGGGTTTCGGCCCGCCGATCTTGCGGATACAAGGCAAAGAGACCCTTTTTCAAATCGCCGCCATCCCCTTTGGAGGCTACGTCCAAATCGCGGGGATGGGTGGCGGTGGTGAGGGGGACGAGCTCGACCAATTATGGGGTGAGCGCCAGCCGGAACGAGATTACGACGCCAGACCCCTCTGGCAGCGGGCCGCCGTGGTGGCGGCCGGACCCATCTTCAACTTCCTCTTCGCCATCGTCGTCTACGCGTTCCTCTTCCAGTCCAGCGATGCAGTGGCCTTTCAATGGAAGCGAGAAGCGACCCTGATGGCGCGAAAGGTGAGCGGGCCCGCGGAAGAGGCGGGCCTGCGTGCCTTCGACACCATCGAGCGGATCGACGGCGAGGCCATCAAGACCTTCCCCCAACTCAAGCGGATCACGGGCGCCAGCAAGGGCGCCCCCATGACCGTCGTGGTGGCCCGGGGCCCCAATGGAGAGCGGCCGCCGGCGAGGTCTATCGAGACGCAGTTCGAAGGGCTGATTCTGCTGTGGCCCGCCCCACCGGATCATTGGAGTCGACTGACCTTCACCATCACGCCCGAGAAGGTGGACCAAGGGTATCGAATCGGGCTTGTGCCGGAGGTCGCCCGCTTCGGGAGTACGGACTTTGGGGCGAGCCTGAGTTTGGCTACGGCCGAATGCTACTCTGTGACCGCCGGCATCTTTCGACTCATCGGACGATGGGCGAAGGGGGAGGAGGAGGCTCAGCTCGCGAGCGTGGTGAAGATCACCGAGATCGGAGCCGACACGGTGGAGATGGGCTCGGAGTGGTTCTTGGGGCTCTTGGCCATCCTCAGCATCAATCTAGGCTTACTCAATCTCTTCCCCTTGCCGGCGTTGGATGGGGGTCGGCTGGCCTTCATCGCGGTAGAGTTGGTGGCCCGTCGACCCGTCCCACGAAAAATCGAGACGATCATTCACGGCATCGGGATGCTCTTCTTAATGGGCTTGATGGTGTGGGTAGTCTCCGGCGAGATCGCCGACCTGTTCTGAAGGCTCGGCGCTCCTCATGGGCTCTGATCAGGCTCTTCCTCGTCTAGGTCGAGATGGCCGACATCCACGGTTCCCGGGGCCATCAACAGACCCACCTGCGCGAAACGCTCGAGCTTCTCGTCCACCAGGGCGATGACTTGGTCCCGGCCCGTGACGGGCGCCCCTTTTAGGGAGACCTCGAGCCGCTGATGGGTGAGATCCCGCCAGATGGCGGTGTAGATGTCATCGATGTGTCGGCCGTCGAGGCGGAGCAGAATCGCCCGGTCTAATAGGTCCACCGTGACGTTGCGGTGCTTGAGGGTGGTCACCGAGCCGCTCATAGAGGCATATCGTCGCGCGAAGCTCGGGGTCCGCGGTCGGGTGTCCACCACGGGGATCCAAGGACGGCGATGACGTCCCAACTCCACTGCGTCCATGGCGTAGAGCTCGAGCAGCGTCGTCTGTACCGCCGCCAACTGCTCAGGGGTGGTCTCGCCCTCGATTTGTTCAGCGCCCAGGGTCAAGAGGCGATCGAGGTAGATACCGGCCGGGTAGCAGAGGATGATGTCGAGGACCGCGTCCACCAGGGGGTCCGAGATGTCGATGGGGATGTCCCCCCGCACACGGATTTCGCCGGGCCCGACGCGCGCGAAGCGGGGCGCCAACCAACAGCCGTCGAGGCAGCGCCCCTCGAAGTGCCGGTTTAGGTCCACCTCTTGGCGACAGAGCAGCGTCCGGCGAAAGAACCGCATGCCCAGGTAGTCGAGATATTGCTCCGTCTCCAGCAGGTTATTGGTCAGGGCGTCGAGCTGGGCCGTGGCCTGTTCGCCGTAAGGCCAGGCGGTCATGCTGCTGAAGTCGGCGTCGCCCAAATACTGGAGCCCGACTTTGCCCGCCCGCTCCACGAACTCCGTGAACCAAAACGGCGTGTTCTCATCCACCAAATGTTCATAGAGAAGATAGGCGTCCGACATCCTTTGAATGAGGTCGAGTTCCTCTTTCATCCAGGCGGCTGCGCGGCTCTTGCCTGCGGGGAGATGGGCCGTCAAGAACGAGATGAGCTCTCGGCCTTGGTGGATCTTGAGCTTGGCGTCTCCGGGTTTTACGTGGCGCCTCAGGATGTCGCGGATCATGCCGCGAATTCGCCAGCCGGGGTGGGTGTTGTAGCTGATATAGGCCACCCCCTGGGGGGCGAGGTGTACCCGACAGATGGCGAGAATCCGCTCCCGCACCGCCTCGGGAACCCAGGAGAACACACCGTGGCAGACGATGTAGTCGAAGGGGCCCAGCTCCGGGGTGATCTGCATGATGTCGCTGGCGAAGAGCCGCACATTCGTCAGACCGAGCGCGTCCACGTCCGCTTGGCCCACTTCGATTTGTCGGCGAGAGAGATCGACCCCGACGAACTCGCTCTTGGGGTAGAGCGCCCCCCACGGCACGAGGTTACCCGCCAGTCCACAGCCGAGTTCCAGGACGCGACACCCGTCGGGGGGTGCCGTCTCCATTCCGAAGAGGCGCCCTAGGGTGCCGAGTCGATCGGGGTGCGTCTCCGCGAAAGCGTGGCTGTCGTAGAGGAAAGATTCATAATCGGACATGATTTCGCCGACTCACTAAAAAGATAGAGTACTCGATCCGATTTAATGAAACATCGGGCACCGGGCTGCGTAGTTCAGAACGAACCCTCGAAAAGGAGATTCTCTATGCGACCAGGTCACTTGATTGCGATGATTTTTGCGTTGTTCGGTTTCACCGCTTGTCACGCTGAGCCGGTAGCTGAGACCCCCGGACAGCACGCGCACGCGCATCACGACCACGCCGCGTCGGTGGGCAGCGTCGTCAAGCTCAGCCCCGCGCAATGGAAAGAGCGGCTCTCATCGGAGCAGTATCGAATCCTGCGGGAGAAGGGCACAGAGCGTGCGGGGACCGGTGTGCTCTTGGGAGAGAAGCGACCGGGTACCTTTCGATGCGCCGGCTGTGGGGCGCGCCTCTTCGACGCGAAGACCAAATTCGAATCGGGCACCGGTTGGCCGAGCTTCTTCGCGGCCCTGTCGGGGCGAGTCAGCGAGGTGAAGGACGACTCCTATGGGATGTCCCGAGTCGAGATCCTGTGCAGTCGTTGCGGTGGTCACCTCGGGCACATCTTCGACGACGGTCCCCAGCCCACCGGTCAGAGATATTGTGTCAACTCCGTCTCCTTGGAGTTCGACCCGGCCAAGGGGTCTACGTCGGCCAAATGACTTGGCCCGCAGAGAGAATATGGTAGAAGCGTCCCTGTGACAGAGAGCTACCATCTGATCGTCTTCTTGGAAGACCGTACCCAATTGGGCGCGCTTCGAAACGCGCTGACCAAGTACGCGGTGCAGTTCGTCCACGGCAGCGAAGAGCGAGCGGTCGTGGAACGGTACGCTGATCGTAACGGGCTCCTCTTGACCTTCATCGATTGGCGTCCGGCCGCCGTGATCCCCCCCAAAGGTGGGGGCGCCGCGCGGTTGGAGTTGAGCGAGGAGCTCGGTGACATGATCGAAGAGATCGCGTCCGCGGCGCACGACAAGCTCGAGGTGGGGATCTACGCGCCCGGCGGCACTTTTCGACAGCGGGTTCGCGTGGATCTGCATCGACTTCGGGACGAGCTCGCGGTCGGTTGCCGCTACCAGGTGAACCCATGACTTTGATCTTTCGCGGCGGGACGGTGCACACCGTCCAGGATCCCACCCCCCTCGTGGGCGGTGAGGTGGTGGTCAAAGACGGCGTGATCGCGGCGGTCAATCGGACGGCGACGGCGAACCCGCCGGACGCCGAGATCATCGACCTCACGGGGAAGCACCTGTGTCCGGGATTCATCGACGCCCATGTGCACGTCGGCGTCTTTCCGGAGGGCTTCGCCAACGAGGCCAAAGACCTCAACGAGATGACCCGCCCCGTGACCCCCGAGATGAGGGCCATGGACGCGGTGTGGCCCGGGGACGTGGCCTTCGCTAAAGCCAAGGCGGCGGGGATCACCACCGTCTGTGTGCTTCCCGGCTCGGCGAACGTCATCAGCGGCACCGGCGTCGTCTTGCGCACCCATGGTCGCGACGTGGAGCAGATGTCGCGCCGGAGCCCCGCCTGTCTCAAGGTGGCCTTCGGTTACAACGTCAAGCACAGCCACGGGATCAAGAAGGGGCGGGCACCGATGACCCGCATGGCGATCGCGGCGCTTTTTCGCCAGGCTTTCGATGACGCCCTGGTCTATGAGCAGCGCCGGATCGTGGACAGCGGCCACCCCCGGAGCGAGGGCAACGAAGTCTTGCTCATGGCGCTGCGTCGCGAGATCCCCGTTCGCGCCCATTGCTCACGGAGCGACGACATCCTCACCGCCGTGCGTTTGGCCCGAGACTATGGGCTGAAGCTGGTGTTGGAGCATGGATACGAGGCGCACTTCGTGCTCGACCAAATCAAGGCCCAGGGGGTCTCCGTCGTCTTGGGACCCGCTTTCCGTTGCTGTGGAAACTCCGAAGAGCTCCACCATGACTTCGGCACCGCCAAGATCTTGGATGACGCCGGGGTCGTAGTGGCCCATATGACGGACCATCCCATCGTCCCCGTGGGCTATTTACCCCTGCAGGCGGGGCTCTCTGTGCGGGCCGGCATGGCGCCCGACCGGGCCCTGCGGACCGTCACGGCCCACGCGGCTCAGATCTTGGGGCTCGAAGACCAGGTCGGTCGCATCGAGCCGGGCCTTCGCGCAGACCTGGTGTGCCTCGACGGCCCTCCCCTCGAGGTGGCCAGCCGGGTGCTCGCCACCTATATCGACGGTGAAGCGGTCTACCGGGACGGTGATCGTATCCCCGTACCCGGGGGCATGTTCCGGGACGCGTGAGCCAAGACGCGCCGATTCCGTGGGCTCGTGTCATCGGGCTCTATGCCGCGACCCTCATCGTCTACACCGGCTTTGGGGTCATTCAGCCCATTTTTCCTGTCTGGGCCGGTCAATTCTCCACCTCCATGACGCAAATCGGTCTGGCCACCACCCTCTCGGCCGGGATCGGGCTCATCGCCGCGCGCCCCTTGGCCGCCTGGTTGATGGAGGGGCGGCGGCGCAGCCCGACCTTGGCCTTGGGCGCCTTGGTCTCGGCGGTATCTGCCTTCGTGATGCCCTCCTTGGTCACCTTGACCGCGGTGGTCATCGCTCGGGCCACCCAGGGGCTTGGGTTCGGCCTGGTGGCCACGGCGGCCTTGGCTGCGGTGTTGGATATGGCGCCCGTCTCTCGCCGCGGTCAGCTCGTCGGCTATTTCGGCGCCAGCACAGCGCTTGCGCTCTTTATCGGCCCCTTGGTGGGCGGCATGGTCGCCGCTCGGTGGAGCTTAGACGCGACCTTCTACGTCACCGGTGGGCTCTGCCTGTCGGGGATCGGCGCAGTCTTCTTCCTCCGAGAGGCCACGGTGGGCACCACCCGCCAGGGGTTCTCCTTCGCCGTCGTGTTGGAGGTCCCGGGTCTCATGCGGCTCACGGCCACCCACTTCTTCGGCATCTTGATTCATGGGGTGCTCTTGACCTACCTCCCTCTCCGTTTGGCGGGTCACGGGGGTTGGGTACAAGCGGACATCTTCTTCGCCCTCGAGGCCGGGGCTGTCGTGTTGGTCCGGTTGCTCTTCGGTCGACGGTTTGATGGGTTGGGCCGGCGGATATTCCTCGCCATGGGCCTCCTATCGCTCTCCGTGGCCGGTGTCGGTCTCGGCTTTGCGGAGACGGATGTGGGTCTCGCCGCCACCGCCGTCATCTATGGGGTGGGGTTCGGCTTTTATTTGCCCATGATCTACGCCACTGCCGGCGACATCATCCCCCTCAACGCGCGTGTGCGGGGGCTGGCGTTCGTCCTCTTAGCCTTCGATCTGGCCGTCGCCGGCGGGGGCATCGCGCTGGGCCCTGTGGCAGACGCCTTCGACCCGGCCGCGGCCTTGGGCTGGGCAGCCCTCTTTCCCGCCGTGGGCTTCGTCCTGGTCACCTTCGGAGGGCCGTTTCCTCGGGTAGCGCCTCAGCCGTGACCATGAGCGTGCAGGCACTCGCTTTACCCGAACTGAGCGGATGAGTAGGGTGAGGGCCGGCAAGAAAAATGAGCGTGCTCGGTGCCTATCCGGTCCCGAGCCGGACGAGGGATGAGCGCCCACGCTTTGGTTCGCTCTTCGAATTTTCACGGAAAATCATTCGGGGCTCGTCATGCTCCGACATCCAATGTCGGGGCCGATGGAACAGCGAGGGTTTGCACGTAATGGAGTTCAGATGAGTTTGATAACGCGCGTTTTGATGGCGGCGGCATGGGTCGTCGCGGCCTATGGGTGCGGGGATGATCCCCCGCCGACCATTGAGGGCGGTGACGGCGGGTCAGGGAGCGGCATGGGCGGCGAGGTCGCCGGTGCGGGCGGCGCGATGTCTGCCATGGGCGGCGCGATGTCTGCCATGGGCGGCGAGATGTCTGCCATGGGCGGCGAGATGGGGGCGGGGGGTGAAGAGATGGCGCCCCTGCCCGACGGATGCCGCGACCCCGGTCGCGTGACCGTGCGCCGACTCAATCGCGCTGAGTACGACAACACCGTACGCGACCTTCTTCAAGACGAGACGCGGCCGGCCCGAGGGTTCCCCGAGGACGATCTCGGGTATGGGTTCGACAACATCGGAGATGTCCTCAGCGTCTCTACTCTCCACATCGAAAATTACGAGGCGTCGGCCACCCAGCTCATCGAAGCCGCGATGCCCACTCGCTCCGGCGCTATCGAGCAGGTCTTCGAAGCCGAAGACTTGGGCTCTGACGTGGGCGGCGTGTTCCAATTGGATTACTGGAACTTGTGGTCGGAAGGCGAGATCACCGCCACCGTCAACCTCCCCGCCGACGGCGAGTACGTGCTGCGAGTGCGGGCGTTCGGGCGACAGGCCGGGGACGAGTTGCCCATCTTGGTGATGACCTTCGACCAGGCTGAGGTCCAGCGTTTCGATGTGGAGGCCACCGTCGATGAGCCCGCTTGGTACACCCATCGGGTCAACGCGTCTGCCGGAGAGCACACCTTCTCCGTGGCCTTCATCAACGACTTCTTCGACGCCGACGCCGAGGACCCGAGCCGACGGGACCGAAACCTCTATATCGATGTGCTCGCGGTGGATGGTCCTCAAGGGGCCGCCGGCGGCACCATCGAGCACACGTTCGAAGCCGAAGAGGTGGGCTCCGAGGTGGGCGGCGCCAGCGGAGACTTCTGGAATCTGTGGTCCAACGGCACCATCGAGGTGGACTTTCAGCTCCCCGTGGCCGGGGATTATGAGGTGCGAGTCCGCGCCTACGGACAACGGGCCGGACCGGATCTGCCCCGGATGGCCGTCGTCTTCGACAACCAGCCCGCCGTCGTCATCGACGTGGAAGCGGAGCGAGCCAGTGTGGCCTGGCACCCCGTCACCGTGACCGCCGAGCCGGGCCTACACGTGGTGCGCGTCTCCTTTCTCAATGACTACTACATGCCCGACGCGGCCGATCCGGCGGACCGAGATCGAAACCTGCTGGTGGACGCCATCATCATCGATGGGCCCCATGGGAACGTGATGGTCCCCGAAGAGGACGCCCCGCGCTCACCGCTCTTCGTCTGCGAGCCTGAAGGCCCCAACGACCTTGTCTGCGCGGGCGCCGTGGTGGAGAGCTTCGCGCGGCGGGCCTGGCGCCGCCCCGTGGAGGCCGAAGAGGTGGATCGTCTCCTGACCCTGGTCCAGTTGGCGCTGGATGAGGGTGACACCCTGGATGTGGGCATTCAGTTGGCGCTCCGCGCGGTGCTGCTGTCCCCTCACTTCATCTACCGTGTGGAGCTCGACCCCGATCCCAATAGCCTGGTCCCCCATCGGTTGACCGATCACGAGCTGGCGTCGCGGCTGTCCTATCTCATCTGGAGCTCCATGCCCGATGAGGCCCTCTTCGCCGAGGCGGACGCCGGCCGGCTCCATGACGAAGCGGCGCTCTCCGCTCAGGTGCGCCGAATGTTGGCGGACGCCAAGGCCGACGCCTTCGTGGAGAACTTCGCCGGCCAATGGCTCTACATCCGGGCCATGACCGATGTGGCCCCCGACTATAATTACTTCCCCGATTTCGACGAGATCCTGAGGGCGGCCATGACCATCGAGGCCCAACTCTTTTTCCGTCACCTGCTCTCCAATAATCGCCCGCTGACCGAGTTGATGGAGTCCGAAGTGACCTTCATCAACCCGCGCTTGGCAGAGCATTACGGCGTGGACTACGCCCAGGGACGCGAGGTGGAGGGGCTGCCCGCCGGCTTCCGCGAGTTCGACCTCGAAGACATGGGCCGCTCGGGCTTCCTGACCATGGGCGGCACCTTGACTGTCACCTCTTTTCCCACGCGCACCTCCCCGGTGAAGCGTGGCAAGTGGGTGCTGGAGCAACTGATGTGTGATGGGCCGCCGCCGCCGCCGCCAGGGGTGGAGGCCGAGCTCTCGGACGTGGACCAAGAGTTGTCGTTGCGCGAGCGTTTGGCCGCGCACCGCGAAGACCCAAGCTGCGCCAGTTGCCACAACCTGATGGATCCCATCGGTCTCGGCTTGGAGAACTTCGATGGCATCGGCACCTATCGCGAGATGGAGGCGGGCCAGCCCGTCGACGCCAGCGGTCAGCTGCCCGACGGCAGGAACTTCAACGGCGCCAACGAACTGGCGGAGATCCTCGGAAACGACCCTCGGTTCACCGGCTGCTTTCAAGAGAAGGTGGTGGTCTACGGGGTGGGGCGAAAGCCCAATATACGGGACGCATGCAGTATGGGGGTCCTCGAGGAGAAGCTCGCCGCAGATGGTTGGCAGCTCCAAGACGCCTTGGTTCACCTCGCGAACAGCCCCATTTTCTCCATGCGACGCGGAGAGGAGGAAGCAGAATGAAGCGCAAGATTTACCGACGCGCCCCGGGCCTTCTCAAGAGTCCCCTTCACCGCCGCACCTTCCTCAGGGGCGCCGGCGTGGCCGTGGCGCTCCCGTTATTGGACGCCATGTGGCCCTCCATGTCTCTGGCCCAACCGGCGCCCGAGCCTTCGGCGCGGTTCATGGGCTTCTATATCCCCAACGGGATTCATATGGCCGGGTGGTGGCCCGAAACCGAGGGCGCCGACTTCGAGATCACGCCTATCCTCGAGCCAGTGGCGCCCTTTCGCGACCGTCTTCTCGTTTTGGGAGGCATCAACAATCGGCCGGCCCGTCCAGACGGCCCCGGCGACCACGCGGCGGGCACGGGCTCCTTTCTTACGGCCGCCCACTGCTTCAAGACCGATGGGGCCAATATTCGAAACGGCCAGAGCATCGACCAGTTGATCGCCCAACAAGTGGGCCAAACGCATCGATTCACCTCCATCATTCTGGGGGCAGAAGGCGGTGGGAACGTGGGCGGTTGTGACTCCGGTTATAGCTGCGCCTACAGCCGAAACATCTCCTGGGTGGACGACAACACGCCCGCCGCCAAGGAGACCAACCCGCGTCGCGCCTTCGACCGCATGTTCGGTGCCCAAGACGCGGGGGTGAGCGCTGAGGTCATGCGCAAGAAGCGGCTCTACCGTCGAAGCATCCTCGATTTTGTCCTCGATGACGCCACGCGACTTCAGAACAAGATGGGGCCCACGGATCGCCAGAAGATCGACGAGTATCTGACGGGTGTTCGGGAGTTAGAGCGCCAGATCGACCTCACCGAGGCGCAGGTGTGTGAACCGGGAGATCGACCCGAGCGGCCCGACGAGTTTCGGGAGACCATCACTCAAATGCTCGATCTCACGGCCATGGCCTTCCAGTGTGACCTGACGCCCGTGGCCACCTTCATGCTCGGTAACGGGGGCAGCAATCGCCCCTTCCCGTTCCTGGGGATCGCCGAGGGCCATCACCAGATCAGCCACCACCAGGGGGCGGCCGAGAACCACGAGAAGCTGCAGATCATCGACATCTGGGAGCTGGAGCAGTTGGCCCGCTTCCTGGGTCGCCTCGACGCGATTCAAGAGGGGGACCGGACGGCCTTGGACAATAGCGTGGTCTTCTTCTCCAGCGAGATCGAAGACGGCAACTCTCATAGCCACTTCGACATGCCGATCTTGCTGGCCGGCGGCGCTGCCGGTCAGCTCCAGGGGGGGCGTTACCTGCGATTCCCGGGCGGTCGGCAAAATGGACCGTCGGTGGCCAACCTCTTCGTCACCCTGGGCCAACTCTGCGGCGCAGACGTGGCGAACTTCGGGGACGACAGCACGGGTCCGCTCGATCTGAGTTGAGGTCGCGCCCGTCGAGGCTCAGAAGCGGACGTCGAGGACCGTGAAACCAGGGGTCAATGGACGGACCTCAACCTGGGCCTGCGGCGCGGCGATTCGAGCCAAGACCCGCAGCTCGGCGTCGGCGTAAAAACGCCGGGTAGAGATCGAGGCGTCGTGCACCAAGCGACGATCTTGCGTCATCACCGCCCCCGCCATGGGGATCACGGCCATGCTCCACCAATTTCGTTGCCCGTCGATGCTGACGAAGCGGCGGGCGTAGATCCCTCTGGCCTGAGCGACCATCTTCGCAACTTGTCCGGGGGTGAAGTGGTGGGTGCTTTGGGCGATGAAGACCACGTCGAAGTCCCCGGGGGTGACGGCGTGGGCCATGTCGAAGGCGTTGATCTGGCGAAACCGAACCGGCAACCCATGGCGGCCTGCTTCTACGTTAGCGGCGTCGATGTATCGGTCCACCACGTCGGAGCCGGTGATCTCCACGGGCAGCTTTCGTCGAATGGCCAATCGGGCAAGAGCGAGGGCGAAAGCCCCGGAGCCGCTGCCCAACTCCAAGACCCGCGCCGGCCGCTGCTCGCGAAGGCTCACCGCCTCGATGACCGGCTGGAGCACGCCGAGGAACCGACGATAGGACATCAAGAGACGATTGAACCGATGGAGCCGGCGCACCAGGCGATGGCGAACGCGTTGAGGCACGTCGTCGCGATCGAGGTATTCGAGTCGCTCTGTCTGGGCGGCGTCGTCCAGGACGGAGCGGGCGCGCGTCAACAAAGAGGATTGGGCGCGTGTCCGACGGGTCGTCCGAAACTCTCGGATGGTGCTCTCGGCCACTCGGGCCAAGTCGTCCATGGAGTCCCAATCGGGGGGGAAGGTCTCCCTGGCCTCGAACTCGCGGAGCAGGGCGTGGTCGATCTCCCGCAATTGACGGCCCAATTCAATCATTGGACTTGTTCACTGCCGGCATAGATGAATCTGCGGACTCGTTCATCGTTACACGCCCTGACCTGGTCGGGGTGAGCCGACACCAAGAGCTCTCCCTGATAGATCATGGCGATCTGGTCGGCGATGCGAAAGGTGGATTGCATGTCATGACTGATCACGATGCTCGTGATGTCGAAGAGCTCGGCGGCCTCGACGATCATGTCGTCGACTCGGCGCATCATCACCGGGTCTTGGCCCGTGGTGGGCTCGTCGTACACCATGATATCGGGCTGGGTCACGAGGGCCCGCGCGAGGCCGACCCGCTTGCGTTGGCCGTTGCTGATGTCGGCGGGCATGCGGCTCAGCAGGTCGGCCACGGACAGTCGCTCAGCCACCTCGTGGACCTTCTCCATCACCACCCGCTTCGCCTGTCGGCGCCCCTCCACCAAGGGGAAAGCGATGTTCTCCTCTACGGTCATGGAGTCGAAGAGGGCCGCGCCTTGGAAGAGCATGCCGATACGGGCTTGGACCGCTCGCACGCCTCGGGCTCCGATGGTGCTCAAATCTTGGTCGAAGACACGGATGCGCCCGCTGTCGGGGCGAAAGAGCCCGATCATGTGCTTGATGAGCACCGACTTCCCCGAGCCCGACCCGCCGATGACGACTGTGATGTCCTTCTCGGGCACCTCGAGGGAGATGCCCTTGAGCACGTGGTTGTCCCCGAAGGACTTGTGGAGGTCTACCACCTCGATCACGCTCTTCTGGGTCGTCTTCGCCTTCAAATCGACGTCGACCTCGCCGGTTACGGCCGGGGCGAGGCGCTCGATGCTGGCGTCGGCCAAGAACGCGCGCACCGCCGGGACCTCGCTGGCGAGCACCGTCTCGAAAGGGCCGGCGTCGACGATCTTGCCCTCGGAGAGCACGGCCATGGTGTCCGCCAGGCGGCGATTGGACGCCATGTCATGGGACACGATGACCGAGGTGATTTGATACTCACGCTGGGTTCGAATGATGAGCTGGTCGACGAACTCGATCATCAAGGGGTCGAGCCCGGTGGTGGGCTCGTCGAAGA
>PVBE011852570.1_pt1 | contig 16401 bp, 13 predicted proteins | sample 1631181 | NCBI WGS metagenome assembly PVBE01 (sample SAMN08397723, study PRJNA350692) | Marine metagenome, whole genome shotgun sequencing project. | isolation source: water | place: Pacific Ocean | collected 2012-04
CTTTCAAAGCCTATGTCTCTCGAACTCGTGGGAGGTCAAACACCTGGGTTCCAGGCGTTTGTGAGGGGTAGGCTGGTTTTGCCTCACATTTGCCTCAGAGTTCGCACCGAGGCCGTTTGGAGCTTGCTCAAACCCTGCTGAGAGCACGCTCACAGGCCCTTCAAACCCCGATTCAGCGAGCATCGGATTAGGAAACCGATGCTCGGTCTGAGTTGGCGGGCACAAGCCACTAACAGTTAGTGACTTGCGAGGGCTTGCCTGGAACAGGCCCTGAGTTTTGCCTCAGAACTTGGAGTGAGGTCTTAGCAGGTCAGATAGCTTGCCTACATGCACATTCTGATCATCAACTTCAACCTGAACGAACTGAGCCGCGAACAGTACGAGAGCGTCTGTGGAGAGTTTGCCTCCACGTTTGCCGCTCTTCCGGGGCTGATCTCCAAGACCTATCTCGCCAATGAGGAAACGAACACCTACGGGGGCGTTTATCTCTGGACTGACAAGCAGGCCATGCTGGAATACATGCACTCCCACATCTATGCGACGATCGGCGCCAACCCGGCGTTGGTCAACATCACTGCGACAGATTTCGAGGTCCTGGAGGGTCCGTCCAAAGTCACAAGGGTCGGCTGACCTATTCGTCCTGATATGAGGGTCTTGCAGCTACTGATTCTGCTCTCCTTGATGGGGTGTGAAGCTCCACTGGTAGAGTCGGTCCACTACGGAACAGCCAGTGGGCCTGACGGTCCCGTTGCTGAAGGTGCCCACTGTTGGAGGTGCAATACCGTCTGGGGAACGAAAGACACGGAGTATCACGAATGGCATTATCGTGAGTTGAACATGATGATGTACGCCAGTGGCTGCAAGCAGTGCAGGTATCATGGCGCATACAAGGACATGGAGATTCCCGAGGGGCATAGGCCAGCCGAGTTAGGACCGTGGCCAAAGAAATGATGCGACCAATCGGTTTAGGAAACCGACGCTCGGTCTGAGTTGGGGGCACAAGCCACTAAATGAAGCCCCTTAGAAGTGGTAGACCGCGCCAATGGTGAAACCGGAGTCGTACTCCTGGTGCCCACCAACCGGGAACTGAAAGGCGCCGCGGACTTCGAAGCTATTCGTCAGGTTGTAGCTGGCTCCGATCAGTAGTTCGGCGGAGCTGCGACCATTGCCTGGCCCGTTCAGCGCAGTTCGACCGTTGAATTCGAGAATCCCACTGGTAACGCCTAGCGGAGAGTGCGCACCTTCGTGGCCGCGGTCTGGCACGGTGTCATTATGCACACCATGGGTTTGAAAAATATAGGCAAGCGCAGCGTTGTAGAAGAGCTCGGAGTCGCCCGAAGCCATGCCGCTTTCGGTGCCGATCTGCACGCTGGCTTGTAGCCAGTTCCCCAGGTCAAGCCAGGCAGAAAATGATGGAGCCCAGATTGCCTCGCCACTGCCTAGGCCGAGGTCCTCATCGCCAGTTGGGATGGACAGTTCCAGGTTACCGGCCAAAAGGAAATCCGCCGATTCCACGAGTAGCGCTCGAGCCGCAGTCGCAATATCGCCAACGCCAGATTCTGAGTTTGCGCCGTCGGATCGAGTTGGATCAATGGAGCTTCCACGATCATTCCGATCCGGCGAGTAAAGGCCCATTCAAGCTCCATTTCCAATTCGGCCTCATCACCCTCAGAACCTCGCGCCGAGCCATAGCTCAAAAACAGCTCTCGGCCTAGGAACGCTGGCTCGATGTTGAAGGGATGCACAAAGGGCGTGCCGCGCTCGCTGAAGTGGCTGTGTGGCCAGGGCGTGAGCCAATCGTGGCCGGAGTCCGAGCCAAGGTCGTTGTGATGACCTTCCTGATGCCCGGGCTCGTGCGTCATCTGTCCGTAAGCCATTCTGATGGAGCCCACTCCGCCGATCAGCAGGAGCAGGCCAGTGTACTTGGAGATCTTGGCCGACATGGTCATGTGTTGTGAAAGCCCCTAAGAGAGAGCATTCCTGGTCTGCCCTGGCTCTCAAGGGAGCTCTCAGCGACGTGATTGGATGAACTGCCCACTTCTAACATTTTTAATTGCAACGTTCACCACACGGCCTGTGACTGACAAGGGGCAAGTGAGGACTCAGTGTGTCTCTAACCCTAGGGTCTATTTGTCGGAGGGCGAGGAACCAGTCTCCTTCGGTTCCTTTGTGGTGCTCTTGCGCTCGCCCTGGGTCACGGTGCCGCCCTGGAAAATTTCCAGGCCTGAGATTTGGCCCTGATCGTCCTTCTTGAAGTGCACCTCCGCTTCCACAGCACGATAAAAGAAGGTGTTCGGGCCCGAAGGATAGAGGCGCAACTTCGGCTGGAGCGAGACTTGGGCCCAGAGGCCGTCCGCTTCAAGGGTGACGTTAATCTTGGCGAGTACGGACAGCTTGTATTCGCCCACGAAGGCCAGGAGCTCCTCTCGTGGGAGTGAGACCTGCTGCTTGTATTCGATGGTGTGAGGCTCCTTTCCTGCGAGCATGAGAAGCACGCTGTCAGCGCAAGTGGTCATGTGCCCCCAGGTGGTGGTCGCGAACAGAGCGACCGCACAATCCTTATCTGGCCAGATGCAGAGATATGTGTGATAGCCGCCCGTTTGTCCGTTGTGCCAGCGCGTCGCACCACCAGAGGCAGCGAGCCAGCCAAGGCAAATTTGCGTGCCTCTCTCGTCTTTGTGCTTTATCTCCTGGGCCAGAAGCAGCGCCTCCTCGATCGGCGTCTCATCCGGGTGCAGGTTGGCGCGTGCGAAGCGCAGCATGTCCGTCATATCAGATCGGATGCCGCCGGCACCATTGAAGACCGGCATGTCCCAGTTTGGCTTAGGCTGTCGGTCCACGTCGTAGCCCGGAGCTAGGCGCGCCTTCATCGATTCACTCAATTCGATCCCAGTGCTCTTAAGCTCAAGAGGGCCAGCGATACGTTCAGCTAGTAATTGTTCGTAGCTGAGATCCTGAGCCATGGCGAGGCAGTTGCCCAGCAGGCCGACACCTAGGTTGCTGTACCTGAAGGTCTTGCCCGGTGCGCGTCTCAGCCTATAGCCCTCGAGGAACTCGTAGAGGAGCTCCATTGTGTAGTCCTCGTAGGGGGTCTCGGAATCCTTCGGCTTGAGGTTTCGAGGCATGCGCGGTAGGCCAGACGTGTGGGTGCTCAGGTGCCAGAATCGAATGGGCTGGTCCTTAAAGATCGGGAACTCCAGCTCGTCAACCAATACATCAGCCACAGGGTCGTCGAGGTTGACGAGCTCGCGGTTCTGTGCGTCAGCTAAGAGGATGCCCGTGAAGACCTTACTCACCGAGCCGATCTCGTAGATCGTGTCGGCGCCCGGCCGCTGGCCTCCCCCTAGGGCAATCTCGCCGTAGCCTCGGATCCAGCTTTGGTCTCCCTGCAGCACGCCGATCACCATCCCTACCGTCAATCCATTCTCCACCAAGGGTTGAGCTAGGGCGTCGACGCGCGCGGCCAAGCCAGGGTGACCGGGAATCTCAGGTCCCTGGGGTTGCGAGGTGTCGCTCTGGGCATTGGCAACCAGACCCAGCAGGAGGGCAGCGCTCGCTGTTAGCAGGCCTCTAGATCTCTTCGTATGTGTCAACGGTTGTCATTTTGAGGGGTGGCGAAATTAGAGGACTCTATGAGGCGTCCCATTAGATTCTTGATGAACTGTCCCGCAAGGCATTGGGCCATGCGCCCAGTCCCAGATTCGTAGGCGCCTTGGCCAGCTACCGTGAGTATCCCAGCCGAGCGTTGTGACGTCAGGGATACAGCAAGGTGCTGAGCGGGAGAGAAGGGCCCAGCTGCGTGTGCTCTGAAGAAGCCTCATCAACACGAGATGCTCCGGGAGAAAAGTTAGGTCGCTAGGCTAGGATAGGTACACGGAATGCAGAAGAAGGTCTTCACCCGCAACTCCTGTGATGCCCAGGCACGGTTGCACCTCTACCCCTGGCTCCTTGCGGGATGCCTCGGCGCCGCAAGCTGCATCTCGCCTAGACCCTCTGATCTCGATTTCAGGGGCGAACCCGCCGTCGTTCTCAAGACGGTCAACATCTCAAACACGGTGGTCCCATTCTACGCAGCCTTCGCCCACCACCCATGGATTGAGCTACGCGAGTCTGGGAGCGGGAACTGGACCCTGCTCGAGATCAATAGCGGCGTCCAGATCAAGACGATAGGGGATGATCTCGCGCTCGCGAACGAGCGCTGGTCCACGCCCGTGCGAGTGCTGGCCTCATGGCACGGCGACGAGGCTGCTCGCCTGATTCCATTGCTGTTAGAAGCCACTCACGACGAGATCGACGCGAACGAAGAGCTCTCGCCCGACCCATCGGAGCAGGCCAGGAGGGAGTACTGGGCGACAGCTTACAGCACCCCCTATCCCTATCACCCGTGGCGGTTGGACTACGAGCCCTGGCCTGGCCCCAACTCCAATACGTTCGTCGCAAATCTCCTGCGTGCTGTTCCCGGGATGGGCGCGGAGCTGGATCACAATTCGGTGGGCAAGGACTGGGTCGAGGGTCATCGGTTGGGCCGGACCGACGACGGCCTGGGTGTCGAGGTCGACGCGACCTTCTTTGGCGCGGCTATCGGCCTTTACCAGGGCCTTGAGCTGCACATGATCGGACTCACCGCGGGCATCAGTTTCTGGCCACCGGCGCTGAAGATCCCATTCCTGCCCCGCTTCGGCGTACACCCAGGCTGGGTGCGCGCCCGCTGGTGAACCCAACATCCCTCCTGGCCAACGTCGAGGCGCGTTTCGGGCAGAGCAGCTTCAAGCTCGAAGCTACAAGCGGCTATTGACTTTCCTCGTTGCTAAAGGAGGCGCGGACTCAGCGGAATGAACAATGGACCAGGATTCCAAAGGCAAAGCTTGAAGCGATCAGCCCGAGGCACTCGCCGTGAAGCACGCAGGGTATCCATCCTGCGAGCCCAGTGCCCAGGCAACCCAGGATGGCCAGGTAGGTAACCAGTTTCGGGGCCGTTCGATTTACTTCGTTACTGTTCATCGGTTGCTCCTGTTTCTCCAATGAGGTGAGCTTGGGGCTCAGAGGGATCTGGACGGTCATCCTGATTTTCCTCCTGACAGCTATGTCAGGAGGAATGGCGACTGACAAGGAACGGTTGAGAGCTGGTGCCCTCCTGTGCAGGGCATTTAAATCCTAAGAGTGGTTGGACCAAGACCTGGTCGGACCCCCCCCAGCTAGCTCCCAGCAGCTGAAACAGGAGTCCCATCAACGTGATAGATCAGCTACTTTTGCGATGTTCAGGATGGGCTGCAGCGCGCGTAGATCCATGGAGCCTGAGCGTTCCAAAATGGTTGGCGCAACTATCAGGGACAAAACCCTGCGGTGAGCGCGTCGCTCAGGTTGAATCCAGAATCCCCGGGCCCTCCAGGATCGCGATACCAGAACTGGAAGTAGTAGCTAGCTCCCGGTTCGATCACGCTGGAACCTGTCAGGGACGGGAAGTCGAGTTGGAGGTTTGCGTCGCCGAGAAAGTCCATCTGCAAAACAGGTAGACGGTGCACGCCCGTACTTCCATTTCCCACACACAGGACGCCATCCCCGAACGGGACGGAGTTTGCTGCATCCGAGTAGAAGAAGATCCCATGTTGCTGTGGTACTCCGTTGACGACCTCGAGATGGAAGTTGTTGTCGGAGATTAGGAAGCTCCCCTGGGATGAAATGAGGGCTCCCGAGCCCGCAGAGTTCGGTGAAGTAGTGCAGTAGCCTTCAGCACCACTACCAAGGCAATCGGCTCCGTCGGTCAGCCACTCGATGGAGAAGCGCGCAAGCGTGATCGAGGAGTAGTTGTCGCGCTCGAACAGGCACCCGATGCGTTGATCAGGCAGGACGGTCAGCACGCTGTACGCGAAGGGTCCTTCATAGAGGAGCTTCGCGACCGGCCAGGTGACTCCTTCGTCGTAGCTCAGATGGACCGTGCCATCGACGCGGGCCGAAGTGGAGAGTGGACCCGAGTAGAGGAGCCTCGCGATGAATCCGTCGAGAGGGTCAGTGTGCCTGAGCGTGCTGGCCATTACCCCCGGCTCGATCAACTGCAGTTCGTCGGTCACTGGCGTCCATGTCAGGCCGCCGTCGAGGCTGTGCGCGATCTTGCGATGGGAGGTTCCGTAGAAGCTCCGCGCGTTGAGGAGCAGAGAACCATCAGTCAGCTCGACCATCTGCACTTCGTTCGCAACACCCGGCGTCGCGCTGTCGTCCGCGAGCTCGCCCCACGCCCACGAATCACCGCCATCGTCGCTGTATGCAGCGTAGACCTTCCACTCACCACCCGGTCCCTGGTTGTAGGGGATGATCATGCGGCCGGCATGCGGAGGCCGCCTCTTCTGGATGCCGACGCCCGGTCCACTCGCGATGCTGGTGGCTATCGTCGGGCGCTTCACCTGCTCGGTGATTTCGAGAGGCGCGGACCAGGTGAGGCCGTCGTCATCACTATGCTGGATGAAGGCGCGGCAGATGTTGTCGCCGTCATACCCCGGAACGACGCAATCCGCGTGGCAGCCGTTGGGGTAGCGGTCGTAAACGACCAGTATGCGGCCGGCGTTGCGTCCCTGGAGTACTTGCATCGCGCATGGGTCGTTCAGGGAGTTGTCACCGTCGTCGTGCAACACGACCAGCGGCCCCCAGGTCGTGCCACCGTCGGTACTGCGGCGCATTACTATGTCATTCCTCGCGTGGTCCGAGAAGTAGGCGCGGCCTTCGGCAAGGGCCAGGATGGTCCCGGATGCGGTGGTCAGGATCGACGGGATTCGATAGGACGGGTACCCGTCGCCGCTGTTGAACACATCGATGAGCTCGGGCTCAGTGGGGTCGGAGAGCTTGAACTCGACGAAATGGAAGTAGGCGCCTCCCATCCCGGCGCTGGAACCCGTACCCCAGGAGACACCACCGTCTGGAGCGTTGCCGCTCGAGGCCTCGGCCGGTACAGGGCCCAGGAACTGCCCGTCGTAGTAGAGTTCCGCCTCGTCTCCCGTGCTGCCCGGGAGCTTCCGAAGCTGGAGTTCATGGTAGTTGCCGTCCATGGCACCCGAACACGTGTACGCGATGCCGGAGAGGAATGCGTGTGCCAGGACATCGTCCCCGGCGACTTCGAAGAAGATCAAGTACCGGTTATCCGCAGCTTGTTGGCCCGAAGCGAACTCAAACACGACGTCCACACCCGTGGAGTGCACCATGCGCATCCTGGTCGTGTACTCCCAACCACGGGTCTGGGCGAGGGCTAGTTCTTCTGCCGTGAAGAGATGTCGGTAGTCCGCCCAAGACCCGCCGTCGATGAAGAGATCATCGACCGCCCATGCGTTGACGCCCGTCGACCCGTCTGGGGAGACGTCGGTCAACAAGGTGTTCGATGCTCCCCCCTCGTGCAGGGTCCAGTCCTGCGTCGTCGGATCTGGTGCGGCGGTTGGGTTGCCCTCGTCGCCGGCATCGTAAGCTGCGAGTTGAGCAGCGGCCGCTCCGCCGAGGAGCGCAACGGCCGCCAGCAAAATGCTGGTTCTGGTCAGGGAGCCCAAGTCAACTCGATCGCGTTCGTGAGGTTGAACCCGGACCCGCACGGGCCGGCGCTCGGATCGCGATACCAGTACTGGTAGCACCTGGTGTCCCCCGCGCTCGCGCCGCTGCTGGCGGCGATGTTCACGGTGGACGATGCAGCCCCGCTGCCGTCAGGTACGACGACCTGCAGCCGCACGACGTTGGATCCGCAGCAGCGGAGGCCGTCGCCGAAGATCACCCCTGAGCCGCCGCTGATGCTGTTGTCACCTTGAAAGAAGAGGCCCGGTTGGCCCGGTATGGCGTTGGCTGCCGACAGGACCAGGTCTCCGGCGGCGAGGCTGCTCGTGCCCGAGGACGCGAGCAGCGCGCCCGTAGTGGATGAGTTGGAGCAGCCTCCGCTGCCTCCTGGGTCGTCATTGCCGCAGGGGCACGCGGTGCCGTTGCCGTCGCCGAAGCAGATCGGATTCCCCGCATCAGAGAGGATCCGGAACTCGGCGTAGTTGAAGTTGACGTTCGCCTGTCCGGCACTGGAGCCCGTGCCGAAGGTGACCCCTCCGCTCGGCGCTCCGGGATTGGAGCCCCCGGCAGGAAACGGCCCCAGGAGAGCTCCGTCGTAGTAGAACTCGGCATCGATCTGACCTGCCGGCTTGCGGATCATGAACGAGTGGTAGTTACCGTCCATGGCGTTCGGGCAGGTGATGACGATGCCGACAGCGAAGATGTTGCAGAGGACATCGTTGCCCGACACTTCATAGAAGGCGAGGTAGCGATTGTCCGATCCACCCGTGCCCGCCGCGTACTCGGCGAGGGCGTCGACGCCTGCGGAGGAGATCATCCGCATGTTCACCTCGTATTCCCACCCCAGGTTGAACGCAGCGGTGTTCTGCTGGGGAGTGAACAGGAGTTCGTAATGGGCACGGTCTCCGGTGTTCACACCCGTGTCGTCGATTGACCACGCGTTCAGCCCGGTCGCACCGTCGGGCGAGACGTCGGTCATGGCGACGTTGCTCCCCGACGGGTAGTGCAGCGTCCACCCGACACTCGTCGGGTCAGGAGCCGTCGCGGGGTTGCCGGCGACCCCTGCGTCGTACAGGGCAATCTGCTGCGCGCTTGCGGTCGCTGAGGCCGCGAGGATGAGGATAGTTGCTCTGAGCGCTTGGTGGTGAATCGCAGGCGAGTGGAAGTTCATGGTGTATCCGAATACCGAGGTAGGTGAGGCGCGCCTGGTGAGGCTCATGATCATGCTTCCATGAAGACCAGGCCGACCTCCTTCAACAGCAGAATAGATAAATCTCTGAAGACGTGGGGGAGGTTCGGACCAGACCCTGAGTAATGCCTCGGGATTGGCGTAGAACCTGGTCTGAGAGCTGAGGGCGTCGGATCAGGTGCAGCGAAAAAGGCTGAAAAATTACCTCTTCCCACCAAGAGAGGCTGCTTGCTCATCGTTAGGGAGAATGAACTACTTGATGAACCCTGGATTCGCCTCCAGGCAGCTCTGATCAGGCCGAGGCCCCACGTATGTACCACCAACCTGTTCATCAGGCCAAAGACGCCTGGTAGGAGGAATCAGGGCGCCATGAAGATCTCTTGCACCCAGCTCGTCCTGTGCATTCTCGTTGGCTGTTCATCTGGCCAGGAGGTCACCGATACAGGTGATAGCGATCAGATGGGATCAGAGGGGTACATGCTCGACGAGGGGCTCACAGACGGCCTATGGGCCACTTGGCACGAGAACGGGCAGATGCAGGCGAGGGGGCAGTTCAAGAACGGAAAGGGAGAAGGCCTCTGGAGCTACTGGGAAGAGGACGGGCGGTTCGCCACGGGGCAGTGGAAGAAGGGCAGGCGAGGTGGCCGCTGGGCGGACTGGCACCAGAACGGGGCGATAAAATCGGAGGGGCAATTAAAGAACGGGAAGCGAGAAGGGCTCTGGACCTACTGGCACGAGAACGGGGTGCAACAGGCAGAGGGTCCGTTCGTTCTCGATCGCCGCGAGGGTGCGTGGACGTTCTGGGATGAAGACCGCGATGTCAAAGCTGCAGGCATGTATGCCGAAGGTCAGCAGGTGGGGGATTGGTCCTTCGCACCGGAAGGGTTGAGGGAGAAGAAGGACGCTGTTCGTGCGCGAGCCGATTCCTTACTTCAGCTACTGAGAGACGAGCAGTGGGAGAGAGCTGCCGACTTAGTATGGGTCGATGAGACCACACGGCGGTATTTGGGCATTTCCGATGGAGCCAGCCCTGAAGTGAGAAGGGAGAAGGTCGCCAGATTCTATGAAGGGGTGTACGGGAACCGTGGGCCCAGCTCTCTTCCTCAGCACCGATATACACCAGGGCCCGTTCGTTCTGTCCGGATTGATCCGAAGGATCCGGATCTCGCGCATGTCAGTTATAGGCATGGAGACCTTGATGGGTTCGAGATGCGTCTGGCCGAAGGTGAATGGTATTACTCGTTCGAATAGGAACCGTTCGAGGGCTTCCTACGCAGCTTGAAGACTCTGCCCATCCGACGTCCTCCTGCACCCCGCGGTTGGTTTGGGATGGAACCTCTCAGACGGTCTTGAGGTGACGTTCTGCCCGTAGGGCCGTAGCGCGTGAGGACCTGGGGGACCTGGGGCGGGATGGGCGTCCCCATCAGTCGGAGAACCACTATGCTGGTGTCTAGGAGGACGTTGTGGCGCTCAATCCCCATATGAAAGCTACCCCGTACGTCGGCTTGTTCACCCTCCTCTCGGTCGCATCGGCCTGCCTGGTGCTCGGCGCCCAACCCGCCTCCGCCGGACAACAGAAGGTGCTCATCATTGGCATCGACGGCTGTCGCCCCGACGCGCTCGAGGCGGCCGTGACGCCCTATCTCGACGGGCTGCGGGCAGAGGGCCTGTACTCCAACCAGTCGCAAGCGGTGTATCCGACCTCGAGCGGTCCCAACTGGTCGAGCATGTTGACCGCGGTTTCTCCTGCCAAACACGGCGTGACCGATAACTCGTTCAATGGCGACCACTTCGACCAGTACCCTCACTTCTTCACCCGTGTGCGTGAGGTTGCGCCGAGCCTGTTTCTTGCCTCGTTCGTGCACTGGACGCCGATCCACACCGAGATCGTCACGGACGCCGACGTCTCGGTCGGCGGTATACCCGACGCGCAGGTTGCACAAGAGGCGGCGCAACTTCTCTTGACCGGCGACCCCGACGTCATCTTTCTGCACTTCGACGACGTCGACGGCGCCGGACACTCGTTTGGTTACTCCCCAGATGTGCCCGAGTACCTGGACGCCATCGAGATCACCGATACTCACATCGGTACAGTGCTGGACGCTCTGATCCAGCGCCTGCCATACACAAGCCGTGCCACGGGGCCGGCGGAGGACTGGCTGATTCTTGTCAGTACCGACCATGGCGGCATCGGGACCGGCCACGGCGGCAACTCACCAGAGGAGCTGACGATCTTTCTGATCGCCAGCAGCCCCTCAGTCTACGACGGCGAGACCATCATGCCCTCGCCGGTTATCATGGACACGATCCCCACCGCGATGGATCACCTCGGGTTGCCTGTACTCCCGGCCTGGGACTGGGACGGCGAGTCGGTGTTGCACCGAGTGGGATGTCCTGACGGGCTCTTGGCGCGCGCCAAGCAGGAGAACGGCACCGTAGCGCTAGTTTGGCAAGCAGCGACCGGACCGCAGATCACTGGCTATGAGCTTCTTCGCAACGGACGCACCTTGGCCTTTTTACCTCCCACACGTACCGATTACCTCGACGCACCCAATCTCAATGGCCTCGGCGGCCATGCAGTGTTCGACTACGAGCTCGTGCCCTTGGCGACGAGCGAAGGTTGCCCCACGCTGCGCGCCCGCGCGGTGCTCTCCACAGGGGATGTGCGGCTCTGGGACGACTTTGAGAGCCACGCTTCCGACGCCGAACTCGAGGGAGCGGGGTGGATGATCGTCGACACCAACAACCCGATCGAGGACAGCACCTGGACGATCACCAACCCCGGCGGGCGCGCGAACCCTCCCACCTTCGACGGCATCGCTTCGGGTGGCCGCTTCCTGATCTCCGATTCCGACTGGGGCGGGAGCCCGTCACAAGGAAACCAGCTCGGTAGCGGCATGTCGCACGACCTGCTGAGCCCGAACTTTGACTGCACGGGCCTCGGCCAGGTATGGCTGCACGCGAGCTGCAGCGCGGTGCTCAATGACAACGGTCAGGGAGTGCTCGACGTCGACGTATCGATCAACGGCGGGAGCTGGCTTAACGCCTTTCGGCGCGTAGCCCCGGCGCGCTCGGCGACGCCCTTCCCGGACAACTCGAACGCCGACGGCTTCTTTGGCCGGCTGGACGTCGACCTTTCCCCGTTCGCCACCGGACAACGAAACGTGCGGGTGCGCGTGCGCCACTATGAGCCGAGGTGGGACTGGTGGGTGGCGCTCGACGATTTCATGATCGACGACGTCGATCTGACAAGCGGCGGCTCATCGATCCTGCTGGGCCTGGAGGACTTCTCGGGCGGCATTCCGGTCACCTGGACACTGAGCGGCCAGAACACGGGTACGGAGACCTGGCACACGAGCGACAAGGGCGGTCGCTACTCGCCGGGCAACGTGTCGGGCCAGGGGGTCAACCGACTGCAGCATCCCGGGTCGGCTCCGGCCTTCGCGATTCTGGACTCCGACGCCAACCCTGACCCTGCTGAGGACGAGTTGCTCATGACGCCCGCCATCGACTGCGGTGGAGTCTCGCGGGTCTTCCTGCATTACTCATCCGAGGTGCTGCCCGACGCGAGCGCCACCGAGGAGGTGCTTTTGAGCCTCGACGGTGGCATCACGTTCGAGCCGCAGCCGCTGTTCTCCTACGCCGCCGGCGGCCTGATCGTGAGCGCGCAGGAGCCACACTTTGCGCGGCGCGTGATCGAGGTTCCGTTGGCAGCTGGCGCGCCGAACGTCGTCTTCGCATTTCGTTATGCGAGCCCGGGCGACCGCGGGTGGTGGGCCGTCGACGATGTGTTCGTGATCGGCGAATGAACGGGGGGGTTGGGCTCCGACCTTTCTTGCGGTCTCGAGGTGACGTTCTACCCGTAGGGGCGTAGCGCGTGAGGGCGGGGGCGGGCCGTAGCGTCAGGAAGTTCCCTTGGCGGTCAGTAGCGCATGATCTGTCTTGTCAACGTGAGGACTTCGCGAAGCAATACAGATGTTCAAAGCCCCGGAGGTAGATGGCGTCGCCGACGATGGCTGGCGACGCATGGAACCTCTCATCCAATTCGTTGATCGCCAGTACTTTCAACTGCGGCCCGCGTTGCAGAACGATGGTTGAGCCTTCCTCGCTGAGCAAGTAGATGCGGTCCGCCGCGCCCACAGGCGAAGCACTGAAGTTGAGGCCCCCAGGCAAGCGGTGTTTCGGGTAGTGATGCGCGCCATCGGTCGCGTTGAGGCAAGAGAAGAAGGTCTGGTCGTCCAGTATGTAGAGCTCCTCTCCCCAGAGCATTGGACATGGCACGTAGGGGACACCGCGGCGCAGCGTCCAGATCACGCTCTCGCTGTTGGTCAAGTCTCCGCGTTGCCCCAAGGCGATCGCCTGGAGCAGGTCTTTCTGCCAGCCGCTGGCGGTGAATACCAGGCCGTGACCGACCGCCGGCATCGGTATCGCGCTCGCGGTGTGCCCGCCACATCGCCAGAGCAGCTCGCCCGTGGCCAGGTCGTACGATCGAACCGTCTTCCCGTTGGTCACCACCTGGCGACGACCCGCATGGGTGAAGATGCGCGGCGTGCTCCAGTTCGAGGGCTCCTCGCGATTCTGCTTCCAGAGGTTCCTTCCCGTCCGTTTATCGATCGCCACGACGTACGACTGCCGTTCCTGATCGACGACGATCACCAGCACGTCTCCGTAAAGCGCCGGCGAACTGCCTTCGCCCAACGAGTCCTCCATCGCCTGGTGCTCGAAAGCGCGTTTCCAGACCAACCGGCCCTCGAAGTCGTAGCAATAGAGCCCGAAAGAACCGAAGTAGGCGTAGATGTGCTCGCCGTCCGTCACCGGCGATGCCGAGGCAAACCCACCCTTGTTGTGATGCCCCTGGTGCGGCATCGCCTCGTGGACGGTCCGGCTCCAGCGCTCCTTGCCGGTGATCCGGTCGAGGCACACGATCACGAATCTCTGCGGTTTCCACGAACCCTTCACCTGGGGGTGCTCATTGATGTTTGGCGTGCCCTCAGGGATGACGTCCGGCACCGGCATCTCCTTGTCGAGGGCAATCGCCGTCAGCAGGAAGACCCGATCGCCCCAGATGATCGGAGTCGCGTACCCCTTGCCCTCGATGGGCGTCTTCCAGCGCAAGTTCTCCGTCTCGCTCCAGGTGACCGGCGGATCAGCTTGTGACGCTACGCCGTTCCAGGTCGGTCCCCGCCACTGCGGCCAGTACTTCAGGGCCTCGTCGTCGACGGCGCCTCCTTCCTTGCGCTTCTCTTCGCCCTGGGTGCTTCTCGAGACCGCGGCCGCGACCCTCTTGCGCTGGCTCGCCGACTTGCCGTCGGGATCCGGCAGTTGGTCGGGCACCTGCGCGGCGACGGCGGGCGCGACGAGCAGCATGAGCAGCTGAACAGCGAGGACGAAGGCGGTGGTCGTGCGTGTGCGGAGCAATGGGAGGCCTGTTTGGGGACGCGGCGACGGATGACTCACGTCTTGTCGGGGGTAGCCGGGATCATGATCGCGAATAGCATGCCTTGCGGCGCGGCCCACGCGAAGTCAGGGTGTACAAGGAGGCCGGAAGCCTCCCTGGTCGGGGGCCAGGTCGCCCCTCGTGAGGATACAAGTGCCCAAGATCTCGTTACGTCAGGTGCTCGCGTTCGCTGGCCTGCACCTGGTGGCTCTGTTCATGGTCTGGTTGCTGGCCATCTGGAGCCTGCCGGGGTTTGACTCGGACCTTACTCCCTCCATGCTGGGAAGGGGCGCCGAAGTGCTCCTGTCGGTGCTGGCCATGCCGGGGTTGGCCGTGTTCATGATCAGAGATGACGGGTCTGCGCATTCCGAAGTTCTGCAATGGGCCGTGCTTACTCTGAACAGCCTGGTCTGGGGTGTTGCTCTTGCCTGCGTGCGCGCTTGGTGGAAGCAGCGCAAGCGGGAGTAGCCGAGCTCTCCCGCCGAGCCAAGCGGCCCGCGCTACCGTCGAACACCAGGAGGGGCCGCAACTTGCGGCCCCTCCTGCGGACTCGCTGCTAGTCCTTGACCAGCTCAAGGAACTCATTCTCCCGCGCTTGCCATAGCCCAGCCATCCGCTTGACTCTCTCAGGTTGTTCCGCCGAGAGGTCCCTGGTTTCCGCGCGGTCCGTGCTCAGGTCGAACAGCTCCCACTCGTCGCCACTCGCGGCGACTAGTTTCCAGGCGCCGATCCGTAGCGCCCGGTGTCCCTCGTGTGACCACCACAGGTGGTCCCGCTCGATCTGCACGTCCGCCGCGAAGGCCGGGACCAGACTCCTGCCCGGAGCCGACGGCACTGGCTTGCCCTTCAGGCTTGTGGTCGGCGGTACGCCGGCGAGATCCAGAATGGTGGGCACGACATCGATGACGTGCCCGCTTGTCCCCCGAAGCTCTCCGCGCGCCGTGATTCCGCGCGGCCAGTGCGCGATCATCGGCGTGGCGATGCCGCCCTCGTGCACCCAGGTCTTGTGCCGGCGGAAGGGTGTGTTGGCGACGGTCGACCACCCGGGACCCAGGCAGAGGTAGGACTTCGCGGAGCCCGGCGCAGCGGCCCTGTCGTGACCATCTCCACGCACCATGATCTCGGCGCTGGCACCATTGTCCGACAGGAACAGGATCAGCGTGTCATCGAAGGCGCCCATCTCGCGCAGCTGTTGCAGCACCCGGCCGATGTCTCTGTCCATGCGGTCGACCATCGCCGCGTGGATCGCCATCTTCGTCGCCTGGAAGCGCTGTTGCTCCGCAGTGAGCTGCTTCCACGGCAGCGGCCGGTTCACCTCACCCGGGCCGAGCGCCTGCATGGCATCCGCGAAGTGGTAGGGCGGGCCGACGTCGCGCTCGACATCGGATAGGCGCGCGTCGAGCAGCCCGGACTTCTCCTGGCGCGCAAAGCGCTCCTGGCGCACTTTCTGCCAATCCCTGAGGTAGACGTCCCTGTAGCGAGCGATGTCCTCCGGCAAGGCGTGCAGGGGGAAATGCGGAGTGGTGAAGGCCAGGAACTGGAAGAACGGCTCGTCGGGGTGCTCCGCCGCGTGATCCTGCAGGCAGCGGATCGCGTGATCGGCGATCGCGCTGGTCGTGTAGAAGCCGGTGCCCGGCTCGACCGGAGGCAGCCTCTCGTCGTCTTCGGTGTGGTTACGGGGATCGAAGAAGTGATCGTGGTCGTTCAACCGGTAGGACCGATCGAAGCCGTTCTGAAGCACTTGACCGTCGATGTGCCACTTGCCCGAGTGATAGGTTCGAAACCCCGACGGCCGCAACATCTCCGGCAGCAGTCGTGCCCAGCTCGGACGCACTCCGCCAGCACCAGAACGGACGCCGGGCAGCTTGTCTCGACGGACCTGCTGGGCGTAGTAGCCGGTCATCAGGGCGGCGCGCGTCGGCCAGCAACGCCCCGTATTGTAGAACTGCGTGAATTGCAGGCCGCCCGCCGCCAGGGCGTTGAGGTTCGGAGTCTCGATCTCGCCTCCGTAGCAGCCCACGTCGGAAAAACCGAGGTCATCGGCCAGGATGACGACGAAGTTCGTCGGTCGGTTGGGTGCCTTTGGGTCCTCGTCAACCTGAGCGCTCCATGCGCAGGCAGCGCATAGTCCCGTGAGGCCGAGGATCATCATCATGCCGGGGATTTTCATATGGGAGGTCCAGCAGCGATCGGAGCCGGAAACTACCAGAGAAGCGTGACGTTGATGCAGGATTCCTGGGTGAGCAGGTCC
>PVBE011943727.1_pt1 | contig 16399 bp, 11 predicted proteins | sample 1631181 | NCBI WGS metagenome assembly PVBE01 (sample SAMN08397723, study PRJNA350692) | Marine metagenome, whole genome shotgun sequencing project. | isolation source: water | place: Pacific Ocean | collected 2012-04
AACGTCAGATCGGACGCCTGCCCTGGGTGAACATCTGGGACAACCGCATTTCGAAGACGTTCGAGATCACTGATCGGCAGTCGATCGAAGCCACCTTCGACCTGTATAACACGATGAACTCGAACAACGTGACCGCCATCCGGGAACGTGTGGGTTCCAGGTTCCTGGAGCCGCGTTCGGTTCTGCAGCCCCGTACCTTCCGTCTGGGAGTACGGTATCGGTTCTAATGTAAACCTTAACCGCGGGTGAGAGCCCGTTGTGACCATCAAAAAAGGGCGGCCGTCAGGGCCGCCCTTTTGTTGTGTGGGCGTTTGATGAGCACTTCGGAAGATGTGCGGTCATAGACCGCACCTACATAGGGAATCCGGATTCGGATTGTAGGTGCGCTCTATGAGCGCACATCGCAAGTGAAAAGCTCCCCTTCGTGTCCTCCGCGTCTCCGCGGTGAAGTCCTCGAGCTTTACCCCTCATCCCAACGACCGTCTCGCAACCCACTTCATAAACTTGCCAAGCACACCGTCGAACTTGTCTTTGTAAAACCCATCCGCGGCCCGCTCGAGGCCCTCGACCATCGTTGGATAAACACGGATGGCCTGGGAGAGCTTACCGGCGGGGATGTTGTTGGACATGGCAAGTTGGATCACCTGGATGAGTTCGCCGGCGTTCGGGCCGACGATGTGGCCACCCACAAGCTTTCCTTTTGGCGTTGCGAGCAGCTTGATGAAGCCGACGGGTTGGCGTTCGGTGATGGCGCGATCCAGGTCCGCCATCGAATAGCGCAGGACCTTCAAGTTAGGGACCCGAGACCGTGCCTCGGCTTCGGTCCAGCCGATGTGTCCAACTTCGGGGTCGAGGTAGGTGGCCCAGGATACGTTTTGATAGGAAGCCTTTCGTTTGATTGGAAACAGGAGGTTTCCGGCCAACAGACGTCCCTGGTATTCGGCCACGTGAGTGAAGAGCATCTTGCCGGTGACGTCTCCCGCGGCGTGAACGGACCTGATGTTGGTCCCGAGCTTGTCATCGATCTCGATGCCTCCCTTCCCCGTCCGAACACCGGCCCGATCCAGATCAAGCTCTTCAACATTGGCTTTCCGCCCTGCCGAAACAAGTACTTCCTCGGCGGTGATCGTTCTGCCGGATTCGGTAGAAACTTGTTTCATACCACCTGCGCGCTGCACCCCGGTTACTTTGTCTCCCAGAACGAGCGTCATGCCTTCCTGGGCGAGGATTTCTGCGACGACCTGACTCACTTCCTGGTCTTCGCGCGGGAGAACCCGATCGGACATCTCGATCACGGTGACCTTGGAACCAAAGCGGGAAAACACCTGTGCCAGCTCGATGCCGATGGGACCGGCTCCGAGAACCACAAGGGAGCCGGGCATTTGCTCGAGGGCGAACACCTCGACGTGGGTGATGAATCCGGATTCGGCCAGGCCGGGTATTGGCGGTACGGCTGGGCGGGAGCCTGTTGTCAGGACGATCTTCTTTGCCTGAAGTTCCCGGCCCGCTACACGGACTCGATTCGGATCGAGCATCGTGGCCTCACCCTGGATAACGTCGATCCCCATGTTCTCGAACCGTGTGGGATCGTCATGCTTTCCGACGGAATCGCGAGCCTCTCGCATGCTGGCCATGACGGTTGCAAAATCGAATTCCGGCTTCGTGGGCGTAAGCCCGAATTCTGCCGCATGTCGCAGATCGGAGACGAGCCTGGCCGATCGGATCAAGGCCTTGCTTGGAACACACCCAGTCCACAGACATTCACCGCCGAGTCGGTCCCTTTCGACCAGGCCAACCTTCGCTCCGAATCTTGCGGTTCCCGAAGCCACGGTAAGTCCGGCGGTTCCGCCGCCTATCACGATGATGTCAAAACGTTCGTTTATGTGGATGTTGTCTCGTTAAAATGACAATGAAGTAAAGTCGCATGCAAATTTCAGTCGTCATCCCTACCCATAACGAAGCCGAGTCGATTGCGCCGGCCATCGCTGCTCTGGCCGAGCATGGATTCGATGAGATCATCGTCGCCGATGGCGGAAGCGCTGATGCCACCGTTTCGCTCTCGCACGCCGCAGGCGCATCCGTCGTAGAGTCGACGAGGGGCCGAGGTGTTCAGATGAACGCGGGAGCCGACGTGGCGTCGGGAGATTTGCTTCTGTTCGTTCATGCTGACACCGTACTGCCTTCGGGAGCCCGCCGACTGATCGAGACCAGCATGGAAGATCCCGTCGTCCTGGGGGGTGCTTTTCATCTGCGATTCGATTCCAATAGCCGGCTCCTGCGTTTGCAGTCTGCCGCGTCGAATGTGCGTTCCTACTATGCCGTGCCCTTCGGAGATCAGGCGTTGTTCGTCCGAAAGGACTTCTTCGTCGAGACCGGCGGATTCAAGAATTGGGGCCTGATGGAAGACGTCGAATTAGCTCGCCGCATCAAGAAGTACGGTCGTTTGAAAATGATTCCGACTCCTGTGACAACGTCGGCGCGTCGATACCGCAGGCGCGGTTTCCTTAGAACGGCGACGACCAACCAATTGTTGTTGGCCGCCTTCTACATCGGTGTATCCCCCGAGCGTCTGGCCCGTTTCTATCGATATAGCTCTCCTGTCGATTCCGTGGAACCATGATCCTTGCCGACTCCAGCATTTCGATCGTCGTCATGGCGAAGGCGCCCGAACCGGGCCGCACGAAGACCCGCCTGTCGCCACCTCTCACGCCCGGGGAGGCTGCCGGATTGTACAGCTCGATGTTACTCGACACAATCTCGCGTATCGGTTCGCTTTCTGCCGTCGACCTCTGGCTCGCCTATACACCTGACGAAGAAGAAGCCTGGTTCCGACAGGCTATCGCCCCGTCCTTTCATCTGATGGCCCAGAGGGGCGACGATCTGGGCCAACGCATGCATCGGATCATCGAGGAGAGACACGCCGGTGGCGCCTCCGGTGTTGTCGTCGTCGGGACCGACTTGCCGACTCTTCCCATAGAGTATGTGTCAGAAGCCATCGATAGATTACAGGGCGGTGCGGAAATAATTCTCGGTCCGAGTGAGGATGGGGGTTACTACCTGGTCGGGATGAGAGAGCCGGATGCGCGTCTCTTCGAGGGAATCTCCTGGAGCCGGAAAACCGTCCTTCGAGAAACCGTCGATAAGGCCAGCGAGTTGGAAAAGGCAGTCGTCACGGTGCCCTCCTGGTACGACATCGACACACCGCCGGATCTGGATCGCTTGAAGAGGGAATTGGAGAATCTCCCCGAGGACGATCACTACCCCCGGCACACCGCAGACTTCCTGCGATGGATGTAGGTGCGCTCTGAGAGCGCATGTTTTCCCTGTGATGTAGGTCTCTATGAGCGCGGATTCATGCGGTCATAGACCGCACCTACATCCTTACATCGTGGCCGTCCGAGTCTTCATTGACAGCCTCCAACGCACGGCGGGCCATGCGTGTGAGAAATACCGCGATGGCTACAGTGGCAATCAGTCCTGCCCAGTACATGATGCTCTCCCCGGTGGTGGCTTCGCGCTGGCCGGACAATAACTGCGCTATGGAGTAGGCTACCGACCCGAGGTAGGCGTACATCGCTGTTGCGGGTAGCATGCCAATGAACGAGGCCAGAATGTAGTCTCGAAGCCGAACGCGGGTCAACCCGAGGGAGTAGTTGAGAAGAACGAAAGGAAACAACGGAGAAAGCCGGAGCAGCATCATCAGCTTGAAACCTGATTTTTCGGCCGCCAGGTTCAGGTTGTGCAGGAAGGGTCGATTCTGAATGTGGTGTTCTATCTTGTGTCGAAACACCGACCGTGAGAGGACGAACGCGATTGTTGCAGCCAGAACGCTCGCGGGTGAAGCCAGGGCCAGTCCGTACACGGGGCCGTAGAGGAAACCGGCGATGAGTGTGATTGCGGAACCCGGGAGCAGCGCTACGGTCGTTGCAACATACAGGAGGGTGAATACAACAGGGCCGATCCAACCAAGGTTCCGAATCGTTTCAACTGCGAGGATGATCCATTCATTCATGGGACGTTGTCAGGGCAACATATCAAGAATAGCAGGTCGCAATGTAGGTGCGGTCCATGACCGCATGTTCCCCCCGCATGTAGGTGCGGTCTATGACCGCTCATATGCGCTCACAGAGCGCATCTACATCAGGGAAGGGGGGGCAGGTGCACCTACATCGGGGGAGTGTAGCTAGCAGCACTGTCCCGGATCGCAGCATGTCACTTCCGACAAAGCATCGCTGTCCGTGTCGAGGACCAGGAACGCACCAGCGTAGGGTGGCCGGCTGAGCTTTGCCGCTGTGTCGGCGCAGATCTGTACCGCTTCGTTGCGTGGAAACAGATGGCCTTCTTCATCCACGACCGCTTTCTGGGGGCCCAGGTACACGGCCCGCTGCCCTTCAAAATTGCAGAACCCATTCTTGCCGAACTTGAAGCCGCGAATGATGAGCGAGTAGAAACGATACCCTTCGATCTCTTTCCAGAACGACTTTTCAACCAGCGAGAGTCCGTAGAAACCGACTTGTTCGAGCATCGCAAAATACTCGTTTTCGGTTAAGGCGCCCGAAACGCATTCGCCCCAGAGCCTCGGATTTGACTTCATGTGGTGGGGGATTGTCGATTCAGAAACCGTGTCCGATATGATCGCCCGACCGTGGTTCTTGAGAACCCGCCACATTTCCGACAACACCCTGCGCTTGTCCGGGGACAGGTTGACGACGCAGTTCGACGTCACGACGTCAGCCACACCGTCGTCCAGCGGTAGTTGTTCGAGGTAGCCTCGACGGAATTCGACGACATCGTATCCGAGCGACTCGGCCACGATCGGCCTGTTACGTTCCGCCCGCTCTACCATCTCCGGCGTCATATCGATGCCGATGATCCGACCGTTCGGGCCCACACGCCGAGCAGCGATGAAACAATCGATGCCGCCTCCCGAGCCGAGATCAACGTAGGTTTCATCGTTGTCGAGCCCCGCAAAGCGGATTGGGCTCCCGCACCCATAGGACACTTCGACGACTTCCTTCGGCAGCGCATCAAGGTCCTCCATGTCATATGCCGTGGGGCAACATAATGCGGCCTGGGGCTCGAGGGCAGCTTCCGCGTAAAACTGGCGGACCTTCTCGCGGGATCGCTCCAGGTCGACCGACAGTACACACGTCGATCTGGAAGAGGCAATCTCGAAGCCGCCGGTTTCGACGGTCTTCATCTCCGACAACGAATCGCCCATCGCCGCGATCACGGTCGGCGAGTCATAGCCCGATCGGCCCTCATAGGACTTGTTCTGTGAAGCTATCTGTTCGATGGCGCGGAGCAGCAACCATTCGTGAACGGTCGAGAATGGATCTTTTCCCAGGATGCTGCCCGAATAGAAGAACGAATGCTCGATGTCTCCACCACCACATATGCAGGTCAGATAGCACTGGCGGCAATCGTCCTTTTCTACGACGCTCGACTGCCTGAGCGTCCGAGCCTCGCTCGATTCCTTCCAGATGCTTTCGAGCGATTGCGTGTCCACGTGGCCCATACGAAGCTCGGGAACTCCGACGAGGGCGGCAGAGGGATAAACCGCTCCGTCTGCGTAAACGCAAAAGCTGCTCATACCTGCTACAGACAGATCCATTTTGACGCCGCGCCTGCCCTGGACACGCTCCAGGGCGACTTCGTAGTTGTCCAGCTCCACACCACAGGAGTTGGAGCTCTGGAGGTAGAAGTCGAGCGTTTCGATGATCTCGTTGGGAGAAGGGGATTGCATCGCCTCCGCGTCGATCGCGCGACCTTGCTTGTGATCCCACAACAAGTGGTGGCGCCGGACTCCAAGATCGCTGAGGAACCGTGGAAATCTTCCGAGCGTGTTGATGTTGGACCGGGTGACGACAGTCGATGCTGTTGGTTCGAATCCGGCTTCGAGTAGCGCACGGGTTCCTTCCAGCGTGCGTTCGAATCCCGACCCACGGATCGCGTTGTGTGTAGCCGCATCAGGACCGTCGATACTGACCTGCAATGAGAGGCGCCCGATGGAGACATCTTTCAGTTTCTCCATCGTGTCTCCGCGGAAGAACATCGCGTTCGTCAGGATCACAAGTTCGCTGTCATTGCAGATGGCAGCGACAATGTCCAGAATATCGGAACGTAGAAATGGTTCGCCTCCCGTGATGTAGAACTGTCGGACCCCGAGTTGTTTCGCCTCTGCTACGATGCCGAGCCAACGTTCGGTCGAGAGCCCCTCGATGCCCGACGGCGAGGAACTGACCAGGCAGTGCCCACAGGTGAGATTGCAGCGGTTGGTGACGTGAAGCCAGAGCTCTTCGGGGGAGTGTTCCGTGATGAGTGCTCCCCGGCCCGGATAGTTCGGGCGGTCGAACGGTTCGGTACGCAGGAAGTCGGTTCTGAGAGCATGGTTCAGGAAGGTGCTGGTGTCCAGCCACGCCTCCGCCCAGTCCTTTCCCGAGTGTGTTCGATACTGACCTACCAGATCTGAAACCGTGCGCCGCCCATCAACCCACCGGAGTATCTCGGCACCGGATTCGTCCGTAGCAATCCAGTTGGGAGCTGCAGGATCGAACAACAGGCCGAATTTTCCGCGCATCCGTTCTTCATAGTGTGGTGGGGCGTGAAGCACGTGGCCGGGTAACGTCGTCATCTGATCTTCTCCTGATTCAAATTGGGGTCGAGTCCAGGCGAACCATCGTAGGTCGAGATCTACACGCGGCATTGTAAGCCATGTCACGGTCGGGGGAGGGGAAGGGGAGGGGAAGGGCCGAAGTCTAAAGTCGGGGAGGGGGCGGAGATCCATACGCAGATTACGCGGACTATTTGGAGTGGCGGCGTAGGGCCTAATCCGAAAGTTGCTGCCTGAAGGCTAACAGCTAGAAGCTAAGAGCTACCAGCTGAAAGCTACGAGCTAATAGCTATTCCTGACCGCCTCGGCCCCGCCTCATTTCTTCCTGCGTCACAAAGCCGTCGTTGTTGGCGTCTAGTTGCTCGAACAGTTGAGGTTGTCGCTGCCACTCCTGGCGGGAGATCTTGCCATCGCCGTTGGTGTCCATCTGGCGAAGGTTCGTGCCGCGACCTCTGCCTCGGCCAATGGCCCTGCCAACGCCTCGGCCGCCTTGGACGGCTTGCATCTCGTCGAGCGTGACGAAGTCGTCGCTGTTGGTGTCCATCGTGTCGAACATCTGGCCTGGGCCGGGGAATTCCTGTCTCGAGAGCTTGCCGTCGCTATCGGAATCCATTGCGCCAAAGCGGGCTTGCGGGTTCTGACCACGGCCTCCTCTTCCACCACGCCCGAACGAACTCTGGACTTCACTTGCAGTCAGGAAACCGTCACCATCGGTATCAAATCGATCGAATCCTGCGGCTTCGCCGGTCCACTCCTCACGTGAAATCCTGCCGTCTTCGTTGGTGTCCAGTTCGCCCAGGGCTTGTTCGGATCCCTGTCCAAAGGCCCCGCGCCCACCCCGGCCCCGACCACGGCGTTGGCCAGGCCGCTGCCGCTGGCCGTACGCGGTAATGTCGCCAGCCATCGCCACCTCGAGTGCCGCCCTGGCTTCGGGGACATTGAATCCGGCAGGCCCAGGCTGGCCCTTGTAGGCGACCCGGCCGTCGGCACCGACGACGTAAATCCAATCGGGAAACGCCGAGTAGGCATTCGCGACGCGATCGTCGATCTTGTCCAGGACTGTCGGCAGGGAGATTTCGAGCGACGTCGTGCACAGGTTTGCTGCGACCTGACGCTCGTCATCGGTCGTGGGCTGTTCGATCAGAACACCCTCCAGAATGTTTGCCGCCCCCAGGTTGCCGTCGGTTGGGTGGGCTTCGCGGATATAAACAAACAGGAAGTTGGCGTTGTCTTTCTCGGACTGATACCAGCTTTCGATGTCACCGACATCGCGACGAAAAGGGCCTCACGTGTAGGACGCAAAAATAAGGACGGCGGGTCGCCCCGTGAGATTCGAAAGCGTGACGTCGCTCTTCCCATCCTTGGTGTTGAGCGTGAAGTCGGGAGGCGTGTCTCCCGGCATCGGTCCTCCATTCCGTCTCTGGGCCATGCCCGGGCTGGCCACGGCGAGAATCAGCAGAGCTGTTGCCAAAGTCTTCATGAACCTGCTTCCTCCGATACTTCAGACAGCATAGTGGGGGAGGGGGTTTAAGACCCCGGGCAATGAATGTTTCAAATACCGCGGACCCGCGGCTCCGAGACTAGTGTCAGCCACCGCCGCCGAGGATGACACCACCGGCAGCGCCATGGCCGTTCCGGCCGAAACCTCTCCCAGGAGAAATCCCGCCAACGCACCGATCGCTGCGAAAATCGCGATCTTAGTGACCCTGCTCATCCGGGGCTTTGTCTCGCAAGTTGCTGCTTCTTCTTCGTTCATTTGAAAACGGAACCCCTTATGTGTGTCTATTGATCATACTGATCTTCCCGACAGCTGTCATGATCAAACCTGTGGCGTGATTTGTCAGTAGGGCCGATCACAGTAGGATTCGAGTTGACCTGCGAAGATAAGTGGTGACAAAAACGGGTTGAGCCCTGGAGGGTTGCATATGAAGGCTATCTGGAACGATACAGTTCTGGCAGAGAGCGACGAAACCATCGTCGTTGAAGGCAATCACTATTTCCCCCCCAACTCGATCAACAGTGAGCACTTCGAGACAAGCGAAACTCACACCGTCTGCGGCTGGAAGGGCGAGGCGAGCTACTACGATGTCGTGGCCAACGGAAAGTCGACCACAGACGCCGCCTGGTACTATCCCGAAACCAAAGAAGCCGCAGCCAACATCCAGGGCTATGTAGCCTTCTGGCACGGTGTCCAAGTCATCCCCTAGCTTTCCGAAACTAGGATTTCACCGCAAAGTCGCGAAGAACGCGAAGAACGCGAAGGACGCGAAGAAAAACTAAACTTCGTGTTTCTTCGTGCCCTTCGTGTCTTCGTGTTGACTCCCCTCTTTCTTATTCCACGTTCGGGTCTCTCACCACACCAAAGAAGATGCCGTTGAGCAGCAGGCGGGTGCCGCCTTCCCAGAACGAACGAAATGCCGGCATGTCGGCATACAGGACAACGCTGCCCTGGCCTACCCGTTCGCGGACCAGGTAGGCGGTGTGCTTCAGCTTTTCTTCCTTGTCATCCCGCATATACCCACCGAGGCGGAAGCCGCTTTCCGGATAGTAGACGACGTTGTCGCCTTCCTCGCTGAGATCAAGAATGATGCTGTTCTGGTTGAGGAGGGTCACCTCGTTGTCGTAGCCGATCGCCAGCGGATGCGAAACGTCGACACGGAGCTTCATCGTCGCCCCGGGGATCGAGTCCGTCCTGCGCTGGTCTTCCCGCTCATCGTAGGGTGTCAGGAGTTCCTTCAGGCGTTCTTCTTCGGAGAGTTCTTCGGGCTCGGCGTCATCCTCGCGCTGGGCGCGCCGTTCCTCCGCGTCGTTACCCACGTAGTGGTATCCGATCGAAGCAAAGCCGGCCTGGTTCTTGGTCGCAAACATCGCGCCAGCCTTGATTCCTATGAATGTCCCACCGCTTTGAATCCAGGAGCGGATCCTATTCTGTGTGCCTTCTCCGACGATGCCCATGTAGCTTCCGCCATCCGGAAAGATCAGGACGTTGTAATCGGCGAGATCCACACCTCCCAACTGGGAGGTCCGGATCGTCGTGAAGTCCACGTCGTTCTCCTGTTCGAACAGGTGCCAAAGGGTTCCGAAGCCGTATCCGCTGGTCGGGTTGTCGGCGACGATCGCGATCTTCGGCTTCTGAACCGTCCGTACACGGTTGGAGCCCAGATCGATCCCATCCTGGGTCAGGTAAGACTGGAACGCATGAACCTGGACGCCATGTACGTCGGCCAGAGAGGAGACCTGGTCGTGCAGGCCGGTGCCGTTTCCTTCAATCGGAATGATGATCGTCCCTCTTGGAAACGGCGTGTCGTTCATTCGAAAATCCTTCAGGATGACCGTCGTCCGGATGTCTTCCTTGAGGATCGCATTGAGGAGACGGGCCGCCGAATTCGTATCCATCGAAAACGCGTACGCCGCCCGGGCGCGCTGGTCGGGGGCACCGCCCAACGTCAGGGCGGGAGCGTCCGTGAGGGGAACGCTGGACACATTCGTTCGATCGGCAGCCGCATAAGCCTGGACGCCGTACGCCAGAGGCAGAGACCACGATGTGATGTCGTAAAAGAAGTAGTCGTGGATTTCCGGATCGGGCTCGAGCAGGGAGTGCGCGAGGATCCCCGCCGGTTGTGCCAGGTCGATCATGTAGGTTCCCGCCGGCAGCGTCGCCTCACTCCCGGAACGGCCCGTCAACTCGGTCAGGCCTGAAGCGCTGAACTCCGAACTGGCCACGCTGACCTCGATGCCCTGGCTCGCCAACAGTTCCGCCAGTTCCCGGGCTCGAGCGATATCCTTTCCGGGGACCATGTAGTACCGCTTGATTTCGCCGTTCTCTCCGCGATCGATGGCTTCCTGGAAATACCGGTAGAAGTCCATCAGCTTGTCGCGGCGGTTGTCGGCCGTAGTCTTGAGGGTCGCTATCGAGGTTGTGAAGTGGTTCAATGCGCGGTCGCGGAGCGTGAGGATTGTGCCGTCGCTACGCTCGATTGCCAGTGCACCCTGACCGCCGCCTCCCTGCTCGTAGGTCATTCCGATTGCGCCCTGGAACGATGGCCAGGAATCCCCATAGGAGGGGTAGAAAAGGTCGTAGCCTTCTGTGGTGAAGTATCGACTCCCGATACTGTCCATTGCCTCGGCGTTGCCGTCACCGTAAACGGAGAACCATTTCACGAGAACTTCCGGAAAATTCTTGTTGATGGGCGCGAAAGGGGGAGGGAAGAAGTACGTGCTGCCGCTTCCCATTTCGTGGTAGTCGACCAGCACTTGAGGATTCCACTCCAGATAAGCCTTGATTCTTCCCTGGCTTTCGATCTGTGTCTGCCACGCCCAGTCCCGGTTCAGGTCAAACAGGTAGTGATTGGTCCGCCCGCCGGGCCACGGTTCCCGGCGTTCGATTGCGTTCGGGTCCGAATTGGCCCCGGCCACGACGAACCGGTTGACGTGGGATGAGTATCGCTCATGGCCGTCGGGGTTGATCAGCGGGTCGAGAATGATGATCAGGTTATCGAGAAGGTCGAGCGTTTGAGCATCGGTGCCTGCGGTCAACTGGTAGGCCACCTGCATTGCCGCCTCGGAACTGGCGGCCTCGTTGCCGTGGACGTTGTAGGCGAGCCAGGCGATGGCCGGCGTCGTCTCGGCGATCTGCTCGGCCTGGGCCTCCGAAGTCGTTCTCGGGTCTCTCAACCTTGCGATGGCAGACTGGATATCGTCGACCCGGGCAAGGTTTTCGGGTGTGGAGAATATCAAGGTGTAGAGAGTCCGGCCTTCATAGGTCTTACCGTAAGGAACCATCCGCATGCGATCGGACGTTTCGGCGAGTGTTTCGTAGTAGTTTTCCAGGTTCGAGTAGAGTGTGAACCGCTCTCCGATCCCGTATCCCAACTCTTCGGTGGGAGTAGGAATACTGGGGTCGTAGGTACCACTCGCATAGAACGGGTTATCGTTCAGTTGAGGGGGCAGCATCAGGGCCATGACCAGGAGCAGGGATGACATCGGGATCCTCCACTAAAAGGAAAACTCGACCGGCATCGATGCCCGGCCGGGGTGTATTTGAGTTGGGCGAGCGTTTCGAGCAGATCGCGCTCAGAGTCTCAGTCGCCGCTTGTTGCCAGAACCTCGGGCTCCGACGATTGTGATTTTGTTTCCGACCAGCCTTTGGGCAGGTCGCCGCAATCCTCGCGAAGATACTTTCGGTAGTTCGGTCTGATCGATTCCAGCAACTCCTTGCGAGTCTTCGTCTTCACGGGTTTGCCGACATAGATCTTGCCCATTCGCTCCATCAGGTCTTCAGGCATCAGGCTGGCGAACATGAACAATGGCCACGTAAAATTGGGGCCGTTTGTCCGACGCAGCTTCGTCAGCCACATCGCGAACGAGCCGACACGCCACGCCGAGGGTCCCCACCAACTCTGCTGGCCCGGTCGGAGGTTGTTCTTCCAGCACTTCATGATCACCTGCCACTGGAGCGGTGAGAGTTTCCTGGTCTCCGTGACACCGCTCTCTTTATGCATCCGCGTGTCATGCAACGGAGTGAATACGGAAGGGACGAGGAAACCGAAGAGTTTCCGACGTTCCATTTCGTACATCAGGTCCAGTGTGGCCCGGACGTCGTCATCCGTTTCATCCGGGTTGCCGATCATGAGGGTCATCATCGGATACCAGCAGTTTTCGTTCATGATGCGCAGTCCCTCCAGGACCACACTCGGCCAGTCTTCGACCGAGAAGGGAACGCCCTTGCTCGGTATGATCTTCCTGGCCAGGCGAACCGAGCCGGTCTCGATTCCGATGAGCGGTGTGAGTACCTTCTTTTTGGGATGTTGGCTGACGGACGGCAATGTGATCGGACTCTTGTCCAGAAGGACTTCCGACAGTTGCCGGATCATGACGGGGTCGACGACTGCCGGTGCGATGGTCGAGTGGCTGAGGCCGACCTGTTCGACTCCCGGAACCTCCGCGGTTTCCCTGTACAGATCGACGAGCGCTTCCCGGTTCGGAAAGAAGAACGGAACGTCGGTCTGAACCTGGCCCCATATGAACATGTCTTCGGTAGCCAGCGAGACCTGCTTGTTCCCGTTTTCGACGTTGGTCCGAACCGCGGCCATCATCTTGTCTTTGGGAAGATCGATCTGTGGATTCAGGTCCGGAAGGCAGAAGTGACAGCGACGACCACACCCGGTCGTCATCTCGATGACCCCGAAACTTGTCCGTCGGTCCGGGAACAGGATCGTGTCCCGTCCGGACGGGTGGTTGACCGTGATCTCCCGTTCGATTTCTTCGCCCCGGGTTGCCCGATGAAACAGATCCATGGTGTCGCGGGATTCGCTGCGACCCTCTACGACGCAGTCCACACCGAGTTCTTCCATCATGTCCGTTTGCGTTATTTGCCAGCCGCCGCAACCGCCAACGATCATTTTGAAGTCACCGCGGTGGGGGCTGGCGTTGATCTTGTCGAACATCAGACGGGAGTAGTGAGAATTGATCGGCATCTTCGACGACCCGAAGATCGACGTGTAAACGCCGGCCGCAAATGTCACTCCGAGCGGGTTGTGTGTCGATACGGCAATGACGCGGGTCCGGGGGCCGATGAAGTTGTCCAGGTCATCGGGATAGCAGACACCGATGTCCTCAGGCCTGAACTCTCTCTTGAGGGACCTCTCGAGAACGCCCAGCCCGGCCGGCATGTAGCGGGCGGAGCCATCCTCGTTGTGCTCGACCTCGCGCCAATTGGGATATTTCCTGTCGAGAATCCATTCAAGCCAGACCGGAAGAGACGCCATCGCCATCTGGATGAAATACCCGGCATGGTCGATGCACTCTGTTAACGGAGCGGTGAGGACAATGAGTTTCCCACTGCTACGCGGGTCACCATCCGACGATGAGGTGGCGAGTTTTGGTTTGCTTCCGTTTCCATATGTAGACATAGGCCTTATCCAGTGTGTTACGCGTTCACAGAAGCCACTCGTAACTAGAACCGTTCTATCTTCTTCGATTTGTCCGTTTTCACCAAGCCAGTTCGGACAAACATCGTACTTCGGCCCAGTCTGAGGGACACCTTTTCATGGGTAAGAATAAATGACTCTAGACGGAAGGGGATGTGGTCTCTGTTACAAATCGGAACCTCTTTGGTTGCGCCCCGGGTCCCCTCGTGGCATAAGTCCTTCTGGGTTCAAGCGAGTACTGTTCACGGATCCGAAAAGCAGCCGGGAGGCGAGAATGTCGCACAACATGAGCGATTATGAGTCCACGTACCGAAGCTTAAAGTTGAAAGCACCCGCCAGATTCAACTTTGCCAGGGTCGTTTTCGATCGCTGGGCCGATGACGACAAGCTGGCCATGCTCTGGGTCGACGATACGGGAAAGGAAGTCCGGAAGACTTTCAGCGAACTCAGTGGTGAGTCGCAGAAAGCGGCCAACCTCCTGTCTGATGCCGGCGTCGGTCGAGGGGATGTCGTCATCGTGATGCTCCCCCGCCTGATCGAATGGTGGCTCATCAACCTCGCCTGTCTCCGGATTGGCGCGGTCCTGAGCCCGGGTACCCCCCAGTTGACCCCGAAGGACATCCGGTACCGGATCGAATCGGCCGAAGCGCGGTGCATCATTACTGACGAGGACGGTGCAGCCAAGACCGATGAGGTCGCGTCCGGGATGTCGGCACTTGAAAACAGAATCGTCGTTGGAGGCGAGAGGAACGGGTGGCTCGGGTTCGAAGGTGCTTTTCGGTCGGCGTCCGACAGCTTTTCGACCGCTGATACTCGAGGGGACGAGAATGCCATACTCTACTTCACCTCCGGGACCACAGGCTCTCCGAAGATGACCGTGCATACCCACACTTCCTTTCCGTTGGCCCACCGCATTACCGGTCAGTTCTGGCTCGACCTCAACCGAGACGACCTGCATTGGAACCTGAGCGACACGGGCTGGGCCAAGGCGGCCTACAGTTCGTTGTACGGTCCGTGGATGTTGGGTGCCGCCATATTTGTGCACCACACAGGGAAATTCGATGCGCGGCAGACGCTGGAGCTGCTGGGACGATATCCGATCACCACGTTCTGTGCCGGCCCGACACTGTTCCGTCTCTTCGTAATGGAAGATCTGGCATCACTGCGATTTCCCGACCTGCGGCACTCGGTTGCAGCCGGGGAGCCGTTGAACCCGGAAGTGATCGAAGCATGGGAGAAGGCAACAGGGATCGAAATTCAGGACGGTTACGGCCAGACCGAGACCGTGCTTCTGGTCGGGAACTATCCCTGTCTGGAAACGCGACCGGGATCGATGGGGAAGCCGACGCCTGGTTTTGACGTTCAGGTGATCGATGAAGACGATCGGATTGCACCGGTCGACAAGGAAGGAGACATCGCTGTCCGAGTCAAGCCGGATCGACCCGTGGGACTGTTCAAGGAATACTGGAAGGATCCCGACCGCACGGCAGGCGTTTACAGAGGCGACTGGTACATCACTGGCGACCGTGCCTACCGGGATGCGGACGGCTACCTGTGGTTTGTCGGGCGAGCCGACGACGTGATTCTCTCGGCCGGTTACCGGATCGGTCCGTTCGAGGTGGAAAGCGCGCTAATCGAGCACGAGGCCGTCGTCGAATCGGCCGTCATATCGAGCCCGGACGAGGTTCGGGGAGAAGTGGTGAAGGCGCTGGTAGTATTGGCTCCAGGCCGTGAGGGGAATGACGCACTGAAGCACGAACTTCAGAACCACGTCAAACAAACGACCGCCCCTTATAAGTATCCCCGAAAAATCGAGTTTGTCGACAGCCTGCCCAAGACCGTCAGCGGCAAGATCCGCAGAAACATCTTGAGGGAGAAAGAGTGGGGAGGCTGACTTTCAACGCAAAGACGCCAAGAGCGCAAAGGACCGCAGATAATGACTTTGTTTTGGCGTCTTTGCGACTTTGCGTTGACTCCCCCGTTTCCGGTTTGTGCGTTCAGTTTTAATCGGTTGCGGATTAAACCGTTGGCTTTAGCGTGATGTCTCATCAGGGTAACGGTTGAAGGAGGTTTCTGGATGTACACGAGAATTGCAGTGTTGCTGGCACTGGTGTCAATCGCCCTTACCGGAAGCGCACAGGATAGCGCCCGAGGACCGGAAGCGCCGGTGCTGCCTCAGGAACTCTACAAGTACGCCGATGCCGATATTGACCTTCCGGCTCATTTCACGGACCGGGGGGGTGGACGTGGACGGGGTGGGGTTGCCCGCACGGACAACACCCCCGCGCACAACCCGATCACGAACGAGGGCGCAACGCTCGGGCGGGTCCTCTTTTATGACAAACAGCTCTCTCTTAACAACACGACCTCGTGTGCCTCGTGCCACATCCAGGAATACGGATTCTCAGACCCGGAGCAGTTCAGCAAGGGCTTTGACGGGCGTCGAACGGGCCGCCATTCCATGGGGCTGGCCAACGCCCGCTACTACGATCGTGGTCGCTTCTTCTGGGACGAGCGTGCGGCGACGCTCGAAGATCAGGTCCTGATGCCGATTGAGAATCCGGTAGAGATGGGCATGACGCTGGACGCAGCAGAAACGAGGGTAGCGGCAACCGACTTCTACCCGCCGCTGTTCGACGCCGCGTTCGGAAGCTCGGAGGTGAGCCTGGACCGCATGTCCCGGGCGCTGGCTCAGTTCGTTCGTTCCATGGTTTCCTATGACTCGACGTACGACGAGGCGTTTGACGGGCGCCGTCCCGATTTCAATCGGGCGTTTACAGAACAGGAGCAACTCGGGAACCGGCTCTTCGGAGGTGGTGGAGGTGGCCGTGGCGGTCGAGGAGATGGACGCAGAGAC
>PVBE011246275.1_pt1 | contig 16396 bp, 28 predicted proteins | sample 1631181 | NCBI WGS metagenome assembly PVBE01 (sample SAMN08397723, study PRJNA350692) | Marine metagenome, whole genome shotgun sequencing project. | isolation source: water | place: Pacific Ocean | collected 2012-04
GTGATGACGATGATGAGCACCCGACCCGGTGTGTAGTTGGGTATGAGGTTGATCCCGCCGGTCAGGACACCAGTGTGGAACAGGAACGTGAGGCCGGTCGACTGGAGCAGCGCAAGAACGACCGTGATGTAGCGCGTCCATTGGGTGATGGCCTTTCGACCGGCTTCCCCCTCATCTTGGAGTCGCTGCAACCGGGGAATGACGACCGCAAGCAACTGCATGATGATCGAGGCGGTGATGTACGGCATGATTCCGAGAGAAAAGACCGAGAACGTCTCGAGTGCACCGCCGCTGAAGAGATTGAGCAGTCCTACGATTCCGGCCTGCTCGGCCTGATCGGCAAACGCCTGTACCTGATCGATGTCGACGCCGGGCACAGGAATAGCGGCACCCAGCCGATAGACGGCGAAAATGAACAGCGTGTAAAGAACCTTGATTCGGAGATCCCGGATCCGGAACATGTTGCGATAGACGGAAAGCATTCGTTACTGGGCCTCGTAGATCGGATACGACTTTATCGGGATTGGTAGGCAAGTCTCCAGTCTCCAATCTCCAATCTCCAAGGAGAGATTTGCTGGTTACTGGTGACTGACGACTGGTGACTCATTCGTCTACTACTTCCACTGTGCCTCCTGCAGCCTCGATCGCAGCTACGGCGCCAACACTGAACGCATGCGCCCTCACCATCAGTTCCCTGTTGAGCTCACCCTCACCGAGGATCTTGATCGGTCCCCGCTTCTTGGCGAGACCGCTACCTCGGAGCTCATCGGGCCCAACCGACGATCCCTTATGGAAATCGTTCAGCCGGTGCACGTTCACGACCGTGTACTCGACTCTGTTGCGGTTCTTGAAGCCCTTTAATTTGGGAAGCCTGCGATACAAGGGCATCTGACCACCCTCAAACCAAGCAGGCACCGTGTTACGCGCCTTGGTGCCTTTGGTGCCGCGCCCGGCCGTCTTACCCCGCCGACCACCTTCGCCGCGACCGACCCTGATTCTCTTCTTCTTCGACCCATCAGCTGGCTTCAGATGGTGCAGCTTCATACTTCGATGACCTCCACGAGATGTCGGACCTGATGAATGAGCCCGCGCACGTCCGGTGTGTCAGATCGCTCGGTGCTCTGGCGGATCTTGCGGAGGCCGAGCGTTCTGATGGCGGCGCGCGTCTTCGGCTTCTCACCGATCGTGCTGCGAACCAAAATAATCTTCAGAGTGTTCTTCTTCGCCACGGTGATCTCCATTCAGCTATCCGCGACGGATCTTCTGAGTTCTGCCGTTCTATAGGCAGCAAGCAACCCCGGGGGAGTAATCTCACTAGGGGTCTTATTGCGGCGGGCCGCAACTACATCGGGACGCTGCTGACTGAATAGCGCATTCATCGTCGCCTTCGCCACATTGAGGTGAGTCGGTGATCCGAGTGACTTCGCGAGAATGTCCTTCACTCCCGCTGCCTCAAGAATCTGGCGCACGGCTCCTCCAGCAATAACACCCGTCCCTGGAGATGCCGGCTTTACAAGCACGCGTGAGGCGCTCTGAGTCCCGATGTTCTTGTGGATAATTGTGGTACCGGCCATTGGAATACGCGTCATGGTCTTACGGGCCTCCTCGAAGCCCTTCTGAATGGCGGTCGGAACCTCCTTAGCCTTGCCGTAGCCGATGCCGACCTGGCCCTTCCCATCACCAACGGTCACAAGGGCGGTAAACGAGAACCTCCGGCCACCCTTGACGACCTTGGCCACACGATTGATATGGATAACGCGCTCGTCGTACTGCGGTCCCTCGGTGGGCCGTAGGTCGCGGCGTCCGCGGCTGCGGTTTCTGCTCGTCACAACGTCAGTCCTTCCTTGCGTGCGGCCTCGGCAACTGCCTTGACCCGTCCATGAAACTTGAATCCACCACGATCGAACACGACCGCATCCACCCCAGCCTCCTTGGCGCGCGACGCAATCTGCTTGCCGACCTCCGCCGCCGTCTCGACCGTCAGACTACGCATCCGCAACCCCTTCTCCTGCGACGATGCGGCGGCCAATGTACAGCCCAACTCATCGTCGATAACTTGGGCGTAGATGTACCGATTACTACGGAACACGGCCAATCGTGGCCGTAGAGCAGTTCCGTGTACCGACTTGCGAACCCTGAAGTGGCGACGCCGACGGGCGTCCGTGCGTGAGCCTCTCATCCGACCGCTCCTGCCTTACCTGCCTTGCGGCGAACGTACTCATCCACGTACCTGATCCCCTTGCCCTTGTAAGGCTCGGGTGGCCGGACCGAGCGAATGTTGGCGGCCACCTGACCGACCAATTCCTTGTCGATACCCCTAATGATGATCCTTGTCTGCTCCGGAACCTCGAGCTCAATGCCCTCGGGCACCTCAATGTGCACCGGGTGGGAAAAGCCAACCAAAAGCTCAAGCGTCCTGCCCTGAAGGTTGGCGCGATAGCCGACACCGACAGTCGTCAGTTCCTTCTGAAAGCCCTCAGATACCCCGACAACCATGTTGTTGAGCAACGCCCGACTCAGCCCATGTAGGGCACGCGCTTCACGATCATCACCATCGCGCTTCACGCTAACTATGTCGTCTTCCAACTCGAAGGAGATTCGATCACTAAACGTCCTGCTCAGGGTGCCCTTGGCACCCTTCACGCTGACGATAGAGCCGTCGATGGTTACCTCTACACTCGGCGGTACCTCGATGGGAGCCAGGCCGACGCGACTCATCACCACACCTCGCAAAGGATTTCGCCGCCGAGACGACGGCGTCGTGCCTCGCGATCGGACAGCAGGCCTTGCGACGTAGATACCACTACGACACCCAAACCCCCATTGACGCGAGGTAACTCGGAAGCTCCTGCATAGATGCGCCGTCCCGGCGTCGAGACGCGGCGCAGACCTTTGATCACTCGATCCCGGTCCTTGCCATAACGCAGAATGAGTTCGAGCGAACGGTGCGAACCGTCGGTCTGGACGTCGTATGACTCGATGTAGCCCTCACTGACGAAGATCGTTGCGAGTTGCTCTTTGAGTTTCGAAGACGGCATCGACACCGCGGGATGCAACGCCATGTTGGCGTTGCGCATCCGGGTGAGCATGTCGGCAACAGGATCGGTCATCATCGTTACCACGAAGCCTTTCTTACACCCGGAAGCTCGCCGCGGTGAGCAAGTTGACGCACGCAGAGGCGGCACATACCAAACTTGCGAAGGTAAGCACGGGGACGTCCGCACCGACCACACCGGTTGTAGGCGCGTACCTTGAACTTCTGCGTGCGCTTCGACTTCGCTATTAGAGACTTCTTTGCCATGTCACACCCCTGCCGTTTCCTCTTGCATGCGCCAGAATGGAAATTCAAAGGCCTCAAGAAGCGCCCTGGCACCCACGTCCTCTTTGGCTGTCGTACAGATCGTTATGTCCATGCCACGCACCTGGGTCACCTTGTCGTAGTCGATCTCAGGAAAGATCAGTTGCTCGGTCACTCCCATCGAATAGTTACCTCCCCCATCGAACGCCCTCGGACTGAGTCCCCGAAAGTCCCTGATCCTCGGGATGGCGACCGCAATCAGCCGATCAAAGAACTCCCACATGTGGTCGCCACGCAACGTGACCGACACTCCGATCGGGACGCCCTCCCGGAGTTTGAAATTGGCGATCGACTTGCGTGCCCGGTTCACCCTCGGACGCCGACCTGTGATCGTGGCCAAATCCTCGGTAGCGGCCTCAATCAGGCTCTTATCGGTCATGGCGTCGCCGACACCCATGTTGACCACGATCTTGTCGAGCTTTGGGACCATCATGTCGTTGCCAAGACCAAGCTGATCCTTGAGAGCGGCTTTGACCTCGGTCGCGTACTGCTGCTTGAGGCGCGGGGTCACAGGTCACCTCCACACTTGCTGCAAATACGACGTTTGTGATCATCCGCGTCGATCTTGTGGCCGATACGCGTCGGACCGCACGAGGGGCACATGATCATCACATTCGATACGTTGATCGGCATGTCTTTGTCCACAATGCCGCCTTGCATGGTCTGACCCGTGGGCTTGGTATGCCGACGGGCGGTAGCGACGCCTTCCACGATGATCTTGTCCTTCTTCGGAAACACCTGGGCAATTCGGGACTCCTTGCCCTTGTCCTTGCCCGACACCACCATCACTTGATCGCCCTGGCGGAGTTCCATCAAATCACCTCCGGAGCAAGTGAGACGATACGCATGAACTTCTTGTCTCGTAACTCGCGACCTACCGGCCCAAAGATTCTTGTTCCCTGTGGCTGGCTCTGCTCATTCAGAATGACGCATGCGTTGTCATCAAACCGGATGTAGGTTCCATCGGAACGACGACGCTCCTTGTGAGTCCGCACAACGACGGCATTGACGATCTCACCGCGCTTGACAGATCCGCCGGGAATCGCATCCTTGACCGTGGCGACAATGACGTCGCCGATACCGGCGTAGCGACGGCCGGACCCACCGAGTACTCTGATGCACAGGACCTCCTTGGCCCCGGTATTGTCGGCCACCTTTAGACGGCTCTCTTGAGCGATCATCGGGCACGCTCAACGATCTCGACCACCCGCCATCGCTTCGACTTTGAAATCGGACGTGTCTCAATAATCTGAACGGTATCTCCCGTGCGGGCCTCGTTATTCTCATCGTGCACGTGCAGTTTCTTGCTATTGCGAACGGTCTTCTTATAGATGCGGTGGCGAACAACGCTGGCAATCTCGACCGTCACGGTCTTGTCGCGGGCGTCGGACACAACCACGCCGGTTCGCACCTTACGGCGCCCACGATCACTCATTGCCCTGTTCCTCCATCTCATGAAACGCCTCAATCTCCTGCTCGCGCAACGCGGTCGCGATGCGGGCAATCTCGCGGCGTACGTTTGTCACCCGTGCCGTGTTGTCCAACTGGTTGGTAGCCAGCTGAAAGCGAAGGTTGAAGAGCTCTTCCTTTGACTCGGACAGCTTCTCTTGTAACTCCTCGTAGGGGAGGTCGCGCAGCTCTGAAGCTTTCACAGCTCCTCCCTCTTCACGAACTTGCACTTGACGGGCAACTTGTTGGCGGCAAGTCGCATCGCCTCACGGGCCAGCGGCTCGTCGACACCTGACAATTCGAACATGACGCGGCCGGGCCTAACCACAGACACCCAGAATTCCGGGTTCCCCTTACCGGATCCCATGCGAGTCTCAGCGGGCTTCTGCGTGACCGGCTTGTCCGGGAAGATCGTGATCCAGACCTTTCCGCCACGCTTGATGTGGCGAGTCATGGCGACGCGGGCTGCTTCGATCTGGCGAGAAGTGATCCATCCCGGCTCCAATGACCTCAGCCCGAAGTCACCGAACGACACGGAAGTGCCACCCTTGGCCATGCCCCGCATGTTGCCGCGGTGTTGCTTGCGCCACTTGACGCGCTTGGGCATCAGCATCGCCTACGCATCTTTCTCGATTCCGTTGGCTTCGGCGGCCTCAGTCTCGGACGGCATTGCATCGACCTCGTCACCGCCCCCTGTTGCTTCAGCCTCGGCGGAGATCGTCTCTGGTGCGAGTTCCTCGACCTCGGTTGCTGCGACCGCTTCTGGCTTGACTTCAAGTACTTCCTCGGCGACCTGGCGCTCCTCCTCAAAGTCGGCCTCAGCAGAATCGGCATCCACCCTCCTACCGCCACCGGTCTCAACGATCTTTTTGCCTCCACCCGCTTCCACCATTCGTTTGCCACCACCGGCCTCGATGAGGCTGCCCCGGCGCTTCTCTCCGGCGGCCTCTTCGGCGCGAGCCTTAACCGGAGCGTGACGAGAGGCCGACCCTCCTGCGGCCAGTGCGGCCTCGGCAGCGATCTTCTCCCGAGTCGCCGAAAGCGAAGGAAGGACGTCACCCCGGTAGACCCAGACCTTGACACCGATCGTCCCGACCGTCGTGTGAGCGGTGGCGACACCAAAGTCGACGTCGGCCCGCAAGGTGTGGAGCGGAACCCGACCTTCGCGATACCACTCACGACGACCCATGTCGGCGCCTCCGAGACGGCCCGAGCACTGGACCCGTACTCCCTGGGCACCGGCCTTCATGGCAGTTTGGATAGCGCGCTTCATGGCGCGGCGAAACGAAACACGCCCCTGCAACTGGTCTGCGATGCCGCGAGCCAGCAATTGGGCGTCGGTCTCAGCGTCCTGCACCTCAATCACATTGATCTTGATCTGACGCCCGGTGATCTTCTCTAGCAGAGTCCGGAGTCGCTCGACCTCGGACCCGCTACGGCCGATCACTACTCCCGGTCGAGCAGTGTGAACGTCAACCTGAACCTTCTTATCGCCGATGCGCTCGATCTCGACACGGGACACCGCACCGCGGGTGAGTTCCTCTTCGAGCGTCTGACGGATCCGGGCATCCTCAATGACCTGGCTGGCGTAGTCCTTCTCGCAGTACCACCGCGATTTCCAATCGGTGACAATCCCAAGGCGGAGCCCATATGGATGGATTTTCTGGCCCATTAGTGCTCCGTCCTGTGACGTTGGTGGTGTTGAGGGCAAGTCAGTGGCGTCACTGGCAAAGACTTCGGACAAGAGCCAGGGCGTGCTCTGAGGACGAGGACACCGCCAAGGGCGTCACTGGGCGCCCTCAACCCGGCGAATGTTGCAGGTCGGAACACTCTAGAACACCTCCTCTGTATCGATGTCGTCGCGACCATCGCCCACCACTATCGTGATGTGGCTGGTTCTCTTGAGAATCTGTGTGGCACGGCCGCGAGCGCGAGGCCGAAAGCGCTTCAATGTCGGGCCCTCATTCGCATATGCCTCGACCACTTCGAGTTCTGCGGCGTCGAGGGAGTGGTTGTGGCTCGCATTGGCTACCGCCGACTCGAGTACCTTTGTGATTGGCTCACTAGCCCGGCGGTTGGTGAACGCGAGCACGTTACGCGCTTCCGGCACGGGAAGCCCCCGTACCAGATCCAGCACACGACGAACCTTTAACGGCGACTGCCGGATGAAGCGAGCGCGGGCGTGAACCTTCAAACCTTCCTCGCTGCACGATCGCCGGTGTTGTGGCGTCTGAATGTGCGGGTGGGCGCGAACTCTCCGAGCTTGTGGCCGACCATCGACTCGGTGATGTAGACAGGTACATGCCTGCGTCCATCGTGAACCGCCAACGTCTGACCAACCATCTCAGGGATGATTGTCGAACGCCTACTCCAGGTCTTGATGACCTGCTTATCGTTGGTCTGATTAGCGCGCTCGAGCTTCTTGAGGAGGTGCTCGTCAACAAACGGCCCCTTCTTCAGGCTTCTGGCCATCGCTTACCTCTTCCCCTTCTTCGAACGGCGACGAACGATGTACTTATCGCTTGCCTTGTGCTTCTTGCGGGTTCGACCCTCCTGCTTGCCCCAGGGGCTGACGGGATGACGACCTCCGCTCGACTTACCCTCACCGCCACCGAGGGGGTGGTCGACTGGATTCATGGCAACACCCCTGGTCTGTGGGCGAACGCCTTTCCATCGGCTGTGACCCGCCTTGCCGCCCTTGACCAACTCGGCCTCGGGATTCCCTACCTGGCCAATCGTGGCCCTACAGTCGAGAGCAACATTGCGCATCTCGCCCGAGGGCAGACGCAGGAGAGCGAGTGACCCCTCCTTGGCTACGAGTTGGATGGCGGCGCCGGCGGATCGACCCATCTTGGCGCCCCCTCCAGGCCGCATCTCCACAGCGTGGACCACCGTTCCGGCCGGAATGTTGCGCAAGGGCAACGCGTTGCCGGGATTGATATCGGCGCGAGAACCCGAATTGAGCATATCTCCGACCGAGACGCGAAGGGGGGCAAGGATGTAGCGCTTCTCGCCGTCCTTGTAGTGGAGCAACGCGATTCGAGCATTGCGATTCGGGTCGTATTCGATCGCAGCGACCTTGGCGGGAACGCCGTCCTTGTCGCGACGGAAATCGATCACCCGATACCGGCGCTTGTGCCCTCCGCCGCGGTGACGCGACGTCTTGCGTCCATACGAGTTGCGACCACCCGTGGAGGTCTTCTTCTGGAGGAGGCTCTTCTCAGGATCGGACTTCGTGATCTCAGAGAAGTCCGATACCGTACGGAACCGGCGCCCCGGTGATGTGGGTTTGTACTTCTTAACAGCCATGTTTGTGAGCTCCCTCGAGTTCAAAATGGTCTCGCGGGCAATAGGCATCCAGTATCCAGCATCTAGTATCCAGTACGCGTCGCGGGGCTACTGGGTAACGGCTACTGGCTATTTGACCGGTAAGTGGAGCGTGAAAGGTGTAGATCATCGTCATACCCCAAAAATATCGATCTCATCGCCGTCCGCCAAAGTAACCAGCGCCCGCTTACGGTCTGAGCGCTTGCCCATGACATAGCCGGTCCTCTTCAACTTTCCCTTGCGGGTCTGGGTGTTCACCCGAACCACCTTGACTTCGAAGATGGATTCGACGGCCTGTTTGACTTCGGTTTTGTTGACCCGTGGGTCGATCAGGAAGGTATACGTGTTGTGATCCTCAATGAGGTCGTATGACTTCTCGGACACGACCGGACTCAGGATGATATCGCGCGGGTGTTTCACGATTCATCTCCCTCATCCCACACAAAGTCGTCATGGGCTACCTGATAATTGGCACCACCGCCAACCATGCTCACGGTGTCACTCGTGAACACAACGGTGTCTGCCCAAAGCACGTCGTATGTGTTCAACTGACCGACCACCAGCTAGTTGACTCCCTGCAGGTTGCGAACCGATCGCTCCACGATCCGATCGGATGGGGCAAGCACAATGAGGGTCTTGCCTGCAATGTCCATGTTCTCGAAGAGAGCAACCGCAGATTTCGTCTTCGGGACATCCCAGTCGAATGAATCGACCACTTTGACCGCGTCGGCCGCTGCCCGTATCGAAAGAGCGCTGCGCAATGCAAGCCGTTTCATCTTCTTAGGTGTGCGTTGCGCAAAGCTGCGCGGCTTGGGGCCGTGAGCCACTCCACCGCCCTTCCACTGCGGAGACCTGATCGAGCCGTGACGAGCGCGCCCGAGACCCTTCTGGCGCCACGGCTTCCTGCCGCCGCCCCTGACCTCGGCCCGGGTCTTGGTGGAAGCCGAACCGGAGCGAGCCGCACCGCGCTGCGCGGTCACGACCTGGTGCATGACCGCAGTATTCGGCTCGATGCCAAAAATCACCGGGTCGAGCGCAATCTCGCCCTTATCGACGCCCGCTGAGGTAAAGACCTTGGCCGTCGGGGATTCAGCCACGAGCCTTCACCGCCTCTCTCACCAGTACTACTGAACCCGTGGTTCCCGGTACCGCGCCCCTGAGCATGAGAAGCCCGCGGTCGGCGTCGACCTGGACGACCTCAAGATTGAGGATCGTGGTTCTCTCTCCGCCCATGCGGCCCGCCATCTTCATCCCTTTGAAGACGCGGGCAGGTGTCGCGCAAGCGCCAATCGCTCCGGGAGCCCGATGCACCCTATGGGCTCCGTGGCCTGCGCCTTGACCCTTGAAGTTGTGGCGCTTCATCACACCCTGAAAGCCCTTTCCCTTGCTGACGCCAGCGACGTCGGCACGGGCTCCCTCCTGGAGTACATCGGCGACGCTGATCTCCTGACCAATCGAGTAGACGGAGGAGTCATCAACTCGAATCTCGACCAGGTGTTTGTGTGGGGATACCCCGGCCTTGGCAAAATGTCCTGCGGTGGGTTTGGAGACACGATTGGCGGGGAGTTCTCGATAGGCGATCTGTATCGCCTCATAACCGTCGGAGTCGGCAGTCTTGATCTGAACGACGCGGCATGGCCCGGCTTTGATGACAGTCACTGGGATTGCCTGTGCTTCGTCATCAAAGATCTGGGTCATACCCATCTTCTCACCGAGGATCGCTTTCACGTCTTGATCTCCACTTCGACTCCCGCAGGCAGGTCGAGACGCATGAGTGAGTCGACCGTCTTGGGCGTCGGCTCCAGTATGTCGATCAGCCGCTTATGAATCCTCATCTCGAAATGCTCGCGTGAGTCCTTGTGGACGTGCGGACCCCGAACCACCGTGTAGCGGTGAATCTCGGTCGGGAGCGGTATCGGACCCCGTATCTTCGCCTCGGTGCGCGTCACCGTCTCCGCTATTTTGCGCGCCGACTCGTCGACCACCTGGTGGTCGTACGCCTTCAGGCGAATCCGGATCCTGTGCTCGTCGGCCATTTTCCTCAGTCCTCAGTCCTCAGTCCTCAGTCCTTGCTGGTCGCTGATTGCTAGTAGCTAGTCGCTGTGCTCACTTGTGGATCTTGGTGACGCGGCCCGCACCAACAGTGCGCCCACCCTCACGAATCGCGAACCGCAGTCCCTCATCCATCGCGATCGGAGCAATCAACTCGACCTTCATCTCAGTGTTGTCTCCAGGCATCACCATCTCAGTCCCAGACGGCAACTCCACCGAACCCGTCACATCCGTCGTTCGGAAATAGAACTGTGGCCGATACCCGGTAAAGAACGGGTTATGACGACCGCCCTCCTCCTTGGTCAACACATACACCTGAGCATCGAACTCAGTATGAGGAGTAATCGACCCAGGGATACAAATCACCTGACCTCGCTCCACCTCATCCTTACCCGTACCCCGCAACAACAAGCCCACATTGTCACCAGCACGAGCCTCATCCAAGAGCTTACGGAACATCTCAACACCCGTACACACAGTCTTTTGCGTCTCACGGATACCAACAATCTCCACCTCAGTACCCACATTCAACAAACCACGATCAACCCGGCCCGTCACCACCGTGCCCCGACCAGTAATGCTGAACACATCCTCAATCGGCATCAAGAACGGCTTCTCCACATCACGAACCGGCTCCGGCACATACGAATCAACCGCATCCATCAACTCCATCACCTGCGCCGCAGCATCAGCATCACCCTCCAACGCCTTCAACGCACTACCACGCACCACCGGAAGATCATCACCAGGGAACTCGTACTCAGTCAACAACTCCCGAACCTCGAGCTCCACCAGATCCAACAACTCCTCATCATCAACCATATCGACCTTGTTCATAAACACCACGATGAAAGGTACACCAACCTGACGAGCCAACAACACATGCTCACGAGTCTGCGGCATTGGACCATCAGCAGCACTCACCACCAGAACCGCACCATCAATCTGAGCAGCACCCGTAATCATGTTCTTCACATAATCCGCATGCCCCGGCATATCCACATGCGCGTAATGACGAGCCTCAGTTTCATACTCCACATGAGCAATCGCGATCGTGATTCCCCGCTCCCGCTCCTCAGGTGCCTTATCAATCTCATCAAACGACGTAAACGCAGTACCCCCAGAACCAGACTCCTCCAAAACCCTCGTAATCGCAGCCGTCAACGTCGTCTTCCCATGATCAATATGGCCCATCGTCCCCACATTCACATGAGGCTTCGATCGCTCAAACTTCTCCTTCGCCATGGGCTTCTCCTTGTGTGGTGCCTACTTATGGTGCCTGTTGGCTCTTCGCTTCAACGTCCGGCAGTCGAGTCAATCGGACTCCACCACCTCCGCAGGTTCGTGCCGCCCCGGGGGCGTCGCTGCCTGCTATGTAGCGGCGGGTGGACTCGAACCACCGACTACTCGATTATGAGCCGAGCGCTCTACCTCTGAGCTACGCCGCCCCGACACTAAGCATATTGTCCCAGGTCTTGGTGGTGGCACCCCCCGGGGCGTGCCACCACCCGAGCCTCCTCCCGGGTTCGAACCGGGGACCCCTTCCTTACCATGGAAGTGCTCTACCACTGAGCTAAGGAGGCGGCAGCGAAAGAGTAGTCCCATGCGCGCGCTCATCCGTCAGCACCAAGGTTTCGACAGCTGGAACACTTGTGGGGAGAGATGGTTCCTCATCCCATGGCCACACAACTCTCGAAGTCCGACCGTCAGCATTTCGCCTGGCTCGCTCAGTCTTTCGGAAGGACCAACTTCCTGCAGCTGTCACCAGAGGACCTGGAAGTGATCAGCCGCGTCGTCCATCCGATCCGAAAGAACCCGGAAACTCACTTGTTCCGACAGGGTGAGATTTCGTCCGTACTCCCGTTACGGCACCACGCTCCTGCAGGAACCCAGAAACTGGCATGCCTTCGAGAATTCTCATCCCTTGCATCCGGGCACTCTTGGCGAGCGACATGGCAACGTCGACCGGGTTGGCCCTCCCGCCCTCCTTGGCGTAGAAGCCGGCCAGAATGTCATCCGTTCGCGCCAGGGGGAACAGCTCGGCAACTTCGGTAGCCTAAACCTCGTGCACGTTGATGCCGCAATACCGGTTGAACACAGCCACGCGCCGGTATTCCTGCAAGCGATCGGGCCCGGCCACCAATTCGACGAATCCCCCAGGGGGAAATCCCGTCGACAAGCCTGTCTCGGCCTCTAATCGGCTGTAGAGATCGCGGGTATAGACGCGCATCTCCGTCGATGACTCCGACGTGGACCAACGGTAACGATCAGTCCGGCGGCATGCTATATCGTCCCCGACGTCAAGCGATCACTCAAACACCACCACCTCGCTCCAACCCAATTGAGCGAGGTAATAGGCCACGCTGCAGCCGATGACTCCGTCGCCTACGACCACGACCCGAGCGGGGTCCAGAATCCCCTTTTCGGATGGTCGTCGTTCGGCCGTGTCGGGCTCGTCCTGACTCGCTGGGTGGACGCCTATGACTCAACCAGCCAAGCCGACCGTCGACGAACTGCGCAAAGGCATTTCGCCGCGCCCCAAAGGGGAGAGCTGTCAGAAAGGAGAATTCTTCGAGAAGAGTAACCACTTCCCCCTGAGAGGGAATCAGCGAGCAAAGTGGGCTGGGGGTACCATCTTGTAACCCCAATACCGAAGCAAGATTTTCCGTCAAACGGCGGCGAATCGAAGCGGGACTCGTATGAGATCCCCGTGGTGGGAGGAGGATTTGAACCTCCGAAGGCGTAGCCGGCAGATTTACAGTCTGCTCCCTTTGGCCGCTCGGGCATCCCACCGAAGGCGGGGCGAGGATAGCGGTTTTTGACACGCGTTCCAGTTGTGCGCTTACCCTGTGTGGGACCCGGCGCTACCGAAGGAGCCACGATGACCGCCCGACTGGTGAAGAACGGATTCATCTCGTTCGAACAGGCTGAACTGGCAGGGGATCTAGATGGCACTCCTTCACCGCTACGACTCACCGAGGTGCTCGGATACTTCGGGTCTATTGCGCTGTTCATCGCCACGATTGCCCTCATGATCGACGTGGCAGTCTCCGACGACCTTCTGCTAGACGGCATCAACAGCATCCCTGGTGGCTTCGTCGCTCTCATCGGAGCTGTACTGCTGTTCGCCGTCGGTTACCGGCTCACCGACCACGAGGAAGGCGCCATCAAGCGCTCTGGCGGCATGACATTGGCGTCGGGGTTCGGGCTGTGGGCGATCGCATCGAACTTGCTGCTGCAGGAGATCGACGCCGCAGACGTCACTCCCCTCCTCGTGATCGTGCCTGTCGTAGTAGCGGCCGTGTTGGTATACCGACGACACGAGTCGGTACCCACCCAACTCACCCTGTTCTTTACGACGGTGCAAGCACTCAATGCGGTTCTAGTACTCATCCAGATCAACGAATGGGTGAGTACCCAGGACCAGGTTCTGCGCATCGCCGTCACCGGCAATGCACCACAGTACGAGTGGATCGGCATGGCCTTTCAGGCTGGGCTCGGCATCGCCTGGATCTGGATCACACACAAGGGTTTGTTGAGGCCGCGCAACACCGGCTTTGTTGTGGGAACCCTGTTCGCCGGTGTTCAAGGATACGTCCTCTTCGGCACCGATGATGGCTGGATCATCCTGTTCGCAGCCATCGCCGGATTTGCCATCTACGGAGGGGTTGCCTGGCGCAGCAGTGTCCTGCTTGGCCTTGGTGCCATCGGTCTACTCATCTTCGTCAACATGATGGTGGCCATCCTGGTCGACGAGATCACCGCCGTATCGATTGCTGTGTGGTTCGGCGTACCGGGCCTAGCCGCCGTCGGCTACTCACTGTTCAGCCTGGATCGGATGGCCAAGGAAGAAGCGGTCAGCGAGTAGCGACTACTCACGTCTGGAATGCTCCCGGTCAGTTGCCGAACATGGCCGATCCCTCGCCGGTGCCCGAGTCGATTCCCGCGGAAACCCGGTCGGCTAGACGCGAGAATGGTAGCGACTGCAACCACACTCTCCCTACGCCGCTGAGTGTCGCAAGGAATAAGCCTTCTCCACCAAGCATCATCGACTTGAGATTTCCGGCGCGTTCGATGCTGTACTCGATGGTCGGCTCGAGAGCGACGAGACAACCAGTGTCGACGCGCAGCTTCTCACCAGAGAGGTGCTTTTCGATGATCGTCCCGCCGGCGTGGATAAAGACATTGCCGTCACCCTGAAGATCCTGGAGGATGAAACCCTCACCGCCAAAGAAGCCAGCACCGAGCTTCTTGTTGAAGGCGATACCGATCTTAGTTCCCATGGCGGCACACAGGAAGGCGTCTTTCTGGCAGATGAGGCGTCCACCCAGTTGCCCCAGGTTGATCGGGATAATCTTCCCCGGATAGGGAGCAGCGAACGCCGCCACCTGCTTGCCGCCACAATTGTTGGTGAAGTGAGTCATGAACAGCGACTCGCCGGTCAGCGCTCGCTTACCGGCCGACTTCATCTTTCCCCACATGCCCTGATCGGGTTCGGCACCGTCGCCCATCTTCGCCTCGAAGGTTACGCCGTCGCTGAGGTACATCATGGCGCCACCCTCGGCGACGACAGTCTCCCCCGGATCCAATTCGACTTCGACGAACTGCAAATCGTCGCCATGGATGGTGTAGCCGACATCGTGACTCTGCAGTGGATGCTCCTGTGCTCGGATTGGCTACATGCTACAAAGACAGGTTGGCCTATTTATTCTCTAGCCTCCTGATCTATCGACCCGGTCGCGTTACCGCCAACTTCAGGAGCGCCGATGATCGATCAAACGCCCGTGGTGTATTGCTCCCCCGCAACAGGGGGTGATCTCGCAGGTCGCCGCTACTACCGAATCAATCCGCCCTGGGCCATGTCCTGAAGACGCTCGATTCGATCCTGAATCGGCGGGTGGGTAGAGAACATACGGGTCATGCCGCCCATGCCGCCGGTAGCGCGGCGCCCAAAGCCCTTGAGGGGGTCCGCAATGAACAGTTGCGCCGTCGAAGGGTCAATCTCCATCGGGGTCGCGGCGGTGCCCCGCTCCAATTTTGCCAGAGCCTGAGCCAAGGCCAGCGGCGAACCGGTGATCTCGGCCCCGCTGCGATCTGCTTGATATTCACGAGAACGACTGATCGCCATCTGGATAACCATCGCCGCCAGTGGAGCCAGGATCAGCGACAAGATCCCAATGATCGCCGACAGGCCGTTGTCGCGTCGATTGCGCCCCATCCCGGTCCAAAACGAGATTCTCACCAAGAACGAGAGCGCCACTGCAACCGTAGCGGCGATCGATGAGATGAGGATGTCGCGGTTCTTCACATGCGACAACTCGTGAGCAAGCACACCTTCGAGTTCTGCGTGGCTCATCAGATCGAGAATCCCCGTCGTGACCGCAACCGCGGCATGGTTCGGATTGCGACCGGTTGCGAAAGCATTCGGTTGATCAGACTCAATGAGGTAGATAGCCGGCATCGGCATCCCCTCGCGCTGGACGAGAGAACGGACGATCGAGTACACATTAGGAAGATCGATCTCCTCGACGGGTTTCGCCTTGGAGGCCTTGAGAGCGATCTTGTGTGAACCGAAGTACATGGCGAAGTTGAGGACTCCGGCGATGATCAGGGCGATAGTCGCCCCGCTGGTGCCGCCCATGACCTGACCGACACCGACGAAGAGGGCCCCGAGGGTCGCCATGAGAACCAGCGTCTTGAAGTTGTTGCGCATGATCTGAGGTTACCGGAGGGTAGAAACTGTTCCAGCCAAGAGGGGCATCAAGTTCGGTTCGCGGCTCCTGGGAAAGAGGGCGTTGACAAGTTCTGGATCGTCCGGGAGACCGAATCGGAAGATCCCACCCGTCACAAAGAGTTGCCGTCGGATTCGAGCGATGGCGTCCAGGTCATACTCGACATACCAGCACCCGAAAGTCGCCCAGTCCTCGGGGGTGGACCAAGGTCTCGCCTTCGGTGATCTGACTCCGCAAGATGAGTCGCTCCATCACCCGACCCGCCTGGGCGGCGTTCAATTCGGCTTCTCTGAACTCCTTCAATCTGTCGTGCAACCCCCAGCGTTCGAGAAAATCGTCCTGACGGAGAAACTCAGTCGTCGTTCCCGCCGCCTCGGCAGCGGCCAACAACGCGGTGAAGCTCACATCCATAGTCACGTCGGCGACACCCGGCTCGGCAAGTGGATCCGGGCCGAGGTGGTGTCCCCGATATGTCCTA
>PVBE011347342.1_pt1 | contig 16395 bp, 12 predicted proteins | sample 1631181 | NCBI WGS metagenome assembly PVBE01 (sample SAMN08397723, study PRJNA350692) | Marine metagenome, whole genome shotgun sequencing project. | isolation source: water | place: Pacific Ocean | collected 2012-04
AGAAAGCCAGGAAAGACCCGTCCTCCATTTTATAAAAAGTGTGTAGGACCTTGGTTTGCCTTCCGGTCTTGGTGGAGTTGATTTCCAGTGCTCCAGCAAGTTCTAAACCCAGAAAATCCTCATAGAATTCTCGGGTTTCTTCTGAATCCCTACATCGGTAGGCATTATGGTGAAGTCCTTTGATCATTGGGATTACCTTTCTTAATCAAGTCTAAAGAGAATTTATGTTACTTCAATTCATTCGTTCTGTCCAAAAAACGGTTCTCCGATATCACGGATTGATTACATTCAATGATCCAGCCGATGGTACTCTGTATTAATGATTATCAATCTCCTGTCCTCAATTTAATGACACAAAACGCTTTAGCCTTCTTCTTTGAGTAGAACCACCTGAAAACCACTTCATACCCATCCCGTTTCTCAATCACCTCCCACGCCATCTGGAATGTTGAATAAGAGACAGTGAACCCTCCAAGGGTGAAACGGTTGCTCCAGTCCATTGACCTTAGATCCAGAATCTGGCATGTATAGTTGTTCCATTCAACTGAAACAAAGGAGATGATATGAACATTAGATTAAGGCTATTAGGAATCCTATTATTAGTTTTTATGGCTGTTTTTTTTGATTTCAAAAATGGTGGACTCCGTTTTGAAATGTTATCAGGAACTTGTGAAAATTATGATTTTTCTTCAGAAAAATGTTTTTCTGGAGAACAGTTAAATACTGTTAGTATGATTCCTATGTATTTTGATCCACCCTCCATAATATTGATTTTAGTAATTACTTTCCTCGGTGCGGGCTTCAAAGGGAATGGTTTGGTTGATTCGCTGGAAAGGGCATCACATTTAGCAAAGGATGCTGGTGAATTGGGAGCTGCAATAGGAGCAATTCAAACATTTATGGGGGTTTTTAACGAAGCAGCCATTTCATTTGCTTTTGGATTTGTCTTTTCAACCTACTTTGCTGGACTTACGATCACACTCATTTGTTCAACCATAGCTAATTATCTTCGTGCGAAAAACAACAATAACAAATTAGTAACTCCATAAAGCCTTTCTCGGTTTTGTATCAAGATGGACAAACCGTGAGGCGTGATCTCCACGTTGCGAAAGACCGATCCCGCTGACCTATTGAGTTACTTGGGTAATATACAATACCTTCTAGAAATCCAAAGCAGTGCTGAAGAAAACGGGGTTAGTGAGAGCACGGAGAATTCGGGTAGGGTCGGTAAATGATTGCTGGTAGTGTTTGTACACAGCCCTTTCCCCCTGCCAGTCCAAAAGTTCCCTAATCAGCACCTCGCGGCTGTCTTCAGCAACGATTTCTGCACGCAGAAATATCCTTGGCGCAGGAATCTTGTGGCTATCCAGCCAGTCATCGACAGGGATCCTGCGGTCCAGAACAATGCCTTTTTCTGTCACAAAAACCAGCCTGTCACCAGCAGCGCTCCGGACCTCAAAAACAATCTCTACCTGGCCAGGGCTAGTTTGAGAGAGACGGATGTTACTACCCATCGGTTGACAATCGACTGTAAAGGTGAGGTGTGGACCTGTAGGAGATTCTGTGACATATCCATATCCTCTTTTGAGTGCTTCCAAGACGGAACTCGCCTCCAGCCTGGGGGCCCAGATAACGGTTGTGGGCTTGCCAAGACCAAACGGTCCAGACTCTCGCAAGTGTTCCGGCTGATGCAGGTCGCTACCGCCAATCAGGGAAATGCGACGCCCTTCCGCAAGGAGCTGGTCATAGGTTTTCAGCACACCATCATTACCGGTCAGCCAGTGCCCGTGATAGACCTCCATGCAGTCCATTTCAGGATATTCATATTCCCAGTTTAGCGGTTCCTTATCATGGTTTACAGACAGGATCGCGTTCTGGCGTCTCACTTCCTGTACTAGTTTGGGCAGGTCTTGGTTTCCATGAATCCTGAAATCGATCCAGTCTGAAAGTCCAAAGATATTGGCATGTCCTCGATAAGTTGTGAGTTCCATTCCTGGAACAAAGACCAGATCAGGGGTACTTTCCTGTCCAAAATACTGCCATTGAGATGTTGTGTTGTGGTCTGTGACTGATAAGAAATCGAGACCGATGGACCGCGCATTTTCTGCCAGCATTTGCGGTGACCCTTTCGCATCACTGTGGTATGTATGGCAATGGAGGTCCCCCCGGAACCAGCCTGCCTCGTCCCGACGAGCAGACACTGGCGCAGGTGCTACATACAACTTACGCCCTGCATCATCAGCTTTCACCATCAGACTGATAACGGCTCCTTCTGGTGGGAGCACATACAGCCCTAGCAATATCTTCCAAATCCCTTCAGGCATTTCTCCAGCATAATAGCCGGGTGTAGCTCCGTCACGGGCAACATAAAATTGTTCCAGTGCGCCTCCACTCCACCCCCTGAAACCAGTGTGACTTGGAAAATCTGTTGCTGTGCTGTCAAGGATTCCTATATCAACCAGGCAATTCTCTGACTTGTCATATTTTAAGGAAACGTCGATCCGAGTCACCCCCTCTGGAACAAGAACTGGAACCTCCAGAAACGGTGACTCTGCCTTGTGAACCCGGTTAACAGGAACATTCAACTCAATCTCCTTGCCTAGTAGCAGTTTTAGCATTTCGAATTTTCCATTCCTCACAGAATTTCAGCGTTCCACTTACCGTGAATGCCCAAGCAACCCCTTTCAGTTCAGAATTCTAACGCCAGATTCCATTTTTCTGTCCAACAAATACTGGATTGGACAAGACATGGAGTTCACCATTCCGATCGCGCAGTTCAAGTGCGAACCAGTCCCCTTCATCAGTATGTGTTGCGAAATCGGCTCCGTCCCTGTCGGCGCAGGACCAGCGGCTAGTAATCTGGGCGTTCCTGATGAGGATGGCCTCAAGTTCGCCCGGGTCGAATCCGTTCAGTCCATAAGACCAGCCACATGATATTTTTAGAGAACCCGGTGCCGCCAGATCGCCCATACCGATGCTGGTACCATCCGCAAGCTCGGCGAGGAGGGTAATTTCAGGCCCACTGGTCACGAAGCAGTGCCCACGTCTGAGCCCTGCTAAGATCTCATCCGGAGTGTTGTCCATGGCATGTATACGATTGGCCGCGATTCGGATTCCTGATGGCATTGGACGGTGAGTGTCGGTTCCACTGGATGCAACAATACGGAAGCCTTCATTGAGCCAATTGTAGTATTGCTTCAATGCCATTTCGTTGTGGGAACCTGCCCAGCCCCTGTTCCAGATTTCTACATGCCGTGCGGGTCCGGGCATCATGTCGGAGTAAGACCAGCGGCAACCGGTACATATCGGGTGTCCTTCACTTTTCGGGTGGGCGATGATGTAGACGGCACCCGCTTCCTGCAGTCCGGTTGCAAGAGCACTCATGGAGCTGCCGTCCTTTACTCTCCATTCGGTCCAGCCATGGGCACCCAGTACGACCGCATGTCCATGGAACGTTGTCAGTTCAACACCACTGATGATGGTCATACCCTCACCGGCAAGGCTTGTGATTTCAGGGATGGCAGACAGTGTATTGTGATCTGTTAGGGCTACAAAATCATACCCCCTATTCCAAGCTTCAGCTAGAAAATCTGCAGGGCTGTAGTCACCGTCAGAATGGAAAGTATGTCCATGCAGATCACCTGTGTACCAGCCCTGGCCCCGCCGTCGGATCCTGTCTGGCATTAGAGGTCCAGGGAACGGTGAAGGCACCTTGGTTTCTTTAGTTTCACAGAATACATCTATCCAATATTCAACATTTCCAGGAGGCAGGATTCGGTGAACATCCAGCTCCACAATCCATTCGCCCGCCTCAATGGTTCCGCTGAGATATCCCGGCGAAGACCAGTTCGATGAGATTACTGGTTGTTGGTCATCATTATTGTGGCGTGTGCCACGAGCTCCATTGGGGCCATAAACTGAAATACTCAACTGGTGAGGAATAGAGCCGACACCCGGGTGATTCGGCGCATGCGAAAAATCTAGTCTGACTGTACCAGTTCCCTCAGGCACCATGAATTTATGGGGAACATGTGTCGCCATATTGTCCAATGTCAGATGCCCGTAAATTTTCTGTTTCATACCCGTTTCCCTCCCAGTGTAAGATTACTCGATTCAAACCCACTTTTCATACTTTTTACTAGGTTTATCTACTGCCGGTCAGCTCGTGAAACGAATACCCAACAGCGAGATTTCATTTTTTCGGTGGCAGGCGGTCATTCTGCCATTTTTGTCTTGATCGAGTGGTGGTGGGGATTGCTGGCATCTCTCTGTGGCGTATGGGCAACGCGGAGCGAAGGCACATCCCGAAGGCAAGTTCGCTGGATTGGGAGGATGCCCCTGCAATGGTTCACGATTGGGCTTTTTGTTTTGATATTCAGGCGTTAGGACGGCAGCCAGCAGCGCAGAAGAATAAGGATGTCGTGGTGCGTGGAAGATCTGGTGGGTATCGGCGATCTCCACGATACGTCCGGCATACATAACCGCCACTCGATCAGAGATGTTTGACACGACATTTAGGTCATGCGAGACAAATATATAGGTGAGCCCAAGATCCTTTTGCAGATCCTGGAAAAGATTCAGGATTTGGGCCTGCACCGAAACATCCAGCGCAGAGACGGGTTCATCAGCGATGACAATCCGTGGGTTTGGCGCAAGAGCACGGGCAATACAGATGCGCTGACGTTGACCACCTGAAAATGCGTGAGGGTAGCGGTCACTTTGGTCAGGATCCATCCCAACTCTCTGCAGGACATCATACACCCGCTGCTGCCTGAGTTTAAGGTCGTCAATTCTGGCTGGTCCGATCCGTAGTGATTCGGAAACGATCTCAAAAACTGTCATGCGGGGATTGAGTGAAGCAAACGGATCCTGAAAAACAAACCGGAGATGTTGCCAGACCTTGCGACGTTCCTGCTCCACTATGTTGGAAATCTTGCGCATCTGACCATTCATCGACATTCGCACTTTGCCGTTGGTAGGATCGATGAGTCCGGCTATTGTCTGTCCAAGCGTCGACTTACCACATCCTGACTCACCTACAAGACCGAGTGTCTCTCCCTGCCGAAGTTCAAGGTCTACATGGGAGACAGCTCGAATGATCTTTTCTTTCCTACGAATGAAGCCAGTCTGCTGAACAAATTGCCGGGAAACTCCCTCGACCAGCAAGGCTGGCTCCGAAATTGACTTTGATCGTCTCATGTCCGGAGTGACTGTCGTGGGCCCCACCTTTTCAATGATTTCTGGAACACCTGCCTCTTTAAGGAAACAGCGTACATCTGTAAGGCCTGGACGCACGCTTGGGCGTTTCAGGTCACACAGCCCCGGTTTTGAGTATTGGCATCGGGAGGCAAAAACACAGCCTTCAGGCCTGTCCAGCAATGATGGCACAATCCCAGGAATGACTGGGAGCCGGGCATCTTGACTCCCATCATAGCGAGGGGCAGCAGAAATCAGCGCCCTCGTATAGGGATGCCTAGGAGATAAGAGAATCTGCTCCACCGGGCCGCTTTCCACTACCTCGCCGAGATACATGACGACGACTTCGTCAGCAATTTCCGACACCACCCCGAGGTCATGGGTGATAAACAGAATAGACATCTCGAATTTCTTCTGGATCTCCAACATCAGATCAAGGATGACAGCCTGGGTCGTTACATCTAGTGCCGTTGTAGGTTCATCAGCAATTAGCAGGCGTGGTTTTGTAATCAACGCCATGGCAATCATTGCACGCTGCCGTTGCCCACCGGAGAGTTCAAAGGTATAGGAATTCAGTTGTGCTTCAGGATCAGGCATGCCGACAGCTTCAAGAGCCTCGATTCCCCGTGCTCTTGCCTGTTTTCTGGAAACACGTTCATGCTGCCGCAATGCCTCGAGGATCTGGTTGCCAATTGTGTAGAATGATGACAGGGCCGTCATGGGCTCCTGAAAAATCATTGTTACGTCATTGCCGCGCAACTGACGGAGAGCTTTTGACCCAGGCTTGAGCGACGAGATGTCCATAATTGCACCATCAGGATCAGAATAGTGGATAATTCCATTATCAATTGTCGCATTGGCTCCGATGATTTGTAGCAGGGTCCGGGCCGTAACGGACTTGCCACAACCAGATTCACCAACTAGGCAGACTGTCCTGCTTTTCGGTATATCAAATGAGACATCTTTCAGTGCCTGGAGTTGACGCTTCTCCTCCCAGAAAGAGACAGAAAGTCCCTGCACAGACATTAACAGATCAGTTCTCATAAGGGTCTCCAGCGTCCCGAAGTCCATCACCGAGGAAGTTCAGGGACAGGACAGCCACCACAACAGCAAGACCAGGCAAGAAAAGCCAAGGTGCCGTAGAGATGGACTTCAGGTTTTGCGCCTCCTGCAAAAGGACTCCCCAACTGACGACAGGCTGACGCAATCCGATCCCTAGAAAGCTGAGAGATGTTTCAGCGATTATCATGCCCGGAATGGACAGTGTCACTACAGCAATAATATGGGAAAAGAAGTTTGGTAGCATGTACCTGCCAATAATGCGCATTGGCCTGTTCCCATCAAGGCGTGCCGCTTTGATATAGTCTTCATCTTTGAGCGCCATGAACCGACCACGCACAACACGGGCAAGGCCGGTCCACCCTATGATCGAAAGAATCACCGTTATCAGGAAATAGGTTTGAATCGGTGGTGCAGTTGGTGGAATCGCGGCTGCTAGACCAATCCACAATGGAATTGAAGGAATAGACTGTAGGATCTCGATCACCCGCTGGATTCCCAGATCCACGAAACCGCCGAAATATCCCGAAATTCCACCAATCATGATTCCCAGTACTAGGCTTAGCGCAACCCCGACCAGCCCAATCGTCATCGAAACGCGGGTTGCATGAATGGTCCGGCTCAACACATCCCTTCCCAGTCTGTCTGCACCAAAGAAGTACACGCGATCACGGGGGTTAATCGGACCCAGAATATGCCGGTCAAACTCAAACAAACCCCAGAGATTGTATTTGTCACCCTTCACCCAGAAACCCAGCGGAATGACCTTCCGGGGATCCTCCACAAAAATTCTCTTACCAGTGTCGTAATCTACCTTAGAACGATACCCCAGAACGTGGGGTTGTAACATTTCCTCACCCTTACGATCCTTTACCAGGAAACGGATTGGTTGCGGTGGCGCATAGACGTCACGTGCCTTGTAGGTTGACTGAGAGTGTGGTGCCAGAAATTCTGTGAAGACAGCCACCAGATAGATGATAATTGTAAAAAGGAAGCCAAGGAACCCCAGCCGGTGTCGTTTGAACCGGCGCCAGATCAGGTCTCTGTAACTTGCGTTACCGGCACTAACTTTCACATCATTTCTCCTTCCCTTGCCTGACGACGGATGTGTGGATCCAGTGCCATCAGGCACAGATCAGAAAAAAGGGTTCCCAGAACTGCGAGAAAGCTGAGAAACATGATCAAGGAGGATGCTAGATAAAGATCCTCCTCTTTCAGGGCCTGCAAGAGAAGAGGCCCTGTTGTCTGAAGCCCAAGAACAACGGCAACGATTGTCTCACCGGAGATAATTTTCACAAAAAGATCATTCAGATCAGAAACAAAGGGATTAAGTGAGTGGCGTACAGGATATTTCAGGATCAGACCGGTTTCCTTCAGGCCCTTTGCGCGCGCGGTCAGTACATAGGGGCGGTGCAATTCGTCTAGCAAGTTAGCGCGAATTTTCCGGATCACCTCAGCAGTTCCGGCAGTGCCTAGCACAATTGTCGGAATCCAAAGATGCGAAAGTAGATCCATAAGACGGTCAAAAGACCAGGGCGCATTGACATATTCCGGTGAGAAAAGTCCGCCAACACTTTGCCCGAAAAACCGGAATGAAATGTAGAGAAGAACCAGCGCCAGCAGAAAGTTTGGGACAGCTAGGCCTACAAACCCGACAAAGGTTGCAGTATAGTCTCCCAAAGAATACTTGCGAACGGCAGAGTAAATGCCGATGGGTATTGCAACGATCCAGATGAACATGAGCGTGGCGATCGATAAGGTTGTCGTCAGCCCTAGACGTTGCCCGATTAATTCCGAGACAGGCACATCCCAACCAAAAGAATATCCGAAATCGCCATGGAACAGAATGTTCCTCAACCAGATTAAATACTGTTCAACGGCACTGCGGTCTAGGCCGTACATACGACGAAGATCATCAATCTCGTGCTGCTCGAAGACCTCACCATACTGGTTTGCCTCCAGAACAATCCTGTCTACGAAATCGCCAGGCGGTAAAACAATGATGAAAAAGGAAATGACGGTGATGACAAACACTGTAAGCATCATCAGTGAGAGTCTTCGGACAAGGAAAAGGACCATTTGGGTAGGGCCTACTAAAAGGGGCAAAGAAGGAGGACGAATCCCTTCTTCACCCCTCAATCATTTTTACTGCTTTTCCTTGAGTATATAGAAGGTGGAGAAGTTGGCAGGTGAAATACCCGGATACATCCAACCTTCCATCAGTGGCTCAGGAACATTGCGTAGGCGGTTGCTGACAGCCCGGTAGTTACCGGCCGGCAATGCAATACCAATACGAGGGAAGTTATCCGTCACTAGCTCGATAAACTCAGCCATGACTGTATTCTGCTTAGCACCAGCCACAAGAGGAATCTGATCTATCAGTTCCAGCATACGTTTCACATTAGGCGGCGGCTCCGTTCCCTCTTTACCTTTAGAAACATGGTACTTCTTCCATTCAAGATCTTCGTCGGAACCAAGCAGATCATTAGGGGCTAGGAGCGGTAGACGGCCTGCACCATTTTCCGAAAGCCAAAGACCAATATCGTTGTCAGGAGACCCACGACGACTGGTCGAGGTAGCATCCGAAAGAACCTCAATCACCGTTTCCAAGCCAACGGCTTCCCAGTACCCCTTGATCAGTTCCATCATGTCAACCCAGTCGGACTTGAAGTCCTTGTTGACAGCAATTACAACGACAAAACGTTCACCATTGGGGCGTAGGCGGAAACCTTCGCTGTCCTTTTTGCTCAGTACCTTATCCAGATAATCACCAGCCAGTTCTCGATCATATTCTGTGTACTGCTTCGCCATTTTTTCTGAATAGAAAGGCGAACGGGGACGCGGCGCTACCTGGTAGGGTTCACCCTGACCAAGGAAGACAACGTCAATCAATTCTTCACGGTCAATTGCATGAGAAAGTCCGATCCGGAAGTTCTTGTTCTGGTAAACAGAGGCCCGGAATTCATCAGGATGGTTCTCAGGGAACTGGAAGTTGGCAACATTCATATCTGCTGAGTCGGCAGCAACAAACCTATAGTCACCCTGCTTCATGTTATCGTAGAACACGCTGCGGTTGGCCGGAGTTGAAATATTTACACGGCTTATGTCAACCTCGCCCGTCAGTGACTTTGCTAGCTGGATTTCAGTTTCTGCGGCCAGCACCCACTGGCGATAGTCGATATAAGGTAGCTGGTTACAGGCCGTGTCCACCTTAAAATAGTAAGGGTTGCGCTCAAACGTAAACTGCTCCTTACCAAGGAAAGGTTCTCGTGGAATCCATGCCTGTACAAAGGGGCGTGCTGGATTGTTGTATTCCGGTTGCTTTCCATAACTGCCTACAGTTGAGTTCCACCACTGGGTATAATCTGTCACACTAGCATCCGACATTGCCTTTGCAATTCCATCTGGATTCAAACCCTTGATAAACTGCCTGTGGTAGTGTTCGGCAAACTGCACGACACGAACACCATAGGGGGAAGCTAAGTTTTCAAGGAGCAACCCGTTGGGATTGGACCAGGAAAATCGAACTGTATAGTCGTCAACGGCTTTTACCGTTGCTTGCTCACCCTTGACAACCATGTAGCCGCGTGGCTTGGACTGCACGTCCTTGTTTGACTCGACGTACTCCCACCAGAAAACGATGTCTGCCGCATTGAAGTCCTCACCATCAGACCATTTCATGCCCTTCCTGAGGTGGAAAGTATAGGTGGTTGCATCGTCGGAAACATCCCAGCTTTTGGCGACATTCGGGACGATCTTACTACCATCAACGGACCATCGCACCAGTGGCTCATAACCGTAGTGCCGGAACTCCGCTAGACGGTTACCGCCCGTCGTGTCGACCATAGTGCCTCCATAGACACCGATCTGCTCGGCGACCTCTACAAATAGTGGTTCATCTGGAAGACGGTCACCGACAGCGGGTAATGAACCTGCTGCTACCTTGTCCGCCAGCATCGGCGACTCATTATAGGTACTGCAGCTTTCCGCCTGCTTAGAGCTGGCGAATGCCGTATTTCCTTTTGAAAACAAAAGACACATCGACAAGAGCCCCGCTCCTGCCAGCTTGTACCAGAAAATGGGATTATTCATCTTACACCTCCAAAAAATTTTACCTGAGAGATTTATCATAAATATTCAGCACATGAATATTCAATAAGCTATCTAATATTCAAGTATAAATACGTATTGAGGATAGTCAACAAGAATCCCGAGTAAATCAGTCGGACATCATACTGTGGATTGAAACGCAAGCATGGGAATCGGGACTACCGTCCCGGTCAGGCTCATTAATTTGCTATTTAGCAGCATACGAGTCGTGATTTTCATCGAATTTTTTAGGAAGATTGTCTTTGGATAGAATCTTTAATCCGGTTGGACTGGAACCCGGAACAAATCAGCTTATGACTGAAGAAAAATATAAAACCACGGTCAGTATGGGATGAAAAATTCAAGAAATTATGATGAACCTTGATTGGTCCTTTTTCGTTTGCTCTAACCTGATCGGATTCTGAGTTGTGTGGGCTTCTTGCCAGCATGACTTTTCAATCCTGCACCTCCTCCAACATCTGCTTTCAGTTCTCTCAGGAGGAGATCTGGAGCGGGACCTCGACGACATAGTGGGATTGTGTTGATTTGATTTTGGCTCTACGGGCACGGCCCCCCCCCTCGAGAACTTCCTCGTTTTGTGTTTCAAGGTTTTCCATGGATATTCCGATAAAGAGCAAAACTCTATCGTTTTCCTTTAAATATGACCGCCTTCGATGGGTTTAAAATATAATTTCCGGCTTGCCTTCCTTGGAACGAATCGGACTAGTATATAAATTTAATCTAAAATCTTCAAAAGAATGCTTGAGTGCTTCAGTGGAGTATTTTGGTTTACTCACAAGTTTAAATTTTAAAGTGATAGTGAGTTTTTTGAGGGTTTTTTATAAATAAGCGGATACCATGGTGGTGGCAATCTCTTGAAGATTGGGGTGGATCAGCAAAAGGGGAATAGAAATCATGATAAAAGTTGGCATTATTGGATTAGGTGAAGTTGCTCAGCTTATGCATTTACCGATCTTAGCTGATATGCATGATAAGTTTGAGATAAGGGCCATAGCAGATATATCCCCTTCGTTGAATTCATTCATTGCCGAGAAATACAATGCACCTAAGAGTTACTTATCGCCCATTAGCCTGATTAAGGATCCTGAGGTTGAAGCGGTTTTTGTACTCTCGCCAGATCAATATCACTATGATCACATTGTTGAAGCAATCCATCAGTGTAAACATGTTTTCGTTGAGAAGCCTGTTGCGCTCAATATAGAACAGTTGGAAGCACTCATTGAACTGGAAGCTAAATATCCAGATCAAATAGTGATGGTAGGCTACATGCGTCGTTTTGCAGGTTCTTTTCTCAAGGCTAAGGAACTTATGGAAAAGAGCCATAAGAAAACTGAATATATTCGATTTAGGGATATCATTTGTGAAGGACCTTTCTTCATAGGACAAACTCGTTCGGTATTTTTACCAAAGGATATTCCTGGAGAATTAATTACAGAGTCGGGTGTTAAGCTGAGAACTCAAATCAATGTTGCTATTGGAGCAGATGTAACAACAGAACAAATAACAGCCTATCAAAAGTTGACAGGACTTGGATGCCACAGTTTTTCAGCGGTGCGAGAACTATTTGGAATGCCGAATAACTTAAAAGCGGTCGTACCTTCCCAAGGCGGAGAACATTTGGTAGTTGTTTTGGAGTATGACGGATTCATAGGTACGTATGAGTTGGTGAACAATCAGGATATTGTTCAGTTTGATGCAGCGATTGAAATCTATCAAAAGAATCGTAAATTGAAGATTAATTATGAAACGCCTTATGTTCGTCATCAGGCGTCTACTTTAGAGGTGACTGAATCTTCTGAAAACGAAACACAAACATCTTTATACGGACCCGATTATAACGATGCCTTTGCTACTGAGCTGCATGAATTCCACAATTGTGTTACTAGAAACAGTAAGCCAAAAACAACGTTGGCAGACTCCCTTGATGACTTGAAGCTATTTAAGAACATCATAGGGTGTATGGGAAGGGGAGCATAAGTATGAAAGTAAAGTTAGCAACTGCACCATGTTCATGGGGAGTATGGTACCCAGATGGAACACCTTCAGGTACGCCATATATCACTTTTTTAGATCAAGCAGCTGCAGCAGGATATGATGCTCTCGAACTTGGTCCTATTGGTTATCTACCTACTAAAATTAAAGAGTTGAAAAGAGAACTGGAAAAACGATCGTTATCTATATGCTCTGGAACGGTATGTTATGCATTTGATCAAATAGAGACATTGACGATTATCAAAGACGATCTGGATCAAATCTGCAACCTCCTTGTAAAGCACAATGCTAAATATCTGGTTGCTATGGATGGATCTGATGTCGGACAATTCAGTGAAAAGAAGGAATTTATACCAGCAGAACGGAAAGCTCATTTTTTTCAGATCATCCGTGATATGTCTGGTTATACATTTGAGCATTATGGGATTAAAACGGTTTTTCATCCTCATATCAAATCCCTTTATGAATATGAATATGAAATTGAAAACTTAATGGAGCAAACTCAAATTGATTTATGTTTTGATACAGGACATCATGCGTATTGTAATGGCGGTACAGAAAAAGGAGATCGATCTGCACTGGATTTCATTTTAAAGTATCCTGAACGTATTGCTTATATTCATTTTAAGAATGTAGAGGGAACTATTAGAAAACGTGTTATCGAAGAAGGTATTGACTCGGATCAAGCCTTTGATATGGATGTCATGTGTGATTTGGAAGACGGAATCATTGATTTTAATGAACTAAAGGTTGTTCTAGAAAAAGTTAACTATAAAGGTATAGGTGTCATTGAGCAAGATATGCCACGAGCTACATCAGACCAAGCCTTTGCTGCCGCTATACGAAACCTAAATTTCTTAAAGCTTATTGGAATAGTTTAGCATCTTAAGAATGTGAAGATGCTAATTGTGAATAACAAATTATAAAGTTAGGTACAATCACAAGAACCATAATGGAGGTCTTGCGTCAGTAGACATTGTCCGCATAAACCGATACCGGCCAATGCCCTTTCGGTGGTGGTATTGGTGATTTTGTTCGATCAGGTCTCCCGACTCGTTGAATTTTCATACCGACTCGTGTGCAACGTGATGAATCCATTTTCCACACGGAGGGAATTTTTGCTCCAAATTCATAGCTTGCGTTGGCCTTGTCTCGAAAAATTGGTTAGATGCGGGGTTGAGCCAGGCTGACGATCCGTGATGTTGGAGGTTGACCTGTTTCGAATCACTCCACCTGCTGACAAAGAAATTCTTGCAAAATCCACATTCAACGAAGGGATATGTTCTTCAACGACCCACTCCTTAATCATTCAGCAGATAGTCGATGTGCCCCATATTGCGCTGAAAGCCATTTGCAAAATTATGTGCATACCCCGGTTTTTTGACCGGGAAGCTTTGCGGATGTTGATGAAAGTTTTCCATTTGTGCTGAAATTTTGTGGTAGGTTCTGGATTGGAGTGAACCGGGAGGATATTTAGCGTACAGTTCTTTTATCAGGGCTTCACTCTTCAAGCGGGCCCGGTAAAGCAGTTGTATATCGACCCGGTAAGCAATGTCGGCTGGAGCACAGGTGGTATCAACCACCAGTTAGCCAGTCTGAGCAGACTTGCTATCTTCTTCTGAGGGTATTTCTTTTTCTGAAATACTCTGGTTTTCTTCTCCTACGGGCTTGACATCATGTTGCTGATTTGCCTGGAGTCTATCCAGTTTCGCGACAACCGTTTCATTCACTTGGTCAAGCAAATCCTCTCCAAGGTACTTACGGAAATTCGTCAGACTCGAATCATCAAACGAACAATCCTTGTGTAAGGTTTCCAGTCCTAGGAAATATTGCAGGTGAGGGTTCTGTTAATATTGCTCAACCAGTTCCCTGTTACTGCACTGAAGACGCTCCTTCGCCACCAATGTTTCCAGAGCCAGGCGCAGGTACTTTTGTCGGTGCCCCACAGTGATGCATTAAATTACTCGGCATATTGCACTTCAAACTCATCCCAGGGAATCAGGTCTGCCAATACTATCCATGGATTTTTTTATTTTTGCTCACGTTCAAAAGGGAGAAAATATTTGGGATAGTTAGCTGTGAGGATGTTTTCGTGTAAACTTTAACACTAATCTAGTACAAGGATTTTACTTATTATCTAGCGAATAGCTTGCACTAAAACACCCATAATGTTAATCTAATTAATTGATATTAAAGTATATTTTATTTTATTAACAGTTCTATTTTATTGGAGTTATCAACATGGAAAAGAAGATATCACTTGCAGGAGCCGTTGATATTGGTGGTACTAAAGTGTCGGTAGGTCTGGTTAATAGCAAAGGTTCAGTTTTACTAAAAAACGAATTCTCGACACCTGTAAAAGAAGGACCAGAACAATGTATTGAAGTGATTGCTTCGACATTGGAATCACAATTATTCAAAGAGAAAATGACTTTCAGAGACTTGAGTGGTATTGGTATTGGATGTGCTGGTCCAGTGGACACTCAATTAGGTTTGATTCAAAATCCTTATACATTACCTGGTTGGGAAGGTTATCCCTTTACTGAGATACTAAAAGTACGAACAGGTAAAAACGTAACCATTGAGAATGATGTAAACGCTGCATTACTAGGAGAAGTGCGTTTAAAAAACTTATCTGAAAAACGAGTTTTAATGATCACATTCGGGACCGGAATTGGTGTAGCAACTTTTACAAAATCAGCTCTTTATGCCATAGAGAACAGTTATCATCCTGAAATGGGGCATATGCAGATCGATCCAACTGGTCCTCACTGTTATTGTGGGAATAGTGGTTGTTTCGAGAGTCTATGCTCAGGAAAAGCTTTACACAAACGTTCTCAAGAACGAGGATACAGTGATTTTAATCACCTTTTCCAAGCGTATGAAAAAGGTGATCAGAATGCATTAAAATTCATGCGAGGTGTAGAAGAACATCTGAGAACTGGGTGTTGGAATCTGATGATAGTATTTAAACCTGAAATTATAATATTAGGTGGAGGAATAATGAAGCGCTATTTCAAGTTTGTGAGTGATTCTATCTACAAAGGAATCCCTGAAACCTTGGGATTAATAGACCTTTATCAATTGATGAATGCTGAGATTGATAATGATTCTGCTTTGGTAGGTGGTGCAGAACTTATTTTTAGAAAGTAATATAATGGAGACATGCGTAGGAAAAGGTATGAAATTTATTAAGACAATTGATTTTAAAGAACTAAGCTATGCTTGTGCTGAAAAAATGATTAACTGTGTCAAGCAGAAACCAAATGCATTATTATGTTTAGCAAGTGGTAATTCACCTAAAAAAGCATATGAGATCTTTGTTAAACGTCTATTAGAAGAAAAACTAGAAACGAGGCAGTTACGTATTTTGAAACTGGATGAATGGTGGGGAATTTCTAATGATGATCCGTCATCTTGTGAAATGTATTTGCAAGAAATATTGATAAAACCTCTAAATATATCAAAAAATCAATTCATTAGTTTTGAAAGTTCTTCAGCAAATGCGCATGAAGAATGCTATCGAATATCTGAGTACTTGAGAAAAAAAGGCCCTATAGATTTATGTGTTTTAGGATTGGGTAAGAATGGACATTTGGGGTTAAACGAGCCTGCAGCATTTTTAAAACTTTATCCACATGTTGTTGAATTAGATAATACAACTAAGACACATACAATGCTGAAAGGCAACGATACAGATGTCAGTTTAGGTATTACAATTGGGTTAGGCGAAATCATGGCTTCACAGGATATCCTATTTGTGGTGACAGGTGAACAAAAGGAACCGGTTTTCGATGCCTTTAAGGAAGGCATAATAAGTACTAAATTGCCTGCTTCTTTCTTATGGTTACACCCAAAAACAACATGTATCCATGATCTATAATCCTTAACTTCTCCCCAATGAAAAACAAAGACTTCTGAAGCGTCCCAATTACTTTAGGCAATAGGCAGTAGCCAACCCACTCCTGAAGTCGCATCACCGTTTCATCATCGAACTTCAATGACTTCAAAAATTCCAACCACAGGGGGCACTTCTGG
>PVBE012822426.1_pt1 | contig 16393 bp, 15 predicted proteins | sample 1631181 | NCBI WGS metagenome assembly PVBE01 (sample SAMN08397723, study PRJNA350692) | Marine metagenome, whole genome shotgun sequencing project. | isolation source: water | place: Pacific Ocean | collected 2012-04
CCCGGTCGCTTTTGTCACTTTGTTTGTGTCATGTGCTTACTGTCTATGCAGCCGTTGAAGCTGGACCATAAAATCTTATACCGAGCACCCCATGATGGATATATTACCGTCTTAGTTCACCAGCCCTGGCTAAGCCTGGACGTCAAACTGGCCTATCGGGATAAGGTGTGGGAAACGTTGTAGAAAATGGTGGTTTGGTGATTGAAAAGAAAAACAGCGAAGCACCAGATTAGCAGCGAGGCAAGAAATAACATAACGGAGTGCGTTCCACCTCACCACCTCACTAACTCACCAGTAATCTCCCATGGGTCTGCTGCGTTCCGCCGCTCTGGCGCTTGATAAGTCCATCTCCCGTGCTGCCGATACGTTTGAGTTGACGCGAGGACGTATTCCCCCCGGTACCTGTATTGCCTCCCTATGGCCTCGACTGGCTGGTGATTTGATCAGCCAGTTAGAAAACGAACCTGTTATCATAACCGGAACAAATGGGAAATGTACGACCAGTAGGTTTCTGGCGGAAATTTTACAACATGCGGGCCATGAAACGTTGCATACGCAAGAGGTAGCCGATTCGCTGGATGAGGTCATCTCTACGCTGGTTCAGGCTTCGAGCATTCAGGGAGGTCTTCATGCTGATTACGGCATATTCGGGTTCGATTCAAGGATGTTGTATGAAGCCGTGAGCACATGTAATCCGCGGCTTTTCGTGTTAAATAATCTATATTTAGACGGGTTGGATTTCGAAGGCGGACCCGATGCCTTAATGCGGGAATGGCGGCGTCTGTTCAATACCCTGACTGTAGAACATCATCTGCTGATCAATGCCGACGATCCAATATTGTGCGGCGGATTTGTCCGCGGCGTCCCACCTCGCGTCACGTATTTCGGTGTGGAGGATGAGCGGTTGGCCATCGAGTCTCGTGCCGCCCGTTTTACCCGGTGTTATCGCTGTGGCACCGTCCTGTCCTACCGACTTGTGGCCCTGGCACACTTGGGAGACTACTGGTGCAGTACTTGCGGCTGGGAACGGCCGATGCCTACCATCTATGCCATCAATGTTGAAATCCAATCAAACGAATCCCGTTTTCGTATTATCACCCCTCAAGGACCGCTGGATGTACATCTCGGCCTGACCGGTTTGTATAATGTTTATAACGCCGTTGCTGCTGCAACCGCCGCGGTCTCCCTTGGCGTTAAAACGGCGACCATTCGGGCCGGTCTGGAAAAGGCCGTGCCGATGTTTGGTCGCGATGAGCGGGTGACCATTCACAACAGACAAGCACGCTTGATGCTGATCAAGAATCCCACTTCTCTTAACGAAACACTGAGAACGACGTTCATGGATGGCCACCCCGCTCGTTACTTGTTTTTAGTAGACGATGAGATCGACGCCGGTGGGGATGTCTCCTGGATCTGGGATGCGGATCTGGAGGTGCTGGCCACACGGACCAGCACAATATATGTTGCCGGTTCCGGCGCCGATCATCTTGTATTGAGACTCAAACATGCGGGGGTAGAAGTCACGGAAGTGAATATCGATATAGACGATGCCTTTCACCAGACCATGCGCCATATGCCGGACAATGCCCGGCTTTGGGTTATGGCCACTGATACGGCTATGTTTGAGCTGAGACAATCGTTGAAAGAGCTGGGGGTTTTGTGAAGATACGGCAGGTGGGCAGGTAGGTAAGTGGGCAAGTAAAATATAACCTTTGTAGCTTATGAACAACAACATCACCCTGCGCATTGGGGTTCTCTACCCCGATCGGATGCGTATCAACGGAGATTACGGTAATCTGCTGATCCTGACCAACCGGTGCCGCTGGCGTGGTATTGAGATTGAAACCCAGTCCATATCACTCGGGGACACTCTGGCATCGGCCTATTTTGATTTGCTTCTTTTCGGCGGCGGGCAGGACTGGCGGATGCAGACCTTTGTTGCAGACGATCTGAAGAAGAGCAAGGAGCAGGCATTACAGGATGCGGCAGCGCAGAAAACCGTCATGCTGTTGACGGGCGGTGGTTACCAGTTGTCAGGCCAATTTTTCGAAGCAGAAGACGGCGGTCGTATTCCCGGCATCCACTTGCTTGATACATGGACTGTCGATAACGATGAGGTTATGACGGGAGATATTATCATAGAATGCGACTGGCTTACCCCCAACACGCTTGTCGGATTCGAAAGCCATAGCGGCAAGACGTTTCTGGGTCCGACCGACCGACCGTTAGGGCGCCGGATTATCGGTCAGGGGAACAACGGCGAAGATGCCTTTGAAGGGTGCCGGACGGAATATATTTTCGGCACCTATCTTCACGGACCGATTTTACCGCGCAACCCGCATTTCACCGACTATTTAATCCATCTGGCGTTAAAACGTCGCTATGGTGATGTCCCTCTTATTCCCCTCGACGACGAATTGGAATGGGAAGCACATCAGCGTGTGCTTGATCAGGCGGGGAGGTGAAGGAAGCAAGCGGGCAGGTGGGCAAAAAGCGATGTGACATCGTTTCTACACCTGCCCGCTTGCTTCCTTCACGCCCCACGGCGGCTGATCACACCCTTTAAATGGATAGTGATCTTCGGCGCGGAAATGGGGCAGAGGGGGGTAGGTGTTGACCCCTTCGATGGCTTTGCCTCGGCACAGATAAGCCGGAAAGTTTTCCCGTTTGATCCGGGTGGTTGTGGGGATATATCGGAGGGTCAGCCCTCCCCGGCGTTTGTCGGAAAGGTTGGCTTCGGAACCGTGTATCAGAAACGGATCGTGCAAGGAAACGCCACCAGCAGGGACAACGACATCGGTGGCCTTCTCCTCATCTATATACTCATCCAATGTTGAATTCAAGACATTGGCTTTATCTTTTTCAGAACGGTGTTTGTACAATTTTTGCCCGTTATGCGTTCCCGGTATTACCCGCATACACCCGTTTTCAGTTGTAGAATCATCAACTGCCAGCCAGATGGTAATCACTTCCATAGGCTCCAGTGGCCAGTAGTTGCCGTCCTGATGCCAGAGAACCGGTAACCCGGTTCGAGGTGGTTTGCTGATATAATGTGCCGCAAACAAAGCGATGTCCGGTCCGAGAAACGGTTCGATTACATCTATAAGCCGCGCGTCTGTACACAGGCGAATCCAGAACGGATCATCTACAATCAGGTGATGGTGATAGCCTTCCGGCCGTATATCGGGGTATTTTTTTCCCATCCACTCGATATGGCCCTGCGCTTCTCTGGTTAGATCCTGATCAAGTACTTCAGGTATAACGACATACCCGTCTTTGTCATACGTTCTGATAATCTCTTCACCGGTCATGGTGAACTCCTGATTGGTTTTATTTTTGGGCATACACATTGATCTGCCCTACGATGATGGGGCGTTAAAAAACAATGGCGACCGTATTTTCAATTTTGGTGTCGATTTTTTTTATGCCGCTGGGCGGACGACTGTCATATCTCATCTGATAGGACAGGACCAATACAAGCGGACCGCCGAGATCGACTTCCAGGTTGACATCGCTTAACAGCCGGAAATCCCGCATGGCACGGAACTGCGGTTGGATATATACGGTCCAGGCGGAACCGACCCGGTCATTGATATTGAATCGGGAAGATAGATAATTGCTCCATCGGCTTACCGTCGTTCGGTTGGGGTGTTGTGCTGTGACAGGAATGCCCAGACGCTCATGTTCCATCATGTATCCCGATCCTTGCCACAGATGAAAGGCCGGGTGGTCAACCAATCGAAGTCGCAGACCGGCGCCTGCAAGTATACGTGTGTCCAGAAATATCGTCTTATCGAAATTGTACTGGCCGAACACCTCCAGGCGAAACCCTTCCCGTAACTGGTACATCTGCCGGAAATGCACCAGGGCTTCGTTCGAAAAACGTTGTCCCTGTTCCCAGCCGAATTCACTGTTCGTCAGAATAAAGGTGGTCACAGTGGGCCTGACGTAATCCAGACGGCCTTCCACAGCCAGCTCCTGAATATCCGTGTTACCTGTCTGCGCCTCCACCCCCGCGGCAAAACTGCCCGAGAATCCGGTGTCTCCTTCTTCCTGTCTATATTCTTCAATGTTCACCTGGGCATACGAAGGCGCATTGAAGAGAATCAGAAGTAGAACTGAAAACAGATAGTTTGGTTGTTTCATTGAAACCTTGCCCAATTTGTTGTTTTGATTTTTTCAATCCCCCACCCCCCATCCCCCCAATTATCTATAATCATCTACCCCTGCTCATGCTCAAGATGTTTACGCAATGCACGACCTGCGATGCCGATTTGATGTTTAAAATCCTGAAACGTATAGCTCTGATGAAAGTCCCAGTAGCTGTTCCATACGACATCTCTTTTGTCTTTTACTTCGGCATATTTCGTAAGAGACTGGCCCAGATTCGTGCGCCTTAAATTATCATAGGCTACCTGCGTAAGATAATACCCGTATTTCGGATCTGATGCTTCGTAGCCGTATTTGATCATGGACCGGGGTTGATCGGAGCCATGCGCCGCTTTGGCATGGAGGATGGAAGAGCAGGTCATAACGAGCGTACCTGCTGTAACAGTCAGCTTCTCCTGACCACGAATCCAGCCGAGTTTCGACGTCTGAGGCGGCGTATACAGCCGGCGGTGGCTTCCGGGTAGCACCATCGTAGGCCCCATTTTCTCTGTCACGTCCTGTGGGTAATACATACACAGGATTTCCGTCAGCGGTCGATTGGCCATCCAGGTGTCGTCCACATGCCAGCCGCCGCCATCACCGGGTCCGGTCACAAGATGGTTCCAGAAACGGAAGGGACTGATGGCGACATCAGGTGTTCCCAGTATAAACGCCACCAGTTCAACCACACGCGCATGACAGAGTAGATCCCCGACTCGCTCACATTCAAAGACGGAAATTCCTTTACATTCCATGCCATCTTTGAATGTTTGCTCCACCAACGCCGGTTCAAACCAATCTTCGAGGATCACATATCCGGCGTCCATGAATTGTTTTTTTAACGATTTGAAATCTGGCTTCATTCACAACCCCTTGTTTTTTTTGAATTATGAATGTTGAATTATGAATGTTGATCCAAATTTTTTCATTCATAATTCAACATTTGTAATTCAATTCACTTTCTCGCCCCGTGCGGAGTGTAGTCCAGGCCTTCGCCCGAGGCGAAAAAACGTTCCAGAATGAATTCATGACCTAACTGGGTATGGGCATTATCAAGAGGATATTCTATGCCTGGGAATGAGATCACACGCCAGCCGTCGGACATGGCGTCCTTGACATTTTTATACGGACATTCATTTTTGGGGTCAAACATGAACTCACTGTCAAACGGACCGAAGTAATTCCACGAGATCACGTCGGCCGCCACCAGATCAGCATTCGCCCAGATGTATAGGAGGTGCTGCTGCTCTCCGCAGATCAAGGCGCGAAGCGTTTGGAGATCTTCAGTGGAAACGCCGGAGCCGTTGGATAGTTTCATTTCAGCCTGGTTAAGCCAGGATTCAATTTTTGTAGCCATTTATACTCCGTAAAGGAACAGGGGCCCATTTTAAATGCTCATCAAGGGGTCCAAAATTATGCTAAGTCCGATTCGATCTGTCAAGCGTGATTAACAGATGTTACGCCAAGATCATGTCCCCATTCGATTTTTATCACACCTGTCTCATTTTTCTCTTCGAATTTTCGCAGTCTGCCTGGATATCGTGGCAAGCTGATCTTCCTTCCACTCTTCCTGTTGCTGCATCGCGTACAACGAGGTGTATCCGGCTGACCAGTCCGGCGGCACCAGACACGGACGCTCATCGTGATGGGCCCATTGCGCATGTTCACCCCGTACAATGACTCCTTGATATCGGCTGGTCAGTGGGTTGGGCGTGTAAGTAAAAGCATCAGCCGATGAATAGGCGTTCAGCAGCAGGGGGCGTCCACGGTCCGAGAGATTGGGTTTGGAGCCGTGGATCAGCCGGCAGTTATGAATGGTGATGGACCCGGCCGGGCCCGGCAGGTAAGCGATCTGTGTCGTATCGATATGTCCGGTATCTTCTTCGCTGAGGCATCCCACCCATTGCCCGGCGGCATTGTATTGATTGAAGAGTTCGCCGTTATGGCTGCCCGAAATGGCGGCCAGTGGCCCCTGATCGTCACTCACGTCGTGAAGATATACGCCTATGGTCAGCGGACTGTAGTTGGTGTGCGGCCAGTAGGTGATGTCCTGGTGCCATTTTACTTCTTCTCCGCCCCTGGTCCACTTGAAATTCAATTTTGAATGATGAAATTTCACATCCGGTCCCACCAGGTCGGCAGCCACGTCGACGATGACCGACCGGGAAGCGAACTCCCAGTACGCCGGATGATGTTCGACGGGGCTGCTCAATCGTCGCAGGCGCGGATGGTCCACCGTGTGACCGGGCTCCAGATCGAAGATCCCGTCCGACTCCGTCAGGGACCTGCTGCGCTGCACCATCTCGTCCGTGATTTCGATCAGGCGCGCAACCCAGTCTTCCGGTACGATGCGTTCAACAAGCAGATATCCTTTTTCAAAATAAGATTGGCGCTGCGCCTCAGTAAGCACGACAGGTTCATAAGACAATATCTTTTCGGGCGTCATCGTACGGCCTCATTTATTTTACATATATATCGCCTGCAGGCGCGGTTCCTACTCATCAACGTTTCGGCATGCTGCGGTAGGACCCCGCTTCTGCGGGCGTTATGTAAACTTGCTGAGTAACATCAATTTCATTCTAAACCCGGAACTACCTACCACACCCGCTGCAGTTAAACCCCAAAGTGCATCCGCATCCTCTTTACCGCCATTTTCTCTTCCTTGTTTAACGACTCCAGCTCATACTCTTCCTCGGAAATCATATCCTTGTGCGCCTCATGCGGCAACCCGCCTTTACCCGTTTCGTTGAAATAGGCGCTGAGCTGATATCGCTGGAAGATATTCATGCGCGGATAGTCTTCCGTCCATATCGCCGCGTCGTGCAACAGATTGGTAGAAAAAATGAGGGCATCTCCGGCCTGCATCGGCACAGTAATTGATATGGGCGGATGGTGACCGACGGCGAGTCCTTCCGGTGTTTTGAAGGAGGATTTGTGGCTGCCTGGGACGAGGCTGAACCCCGTGCCTTCCGGCACATCCGCCAGGGCAACCCAGGTCGCCAGGTGGCTGCAATAGATCTCTCCGCCTGCAGTCTGGTAATCATTATGCGGATTGCGGAACCCAGGAGGGAATTTAAACCCGCTGTCATCACGGTGGAAGCCCTGATGATCTTCATCTCCCGGTTGCGCTTTGACCATATGTGTAAAATTACAATGAAACAACCTCGGGGCACCCATCGTCAGCCCGGCGACCAAGCGAATAATCTGTGGGTCGGCATTCAACGCCTGAAACAACCGATGACCATACTGAATATGGTCAAGGTGCGTCTTATACGGCTCCTGCCGGTGCCGCACCACCGGCTCGGGTACCGCATTCGCATCTATCGTCAACCAGTGATTAATCACCTCAAGCATCTCTTGCAACCGACCCGGATCAATCACCCCACGCAAATATAAATATCCATGCAGGTCAAATTCCCACTTCTCACTCTCAGATAATAATTTAGCATACGCAGATGACATATGACACCCTTTTGGAAATGGTGATTTGGTGATTAAATGATTTGGTGGTTGAAAAGACAAAAACCGATCAGTCAAGCCAAGGAAATGGTGATGGATTTCGTTGCGCTCAATCGAAAGTGTTAATTGTCTGAATTATTTTCAATCCCCCGATCACCATTTTTTACCTTCCCATCCATCCCCCATCGACGGTAAGAATCGCCCCGTGGACATAATCCGAGGCCCGGGAACACAGGTAGACGGCTGCGCCTTTGAAATCATCCGGCATCCCCCATCGTCCTGCGGGGATACGATCTGCGATGGCTTTCGATCTCACCGGATCATTTTTCAGGGCGGTGGTCAGGTCCGTGTCGATGTACCCGGGGGCGATCGCATTGACGTTGACCCCTTTTGACGCCCATTCGTTGGCCAGAGCCATGGTTAGCTGGCCGATAGCACCCTTGGAGGCGGCATAGCCGGGCACCGTAATCCCCCCCTGGAAGGTCAGCAGGGAAGCAGTAAATACAATTTTACCTCGCCCGCGAGCGATCATATCTTTACCGATCTCACGGCTGAGAATAAACGGGGCATGCTGGTTGACATCGATGACTTTATCCCAATATTCGTCTGGATGCTCCGCAGCCGGTTTACGGAGCGTCAACCCGGCATTGTTAATAAGAATATCAATCACCGGGAAATCCAACTTAACCTGTTTTATAAAACCATATAATGACGCTCTATCACTGAAGTCTGCCTGATACCCTTTAAATCGACGACCATGGGACGTGACCGCCTGCTCGATCTCACTTCCTGAGGCCTCGAGAGACGTACTTACCCCGATTATATCCGCCCCGGCTTCCGCCAGTGCCTCCGCCATCCCCCGCCCGATGCCTCTTCGGCAGCCGGTCACAAGGGCCACTTTCCCATCCAACCTGAATGAATCCAATACCGACATATAATTCTCCATGGTAAATTGATTTACTGATGTTACGCAGCAAGCAGCGCAACATCAGCGCAGATGGCCTGTGGCAGGTAGCAGATGGTCTGGCGGCAACGGTGAACAGTATAGGATATGCTATAGGCTCGATTTTTCGCATGTTGTAACCTGAGATGTAATATGGTATCTCTCTTAATTTATGCGACCCGCTACATGCCCTGCTGCGTAACATCCGTTGGGCATTATTCAGGCCCAAAAGTAAACAGCACTTTACACACTTGATTCCCATCAAATATGGTCTTGAACGCACCTGCCACGTCCGTTAGCGGCAGGCGATGTGATACGATCCGGTTCAACGGCATCGCCCCGGCGATGTCCAGAGCGATGCGATAATCATCCTGCGTGTAGACTCTGGTACCAATGAGGGTCAGTTCCTTGAAATTAACCGACCGCATATCAACGACCGGCTGCTTTTTAAATACACTGACGTTGACGATTGTGCCCCGTGGTCGAACCAGCTCCGTCATTTGCGTCGCTGAAGCCTGGGCACCGGCCACTTCGAACAACCGGTCCGCCATATCGCCGTTTGTCGCTGCTTTAATGTATTCGACGATATCTGTTTGACTGCTGTCCACCGCATCATATTTTAAGGACCGGGCGATATCCAGGCGGAACGGATCGATATCCGTGATATACAGTTTTCTAACCCCTATTGACCGCAACGTCATCGCCGTCAACAGGCCGATAGGCCCAGCTCCCAGGACGACTACGGCGTCTTCCTTTCGAACGGTTGTCCTGCCGACCGCGTGGATGCATACGGCCAGCGGCTCAATCAAAGCGCCGACATCGTAGGTCATATCATTTGGCAGCCGGACCAGAAGATCTACCGGGACGGTCACATAATCCGCCATCCCCCCGTCACGATCAAAACCGATCAACCGCAAAGAGGCGCACACATGGCTGAAGCCATTGCGGCAGGCGTAACACGTGCCGCAGGTCAGCAAGGGAAACAACGTCACCCGGTCTCCGGTCTGAAATTCGCCTGTATCTCCCACACCGAGCGATACCACCTCACCGGCAAACTCATGTCCGATCACCAGCGGCGGTTTCGCCCGTGGATGCTGCCCCGACACGATTGCCAGATCCGACCCGCAAATACCCGACGCATACACCTTAACCAGGACTTCACCCTCGCCCGGCGATGGGATATCCGTCTCTAATGCCTCAATTTTATATGGTCCTTGAAAAGTAGCGGATAGCATATTGATCCAATTGTTGATTTATGAACCGCGCAGCGCTCGCCGGATCCCGCAGGGATTCAGCAATTATAAGACACGGTAAAAGTTAAAAGGCGTTCATACCCTCAGGCTTTGTTCGGCGCCGGCCAGGCCGTCCTTTATGGTGTCTTGCCAGAGCCGGCCGGCGTGTTATAGAGGAACCGTCCTTCCAGATCGAGGACACCGAGTTCGGCAGGAATATGATCGAGCAGCCGACGGTATTGCTCTAATTCATTCAGTTCGTCCTGGCGTCTTGTCTGATCTTCGTTCACCCGTCCTCCTTATCCTACACAAAAAACCCTCACCAAGCGCCAATTATCCACCCCACTCCTCAAAAGGATTCCCCGTCTCATCCATCGGGAACGAAACCCGGGTGCCCCTAATATGGGCCAGACGAGCGGCCATGGCCATTTCCACGTGACGACGGGCAATCTGACCCAGGCACAACTCGTATTCCGGCGTTTTCCCGTCCAGCATATCCAGCATGGACCGGGCCATACGGTGATGGGCGTTGATCCATTTCTGGCCGCCTGACACCTCTTCATGGGCCAGAATCTCCCATCGGTCATCCCCCACAAGCTGCGGATTGGTATGGGGATGATAATAGATATCGGGGCCATCCTGAGTGGGGCCCGGCAGACTGAGCGTGCCGGCTGTCCCGTGGATATCGATCCGGTAGGGATTCTCCAGGCCGTCTCCTGCATAAGACTCGAATTCAGCATTGAAGCCGGCAAACTGATAGTGCACCCAGATCCCGTTACCGGCGGACAGGCCCATACCGAATACGCCCTCTTTTACAACCGCCGGCGTGGCCGGCTGTCCGTCCTGGGTGATCAGCGCCTGGCACCACAACGGTTCACCGAAGACCTGCCGGAGGAAATCGAAGAAATGCGGATATAGATCGATAAACCACTGGTCCCCGCCAAGCTTACCGCCGAAACCGTACATACGGGCCCATCGTGGTTCGCCGATTTTCCCTTCCTTGATCATCGGAATCGCCTGTTTCTGGATTTCAGGTCGTCCGCGCCAGGGATGCGCCATCACCAGCATCACACCCGCCCGGTCGCAGGCGTCCAGCATCTGATCCACTTCCGCTGGCGTTCGGGCGAGCGGTTTTTCAACATAGAGATGCGCCCCCTGTGCCGCTGATGCCAGCACCATTGCCAGATGATTGCTCATTTCGTGGGTGGCTACGACGACAATATCAGGTCGCTCGACTTTTAACATTTCGGTATAGTCGGTATAGCCCGTCCTGGCGCCAGTACGTTCCATAAAGTCGGCTCTTCCAGCTTTATCCGGATCAGCCAGGGCAACGATTTCCGTCCCCTCTACACCGACAAACGCCTGGTCAAGAGAATGACCATAACCACCGTCGTTTGTGTCGCCTATAATGGCAATTTTCCTGGTCATTTTCTCTCCTGATGTTACGAAGCTGCGAAGCCGCAAAACGACGAACGGCGCCATTTTTTGGCTACATAGTTATGAGACAGCATAGATCAAGGTCGATGAAATTGGGCCTCAAACACAAATTGATCGCTGTTTTGGCGCCAGTCTTTGTCCATGGAGTCTGGGCCTCCGAAGGGGGGGGATTCACAGACGATAACGCCGCCTTCTAGCGATTTAATCAACGGCGAGGCAAATGATTCTGTAAGTAGAAAGCGGCCGTTCTGTCCGTATTGTTCGTCGATAATGGTGCGTAAACGTAAAAAGAGCTCCGGGGCATGCTGAATCTCATCCAGAATTACCAGTTCTTCCCCACGCATGTGCCGGCCCCATTCAATATCAAGACGTGTCAGGTCTTCTACCCGCTCGATATCGAAATAGATATCTGAAAACGTCCTGGCATTGGTGGTCTTCCCAAGATGCCGTGCCCCGGAAAGAACCACGGCCGGGCTCTGCGTCAACGAGTGTTCATATTTTGAAATACAGATACGTTTTTCTAATATATAAGATATATTTGATACTTGATATAAACCCGCTTGTTCAGGCCATCAGTTCTTCAAATTCCAAAACGCCTTTACCGCCTCTTCAATCTCTTCAGAACGCCGCACTTGTTGTACCGGATGCCACCACGCAGGAAACAGGCGCCGGTATCGACGATGGCCGAATCGTTGATCGATCAGCAGGACCGCTCCCCTATCCTCCGGCGTGCGAATAACCCGGCCCGCAGCCTGTAAGACCCGGTTCATGCCGGGGAACATGTAGGCATAGGCAAACCCGTCCGCCTCCCGGGCTGCAAAATAATCCCGTATCAACTCCCGTTCAAGGCAGATCTGGGGCAGACCGACGCCTACCACAGCCGCCCCCACGAGGCGATCCCCAACCAGATCGATGCCCTCACCGAACAAGCCGCCCATGACGGCAAAACCGATCAATGTGCCCACGGTGTCGGTGTCGAATAAGGCCAGATAATCCTCCCGTTCTGTTTCCGTCATACCGGATGTTTGCAGGTGGACATTCAGGTCCGGATAAAGCGTGTTGATCTGCTCGTAGACCGATTGCATATATCGATAGGAGGGGAAGAACACCAGATAATTGCCCTGCATGCCCTGCACGAGAGAAGCGACGGCATAGGCCACGGTGTCGTAAGTCTGGTCACGTTGTTTGTAGGACGTCCCGATATGGTCGGCCACAAGAAGCCGGAAATTTTCAGATGGAAACGGAGAATCCAGATATATCATCGGATCGTCCTCTTCCCCGCCCAGAATCTCTCGGAAATAATCCAACGGCGTCAGCGTGGCGGAAAAAAATATGGATGCCGTACTGCGCTGTAAACCCTCATGTAATAGGTAGGATGGGTCCAGGCAGAACAGACGCAAGGTCACATCCTTACGGAATTTCTCCGCATAGGTTATATATCTGCCATCGAATAACTCCGCAATGCGCAGGAAGGCCAAGGCCTCGAAATAGCATTCAAGCAGTTCATCGCGGTGAGGCAGCGGTCGATTTTGGGCCAGGACCTCTTCGGCCGCGTCGACCAGCTTATGTAAAGGTTTGAGGACGTCCTCAGGTAGATCTGTACTTACCCAGGTATTGTTTTTTGCTTCTTCTCTGCAGCGTTTTTGGTAGGTCAGCAAGGCTGAATTCACGGCGCCTGATCGTTTGGCTATCGCCGGAGCGTGCGGTTTAAGATGACGCCGCAGATCCAGAAACATACGTTTGGATAAGGAAGCGGAAAACATCTCCCGAGCTCGGTCAACCAGATTGTGCGCCTCATCGATAAGAAAAAGGTAACGGCCCGTCTGATCCAAGAAGAACCGGCGGAGATACGCCCGTGGATCGAAAACACAATTATAATCGCAGATGATGACATCCGCCCAGAGCGACAGATCGAGGGAGAATTCGAAAGGACACACCTTATGTTTGTTCGCCTGGTCTTCTATAAACGATCGAGTCATCGCATGATGATGGGCAAAGGTTTCTGTCACCGCATCGTTGATTCGGTCGAAATAACCGATGGCGTATTCGCATTGATCGGGATCACAGGTGGCCAGACCGTGCGTGTTAAAACATATTTTATCACGCGCTGTCAGTGTCACACTCTTGATGGAAAGCCCTTTGCGACGCATATCGTCCAGCGCTTTTTCTACGACGGTACGACCGATGGTCTTGGCCGTCAAATAGAAAATCTTCTCGGAATGCCCTTCCTTAAGCGCTTTAATCGCCGGAAATAAGACGGAAATGGTTTTACCTATGCCCGTAGGCGCCTGGGCGAACAGGCGGCATTCCAACTCGATAGCCCGGTACGCGGCGACGACCAGGCGGCGTTGCCCCTGACGATATTCAGCAAAAGGGAAGTCAAGCGTGTCTATCGTTGTATTTCGCTGCGCGGCCCAATCAAAATAAACACGACGCCATTTCAAAAACAGGACCAGCAAATCATCAAAAAATGCCGCCAGACCCTCACGAGAGTAGGTGCGGGTATCCTCATGCACCTCCCAGGGATCAAGGCGGACATAGGTCAACTTAATATCTGCTTGTGGAAATTCCTGCTGGCGGGTGACGATCGCGGCGTACACTTTGGCCTGAGCCCAATGCACTGGATTATCCGGCCGGGAGGAATCAAATTCGCCGGTGATTGTTTTAATTTCTTCGATCAGTGGTCTGTCATCAGAACGGGTTAAACCATCCATGCGACCTGTAATATCGATTTCCAACCCATCACGCTCGACCGAGAACGAGACCGGGACTTCTGCTTCATAATCATCCGGTCGGGACTTCTGAAGCCTCTTATGCCCTCTGGTTCCTTCCAGCGCCCGGCTTCGTCCAGCAAAACCACGCGTCAGATTTCCCGCGCGTAAAACAAATTCAACCAGAAACCGCACCGAGATAGAAATCTGAGACATAATAGCTCACTATAAAAACCGTAGGGACGCCATCTGTCGCATCCCTACGGTCATGTCATTTGGGACACAGCTACCATGTCCTTAGAGGGTACGCGGGAAGTTACTCCGTAGGCCAAAGAACCAGCAAAAAAAGCGGTATCAAGGCGTGCGAAGCAGGCATTTCATAGAAATGGCGGTGCAGCACAACGCAGAGAGCGCCTTTTGCAGCCGTACTACGTCAGGACGAACTTCCCGTACACCCGCTTAGAGCCTATCCGGCAAAAATCGCCCGATTAGAGATACCGGACTTATACGCTTCCTGCTGGATACCACCAATGAACTGCGCCGTACGACCGGATGGGGCAGAGCCTTCATAGTATGCGCTGAACGAGGCGTTGAATGTCTGAATCCATGCGCGGGCCGCCGCTGAGTCGTCACCGGCTACGACATATGCATTATTGAAGATACCATCTTCTTTCAACCCGTTGCCGCCGGCTGCTTTGATCCGTGCATCAAGGGTACCGAGCATATGTCCCGCATCGTCTCCACCCACCGCGCTGGACATCACTTCTGTCACCCCGCCGTATTCGATGGAGGTCCAGGTGCTGAACCCGTCTTCGATCTCGCCGGAACGGGTGATTTTCACATCGCCTGTGACGACCCGAGGCTGCGGCTCGACAATACTGTCCATATTGGGGATCCGCGAGACCGGATAGATCAAACCGGCGGGCCGGTTATCGCCAAAATAATCTTCAAAGACCTTGCGAATTGTATCGATCCGTTGCCACGTCTTTTCCGGCGCGTCATCGACGCCGACCAGAATTTCCATCCAGACGGTATTCGATTTGAAATCAACGCCCTGATCCGCCAGAGGTTTCTCATACTGCTCGACCAGCACAAATTCTGTTTCTTTCACGAGGTCCGGCCCCAGGGTCGTAATCACCTGATCACCGCGTTTATGCAGAACCGCCGCGCCGCTTGGCTGATGATCAGTCCAATAGCCATAGTCGATTTTACTGCCGTCGATGGTCACATGGTCGCCTTTGACGGCTCTAATCTGCACTTCGAATAAAGCCACCGGATCTGGAAAACCTTCAGGATGCGTAAATCTTGCCATACGATTCGAGCGAAGCGGACCGCCTGTGGCGGCATCGATCATCGGGCGGTAAATCGCATTAAAATCATCTTTCATTTTTTCACAATCATCCCTGTTATTCGAGGGGGTAGTCCACAATACATCTGTTTTGTAAACGTCCGACCACGTTACGCCGCACACCAGCAGGTTTTTATTCAGATTCTCAATCGTTCCGAACCACTCGGACCCAATGTCATTCGGATACTGGGTGCCTACGTTGCCGCTCGGTTCAATCAGTCGAAAAACATGGTTGTGATCGTCTTTAACGAGCACTTCCGTCGGGTTGGAAAAAATCGCTATGGGATTGTGCCGAATGATGCTGACCTGTGCCATATCAGAAATCCTTTGTTATTATATTGTGGTGGCGCAATGAAAGAGTTATTTAAAGCCAACACAAAATATATCGGCGAGTCGGTTCAGGCAAGAAGGAATCCATCTCCATTTTACATTTGCCGTTCTGAAATAATCATATTGACCTAAAAACCATTTTGAAATTCACCATCAATTGATCATATTTCATAAATCAGCCGGTCGTCTGCCTCATCGCCATAAAAAGGCATCCTGATGGAATATGTTATCCTGATTATTGCCGTCGTCGTCCTATTCGTTTTAGGCGTGGTATATACGCGCCGTGTCCGTCGGCTCGAACGCCGCAGCCATGCGCTTGAAATCCGAGTCATTGAACGCACGCGAAAAGTGCGGCGGGAACATGATGAACTATTGAAAGTCAATCGGGCATTCGATGATGCTCGCCGCGAGGCGGAACATTCGAAGATGCTCGCGGTGGAAGCCAATCAGGCCAAAAGTCGTTTTCTGGCCAACATGAGTCACGAAATCAGAACGCCGTTGAATGCGATTCTGGGTTATACGCAGATTCTGCAGCGGGAGACCAGCCTGACAGAAGATCAGCAGTCTGCCTTCCAGGCCATACACGATAGTGGCGAACACCTGCTTATACTCATCAACAACGTCCTCGATATTTCGCGGGTAGAAGCCGGAAAAATGGAGTTGGAACCGTTCGATTTCGATATCCAGACTGTCATCCGCCAGACAGCCGATATGTTCCGACTCCGATGCGAACAAAAAGGTCTGGAATGGTGCGTGGAGACGATTGAAGATCCAATTATTCCCG
>PVBE010115209.1_pt1 | contig 16392 bp, 9 predicted proteins | sample 1631181 | NCBI WGS metagenome assembly PVBE01 (sample SAMN08397723, study PRJNA350692) | Marine metagenome, whole genome shotgun sequencing project. | isolation source: water | place: Pacific Ocean | collected 2012-04
AAGGGTGCCCAGGTGATGATTGCCTATGTGCGCGGACCGGGTCACAGTATTGAACTCATCGAATACATCGGTCCCGATGATCGCACTGAGGTGCGCCCCAGAGCCTGTGACACCGGGTTTTGTCACATTGCCTATGACGTAACCGGGCTTGATGAGCTGATTGGCGCGTGTGCCGTGCACGGCGTTGTGCCACAAGGCGAGATTATTACCGTGGACCAGGGCCCTAACCGCGGCGCGCGCGTTGTCTACCTGCGCGATGCCGATGGCATCACCTTCGAATTTATCGAAAAACCAGCCTAGCCCATCAGCCATGCGCTAGCGTTGTCGTTCCCAAAGGGGGCTAGTCAAGCATCCTGGTTGCTCAACGAAACGGTTGATCAATAGACGGTGAAGGCTGGGTAAACCAGCGTGGGCCTGAGGGTGTGATATAGACGTGATCTTCCAGGCGTACGCCGAATTCACCATAGATACAGATCATCGGCTCGTTGGAAAAGCACATTCCTGGCGCCAGCGCAGTGGTATTGCCCGGGACGATGTAGGTTTCCTCGTGGATATCCAGCCCGATCCCATGGCCGGTACGATGCGCCAGGCCCGGCACCTGGTAGCCGGGTCCAAAGCCCGCGGCTTCGATCACACCACGGGCCGCGCGATCTACATCTTGTGCTGGAGTCCCGACCTGGGCCGCATCAAAGGCGGCGGCCTGCGCGGCTTTTTCGAGATCCCAGACCTGGCGCTGTCGGGCTGTGGGCTCGCCGAAAACATAGCTGCGGGTGATGTCTGAGTAATAGCCCTCGACCGTGGCCCCCACATCGATAAGCACCATGTCGCCTTCCTTGAGTTCCTGGGGATACGGCACCCCATGAGGGTATGCGGTCGGTTCGCCAAAAAGCACGATACGAAATGCCGGTGGCCCATCGGTGCCCAGTTGCAGGTGCGCGTCGGTCAGAAACGCCTGCACCTCAATCGTGCTGATGCCAGGCTCCAGTATTCGCGCGGTGCGCTGATGAACCTCTAAGGTCAAATCCATCGCAAACTGAATAAGCGCAATTTCGTTATCAGATTTGTGCATCCGACAACCGGCGGTTACGCACGATCCATTGATAAACTGCACCACAGGCATGGCGCGGCGCAGTCCGTCAAAAACAAAAAACGGAGTCGCAGGATCGACTGCGACCACGGCTTTTGTACCGGCAAGGCCGTGGATACATTGGCCCACCAGCGCTGTGGCATCTTCATGTTCCTCCCAGGTGCGCACCTCCTCCCCAAAAAGCAGCATCGCCCGAGTTTTTTCTTCTTCGAAACCTGGGCTGATATAGATGATGTCCCCGCGGGCGGGGATGATGGCGCCGTGCAGTCGTTCGGTCGCCCACAGGCGAAGGCCGGTGTAGTAAAACAAACTGGTGGAGGCGTCGAGATACAAGGCATCGATCCCCTGCTCCACCATCAGGCGTTGGGCTTTTTCGATGCGCTCCAGGCGCTCCTGCACTGTGATCGGGGTAAATCCCGTGCGGCGCGCGAGCCCGGCCAGTTCGGCTTGTGCCGATGACCCCCCTACCCCCTGTGTCATAACCGCTCCCTTTGTCTTAGCCAACCGCCAGGTTTCAGTCTACCGTTTAACCGAAGCCTGGGCGAACCCACGGAGTGACTCAAGCCGACTGCACCAGCAGTGCTGTGTTGCCCCCGGATGCGGTCGTATCGGCACAAACATGACGCTCAATAACCAGGCATTGACTGGCGCCAGGCTCATTGATCAGGGGGATAATCGGACCGTCGCACTGTGCAAGTGCCCGGCGCCACGGGCGAAGCGCTTCTCCTGAAAGCCACAGCATGATCGCATTAATAGCCGAAAGACCTTCCAGCGTGTCGGGTTCCACGATTGCCGTTATTACCTCAAGAGGCCAATCCGTTCGCAAGGGCTCAAGCAAGGTCGTGTCGGTGCCGATGGCAAGCACACGATTACCCAGCGCCAGCGCCTGGCAAGCCTGCGACCGCAGGCTCTTCGCGTGGGGCCCCAGGCAAAGCACGTTGCCCCGGGGGTATAGCGTCCAGCGGTTGCTTTCACCGGTCGGCCCCGGCAGTTCCAGGGAGTCGTGGGCCACTTTCTCAATCTCGTCTGCAGCCTGGGCGCTCAAACACGGGCCGGCGCTCTCAAGCATACGCTTCGCCAGGCGGGGGTCCAGGGGGCCGGGGCTTTGTCCCTGCGTACTTCCCCAGTCATTGATCTGTTCAAGGGCTACCTGTGCCCCACGGCCTTGTTTCATCGAACATAGCACGCGGCCCCGTTCGACGAAGCGGGGAAGATAATGAGGACCGCCGGCCTTTGGCCCGGTGCCAGAAAGGCCCTCACCGCCAAAGGGCTGTGAGCCCACCACCGCACCGATCTGATTACGATTGACATAGATATTGCCGACATGCGCCTGATCGATCACCTGCTGTACCCGCGCATCCACCCGGGTATGCACACCCAGGGTCAGGCCGTACCCGCGCTGGTTGATTGCCCTGACCACCGCTTGAAGCTCGTCTGCAGGGTAGGTTGCCACATGCAGCACCGGGCCGAACACTTCGTGCTCCAGGTCCTCGATCCCCCCTACCTCGATAACCGTAGGGGCCATAAAATGCCCGCCCGCCGGGGCGCTTAATTGTTTCAGCACTCGCCCCTTCGTTTGCTGGTGAGCGCAATACGCTCGGATATTTTCCAGCGCGGCAAAATCAATCAGGGGGCCCACATCGGTGGCAAGATCCAGCGGATTACCCAGATGCAGCTCATCCATCGCGCCAAAAAGCAGTTCGAGCACCCGGTCGCGAACCTCGTTTTGCAGATACAAGATGCGCAGGGCCGAGCAACGTTGGCCGGCGCTTTGGAACGCCGATACCACGATATCCCGCACCGCCTGTTCCGGCAGGGCCGTGGAGTCGACCAACATGGCATTGAGTCCACCTGTCTCTGCAATCAACGCCGCATCGGGATTCCCCGCGGTGGCCAATGCGCACTGGATATTACGCGCCGTTTGGGTCGAGCCGGTAAAGCAAACACCACTGACCTGACTGCTTTGTACCAGCGCACCCCCCACCCCGGCTCCATCCCCGGGCAAGCATTGCAGTGCATTGTCTGGAACCCCGGCCTCGTGCAGCAGTGCCGATGCCCGCACCGCCATAAGCGCACTTTGCTCCGCCGGCTTGGCAATAACTGCGTTACCCCCGGCAAGGGCTGCACTGACCTGCCCGGTAAAAATGGCCAATGGGAAATTCCACGGTGAGATACAGACAAAGGTGCCCCGCGGCTGGGCCTTACCGAGACCGTTGATCTGACCGGCGTAATAACGCAGAAAATCCACCGCCTCGCGCACCTCTGCAACGCCGTCGGCCAAAGTTTTACCCGCCTCGCGGGCCGCCAGGGCAATAAGCTCAGGTGCGTGGCGCTCATACAGATCTGCCGCACGGCACAGCACATTAGCCCGCTCACCCGGAGACCTTTTGCCCCAGGTACGGGCACCCTCTTGCGCTTTCACCAGGGCGCCGGGAACATCTTCAGGGGCTGCCTCGCGCACCAGGCCGACCAGGTCATCCAGCACCGCAGGGTTTTGCACCTGCCTTAGGGGTCCGCTCAGGGTATCGGGTTGTGCGCCAGCCAGATCCCATTGACCCTGGACAAACGGCTTCATTTGTTTTTCCAATGTACTAACACAGACGCTCTCTTCAAGATCCCAGCCCCGGCTATTGACCCGCTGGGGTGCAAACAGCTCGGGTGGTAGCCGGATGGCCGGGTGAGCAGGGTTCTTAGCGACTGAGCGAACCTCATCCAATGGGTCCCGCGCGACATCCCCGGCGTCGATTTCATGGTCCAGAATCTGATTGACGAATGAACTGTTTGCCCCGTTTTCCAGCAACCGACGCACCAGGTAAGCGAGAAGATCCTTATGAGCGCCCACGGGTGCATAAATGCGGCAACGATACCCACCCTCCTCGCCCACGTGGCTGAACAACGACTCACCCATGCCGTGCAACCTTTGAAACTCAAACGAATCACCGGGGCCACCTGATAGCGCCATCACCGCCGAAACGGTGTGGGCATTATGGGTCGCAAACTGAGGGTAAAAATACGCTCGCCCGTCCAACAGTTTTTTGGCGCAACTGATATAAGAAAGATCCGTGCTCGCTTTACGGGTAAAAACCGGGTAGCCGGCAAGGCCTAAGACCTGGGCTCGTTTAATCTCGGTATCCCAGTAAGCCCCTTTGACCAGCCTCACCATAATGCGCCGACGATGTCGCTGGGCCAGGCAGTGCAGCCAATCGATAACCGCACCGGCACCGAGCTGGTAGGCCTGAACCACCACGCCGAATCCGTCCCAGTCGGCAAGGGAGGAATCACAGATCAGCGCCTCGATAATATCCAGGGTCAGGTCGAGCCGCTCGCTCTCTTCGGCGTCGATGTTAAAACCCATACCGGCGCTTCGGGCGAGTTGCGCCAGCGCGGCCACACGGCCCAGCAACTCATCCAGCACACGCTGGCGCTGGCCGTGCTCAAATCGCGGATGCAGTGCCGAAAGTTTGACCGAGATGCCGGGGTTATCCCGTACCGGAGTGCTGGCACAGCCCGGTGCCAAGGCTGAGATCGCCTCAGAATAGGACAGATGGTAGCGCCGTGCGTCGGCCTCACAGCGAGCCGCTTCTCCCAGCATGTCATAAGAGAAGGTATAACCCTTTCGATGCGCGGGAGCGGAACGCTCAAGGGCTTCATCGATGTGACGGCCCAGCACGAACTGGCGGCCCAGTTCTTTCATGGCTTCGGCAATGATGGCGCGCACGGCCGGCTCCCCGATGCGTTTTACTGCGCTGCGCAGCGTATCCACCATGGAACTGGCCTGGGTCGGGCTGAGCAGACGCCCCGTCAACATTAACGCCCAGGTCGAAGCATTCACCAGAGAAGAACTGGATCGATTGAGATGGCGACCCCACCGCCCAGGCACAATCTTGTCCTCAATCAGGGCATCAATCGTTGGGCTATCGGGTACCCGCAGCAGAGCCTCGGCGAGACACATCATTGCCACCCCTTCGTCGGTGGAGAGCCCATACTCCGCCAGGAATGCTTCGAGCAGATTGGGCGAACCTTGCCCCCGAACCTGCTCGATCAGGGTGACAGCCTGATCGTGAATCTGTGTTTTCAGCCTGTCCTGTGGGCGCCACTCATGCAGCAATGCCCTGACGCGGGGCCCTTCTCCTTCGCTGCGGGCTTCGTGAATACGTTGACGGGCAACATTAAGGGGCTCACTCATGGATGCACCCTGCTCAGACGCTCTCAGCCAGCGCGGAGGGTCGACCCAAGGCCATCATCATGAGCGCTCCCTCACGCGGCCAACGGCCAGAAAAACAAAATCGCTGGAATACTGACCGCCACCACCAGGATTTCCAGGGGCAGACCCATACGCCAGTAATCCCCAAACCGGTAACCGCCCGGACCCATCACGATGGTATTGTTTTTGTGTCCTATAGGCGTAAGAAACGCGCAGGAAGCCGCGACCGCCACGGCCATGAGAAAAGGGTCCGGGCTTAACCCCAGGCGCTGTGCAATCTCAAGCCCGATAGGTGCTGCGATCAGCGCGGTTGCCACGTTGTTCAATACGTCTGAAAGACTCATCGTCACAATCATCAGGATCGTCAGTACCACCACCGGCGACAGGCCCTCGGTCACATTCAGGATCCACTGCGCGATCAGTGCCGTACCGCCGCTACTCTCCAGCGCGCTACCCAGTGGGATCAGCGATCCCAGCAACACGATGACCGGCCACTCAACCGACTCATACACCTCGCCCGCCCTGATCAGGCCTAAAATGACATAAGCCACCGCCACCACGCCCAGCGCGACCGGCAGATAAAGCCATCCCATACTGGCCGCAAAAATGGCTCCCGAAAAGATTCCCACGGCCCACCAGGCTTTATCCCGCTGTAATACCTTAAGGCCACGATCGGCAAGCGCAAGACAACCCAACCACTGGATCGCATGCTCCAGTCGATCCTCCGGGCCCGAGAGCAACAGGATATCCCCGGGCACAATACGCAGCCGACGCACCCGCTCTCGAAAAGACCGACCCTGGCGCGAAACCCCCAGCAACATGACGCCGTGCCGGTTTGCCAATCGGATCTGGGCCGCCGAGCGTCCGCTGATCCGGGCACCCTCGGGCACCACCACCTCAGAAATCGCCATGGACTCACCCAGTAGCTCAGGCTGGGCGTCAGACCCCGCCCCTGTCTCCAGACTGGCCGCCCCGGCAAACTGCTCTATCGCCTCGGCCCCACCCTCCAATACCAGGATGTCGCCCTCCCGGACCCGTTCGCGCCTTGCCGAACCGGGAAGCCGGGCGTGATTGCGGACCAGGCCGGTAATCACCACGTCGTTTTCCTCGGCAAGGGGGAAGGCTTCGCGCAGTGGGGCATCGATGAGTTTGCTGCCTTGCGCCACCCGGACCTCGGTGACATACCCGGTGAGATCGGCCAGGGCAGATTGCGCGTTATCTTCTCTTCTTGCCCGGGGTAACAACCGCCAACCCGCCAGCGCCACAAACGCAATTCCGGCGAGGGCCACCGCGAGACCGACCGGCGCAAAATCAAACATCACAAAGGGTGTACCGAGCGCCTGCTCGCGGAAGGTAGCGACCACAATGTTCGGCGGGGTGCCGATCAAGGTGACCATGCCCCCAAGAATTGTAGCGAAAGAAAGCGGCATCAAGGTCGCACCCGGCCCGCGCTCGGCACGGCGCGCAGCCTCCAGGTCCACCGGCATCAGCAGCGACAGGGCCGCGACGTTATTCATGACGGCAGATAGCACCCCACCCACGCCTGCCATCAGAGCGATGTGCCCGGCCACCTGCTTTACCCTGGCTACGGACAACCGGGCGATCGTTTCAACCACACCCGAATTGAAAAGCCCCCGGCTGACAATCAGGACCAGGGCGATAATCACGGTGGCCGGATGCCCAAACCCGGAAAATGCCCGGTCGATCGGAACGGCGCCTAAAATCAGGGCAAAAATCAGCGCCCCGAACGCGACCAGGTCATAGCGCACGCGGCCCCAGATCAATAATGCAAAGACCGCCAGCAGCAGACCGAACAGGGTCAGGTGATCAGGGATTAAAGGCATGGTGGATCAGGTGATTAACAAGTCAAAGCCCTACTTGGGCTGCAGACGGATCGCCCCGTCCAGTCGAATGACCTCACCGTTGAGCATCTCGTTATCCACGATATGCAATACCAGCTGGCCATACTCCTGGGGTTCGCCGAACCGCTGGGGAAACGGCACCTGCCCGGCCAGGCTCTGCTGCACCTCATCGGGCATGTTCAACAACATTGGGGTGCCGATCAACCCGGGTGCAATCGTCATCACACGGATACCAAAACGGGCGAGTTCCCGGGCCGCTGGCAACGTCAGTGCCACCACCCCGCCTTTCGAAGCGCTATAGGCTGCCTGGCCGATCTGCCCTTCGTAGGCGGCTACCGATGCCGTATTCACGATGACGCCACGGCTACCGCTATCCGACACCGGGTCCAATCCGGTCATTCGTGCGGCCGCCAGCCGAAGCACATTGAAGGTTCCCACCAGATTGACGTTAATCACCTGCTGATAAAGATCCAGATCATGCGGACCGTCACGCCCGACAATACGCGAGGCAGGTGCAATCCCGGCGCAACTGACCACCACCCGCGGTACGCCGACCTCATCGATGGCGCTCTGCAAGGCAGCCTCTACCGATGGGCCATTGGACACATCTGCACTCACCGCAAAACCGCCGATCGATTCCGCCGTGTGCTGGGCGTTTTCCAGGTTCACATCAAGCACGACAACCCGGGCGCCCCGCTCTGCCAGCACCCGGGCCGTAACCGCACCCATACCCGAGCCGCCGCCCGTCACCAAAGCGGCTACATCGTTGAGATCCATCATAAGGTGTACTCCAAGTTCATGAAAGCCAGACCGGATTAGACCAGGCCTTGCGCCCTTGCGCATCGACCACCGTGATCCGAAAATGTCCCTGCACAAAGCGTCCCAGCGGCAGGCGCGCAGATCGGAGTTTTGTGCCAAAAACTTTATCAGACCGCGAACCCCGACCAGAGATGATTACCGTGCTGGCGGGGGAGCACTCCACGGACACGACATCACCCTCAATGGTGATGTTCTCGATCTGTGGGCCCTGGGAAGAGTAAAAAGCCCCTGACTTTAAGCTCTGAAGTATGAGTTGGGGTTCCAAGCGCTCAGCCTTGGCAAAAATCCAACCACCGAAGGCATCGTGGGCCATATGATGCGCGTCATCTGTCGCAAAGGCGTGAAGTCGGCTGCCCCTATTGAGCAGTACATCACACAGCCCCCAGCCATCCCCACGATCGTTCGCCATCTGTGCCCCGTGGTTATAGACCTCCACGGCGTGGGCGAAGGGCAGGATCCGAGCGTCTTCAGGCGCCAGCCCATACCATGCCGGGTGCACGATGCCGATGAAGGCGCCGGCAGCAAACGCCCGCCCGGCCAGCGCCACGATGCCCTCGTGCTCTTTTTTGGGGGCAAAATCCAGAGGAAGCCCCACTGCAAGCAAGTGCCATACCTCATCATTCAACAGATTCCCCGCGTGTAACTCAGCCGCTATCAGCGTCGTGAAATTGTCGGATCGAAAAGAGCGGGTATCGGTTACGGGGTAGTCGTAACATTCCAGAAAATGATCGCTCAGTGCTAAAAAATCGTAGCCTTTTTCACGATAACGGCGAACGACTTCCTCAACCGGATAGTCACCGTCGGATTCGGTACAGTGGGTATGGAGGTTACCCCTGTAGAATTGCCCCGGTTGTGCGAACGGCAGGTTATGCATATTTGAATCCAATAGCACAAGAGGTCATGAGGTTATCCAGGGTTTTACCCCTAAAGCCAGTAGCATGTTATCCCGAAACACGGCAACTTTCTTAACCAAAATTGACCACCGATCACAGACCAGGCTTTCCCCGCCCGCGCTCTGGCGCTACCCTAGCCCTATAAACCCTCACCCTCGAGATTGATTATGACAGAGCCCGTTACTCCGATTGAACGCGAATCCATGGAAGTCGATGTGGTCATTATCGGCGCGGGGCCTGCCGGCCTGGCAACCGCTTGCCGCCTGATGCAACTTGCGACCGAAAAGGCCCTTGAACTCAGTGTCGTCGTCCTGGAGAAAGCGGCAGCGGTGGGCGATCACATCCTCTCCGGCGCGGTGATAGAACCCACAGCACTGAATGAACTGTTTCCGGACTGGGCTGAGCGTGGCGCTCCGCTGAATACGCCGGTCACCCGCGACGAGATCTATTTCTTTAACAATGCAAAAAAGGCCACCAAGATCCCCAACGCCCTTGCCCCGCGAACCATGCACAACCAAGGCAACTACATTGTCAGCCTCGGCCAAGTGGTACGGTGGCTGGGTGAACAGGCTGAATCCCTTGGGGTTGAGATTTATCCCGGCTTTCCCGCCAGCGAAGTCCTGTTTAACGACACAGGTGCAGTTAAAGGTGTTGCGACCGGCGAGATGGGTGTGGCAAAGGATGGCCAGCGCAAAGGCGCATACGAGCCCGGGATGGAACTACATGCCAAATATACGGTTTTTGCCGAAGGCTGCCGGGGGCACCTGGGGAAACAGTTGATAGATCAATACGACCTCGCCCATGAAAAATCGCCTCAGCACTACGGTATCGGCCTCAAAGAACTATGGCGAGTCAGTCCCGACTGCCATGAGCCCGGTTTGGTGGTGCATGGTGCAGGATGGCCTCTGTCAGAAAACAAGGCCTCCGGGGGCGCTTTTCTCTACCACCTCGAAGACTGCCAGGTTGCGCTGGGCCTGATCGTAGACCTGAACTACACCAACCCTCACCTCAGTCCTTTCGATGAACTTCAACGGTTCAAAACGCATACCAGAATCGCGCCCACGCTGGCGGGGGGTGAGCGTCTGTCTTATGGCGCCCGTGCCATCACCAAAGGCGGGTTCAACTCCTTGCCGAAAATGTCACTGCCGGGCGCATTCCTGGTAGGTTGCGATGCCGGGACCCTGAATTTCGCCAAGATCAAGGGCACCCATACCGCCATGAAATCAGGCATGCTCGCAGCCGAGACCATTGTTGAAGTCCTGCTCGAAGGAGACCCTGGCGGCAAAGACCACACGCATTATGACTCCCACATGCGTTGCTCATGGCTTCACCCCGAACTGAAATCCGCACGCAACTTTGGCCCCGCCCTGCACAAATTCGGCCCTTATGTGGGGGGCGCCTTCAATTATGTTGATCAGAACTGGCTACGGGGCAAGATGCCCTTTACCCTGAAAGACAACACCTGGGATCACGATTCTCTTGTGACGACCGACTCGGCGGTGCCGATCGAGTACCCTCGACCTGACGGCGTACTCACCTTTGATAAAAACAGTTCTGTTTTTCTGACCAACACCAATCACGAGGAAGACCAGCCGGCGCATCTGCAACTGGCTGACAGCGAGATTCCCCTGGCGGTAAATCTGCCGCGCTGGGCTGAGCCGGCCCAGCGTTACTGTCCCGCCGGCGTCTACGAGATCGTTGATGAGGGTGCGGTCCAGCGATTCCAGATTAATGCCCAGAATTGCATTCACTGCAAAACCTGCGACATCAAAGACCCCAGTCAGAACATCACCTGGGTGACCCCTGAAGGGGGCGGAGGACCCTCGTACAGCGCCATGTAAGCCGGCGGGCTCACCCTCAACGACAGAGCGTTTAACCGGTAAAAGCCCGGGCGTTTTGGAATAGACGGAGCCACGGGCCATGCTCACCCCAGTCACCTGGGTACCATGAATTCGTCACGGCCCTGAAGTTGCGCTCGGGGTGGGGCATCATGATCGTCACTCGACCGTTCGCAGCACACAACCCGGTAATGCCCTGATCGGAACCATTAGGGTTAAACGGGTAACGGTCGGACCGACGCCCGTAGTTATCGACAAAGCCCAAACTGGTCTGCCTGGCATCGCGGAGGGTATGTACCGAATCAAGTCCGGGAAAAACCGCCCTGCCTTCCCCGTGGGCTACGACAACCGGAAAACGACTGCCCGCCATATCCGCAAACAGCACCGATTCACTTTGCAGTACCTCAACCATAACCACGCGGGACTCGAACTGACCCGATCGATTCGCTGCAAAATAGGGCCAGTGCTGCGCGCCGGGGATCAGATCTTTTAACGCCGCCATCATCTGGCAGCCATTACACACCCCCAATGCGAAAATGTCTTCCCGCTGGAAAAATTGGGCAAACATTTCACGAAGCTTTTGTTGAAAAAGAATCGACTTGGCCCAACCCTGGCCTGCCCCCAGCACATCCCCAAATGAGAATCCGCCGCAGGCCGCAAACCCATTAAAGTCGCGAAGATCATGGCGGTCCCCCGCGAGATCCGACATGGTGACATCTATAGCCGCAAAGCCGGCACGCTCAAAAGCCGCGGCCATTTCCATCTGACCGTTGACCCCCTGCTCGCGCAGGATGGCTACGCGAGGTCGCGCACCGCTCAGGATCGCCCGGGTCGCAGGATTGTGGGCCGGATCAAAAGCCAGCGAGACATTCAGCCCGGGGTCCGAAAGATCGCTCAGATGCTCGTATTCCTCTGCGGCGCACTTTGGGTTATCGCGCAGACTGCGCATCCGTGAACTCAGCTCTGACCAGGTGCGATGCAACTGGCTCCGCCGCGCTTCAAGCAACACCTGGGAACCTGTGGATATCCGCACCGTATCGATTGGACCACCAGGTCCGCCGATGGCCTGCACCCATTGACTAAGGCCTGCCGCCTCAAAATATTCTAGAACCCGGGACAGCGCATCGCGAGGCACCTGCAGGACAGCGCCCAGCTCTTCGGTGAATAAGGCAGCCAACGGATCAGCAACCGGGCCCAGGTCTATATCCAGTGAACAACGACTGGCAAAAGCCATCTCCGCAAGCGTGACGATCAGACCTCCGTCCGATCGATCGTGATAGGCCAACAGCAGCCCCGACGCCAGCAATTTACGCGTCACTGCAAAGAAAGCACAAAGATCTTCCGGATGTGCTACATCCGCCACGGTGTTACCCACCTGGCCGTACACCTGGGCCAGTGCCGAAGCCCCAAGCCGTTGCGCACCACGCGCAAGGTCGACCCGGACTAAGACCGTTTCGCCTGTCAGATTGAGCTCCGGTGTGACAGAGCGCCGCACGTCTGCCACCGGCGCGAAGGCGGTCACCACCAGTGACAGCGGTGAGGATACGCCACACTCGATCTCTCCTTCATTCCAGCGGGTAGACATCGACATGGAGTCTTTGCCCACCGGGATCGAAATCCCTAGCGCGGGACAGAGTTCCATCGCCACCGCCTGCACGGTATCGAACAGATCCGCATCGGCGCCAGGCTCACCGGCTGCAGTCATCCAGTTCGCTGAAAAATGCACGTCCGATAGTTCAGTAATTCCGGCGCAGGCAATGTTGGTAATCGCCTCGGCCACCGCCATACGGCCGCTCGCAGGGGCATTGACCAGGGCGAGCGGCGTTCGCTCGCCTACGGCGAGTGCTTCCCCCGTGTTCGCGTCGAATCCGGCAACTGTGATTCCGGCATCCGCCACCGGCACCTGCCACGGGCCGACCATCTGGTCGCGAACGACCTGGCCCCCTACGCTGCGATCCCCGATCGTGATCAAAAAGGACTTGTCTGCCACAGCTGGTAAACGCAATACCCGGTCCAGGGCATCGTTGAGCTCTATCCCGGACAGCTCCAGCGGTGGGTACTGCGCCGGGCGCCGTTTTACCTCACGCTTCATCCGCGGCGTGTTGCCAAACAGGGTTGCCATAGGTAAATCGACCGGGTCCGCGCCAACCCTGCCGTCGCCATCCCGTACGGCCCCATCGGCACCGGTTACGCGTAAGTGTTCCTTGGAACTGGCGCAGCCGACAACAGCAAACAGGCACCTTTCTCTCTCACACAGCGCCTTGAAGTCTTCAATCTGTGGCAACGCGACCGCCAGCACGTAACGCTCCTGCGCCTCGTTACACCACAGTTGCATTGGTGACAGCCCGGGTTCATCCGAGGGAATCGCCTCCAGGTTAAATACGGCTCCCAGGCCGGCATCATGTACCAGCTCTGGCAAAGCATTGGACAGCCCACCGGCACCGACATCATGCACGGAGACAATGGGATTCTGCGTCCCAAGCGCAATACACCGGTCAATCACTTCCTGGCACCGACGTTGCATCTCGGCATTGCCGCGTTGCACTGAGGCAAAATCAAGTGCCTCATCACTGGCGCCCGAATCCACGCTGGATGCCGCTCCGCCGCCAAGGCCAATCAGCATGGCGGGGCCCCCCAACACCACGATCAGGGTATCGGGCTCGATAGGCTGCTTATCTACGTGAGCACCCCGGATATTGCCGACCCCTCCCGCAAGCATGATCGGCTTGTGATAACCGCGGCGCGGCGCCCCGGCATCCGAATCGGCTGCCACTTCCAGGGTTCGAAAATAACCACCAATGTTGGGACGGCCGAACTCGTTATTAAATGAAGCACCACCGATCGGGCCCTCCAACATAATCTGAAGTGGTGTAGCGAGGCGTTGAGGATGCTGGGCCTGCAGTTCCCAGGGCATAGCCCAGTCCGGCAAGCGCAGATCCGAAACCGAGAACCCCGTGATACCGGCCTTGGGTTTGCCGCCGCGGCCGGTAGCCCCTTCATCGCGAATCTCGCCACCAGATCCCGTTGCGGCACCCGGGAACGGAGAAATCGCAGTGGGATGATTGTGGGTCTCTACCTTGGCAACCAGATGCAAGGGCTCGGCAAACTGGGTGTATTCGTCATTGGCCGGGTCTGGCAGAAACCACGACGCCGGGTAGCCCTTGATCACCGCCGCGTTATCGCGATAGGCCACCAGGGTTTTCTCGCCATGGCGCTCGTGCGTGCTGCGGATCATCTCGAACAGGGACTGCGATTGATCCACCCCATCGATACACCAGCGGGCGTTAAAGATCTTGTGCCGGCAATGCTCGGAATTGACCTGTGCAAACATCATCAACTCGGTGTCTGTAGGGTTTCGGCCCAACTGTTGAAATTGGGTAGCCAGGTAGTCACATTCCTCCGGGCTCAGGGCAAATCCCTGTTGGCGATTCGCCTCTTCCAGCGCCGCTAACCCACCCCCGATGATATCGACGAATTCGAGCGCGCCGGGGGTGGCGACGTGAAAGGTCCGGCTCAGCGATGCTGCATCCCATGCGATAGATTCTGTCATCGGGTCATGGATAAGCTCGCTCAACTGTTCCCGTACCCATGGCGTGCGGGCATCCTCGCCACAGTGCCAGGCGATCCCACGCTCAACCCGAGCGAGACCATCCAGGCCACAACGTTGTCCAATTTCCGTTGCCTTGGTCGACCAGGGCGATCGTGTTCCCCAGCGGGGAAGCACCAGCAGTGGTTCGGCCGAAACGACCACACGGTCGGCATCCGCTACCGTGGCATCAAGCAGGTTTTGCAACACCTGGACTTCGCCGGCAGACGGCTCATCCGGGATGTCGACGAGATAAAAGAAGTGCGCCTCCAGGCTCTTTAGGTGCAGCGCCCGGGCCGACGCTTGCGCGACGAGCTTTTCCAGACGAAAGGGCGAAAGCGCGGGCCCGCCGCCCAGAATCAGCACGGCGTGATCCGGCGCACCCGGTTAGGGTGAGACCGAGCTATCGAGGTCAACTCCGAGTCGCAGCGCTACCTCTTCATAAGCTTCGACCACACCGCCCAGACCCTGGCGAAAACGGTCTTTGTCGAGTTTTTTGCGCGTATCCCGGTCCCACAGGCGGCATCCATCCGGCGTGAACTCATCGCCCAGCAACAAAGCATCTCCAAAACGGCCGAATTCCAGCTTGAAATCAACCAGGATCATGCCGCCAGCGGAAAAAAGTGCTCCCAGTATTTCGTTAACGCGGAAAGTCTGGCGCTTCATGATCTCCACTTCATCCGGGGTCGCCCAACCAAAGGAGGCGATGTGGTACTCGTTGATCATTGGATCGTGCAGTTCATCATTCTTGAGGAAGAACTCGAAGGTTGGCGGCTGCAGATCCAACCCATCCTCAACACCCAGACGGCGGCACAACGAGCCGGTCGCGATATTGCGCACCACGCACTCTACTGGAATCATGTCCAGGCGTTTCACCTGTGACTCATTAGCACTGCAAAGCTTTTCGAAATGGGTCACGACACCCTTGCCCGCAAGGTGTTCCATGATAAAGGCATTAAACCGGTTATTCACCATCCCTTTGCGGTCAAGCTGATCCATCTTCTCGCCATCAAAAGCCGAAGTGTCATCGCGAAACTCCATGATCAATACCTCGGGATCAACAGTAAGAAATACAGATTTGGCCTTGCCAGAGTAGAGTTCTTCGCCTTTTTCCATGTGCAAGCACACCTTTAGATCAGATGGGTTAGAAGTTAGAGCACGCCCGCTTTTTGCATTGCAGAGCGGACCTGGTCATGGTATTGCTCCGATAGCGGGACCAACGGCAAGCGGATGCCGCCGCCCATTAAACCCTGTTCCTTCACGGCCCATTTTGCCGGAATCGGGTTGGACTCGACAAACATGGCCTTGTGCAGATCACAAAGCTGGTCATTGAGCGCGCGGGCCCCGCTCGCATCGCCTGAGATAGCGGCCTGGCACATTCGGTGCATCAGTTGCGGCGCTGCATTGGCGGTTACCGAGATCGTACCTTTGCCCCCGGCCAACATCAGCTCACAGGCAGTGCCATCCTCGCCGGAATAGATCGCGAAATCATCCCCACAGCGGGCAATCAGGTCGCGGCCTCGATCCAGGTCATTAGTGGCATCCTTGATTGCCACGATATTCTCGATTGCCGCCAGTCGTACGGTAGTGTCATTAGCCATGTCCACCGCAGTGCGTCCTGGTACGTTGTACAGAATCTGGGGTACCGCCACTGCCTCGGCAATAGCCTTGAAATGCTGATACAGCCCTTCCTGTGGGGGTTTATTGTAATAAGGGACCACCAGCAGACAGGCATCTACCCCGGCGTCGGCCGCGTGCCGGGTCAGGGCAATCGCCTCAGCCGTGGAATTAGCCCCGGTGCCTCCGATCACCGGGATTCTCCCGGCAACCACCTGCACAGTTCGTGCAATCACTTCACCGTGCTCGTCATGATCAAGCGTGGCCGACTCACCCGTAGTACCCACAGAGACGATCGCGTCGGTGCCCTGTGCAATATGATGCTCAACGAGTTTTTCCAACGCGGGCCAATCCACCACCCCAGTGGTGTCCATTGGGGTAACCATCGCCACCATACTGCCTGTTAACATCTGCCCGCTCCTCGATTGTTTGCGATAATCTGTCGCCCCAAAGCGCGATAACCCGCAAAAGGTCGATGGTACTTTG
>PVBE010617016.1_pt1 | contig 16392 bp, 14 predicted proteins | sample 1631181 | NCBI WGS metagenome assembly PVBE01 (sample SAMN08397723, study PRJNA350692) | Marine metagenome, whole genome shotgun sequencing project. | isolation source: water | place: Pacific Ocean | collected 2012-04
ACGCCCCCGGTGGAGAATTTATCCCGGCCTTCGGTGGCCGTGGGCGAACGACCCGCCGCGTCGCGCCGCTTGCCCGATGGCACCGCATCGCGCCGCGCGGCGCTCCTAACGGGTCGATCGCCCACGGCCATGAAACAGGTCAATATCAATGACCGTTGGTATTACCCCTGGATCGGGCTCAGCCAGCCGATGATCAGGCCCCAGATGCCGTGCACCATGAGGCTGGTGATCCACGCGTTCTTGTGCATGTGCGACAGGAAGAACCCCTCGCGCAGGAACAGCGGCACGTAGAACACGCCGGAGACGACGAACAGGACCACGCCATAGATCGCCCCCTTGACGATCGGGATGCCGGGAAGGTACTTGGCGACCACGGTGGCGTAGAGCAAGGCGAAGAAGGTGCCGTTGAGATAGATCACCGCCTGGCCGGCCCAGTAAGGTCCCTCGCCGCCGAAGGATTCGCCGTAAGTCAGGTTGGCCATGCCGCGCGAAAAGTCGAGCGGCGGCAGGCCGAGGCGATAGGCCCACAGAGACATGACCAGAAGGCAATACGTCGCCATGATGCCAGCGATGATGGTTGTGACCATTGATTCGAGCGGCATGTGATCCTCCTGCGGTCTTCCAGACAGCGATTATACACGTGGTGGCGATTACACCAGGCGTCCTCGGTCAGGCGGGGAACGCCCGCAAAACGTCGGCCGGGCGAACCGGCGTCGCGTTGATTTCGGTCGCGAACGGCGCCAATGCGTCGCACACCGCGTTGGCGATCACCGCCGGCGGCGCGATGGCGCCGCCCTCGCCGAGACCCTTCACGCCAAGCGGGTTGAGCGGCGACGGCGTCTCGGTGTGGACGACGGTGATGGGTGGGGTCTCGGCCGCCGACGGCAGCAGGTAATCGGCCAGATTGCCGGTCAGGAGCTGCCCGTCGTCGCCATAGACCAGCTCTTCGAGCATGCCCCCTCCGATTCCCTGGACCAGGCCGCCCCGGACCTGGCCGTCGGCGATGGTCGGGTTGATCAGGATACCGGCATCGTGGACCGCGACATACTTTTCGATCCGCACCTCGCCGGTCTCGCGATCGACCTCGACGATGGCGGCGTTGGTGGCATAGGTCCAGGTAACCGTCGGCGGCTCGAAGTAGGCGGTCGCCTCCAGGCCGGCCTCGAGACCCTCGGGTCGCCTGCCGTCCCAGCCCGGCCGCGCCGCCGCCGCGATCTCCTTGAGACTCACCGCCATATCCGGCACGCCTTTGACGCCGACGGTGCCGTCGCGGAGCTCGAGATCGGTCTCGGTCGTCTCCAGCAGGTGCGCGGCGATGGCCAGCACCTTGAGCTTGACCTTGTCGCTCGCTTCGATGATGGCGGCGGACGCGGTGACCGCGCTGCGGCTCGCGATGGTGCCGTAGCCCATGTCGAGCGCCCCGGTGTCGGCCAGCGTGACGACCACATCGTCGATCGGGACCGACCATCCGTCGGCGGCGACCTGGGCCAGCACGGTGCGGTGCCCCTGGCCTTGCGGGCAGGCGCCGGCGGCGACGGCGATCATGCCCGACGGATCGATGCGCACCGTCGCGCCCTCGAACGGGCCGACGCCGGTACCCTCGGTATAGCTCGCGATGCCGAGGCCGAGCCAGCGCCCGTCGCGCCGCGCCGCCGCCTGACGATCGCGGAACGCTGCGAGCCCGCCGAGCTCCTCGAGCGCACGGTCGAGCGATCCCGGATAGTCGCCGCCGTCGTAGACCATCGGCACACCGTCGCGATACGGCAGGCCGACGTCGTAGGGCATGCTCTCGGGGCCGACCATGTTGAGCCGGCGCACGTCAGCAGCCTCCATCCCGAGCTCGGCGGCGACGAGGTCGACCAGGCGCTCGGTGACGAACGCCGCCTCGGGCCTGCCCGCGCCGCGATAAGGCGCGTTGGGCGTCCGGTTGGTCACGACGACCTTGGTTTCGGCGGCGAAGTTCTCGATGTCGTAAGGACCGAGATGGTGCGCGATGGTGTTGAACGCGATGCCGGCGCCGACCGGCGAAAAGGCTCCCGAATCGATCAGGAACGAGACATCGAGCGCCGAGATGCGGCCGGTCTCGTCGAAGCCGATTTCGGCCTCGTGCACGATATCGCGCGAATGGGCCGAGTTCTGGATGTGCTCGACGCGATCCTCGATCCACATCACCGGCCGGCCGAGCCGCATCGCCAGGTAAGGGATCAAGAGATCCTCGGGATAGACGTGACCCTTGCCGCCGAAGCCGCCGCCGACGTCCGGCGCGATCACGCGGATGCGGTCCTCGGCCAGGCCGAGCCGTTGGCCGAGCTCGCGCCGCACCCAATGGACGACCTGGGTCGACGACCACACCGTGATGGAGCCCGTGCGCCTGTCGTATTCGGCGACGACGCCGCGGCACTCCATCGGCATCGCCGCGTAGCGGTGGTGGACGAAGCGCCGACGGATGCGCCGGGGGGCGTTTTCGAGCGCCTCGGCGGTCCGCCCCTTCTCGACCCGAAGCTCGCCGACGAGGTTGGTGCCGAGGTCGTCGTGAAGGACTGCCGCGCCGGGCGCGAGCCCGGCCTCGCAATGCGCCACGACGGGCAACGGATCGAGTGCTGGCGCCACCAGGCGCGCGGCGTCCTCGGCGAGATAGCGGTCGTCGGCGACGACCACGGCGATGGGCTCGCCGACATAGCGCGCCTTTTCGCCCGGCAGGATCGGCTGCGGCGGGATGCGGACGCGGTGCTCGACCCGGTCCTGCCAGCCCTTGGGCGTGACCACCTGACCGCCGCCGATCGGCGCCAGCGCGTCACCGAGCTCAGCCCCCGAAAGCGCGAGGCGAACGCCCGGCGCGTCGCGCGCGGCGGCGAGGTCGATGCCCTCGATCCGGGCGTGCGGCAACGGGCTGCGGACGAAAGCCGCGTGAACCATGTTGGGCAAAACCATATCGGCGACGAACGTGCCGGCGCCGCGCAGCAGCTGGTCGTCCTCGCGCCGTGGCACCGACCTGCCGACCCAGCCATTCCCGTTCCCACTCATTCCGTCGCGCCCTCCTCCGCGTAGCCCAGGTATGCGCGCTGCACCGCTTCGTCGGTCTTAAGCGCATCCGCCGAACCGCCACCCACGATACGGCCATTCTCGATCAAATAGCCACGATCGGCAATTTCGAGGCTGCGCCTGGCGTTCTGCTCGACCAACAGGACGCCGACACCGGTCTCACGGACTCGACCGAGCGACCGAAACAGCTCCGTACACAGCAGCGGCGACAGCCCGAGCGACGGCTCGTCGAGCAAAAGGTAGCTCGGCGCCGACATCAGTGCACGCCCGATCGCGACCATCTGTTGTTCGCCGCCGCTCAGCGTCCGCGCGATCTGCCGGCCGCGCTCCGCGAGCCGGGGAAACAGCCCGTGAACGGTCTTGAGATTGGCCGCCTCGCCGTCCCGAGCGCGGTGCGCGAACGCGCCGAGCTGAAGGTTCTCGGCCACGCTGAGATCGCCGAAGATGCCACGCCCCTCCGGCACCAGCGCGATGCCCGCCGCGACGATCTCATGCTGCGGCATGGCGATCAGCGAGGCGCCGTCGAGGGCGATCCCGCTTCCCGCCTGGGGCTCGACGATGCCGCCGACGGCCTTGAGCAGCGTGGTCTTGCCGGCGCCGTTGGCGCCCAGGATGACGACGATCTCGCCCGGTGCGACGTCGAGCGAGACGTCGTCGAGCACACGATGCAGCCCGTAGTTCACCGACAGAGCGTGGATCTCAAGCATCGGAATCACCCAGATAGGCGCGGACGACCTCGGCGTCGGCAAGCACATCCCTGGGCGTGCCCTCGGCGATCTTGGCGCCGCCGTTCATCACCACGCAACGGTCGCACAAGCTGCGGATGGCGTCCATCACATGCTCGACCACGATAATCGTCCGCCCCTCCGAGCGCAGCTCCTCGATCAGGGCGATCCCGGTCCGCAGCTCGGCCTGGTTCAATCCGGCGAGCCATTCGTCGAGCAGCAGGAGCTTGGGCTCCGAGGCGAGCGCGCGGGCAAGCTCGAGGCGCTTCTGATCGATGTAGGTGAGCGCCGATACGGGGGCGCCTTCCGAGCCGCCGAGCCCGACACGCTGGAGCTGGCTCCGGGCGAAGTCCTCGAGCTCGCCGCCCCAGCGTCTGCCGTGCCCGAACACGCCGCCGGCGCAAACGTTCTCGAGCACCGTCAGCGACGGCAGCATGCGGACGATCTGGAACGTACGCGCGATCCCCATTCGGGCGATGACGTGGGCCGATGATCCCGAGATCTCCTCGCCGTAAAGGAGGATTCGACCCGCGCTCGGCTTCAAGGCGCCCGAGATCAGGTTCATCATCGTCGTCTTGCCCGAGCCGTTGGGGCCGATCAGGCCGAGAACCTCGTGCTCGGCCACGTCGAACGACAGAGCGTCGACCGCGACGAGGCCGCCGAAGGCCTTGGTCACCGTGTCGACGCCGAGCGCGATGTCGTCGGCCATGGCGCTAACCCACCCGACCCTTGGAGCGGTCGATCAGCTTCTCGATCAGGCCGACCACCCCGTTCGGGATCATGTAGACGATGAGCAGGAACGCGACGCCCAGCGCCAACGCCGACTGATTGGGAAAGTGCTGCGCCGTCAGATCCCACAGCAGGTAGAACGGGATCACGCCGACCAGGGGTCCCCACAGCCTGTGCGCGCCACCCAACAGCGCCATGATGACCACCAGGAACGAGATCATCGGGTTGAAGGCGGCCAGCGGCTCGACGTATTGGAAGCGCGGCGCCATCATCGCGCCGACGATCGCTGCGATGGTGCCGGAGATGATGAACAGGACGACCTTGGCGCGCGCGGTGTCGATGCCCGAATGGACGGCGACCACCTCGTCGTTGCCGATCACCCGGAGCGCAAAGCCGAGTCGCGAGCGACCGATCAGCCAGCCGATCAGATAGACCAGCGCCGCCAGCACAAGGAGTTGCCAGTAGATCACCTGCTCGCTGACGTCGACTAGAACGTAGAGCCCGCTGCTCGTCCCCATGGTGGTCTGCACCCAGGTCACGATCTGGCGGATAAGCTCGGCCAGGCCAAGCGTGAAGATGACGAAATAGACGCCCGAGATGCGAAGCGTCGCCAGGCCGATGACGCCCGACAGAATGGCACCCAGGATCGCCGCTAGCAGGACCAGGACGGGAAACGGCAGCAGATCGACGCCACCGCCGACCACATACATGCCGAGCCCGAATAAAGCGGCGGTGGCCAGCGAGATGTAATGGGTCGGGCCCGAGAACAACGTCCATGAGGTCGCCAGCACGGTGTACATCGCGATCTCGACGCCGAGCGACAGCCAAATGCCGGTATCCGCTAGCGGCAGGAACGCGAGAACCGCGAACACCACCCCGACGACGACGAAGATGCGCTTCTCGCGGTCGCTCAAGACGCTCGCCTCCCGAACAATCCCTCGGGCCGGAACAGCAGGACGAGAATGAACAGCAGATAGGCCGCCGCCAGCGTCAGGCCGGGATCGATCAGGCTGGCGACCGCGGTCTCGGCAAGGCCGAGAATGAGCGCGGCGACGATGGCGCCCCGGATCTCGGCGACCCCGCCCATGATGACGATCACCAGCGCCTTCATGGTGAAAATGATTCCGATCGAGGCGTCGGTGGTCAGGAACGCGCTGATCGAGGCGCCGCCCGCCGCGGTCACCGCGCCGCCAAGGGAGAACGCCAGCGCCGAGGCACGCGGCACGTTGATGCCGACGAGACCCGCTGAGGCCGGATCGACCGCGACCGCGCGCAACGCGAGGCCGGCCCGGGTCCGGCTGAGCCAGACATAGAGGAACACGGCCAGCGCCACCGACACCAAAAACGCGGCAATTCGGTTGAGGCCGTAAGGCTGGCCCAGGATCTCATACGGCCGCTCGAGGTAGGAGTAGGTGAAGTACTCGCCGCCGAAGAAGGCCAGCATCAGCCCGACCATGATGAAGCTGAGCCCGAACGTCGCGAGAATGCTGTCGACCTCGAGCTCGCCATGGCTCTTGGCGCGGTCGACCAGCGGCTGCATCAGGTAGCGATAGATCGCCCAGTTGACAACGAACGCGAGCGGCGCCACCACCACGATCGACAGGAACGGGCTCAACTGGACGCCGGTATAGAACCAGAACGCGGCAAATGCGCCGGCGACCAGGATCTCGCCGTTGGCGAGGTTCATGATTCTCGCGACACCGTATTGAAGCTGCAGGCCCATGGCGATCAGCGCGTAGGTGCCGCCCAGCAGCAATCCGGTAACGATGATGTCCATGACGCCTGTTTACGAACGGCGGATGTCACCGCCCGGCGCGGGCGTCCTGCCCGCGCCGGGAGTGTTTTCTTGCGGCTACCAGCCGGGCTTGGACTTGACCGGCTTGGCGCCGGGGCGGCCGGTGGAGCTTACGCCGTAGAACACGCCGTTCTGCCATTGGCCCACCGTCCAGAACTTCTCGTTGCTCTGGTTGACGAATTTGATCGGACCCATGACGGTATCGAACGAATGGCTCTTGATGTAGGCGGTGACGGCCTTGCGGTCCAACGAACCGACGCCCTCGATGGCCTGCTCGAGGATCTGGTAGGTCGCGTACACCATGGCGGACGCCCAGAAATCGGCCGGCTTGCCGTTCACCTTCTGGTGGGCCTTGAAGTAGGCCTGCATCTCGGGCGTGTCGGGATTGACGCCGCCGGCGCCGAGAATGCCCTCGACCGACTTGCCGAACTTGCCCTTATAGGCCGGGAACGCGGTTGCGACCGCGGTATAGAAGGCCTTGACGTTGAGCCCGTTTATCTTGGCCTGCGCCGTCAAGCCGAAGGTGTCGGGGGGATAGGACCAGGCGACGAATGCGTCGGGCTTCGCGGCCTTGGCGCCCTTGACCACCGGCGACAGGTCCTGGGTGCCGAGCGGATAGGACTTGTCATAGACGATCTCCAAACCCGCCTTCTTGAAGATCGGACGCGCGGCGTTGGCGAGCTCGATCCCGAAGGCGTCGGCGACGTTGACCATGGCGACGCGGCTGCCGATCTGGCCCGCATCGCGCATCTTCTTGAGGATGTCGGCGACCGCGCTGGCGAACGACGTGGTGGTGCCGAGGGTGAAGAAGATGCCCGGATAGCGCTTCGACAGCACGTCGGCCTTGTCGGTGATCGAGGTCGAGGTGATCTGCGGATAGCCATACTTGGCGAAGATCGGCGCCGAGGCGAGGTTGAGGCCCGAGCCGTAGGGCGCGAGGATGAAATCGACCTTGTCCTGGGTCGCCAGCCGCTGCACCGCCTTGATGGTTTCACCCGGATTGGTCCGGTCGTCGTACTCGATCAGCTCGATCTTGGCCCGGCCGCTCTTGAGCTTGAGCCCGCCGCGCGCATTCACCTGGCTGACCCACAGCTTGACGTTGGGCCAGTGGGTAATCGCCGCACCGGCCGCGAGCGGTCCCGATTTGGGCGCCACCGCGCCGATCTTGACCACGCTCTGGGCCGAGGCCGCGCTGGCGAACGACATGACCGCCGCGCCCAGCGCGGCGGTAAGCACCACCCTGCGTGTAATTGATGACATCCCTGCACTCCCTTTTGATGTGGCCGTGAATCCGGGCGAGCCGGACGGCCGATACCTCCCATAGAGAGCGCGAGTCATAACACCTAATGGGGCGAATGTGGATTCCGTATGCGGCGCGCTATCCGCCGGCCGAGCGGTGGCTCGCGGTGGCGGCGCGGTCGATCTGCCCGGTCGCGGGATCGACGATCACGTCGTAGTCGCGCCGCGCCGCTTCAGCCGTGACCTTGCCGTCGGCCAGGTCTCGGTCGATGGCGTCGAGTTCGCGCTCGCCGGGCGGGCCGTAGCCGCCGGCGCCGGGCAGGACGAGCCGCACCAGGTCGCCCTCGGCCAGGGTATCGAGCCCCTTGGACGACAGTCTCCGCTCGTCTTCCGTCCCCGGGTTGAGAACGAAGGCGCCGGTCGAGCCCGTCTTGCCCTCGAACAGCCCGAGCGGCGGGAACTTGTGGCGGTCGCCGTAGCGGGCGAAGCTGACCGGTCCGGTCAGCAGCCGAATGTCGCGGCGAAGCGCAAGGCTGCCGCGGGTGCGCCCTGCGCCGCCGGTATCGGGCAACAGCTCGTAGCGCTCGATGCGCAACGGGAACCGGCTCTCGACCGCCTCGACGGGCGTGTTCATGAACCTCGGCAGATGGCTGTCCTGGCCGTCGGCGCCGTCCAGGGTCGGCCGCGCGCCGTTGCCGCCGCCCTGGATGTCGGTATAGATGAAGCGCTCGCCCGTCGCCGGATCGATGCCGCCGAAGCCGCAGGTCGAGATCTGGCCGTGGCTGCCCGCCGTCACGCGATCGGGCAGCACCGGCGCCAGCGCCTGGAACATCGCCTCGGCGATCTTCTGCGAGCAGTTGGTGCGCGCCGCGACCGCGCCGGGCGGCAGCGGATCGACCACCGATCCGGGCTCGGTCACCACCTCGATCGGGCGATAGCAGCCCGAATTGGGCGGCGTGTGCGGGTCGATCACCGCGATCATCACATAGTAGATCGCGGCGTGGGTGTTGGCCGGGGTCGAATTGGTATTGCCCTCGGCCTGCGGATCGGAGCCGGTCAGGTCGACCACCACGCGATCCCCGTCGATGGTGATCTCGATGGCGACCTTGATGGGACGGTCATTGATGCCGTCGTCGTCGATCACGTCCTCGGCCCGGTAGGTGCCGTCGGGAACAAGGGCGAGGCCCTGGCGCATGCGGCGTTCGGAGTAGTCGAGCAGATCGGCCCACGCGGCCTCGACGACGGCGCGGCCGTAGCGGTCGAACAGCCGTGCGAGCCGGTCGGTGCCGACACCGAGAGACGAGATCTGGGCGCGGATGTCGCCCAGTGTCTTGTCGGGCACGCGGATCTGGTTCTCGATGATGCCGAATATCTCGCGGTCCTCGACGCCGGCCTTGACCAGCTTGACGAACGGCAGCCGGAGCCCCTCGAGGAAGATCTCGCGGATACCGCCGGCCACGCCCCCGGCGGCGACGCCGCCGAGGTCGGAGTGGTGCGCGATGTTGCCGACGAAGCCGATCAGCGCACCGTCGTGAAAAGCCGGCGCAATGGCGTAGAGGTCCATGATGTGTTGGCCGCCGCGATACGGATCGTTCATCACGATCACGTCGCCGGGCGAGAGGTCGTCGGCGCCGAACTCCTTGACCAGGTACCGCATGGTGATCTCGAACCCGGCCAACAAGCTCGGCGTGTGATGGGCCTGGGCGACGGTTTGGCCACGGGCATCGGTGATCACGCAGGAAATGTCCTTGATCTCGGTGATGATGGTCGAGCGCCCGGTGCGGACCAGGGTGTTTCCCATCTCGTCGGCGATCCGTTCCGAGGCGTAGCGGATCACCTGCATGGTCACCGGATCGTTGCTCCGCATTCCCGTCATGTGTTCGCTCCCGTCGCGACCATGAGCCCGAGGTCGTTCGCCACCGTCGCCGTCGTGCCCGGCGGCAGCAGCGTCGTCGAGGTCTCCTCCTCGATCAGCGCCGGTCCGTCTACGACCATCCCGGGCGCGACGCGGGCGCGCTCGTAGACCGGTGTGTCGAGCCGGCCCGCCGGCCCGAAATAGGCCGGTCGCGACGTCTTCCGTGCGGAAGCGGGATCCGCTCCGGTGGCCGCGACCTCGGGCAGCTCGGGGACCTCGCGCAGACCGAACGCGCCGAGCCGCAGATTGACGATCTCGATCGGCTCGCCATCGAAGAAGAACGCGTATCGCGAGCGGTAGAGATCGCCGAACGCGCCGAGCAATGCGGCCAGTGTGTCGCCATCGAACGGGCCGTCTCCCGGTATGGGCAGCGTCAGCTCGTATGTCTGGCCCGCCACCTTGAGGTCCGCGGTGCGCACCAGGCGGACGGCTTCGCCGGTAAAGCCCTGGTCGGCCAGCGTCGAACGCGCCTGATCCTCCATCGCCGCATAGAGCGATTCGATCTCGATCGGCTCGGCCACGTCGGTGGTGATGCCGCCGAGTGCGGTGACGTAGTCATAGCGCGTCTCGGTGACCAGAAGCCCGATTGCGGAAAAGGTGCCGGCCATGGGCGGTATGACCGCCTCGGCCATCTCGAGGTCGCGCGCCAGGTCGACCGCGTGCAGCCCGCCCGCGCCGCCGAACGACAGCAGCGAGAACTCGCGCACGTCGATGCCGCGCTCGATGGTTACCGCCGCGATCCCCTTGGTCATGTTGGCGTTGACCACCCGGACGATGCCGAGCGCGGTGTCGTCGACCGACAGACCGAGCGGATCGGCGAGGCGCTCGACGGCGCGCCGCGCCGCGTCGGCGTCGAGCGCGATTCGCCCGCCGTTGAAGTAATCCGGATTGATCCGGCCGAGCACCAGGTTGGCGTCGGTGACCGTCGGTTCCTCGCCGCCCCGACCGTAGCAGGCAGGCCCGGGATCGGCGCCGGCCGAGCGTGGGCCGACATTGAGCGCGCCGCCCGGATCGATCCACGCGATGGAGCCGCCGCCGGCGCCGATGACGTGCAGGTCGACGATCGGGATCTTGACCGGGAGGCCCTGGAACGTGCCCTCGGTGGTGGCCTTCGAGCGGCCGTCCTCGATCAGGCCGATGTCGAACGAGGTGCCGCCCATGTCGACCGAGACAATGCTCTCGCGGCCGTGCTTCCTGCCGTACCACGCCGCGGCGACGACGCCGCCCGCCGGTCCTGAGTTGACGGTGGTCACGGCGCGCGCCTTGGCGGCGGCAACCGAAGCGGTGCCGCCGTTGGCCTGGACCACGAACAGCCTTGCATCGCCGAGCTCGGCATCGAGGCGCGCCGCGAGATCATCGAGATAACGCTCCATGATGGGCGCGAGATAGGCGTTCATCACCGTTGTCGAGGCGCGCTCGTACTCGCGGTATTCGGGGCTGATCCGGCTCGACAGGCTGACCGGCACGCCGGGCAGGCGGCGGGCGAGGATCTCGGCGGCGCGCTCCTCATGGTGAACATTCAGATGGGCGAACAGGAAGCACACCGCGACCGCCTCGACGTTCTCGCGCGCGAAGACCTCCGCCGCCTCGGCCACCGATGTCTCATCGAGCTCAACCAGGACCTCGCCCGTCGCCGTCATCCGCTCGCGCGCCTCCTGGCACAGGCGGCGCGGCACCAGCGGCGGCGGGCGGTCGACGTTGATGTCGTAGAGGCCCTCCATCGGCCGCATCACGCGGCCGATCTCCAGGACGTCGCGGAAGCCCTCGGTGGTCAGCAGCCCGACGCGGGCGCCGGTGCGCTCGATCAGCGCATTGGTCCCGGTGGTCGAGCCGTGGATCACATCGGCGACGTCGGCACCGGCCGCGTCCGCCCGGCCGAGCGCCGCCCGAATGCCGTCGAGCACGCCGGCCGCCCGATCGCCCGGCGTCGTCGAAACCTTGGCGCTGATCAGCCGGCCGTCGGCCGGATCGGCAAGCGTCACGTCGGTGAATGTTCCGCCGACATCGACGGCGAGACGGAGGCGGCGGCCGGTCATGACACTTCCGCCGCCGCGAGATGCGGGGCGAGCGCCGCGACGTCGATGCCGTCAGCGCCATGCAAGATGTCGACCACCGCGTCGATCCTTTCGGTATCCAGTACCGGGGCGGCGTTGGCGCGGAACTTGCCGATCACCTTGGCCGGATCGGTCGCGCCCACCGTCGCCGGCGCCTCGAAAACCCGGCCGTCGCGGAGCCGGATCTCGATCCGGCCGTCGAAGCCCTCGCCGAGGGTTTCGTCGGCGACATGGACGACGCGCTCGGTCAGCGCCAGGACGTCCTCGCGGCCGCGGCATTCCGCGCCGAGCGCGTCCAGCGTCACCCGGCCGTCGATCAACGCCACGGCGACGCAATAGAACAGGCTCACGATCGCGTCCATTGCGTTCGCTGGCTTGAGCTTTGGCGCGCGCGGCTCGCAGGCGATCGGGATGCACCACGGCGCGATGGCGCAGCGAACTTCCTCGATGTCGCCGTGGACGATGGCGTGCTCGGCGACGAGGCCGAAGACGGCGTCGATATAGGGCTGGATGACGTGGGCACAGGGATAGATCTTGAAATGCGCCTCGCCGCCACGCCAGACCTGCCCGAGGCGATCGCCGATGACGTCGAGATCGGCATTCCCGTCGCCAACAAATGCGTTGTAGAGCCCGTTGCGCCCGTCGAGCACGGTCTCTGGGCCGCGAAACCCGTCGTTCGCCATGAGCGCCGCGATGATGCCGCCGTGAGCCGACCAGCCGGTGTGGACCCACTTCGACCAGGTGCCATCGGTCATGAACTCCAGCAGCCCGCCCGACATGCTGCCGGCGAGCCCGAAGGCGTTGGCGAGCCGCTCGCCGTCGAGGCCGTACAGGCGCCCCGCGACGGCGGCGGCAACGAACGGCCCGACCGTGCCCGTCGCATGGAACCCCCGGGCATGGAAATTGCGCCCGGCCGCGCCACCGATTCGGGCGGCGACCTCGTAGCCGGCGGTGATCGCGGCGGCGGTCTCCTCGGGGCCGGCCTCGGTCGCCTCGGCCACGGCCAGCGCCGTCGACACGGCGACGGTGCCGGGATGAACCACCGAATCGGCGAAGGTGTCATCGAAGTCGTTGGAATGCGCCATCACCGCGTGAGCGAAGGCGGACCAGCTCGCCGGCAGCCGGGTCGTCGAGCCGGCCAGCGTCGCTTCGGGCGTGCCGCCGTGGCGTGCGGCGATCGCGGCGGCGATGCGTCCCGGTTCGGAGTAGCGGGCGACCAGCGCGAGCCCGATGGTGTCGAGGACGCGAAGCCCGGCCAGTCGACGTTCCGATTGGGGAATGTCGGCCGAGGTGAAGCCCGCGCACCAGTCGGCGAGCCGTCGAGCGGCCGCCGCCATCAGAAACCCTCCTCGAGCAGGCCCAGGACATCGGCCTCGGTCATCGGCATCGGTAGGTTCGGCATCATGTAGTCGTCCATCGTGGCCGCGGCGATCTCCGGCAGTGCGCCTTCCTCGACACCGACGTCGCGAAGCCGGCGAGGCAGCGGCAGCGCGGCCAACAGCCCTTCGACACGGTCCGCCGCGTCCGAAGCGGATCCCCCCGGATCGGCGCCAAGAGCCTCCAGCACGATGGCGAGGTCGGCGCCGATCGCCGGCAGCAGCCGGCGCATCGCCGGGCCCAGCAGAATGGCGTGCGAGGTGCCGTGCTGCAGGGCATAGCGCCCCCCGACGACATGGCCGATGGCGTGCACCACCGAGGCCATGGCGTTCATTGCCGCGGTGCCCGACATCAGGCACGCCATCTGGCAGTCGGCCCTGGCGGCGAGATCATCGGGCGCCTCGATCACGCGCGGCAGCGCGCGGCCGAGCAGCCGGATCGCGTGTACCGCGAGGCCGGTCGAGAGCGGATTGCGATCAGACGAATAGAGGCTTTCGATGGTCCGCGCCAGCGCCGTCACGCCGGTGGCGGCGCTGAGCTCGGGGCCGGCGTACACCGCCATCTCGGGATCGAGCACCGTGGCGTCGGGCACCAGGCGGTCGTCCCAGAACAGCAATTTTACCCCTGCCGCCGGGTCGCGGATCCCCGCCGTCGGCATCACGTCGCTAGCCGAGCCCGCGGTGGTCGGCACCGCGATGTGACGGATGCCGGGATCGGGCAGGGCAGGGCGGGCCATCGCTTGGCCGGCGAAATCGATGGCGAAGGATTCGAGCGCGTGGCCGGCCGCGCGCTCCAGCGCGATACCCTTGCCGGCGTCGATCGCGCTGCCGCCACCGACGCTGATTACGGTATCGGCACCGATGGCCTCGAGCCGCCGGGCCGCCTCGCGCACCTTTTCGACCGGCGAGTGCGCCGAGACCCCATCATAGACACCGGCGCAATGCGCGCCGAGCGCCGCGGTGACACGGGCCAGCATGTCGCCGCCCGCGACCGTGCGTCCGCAAACGACAAGTGCCCGGCGTGCCCCGAGCGATTCCATGAGATCGGGTAATTCACGAACACAGCCGGGCCCGAAGCGGACATGCTTCGGCCAGCTCTCAATCCTACCAGCATACAACGTCGTCGACCCTCCTCGCGAGGTCGACTATGGACCAACGACGATCATGCTTTCAAGTACTGTGCCCGCGGCGGACCGGCCGCGGCGACGTCGCCCGAAATGGGCGAGGCTCAGTCGCCGACGACGAGGTTTTCCGCCGACGACTTGCCATTGCGTCCGGGGACCAGGTCAAACTCGACCTTCTGACCCTCGCGCAGGCCGCTCAGCCCGGCCCGCTCGACAGCGGAGATGTGAACGAAAGCGTCCTTCGATCCATCGTCCGGCGCGATGAAGCCATAGCCTTTCGTGGCGTTGAACCATTTGACCGTTCCGGTTGCCATACCAACTCCTTCCCTTCGATCTGGTTGGCGCGAGCCGCCGAAACCGCGGTGACGGAGGCTCGAAGTTCCACAATTTCTCGGAGTTTGGTCGGCTTGGCGATAGCGCGGCGGCCAGAGAACGCCAGGATCATGTGAAACGATGCCAACTAATTGGCCGTCCTCGGTCCGTTTTGCAAGGGAAATCGGCAAAATCGCGCGGTCTATTTCGTGACGTTCTCGCCACGCTTTTGGGCCGTTCGAGCGTCGAATCGGGTATTGCGCTACGTGACGAGCGAGACTACCGCGTCATGGATCAGTTTGACGCCGATCACCACGACGACGGCGTTGACCAGCCGCGCGAAGTGCCGATCGGGTATGCGCTTGTGCAGCCACATGCCGAGCCAGATGCCGACCGGCGCGAACGGCATGAGAACAAGCGCCGTCTGGAGCGCCTCCCAGGTGAACAGGCCGAGCATCGCATAGGGCGGGATCTTGGCGAAGTTGACCATGGCGACAAACATCATCGCCGTACCGACGTAGATCGTCTTGTCGAGCCGTTGCGGCAGCAGGTAGATGGCGAGCATCGGCAGCGCGCCGGCATGGATGATGAAGCTCGCGAAGCCCGCGGACGCAGAGACCGCGAACGCGGTACGGGAGCCAGGAGGCTGCCCGCCAGAACTCTGGCCTCGGGCGAAAAAGAACTGGATAGAGAACCCGACCGCCATGACGCCGATCACGAGCCGGAGCACGGCCTCGTCGATCGACCCGAACGTCAGCGCGCCGGCCAACGTGCCGAGCACGACACCGCCGAGCAGCACGCCCATCGCTTCGCGCCGCCACGTTCGGCGGTAACCCCAGATGCCAAACAGATCCATCACGCAGAGGATCGGCAACATGATCGCCGCCGCCTCGAGCGGCGGGATGACCAGGGACAGCATCGGTACGGAGATCAGCGCCATACCACCTCCGAACCCGGCCTTGGAGACGCCCCAGATCACCACCGCGAGCGCGGCGACGATATAAAATACCGGATCGGAGATCATCGTGGCGGGCGCGATCGAGCGGGCTTGTAGCCGTAACCGCCCTCACTCGCCGGCTTGCTCGAAGACAGGGGCGAATTCCTCGATCTGTTGGCCGGTGCGCTGGTAGTGGGCATCGAGCAGCGCCACCGCCTTGTCGGCCTTGCGCGAGAGCATCGCCTCCATCAGGTCGCGATGCTCTTCGAGCTCGTTGCGCTCGGGATAGTTCACGATTACCGCCAGCTGACGATAACGCTTGGCGCGATCGGCGAGCTGTTCGCAATAACCCAGCAGCAGGCCGGATCCGCACGCCGTCAGCAGCGTCATGTGAAACGCGCGGTGGAGCTCTTCCCATTTCGGATTGAGCTCGGAATCGTCGGAATCCGTGGTCTTGGGCACCCGCGACAGCCGATGGAACGCGAGCACGATGCCTTCCTCCCACGCCTGATCGCCGTTGGCCGCCGATTCGCGGAGCGCCACGCCCTCGAGCCAACAGCGCGTCTTGATCAGCTCGATCAGCTCGTCGCGGCTCACCGGCGCGACGCGGAATCCCTTCTGGTCTTCCTGCACCACGAAGCCGTCCGACGACAACCGGTTGAGAGCCTCGCGTATCGGGCTGGTCCCCGCGCCATAACGTGCGCGCAGAAACTCGACCCGCAGTTTCTCGCCGGGCGCCAGTTCGCCGCACATGATGTCATCGCGCAGTCGGTCGTAGACCGTCGTGGCCAGCGTACCGACGACGCCATTGGATACTGCCACCCCGCCTCCGTTCCCGAATTGCCGTGCAATCGCACGAGTTTATACCATCGACCCGAATCACGCCGAGTTCACGTGACCGTCGACGACTATATCATAAGCGAAATTTTTCGTAATTAACAAAAAGTATCGATATTTTATTGACATAGTTGTTTTTTTCGAATTTATTGCTACTGACTACCAATTCATACTCATAAAGGAAGGGAGCGGCATGCGTTCGACCAAGAATTTTCTGACGGGGACCGCGATGACGGCAGGCGTTGCCGCGGCGGTGCTGGTCATGAGCACGTCGGCGTTCGCACAAAAAACGATAAACCTGACGGCG
>PVBE010814949.1_pt1 | contig 16391 bp, 14 predicted proteins | sample 1631181 | NCBI WGS metagenome assembly PVBE01 (sample SAMN08397723, study PRJNA350692) | Marine metagenome, whole genome shotgun sequencing project. | isolation source: water | place: Pacific Ocean | collected 2012-04
ACACCACTATATTTGAATACTGGAATAACCAGTCGCGGCGAATCGTCAGGGCGCGCTTCCACACAATTCGAGCCGAGCACCACTACCGCCATGCCGATGGCCTGGCACAAATGTGCGGTAGGGCCGACTAGCGGGAATGCGACATGCAAGCGCATATTTCCTCTGGAGCTTCTGCCGCATGGTCAAAACCGACAATGTCCGCGCGCAATTTGTAGGCGCAAGGGCTGCTGTTGGTAAGTGGAGGTGTGACTGTGTAGGATCTGCCGGCTTCAGTCATTGTTAGGAATTGGAATATCTCGGTTTCTCCCGCCTTGATCAGTGGGTGGGATTTCGACTTCGAATCGCGGCTGAGGGGTTTCCCTTCGGCGAGGGTACCATCGGGTCGAACATGAAACAGCTGAGCACCGGACAGAACCGCGGCTCGGTCTCCGAGATTCGACGCAACGACGCGGATTTTCCCGTTTTGACAAGCCAGAGATGTGATGTGCAGTTCCGACTGATGTATCGTGAACTCATCTTTCAAAAACACGACCACAAGCGCGGCGACGGGCAACAAAGCTACCAAGGACTTTAGGTCGAACCCTGTGAGCAAGCGTCGAAAAGCATTCTGGAAGCTACCACAAACCGTGCATTTCTTGGCACCGGTAGGGATGGTGTTTTGACATATGACACAAAGGGACTTCACGTCTTCCGCCATGCGAATCCCTCCATGAAAAACATCAATTGGATAGAGCTTCCAATTCAGTTTAAGCCCAGTTTTCTTAGAGTTCGGGGGCCGATGTACCCGACTGCCTCCAAATCCTGATCTTTCTGAAAGGCCTTCAATGCGGATGACGTCTTTGATCCCATAAGCCCATCAACCGGTCCTGGATCGTATCCGCGATCGGTCAAAGCTCGCTGCACGGATTTTACTAAGTTGAACTGTTGCGCATGGCGGGCTTGGTCTACAGCCATCGAGCGGGCATCCCCGCCCAATGAATATGCGGAATGAAGGAATAGTGCAGAGAAAACAACGATCACGAACATGCTCAACTGGATCGTTCGATTCTTGATGCCGATAATCACATCATCGTTCTTCATTGCCGGACCCCTCCCTCAATTATTGTTTTGCGGGTCTTTGAGATTCTTGCCCTTTTCAAACCCTATTCTTGGCACTTTCCGGCAATGGTAGCAAAACAGTAGGTTAATTGCAATCATTTATCCGAGTTATGCTCATCTTCTTCTACAATTAGGTTGACCATGTTGCCGAGTTAGCTCCGGGCAGGAGCGTCGCCGCCACCGGCCCGTTGGATCGCCTGCCAGATGCGGTGCGGCGTGGCGGGCATCTGCAGGTCGTTCACCCCCAAGGGTTCCAGGGCGTGGTCGACAGCGTTGATGACGGCTGCCAGGGCGCCGATGGTGCCGGCCTCGCCGACGCCTTTGATGCCGAGCGCGTTGGTGGTGCATGGTGTCGGCTTGAAGTCCAGCGCATAGGACGGCACGTCGTCGGCGCGGGGGAGCGCATAGTCGACGAAACTGCCGGTGATGACCTGGCCATCGGCGTCGTAACGCATATCCTCGAGCAGCGCCTGGCCGATGCCCTGGCCGACGCCGCCATGAATCTGGCCGGCCACCAGGCGGGGATTGAGCACGGTGCCGAAATCACCGACCACGCTGTAGCCGACGATGGCGACGAAGCCGGTTTCGGGGTCGATCTCGACCTCGCAGACGTGGCTGCCGTTGGGATAAGTGCCGACAGCGGAGGTCGAGAGCGCCGAATCGTCGAGGGTTGCGGGATCTTCAAGCCCGGCGGCCAGGTCCATGAGCCCAAGCTCCAGGTCGGTGCCCTGGACCCGGAAACGGCCTTCCTCGAAAACCACATCGGCCTCGGCTACCTCGAGCTCGTCGGCGGCCAGCGGCCTGGCTCGGGTGATGACGCGGTCGCTGGCCTCGGCGATCGCGGTGCCAGCCAGCATCGACGTCTTCGAGCCCCACGACCCGCTGCCGGCGCTGAGCACGTCGCTGTCGCCCTGGACGAAATCGACGTTCTCAGGCCCCAAGCCGAGGCGCTCGGAAAGCAGTTGCAGCATGGTCGTGCGGTGGCCCTGGCCCTGGTCCTGGCTGCCCAATTTGAGGCGCACGCGGCGCTCCGGCAGGAACTCGATGGCTGCCCATTCGGGCGGCCCCTCCGAGGTCACCTCGACGAAAGCCGAAAGCCCGAAACCGCGCAGCAAACCTCGCTCCTCGGAGTGGCGCCGGCGGTCCTCGAATCCAGCCGAATCTGCCAATTCCAGCGCCCTCTCGAAGGTCGCCGGGAAGTTGCCGCTGTCATAGTGGTGGCCCAGCGGATTGGTGTAGGGCATGGCGCTCGGCGGCACCAGGTTGCGCCGACGGATTTCCTCACGCCCGAGATTCATCTGGCGCGCAGCGGCGTCAATGATGCGGTTCATCAGGTAAGCGCCCTCGGGCTGGCCGGCACCGCGGAAGGCATCGACCCACGAAGTGTGGGTGAAAACCCCGCGCACCCGCACATGCAACGCCGGCACGTGGTAGGGCCCGGACATGGTGCGGGCCGAACCGCCGGCTGCAACGTGCAGCGCGAAGGCCGAGACATAGGCGCCCAGGTCGGCCACCGTCTCCAGGCGCACGGCCAGAAATCGGCCCTCGGCATCCAGCGCCAGGGAGACGTCGCTGACCAGCGCCCGGGCGTGGGCATCGGAAATGAAGGCTTCGTCGCGGCCGGCCACCCACTTGACCGGCCGGCCAACTTTTTTGGCGGCCCAGCAGACCAGCCCGTATTCGGGATAGAGGTATCCCTTGGTACCGAAGCCGCCGCCGACGTCGGGCGTAATCACCCTGAGCTGGCCAGGATCGATACGCAGCACCTGGCTGGCCAGGGCGGACCGAGTCCCCATCACGTCCTGGCCCGAGAGGTGCAGCGTGTAGCGACCGTCGGCGGCGGCGTAGTCGCCGATGGCGCCGCGGTTCTCGAGCGGGCAGCCGGTGATGCGCTGGTTCTCCAGCCTGAGGCGGCAGATATTGTGGGCGGCCGCGAAGGCGGTGTCGACGGCGGCGGCGTCGCCGTCCTCGTAATCAAGACCGAGGTTGCCGGCAACTTCGGGCCAAACCTGCGGTGCGTCAGGCTCCAGCGCGGCTTCGGGACCGATGCAGGCGGGCAGGGGATCATAATCGACGGCGACCAACTCGGCGGCATCGCGAGCCTGGGCCTGGCTCTCGGCCACCACCAGGGCCACGGGATCACCGATGCAGCGCGCTACCTCGGCCACCAGCACCGGCCGTTCGGTGATATGGGCAGGGCTGCCGTCGCGGTTGACCTGGGGCGTGATCGAGACGATGCCGCCAAGTCCGTCGGCCGCCGCCTGAACGCCCGTCAACACCGCCAGCACGCCGGGCAAGGCGCGCGCTTCGCTGTCGTCGATTGTGATGATGCGGGCATGGGCGTACGGCGAGCGCACGATCCAGCCATAGGCCTGATCGGGTAGCGTGATGTCGTCGAGGAAGCAGCCCTCGCCGCGCAGCAGCCGCGGATCCTCGAGCCGGGTAACCGGCTGTCCGACGCCGAATTTCATGGTTTCTGTTCTCCGTAGTCGCGATCGGCCGCTGCCGGCGAGATTAGCTGATCCTCCACGTCGTCCGCCAGCCGGGCTCGGTCGCGCGCCGCGCCGGTGCCGAAGCCGCCGCCGCCGGGGAGTTCAAGCCGTACCCGGTCGTTGCCGGCGATGTATTGGATACCTTTGGCTGCCAGTGCCTTGCCCGAGGCCAGGCCGACCGAGCCGGCCGCTCCGTCGCCGCCACCTTCACGGCCTCTGGCCGGGTTGTCGACGCGATCGAACATGGCCGAAATGGCGAAGGGGGCGCCGGTGCTGCCGATCTCCAGGCTTTGGCCCAGACCGCCGCGGTGCTCGCCCGCTCCCGCCGAATCGGGCCGGAGTTCCTTCTTCCAGACCACCACCGGGGCGCGGGTCTCGACGATCTCGCTGGACATGGCGCGGACGCCGCTGGGAAAGGCGGTGGCGCTCATGCCGTCGAGCGCCGGCCGCCCGCCCGACCCACCACTATTGAAAAACAGGATCTCGTAGCGTTCGGGAACCTCTCCGTCCGTATGCCCGGCCACCGCCGAGACCTCGGGTCCGCCGCGCAACTGCACCCCCCAGAGGCAGGCCGCGCCCTCGGCCGGCACTTGGCCGGGCAGCGCCTGGGCCAAGCAACCCATGACCACGTCGGGCAGGAACTGGCCGATGATGTGGCGCGCCGAGACCGGCTTGGGTCGCTGTGCGTTGACGATGCAGTCCTCGGGAGCGGTGATGACGATGGGGGCGAGTGAACCGGCGTTGTTGGGCACCTCGGGCGCCACGACGCAGCGCACCCCAAAGGCCGAATAGGCTTTGCAATAGTTGAGCACCACGTTGATGCCGTTGGCGCTGGCCGGGCTGGAGCCGGTGTAGTCGACCAGCACGCGCTGGTCTTCGATGGTCAGGCTGGCCACAAGTTCTATCGCTTGGCCGAAGCCGTCCAGGCGCACTCGGTTGACATAGGTGCCCTTTGGCAGCGCCGCGATGGCGGCCTGGGTGGCGGTGCGCGAGCGCTCGATGATGGTGTCGGCGAGGGCGTCGAGGTCGGTCAGGGCGAATTCGCGCATCATCAAAACCAACTGGGCGGCGGCGGTTTCGTTGCTCGTGACGTAGGAAAGAATATCGCCCTCGACCTCGTCCGGCGTGCGCACGTTCCAGCGGATCAGTTCCATCAGGTCGTGATTGATGGTGCCGCCGCGGGCCAGGTGCAAGATGGGGATATAAAGTCCTTCCTCGTAGACCGAGTGGCCGTCCGGCACCTGGCCCAGGCCGCCGATGTCGACCTGGTGACAGGTGCAGGCGAACAACGCCACGATGCGGTCGTCGAGGAAGGCCGGCGAGACCACGGTGATGTCGTGCAAGTGGCCCGATCCCTGCCAGGGGTCGTTGCTGATGAAATGATCGCCCGGGCTCATCGTCTCTGGTGGGTGCTTGGCCAAGAAATGGATCACCGCTTCGGCCATGGAGTTGACGTGCCCGGGCGTGCCGGTAACAGCCTGGGCGATCATGCGCCCCCGGGTGTCGAAGATGCCGGCCGAAAGGTCGCCGGCCTCGCGCACCACCGGGCTGAAGGCGGTGGCCATCAGGGTGCGGGCCTGCTCCTCGACCAGGGCCAAGAGCCGCGTCCACATGACCTGGCGGCGGATGTCGTCGAGCGCTTCGGTCATGGCGCCTGCTTCCTGCGTTCGAGCACTATGTGCCCGGGGCCGTTGAGGCTGGCCTCGAAGGCCGACGTCACAACGGTCGTGGTCTGATCCTCGACGATGACCGCCGGGCCCGGCAGCACCTCGCCGGGTGTGAGCTGGCTGCGGTGGTAGACCGGTACCGAGCCGAAAGCACCGGTCGCGGCAGCGAAAATCTCACGCCTGTGGTCGGGTTCGGGTGGGGGCAGGGGCGCTACCGGTTCGGCTCCCGGGCTGGCATTGCCTGCTGCCGTCAGCGCCAGGCCCCAGCTCATGACCTCGACGTCGACGCCCTCCATCAGTCGGCCATATCGCGCCCGGTAGGCCCGGTCATAAGCTTCGCGCAAGAGCCCGCCGGCTTTGCCATCAAGCTCGCCGGCCGGCACTTCGACGGGGATCTCGTGGCCCTGGCCCAGGTAGCGCATGTAACCGAACCGGGCCTCCTCGGGCGCCACCCCCGGTGCACCGCGGGCCACCACGGCCCGGGCTTCCTGGCTCATGGCGGCGAACATGGCGTTGAGGGCAGCCGGATCGAGGCCGCCCAGCCGTTGGTAGTTGGTGCGCGCTACCTGGAAAGCTACGGGTGCGCGCAGGAAACCGATGGCCGAGCCGACGCCGGCCGCCAGCGGCACCACGACGCGGGCGATATCGAGCTTCTCGGCCAGCCGGGCGGCGTGGATCGGGGCCGAGCCGCCGAAGGCGATCAGGGTGCGACCGGCCAGACTCTTGCCGCGCTCGACGGCGTGCTCGCGGGCCGCATTGGCCATGTTCTCGTCGACGATCTCGGCGATACCGAAGGCCGCCGGCACGGCCTCTCCGAGGCCGGTTAGGTCGGTTCTTAAGGCGGCTTTGGCGGCCTCGGCGTCGAGCACCATGGTGCCGCCGGCGAAATGGTTCGGATCGATGCGGCCGAGCACGACGTTGGCGTCGGTCACCGTGGGCGTGCTGCCGCCTTGGCCGTAGCAGGCCGGACCGGGTTGGGCGCCGGCGCTCTGGGGCCCCACCTGGATGCGCTGCATGGCGTCGAGACGGGCGATGGAGCCGCCACCGGCGCCAATCTCGACCATCTCGATGACAGGAATGCGCAGCGGCAGGCCGCTTCCCGCCTTGAAGCGGTAGGCGCGGGCTACCTCCATGTCGCGCGACATCTGCGGCTGGGCCTCGTCGACCAGGCAGATCTTGGCCGTGGTACCGCCCATGTCGAAGGAGACGACTTCCTTGAAGCCGCACTGACGGGCCACGTCGCAGGCCAGGATGGCGCCACCGGCGGGCCCGGATTCGACCAGTCGCACGGGGAAGCGCCGCGCCGTCTCCAGCTCGCACACGCCGCCGGACGAGAGCATGAGAAAAAGTGGCGCTTTGAAACCGGCGGCGTCCAGTTCCCGGCGCAGGCGCTCGAGATAACCGGATACCAGGGGCTGCAGGTAGGCGTTGGCGGCGGTGGTCGAGAAGCGTTCGTACTCGCGGATCTCCGGCGACACCTCTGAAGACATGCTGAGCCAGAGGTCGGGCAGAGCCTGACCCAGCACCTCGGCGGCCAGGCACTCGTGGTCGGGGTGGGCGAAGCTGTGCAAAAAGGCGATAGCCAGGCTTTCGATGCCGGCCGCTACGAGTTTCGGTACCAGGGCCTCGAGCTCAGCCCGTTCCAGCGGCAACAATACCTGGCCGTCGGCGCCGACGCGTTCGCGCACCACGAAGCGGTGGCGCCTGGGGATCAGCGGCGGCGGTTTCTGCATGCCCAGGTCGTATTGGTCGAAGCGGCTCTCCGTGCCCATCTCCAAGACGTCGCGGAAACCCTCGGTGGTGAGCAGCGCCGTGCGGGCGCCGCTGCGCTCGATCAGGGCGTTGGTGGCCAACGTCGTGCCGTGGATGATGAGGCCGGCGTCTGCGGCCTCCACGCCAGCCCGGCGGGTGGCTTCGTCAAGCGCCGCCAGGACTCCGATCTCGGGTGCTTCGGGCGTGGTCAGCACCTTGGCCGTGAGGCACCGGTCACCGTCTTCAAGCGCTACGTCGGTAAAGGTGCCGCCGATGTCGACACCGATTCTGATGGTTTGCTGCATGGGATGGCGGGGACCTCTGCGTGGCGCCCGGCATCCTCGACCGGGATCACAAAAAGGTCAAACGAAGACAGCGCTGTCCGGTACCAGACCACGAATGCTCCCCCAAGCAGCCCCAAAAAAATTGATCCCTGAAATTGGTCCCTGTCCCCAATTTTGGCGCCTTGGTTGCGGAAAAACGCTCTAATCCTTTCATAGGTTCCCTTGAGGCTTGACAGCAAGCAGGGGAGAAAGCCATGGCAAGACAGGCTCGCATCGTTGTGCCGGGTTGGCCGCATCACGTCACCCAACGCGGCAACAGGCGCCAGCGGGTGTTCTTCGAGCACCGCGATTTCCAGGCCTATCGTAACCATTTGGGCGAGGCCTGCCGGCGTTTTGGCGCCGCCGTCTGGGCCTATTGTTTGATGCCGAACCACGTTCACTTGGTGCTGGTTCCTGATTGCCGGGCGGCGCTAAGCAGGGCCGTTGGCAGCACGCACCATCGCTACACCCGGCGCATCAATCGTCGCCGGGACTGGTGTGGGCACCTGTGGCAGGATAGCTTCTATTCCACGGCCATGGATGAGGGGCACCTGCTGGCCGCGGCGCGCTACGTAGAGCTCAATCCGGTGCGGGCTGGCCTGGTTGCCAAGGCCGCGGAATGGCCCTGGAGCAGTGCCCGTCACCATCTCGGCCAGTCTCCCGATGAACTGCTTTCGCCAGGCGTGTTAGATGGTCTGGTCGAGGATTGGCAAGCCTATCTCAGGGGGCCAGAGGAGCCGCAACAATCCCAAATTCTGCGTCACCACACGCGTAGCGGTTGGCCGCTCGGCTCAGACCAAGCCATCGCCAGCCTGGAGCAACAATTGGGCTGCCGATTGCGCCCGCGGTCCGTAGGCCGCCCTCGAAGGCCGGAATAATTAGGTCCCTGTCCCCAATTATTTCGCGCGTAAACTGGGGACAGGGACCTATTTCGAATTGACTTTGGGAGATTTTAGGCAGCCCGGGCGGTTTCGAACCCGGCCTGCTTCCAGGCCTCGAGACCGCCTTTGAGGTGGATGGCCTGTTTGTGACCATGGCGCAACAGCGCGTTGCCCGCTTTGGCCGAGCGCACGCCGATGGCGCAGACCAGCACGACCGGCAGGCCCCAGTTGGCGGGAAATTCACCGAGATCGTAGCCCGACAGCGGAAACAGCGCCGAGCCTTCGATGTGCTCGGCGGCGAATTCCCCGGCCTCGCGCACATCGACCACCACCGCCCCACCGTCCATCAGCCAGCATTCGAGGGTTCGGGCATCAATCTCGATGAGCCGCGGGTCGGGGATGGCGTCGGCGTGGATGCTGGCAATGGTCATGACTTGGCTTTCGATCTGGTGATTTCCCGAAGATTGTGGCGTCCGATCGGTAATATCGAATTTATTATGTGGTTTGTCAAGAATGATGAATTTTTTAGTGTGAAATAAAATTATTCACAGAAAATATATGTGAAAATACTTTTCAGCCCAAACCCGGATATGTTCGGGGGCAGGAGGTGCGGCATGCGTGACTATCTTTCGGCGCTCGGGCGAGAGGGCGAGGTGCGCCTCGTCAAACGCGAGGTCGATCCCCGCCACGAACTGGCGGCGGTAATCCAGGCCTCCCAGGAGGAGAGCGAGGCGGCGTTGTTGTTCGAACGCGTGCGGGGAAGCTCCCTGCCAGTGGCCGCCAACCTCTATGGCAGCCGCCGACGGCTCTGTCGCATCATCGGTGCCGACGATGGCAATTTCTGCCGCCGCTGGGTCGAACTGACCTCGGCGCTAGACGACGTCGCAGCTACCCAGCCGGGCGATGCCGGGCCGCTGGTTTCGGGCCGCATCAGTGAGCTGCCCCAGATCACCTATTACGAACGCGATGCCGGGCCTTATTTTACTTCCGCCGTATTTCTCGCCCGCGAGCCCGAAAGCGGCGCCGCCAATCTTTCCTTTCACCGGGCCCAGGTGATGTCCGACCAGGAACTCCGTGTCCGGCTGGGGCCCAGCCACGACTTGGCCAAATACCAGGCCCAGGCCGAAGCGCGCGGCGAAGCTCTGGAGGCTGCCATGCTGATTGGCGCGCCGCCCGAGGTGTTTCTGGCGGCGGCAGCTTCACTACCCATCAATGCCGACGAGATGCAGGCGGCGGCGGCCATCGCCGGCAGTCCCATCGCGGTGCGGCCTTGCAATACCGTCGACCTGGAGGTGCCGGTGGCCAGCGAGATCGTCATCGAAGGCCGCATCCTGCCGGGCCTCTGCCGGCCCGAAGGGCCATTCGGCGAGTTCATGGGCTACTACGTGCCGGTGGCCGACAACGCCGTCTTCGAAGTGTCGCAGGTGAGTTGGCGCGAGGGCGCCACCTTTCAGGCGCTGCTCTGCAGCTCGGCCGATGACTATCGGCTGCTGGAAACCGCCATCGCCGCGCGCATCTATCGCCATCTCACCGAGACCGCAAAGCTTCCCGGCATCGTCGACGTGAGCTGCCAGCCGACGTTGCTCAACACCGTGGTGCAAATCGACAAGCAGTCGCACGACCACCCCCGGGAGGTGCTGTTGGCGGCTTTCGATGCCCACCCCGATTACAGCAAAATGTGCGTGGTGGTAGACCGCGACGTCGATCCCTATAATATGAGCCAAGCGATGTGGGCCTACCTGACGCGCGGTCGCGCTGATACCAGGGCATTCATCATCGAAGACGTTCCCGGGTTTTACCGGGACGACAACAGGGACCACTGGGGGCGGTTGGCGATCGACGCCACCAAACCATGGGGACGCGAGGCCGAGTTCGAGAGGACTAACATCCCGGGGGTGGAGCGGGTGAGGTTGAGTGACTATTTGTCTGGCTAGGCGGTCGGTCCGGGCGTCGTGATTTCGGTCCGCAACATACACAAGTCGTTTGGTGGCATTCACGCCGTCGATGATTGCTCGATCGAGGTCAAGCGGGGCACGATCACTGGCCTGATCGGTCCCAACGGGGCCGGCAAGACAACGCTGTTCAACATCATCGCCGGGGTTTTTCCTCCCACCTCTGGGGAGGTCTATCTCGATGACCGCCACGTCACCGGACTGAAACCACACGAGCTCTACGAGCTTGGTCTGGTGCGCACCTTCCAGATCGCCCAGGAATACACCGAGATGACGGTGCTGGAGAATCTCATGGTGGCGTCGCCCCAGCAATCGGGCGAGAATCTGCTAACTTCCTGGTTCCTCTGGGGCAAGGTCCGCAGCGAGGAAGAGGAGGTGCGACGGCGTGCCGAAGAGGTGCTCGAGGTTCTGCGCCTGACTGACCTGGCCCAGGAAAAGGCCGGCAACCTGTCGGGCGGTCAGAAAAAACTGCTGGAGCTCGGCCGCACCATGATGACCGAGGCCAAGGTGGTGCTGCTCGACGAGATCGGCGCCGGCGTCAACCGCACGTTGCTGGCCGAACTGGCGGCCGATATCGAGCGCCTCAACCGCGATTACGGCTACACCTTCTTCGTCATCGAGCACGACATGGATTTGATCGCCCGGCTTTGCGATCCGATCATCGTCATGGCCGAAGGCTCGGTCTTGATGCAGGGTTCCATGCAGGACGTGCGCGACCATCCTGAGGTCATCGAGGCCTATCTCGGTAAGGGGGCGGCGGGCAGCGACGAGACGGCCGAGGACGGCGCGAAGGCCAGGCCATGAGCCGTCTCGAGGCCAGCGGCCTGATCGGCGGCTACGGCGGCATGGATATCCTCAAAGGCGTCGACGTCACCGTCGAGCAGGGCGAGATCGTGGTCATCGTGGGCGCCAACGGTGCCGGCAAGTCGACCGTCATGAAGGCCATCTTTGGCCTGGTCAGCGTCCGCGAGGGCAGCGTCGAATTCGACGGCCGGGACATCACCCACGCCGCGCCCGACCGGCTGGTGCCGCTCGGCATGGCCTACGTGCCGCAAGAGGGCAACGTCTTTCCTAGCCTCTCGGTGCACGAGAACCTGGAAATGGGCGCCTACATCCGCGACGATGACTTCAGCCACGTCCTCGACCAGGTCTACGAGCTGTTTCCGCCGCTCCAGGACAAGCGCCGCCAGCCGGCCGGTGAGTTGTCAGGCGGCCAGCGCCAAATGGTCGCCTTCGGCCGGGCCCTGATGACCGAGCCCAAGCTGTTGATGCTGGACGAACCGACGGCCGGCCTTTCGCCCATCTTCATGGCCGAGATTTTCGAGCGCATCCTGGCTGTCAACCGGGCTGGCGTCAGCATCCTGATGGTCGAGCAGAACGCCCGCCAGGCCTTGTCGCACGCCGATCGCGGCTATGTGCTGGTGACCGGCGAGAACCGTTTCATCGACACGGGTGCCAACCTGCTCGCTGATCCCGATGTGGCCAAGTCGTTCCTCGGGGGGTAGCGGTGGCCATGCTCGAATTCGTCAACCAATACCTGATCCCGGCGCTGATGCTCGGCAGCATCTACGCCCTCGGCGCCATCGGCATATCCTTGGTCTATTCGATCCTGCGTTTTGCCCACTTCGCCCACGGCGACATGATGGCTGTCGGGGCCTTCGTGGGGCTGCCGGTGATCTGGTGGCTGCAAACCCTCTGGGGGGACACGGTCTCGGTCAACATCATGGCCCTGAGCGCGCTGCCCGTGGCGATTGCCGCCGTCGTGGTTCTGGCGCTGGGTACGGACCGATTGTTCTACAAGCCCTTTCGAAATTCCCAACCCATCATCGTAGTCATCGCCTCGTTCGGCATCTCGCTGATGTACCGGGCGATGATCCAGCTCACCGCTGGGGTCGACAACGTCACCTACGCCGACGGCATCGAGTTTCCGCTCGAATTCCTCAAGCCCCTGCGTATCCTCGAACGCTACATCTACATTATCCTCGTCACCGTGTTGCTGGTGGCGGCGCTGCATTACCTCTTGACCCGGACCCGCATCGGCAAGGCCATGCGGGCTATGGCCGATGATGCCGATCTGGCCCGCGTCACCGGCATCGATACCGAGCTGGTGGTGCGCTGGACCTGGATCGTCGGCGCCAGCCTGGCGGCCACGGCCGGGCTGCTGTTGGGCCTCGATACCCAGCTCTTCCCGGCCATGGGTTGGAACCTGTTGCTGCCCATGTTCGCCGCCGCCATCCTCGGTGGTCTGGGCCAACCCTACGGCGCCATTCTCGGCGGCTACGTCATCGGCGCCATGGAGGAGCTCTCCACCTACCCCTGGATCGGCGATACGCCGTTCGTCTCGCCCGACTACAAATCGGCGGTGGCCTTCGGTGTCATGGTGCTGCTGCTGATCTTCCGCCCCCAGGGATTGCTCAAGGGACGGGTGCTCTGATGGAAATATCCGGCCTGGCCATGTTCTTGCTCGGTTTTCTGACCGTTGCCCTGATCTACGGCGTAGCGGCCATCGGTGTGAACATCAACTGGGGCTACACCGGCCTTTTCAACGTCGGCGTGGCCGGCTTCTTTGCCATCGGCGCCTATACCAGCGCCCTGGTTACGGTGGCGCCCACCGACCGTCACTTCGGCGGCTTCGCCATGCCGGTGGTGCTGGGCGTGGTGCTGGCCATGCTGTTCGCCGCCGCCATGGCCTGGGCCATCGGCAAGGTCTGCCTCAGGCTGCGGGCCGACTATCTGGCCATCGCCACGATCGGCATCGCCGAGATCATCCGCCTGGTGTTCAAGAACTGGAACGAGCTGGCCAACAGCGCCTTCGGCGTGACCAACGTACCCCGGCCCTTCGTCGACAGCTTTGGCGACGCCGGCTCGAAGTTCGCCTACCTGGCCATGATGATCGTCATCCTGTTGGTTCTCTACTGGTGCGTCCAGCGGGCCTGGAACTCGCCCTGGGGGCGGGTGCTGCGGGCCATCCGCGAGAACGAGCAGGCGGCCGCGGCGGCGGGCAAGAACGTCGAGGCCTTCCGCCTCCAGGCCTTCGTCCTGGGTTCGGCCATCATGGGCCTCTTCGGCGCCCTCTACGTGCATTATTTTCGCATCATCGCGCCCGAGGCCACCGAGCCGCTGGAGGCCACCTTCCTGCCCTGGGTGATGTTGATCATCGGCGGCAGCGGCAACAACAAGGGGGCCATCCTGGGGGCCATCCTGGTCTGGGGCCTGTGGACGCTGACCGAGTTGATGTCGAACTTCCTGCCCGACGACTGGGCGCTCAGGGTGGCCTACCTGCGTGTCTTCCTGGTCGGCTTCTTGCTGCAAGTGGTGTTGCAGAAGTTCCCCGGCGGCCTGCTGCCCGAGAAGGCGCCGGTGGCGGGCCGGCGACGAGCGGCCGCGAGTTCGTAGCGTTTCGATCCGAGAGGCAACGAAGAATCCCCCTTCCCGAAGAAAGGGGGGTTCCCGATTTGGGCGGCCCGCCGCCCATTGGGGCGGGGAGCTATTCCGCGGTAAGCGTTATTTGTAGGTGGCCAACTCGACCGCCTGGCCGCTCTTGATCTGCCACAGTTTGTACATGGCTTCGGTAGGGTCGCCATTGGGGTCGAAGTCGACAGAGCCGCTGGCCCCGACGTAGTCGACGGCCTTGCCGGCCTTGATCAGGCCCAACGCCTTCCCCCATTCGCCGGGCAGGACCTTTGCGCCCTTGCCGTCGGCGACGGCACGCAGACCGGCCTTGATCTTGGCGCGGTCGGTGGAGCCGGCCGTCTGGATGGCCAGCGCCAGCAGGAAGGTGGCGTCGTAGGTGGCGTCGGTGAAGAGCTTGCCCACGCTTTCCGCCTTGAAGGCCTTGAACTGGTCCAGGAAGGCGGTGGTGGCGGGGCTGTCCGGCGCCGCCGGACGGGTGTAGAGGGCGCCCTCGATGTTCTTGATGCCGACGGCTTTCCAGAGCTTGGGCTCGTAGAAGGCCTCGGGGCCGATGAACTTCTTGAACAGGCCGCCCTCGAGCGCTTGCCGGATCAGCACCGGTGCCGCACCCTGGGGATAGGCGATCATGACCAGGCGCTCGGCTCCGCCCTTGGCCAGGGTGGCCAGTTCGGAGCGATAGGAGCTCTTCTTGTCCTCGTGGGGCTGGTCGCCGGCGATGGTACCGCCGCGGCGTTTGAACTCGGCCCGGAAGTTGTCGGCGAGACCATTGCCGTAGTCGTTGTTGACATAGGTCAGCGCCACTTTCTTGATGCCCTGGCTGATCACGGCCTTGGCCAGGACCTTACCCTGCAGGCTATCCGAAGGTGCCGTGCGGAACACCAGGTCCTTGTCGGCAAGGGTGGTGATGGCCGGCGAGGTCGAAGCAGGTGAAATCATCACTACGCCGGCTGGTACGGCCTCCGAACTGGCGGCCGCGATGGTAGCGCTGGAACATAGCGCGCCGACGATGCCGGCCACGTTGTCGACGTTGATCAGCTTGCCGGCACCCGAGGCCGTGTTCTGTGGATTGCACTTGCCATCAGCCAGTATAATGCTCAGCTTGCCGCCGAGAATACCGCCCTGGTCGTTGATCTGTTTGACGGCGAACTTGGCGGCGTCGATGATCGGTGGTATCGCGCCCTCGATGGGGCCGGTGATGCCGCCGAGGAATCCAATCTTCACGTCGGCCGCCTGTGCGGAAGTAGCCATCATGGCGATGCCTGCGACGCCAACAAGAGCGGCACGAATGGTGGCGCTCCTCCCTTTGCTTTTGACCATTTTTGTAAGGCCTCCTCTGCCTTGCTATGAGCCACTCGTTTTTCCTCTCCACCCACCTTCGGGCGTCGTCGGTGGCAAACTGGGATAAGTCTAGCAATCTCTGGAGCTTCAAGGCAATTTAAAGCATATTGATCGTCGGAGGTATCGAAGATGGCCAGCACGCAAAAGCTCGATCTACCATTCACCGGAATCACGTCGTTCTACAAGTTTCTGGTGGCCGAGGACCTAGAGGCCTTCGATGCCGACGTCGGCATCCTTGGCATCCCCCTCGACATCACCACCCAGTACCGGCCGGGCGCCCGCTTCGGCCCGCGCGGCATTCGCGAGTCATCGGTCCTGTTCGCGCCTGGAGCAGAGGGCAGCTACGACCCGGAGGCCCATGAGACCTACCTAGGGCCGCCCTGGCGCCTCGTCGATTGCGGCGACGTCGACATGGTGCACGGCGACCTCGAGCAGTGCTTTGACAACGTGCGGGCGGCGGTGCGCACGATTTCCGGCCGTGGTGGCCTAGTGGTTGGCATCGGCGGCGACCACTCAGTGACCATCCCGATTCTTGAGGGCCTGGCTGAGCAAGGGCCCTTCGGACTGATCCAGTTTGATGCCCATCTCGATTTCGTCGACCAGCGCCACGGCCAGCGAAACGGCCAGGGCAGCCCCATCCGGCGGGCCTCGGAGATGGATCATGTGACCACCATCGTGCAACTTGGCATTCGCGGCAGCGGCTCCAGCACGCCTCAGGATTTTGCCGCCGCTCGGGCCTACGGCAGCGTCATCATGGGACCCCGTCGCATTCGCGAGTTGGGCGTTGCGGCAACGCTGGCGGAAATCCCGCCCTGTGAACGCTACTATGTGACCATCGACGTCGACGGTATGGACCCGGCCATCGCTTGCGGCACCGGCACCCCGTCGCCGGGCGGTTTCAGCTACGACGAGATGCGCGAATTGCTGGAAGGCGCCGCCGCGCTGGGTGAGATCGTGGGCTTCGATTTCACCGAGGTGGCGCCGGTCTACGATCCTTCCGAACTCACTACCCAGATTTCGGCCCGGGTGATCCTCGACTTCATCGGCTTCATTCTCAAGCAGCGGGAACGAGGCGGTGCCTGAGGGCCTCAGATCACCCGGCCTTCGTCGAGGCCACCACCGGTTATGAAGCGGGCAAAGCCGAAGTCGCTCAGCTCCAGAGTCTGATAGGCGCCCGTGGCGATCAATTCGGCCAGGCCACGGCCCACCGCCGGCGCATGCTGCAGGCCGTGTCCGCTGAAGCCGTTGGCGAACAGAAAATTCTCGATTTCCGGATGCGGACCGATGACAGCGTTCTGATCAAAGGTGTTGTAGGCGTAGTGACCGGCCCACGCACGTTCCATTTTAAGGGTTTCGAACGCCGGCGCCCGCATCGCCAGAAGCGGCCACACCGTCTCCTCGAACTGGTCATAGTCGACATCTAGATCCAGGCAATCCGGAGCGGTTTCGGGCGGCGGAGCAATGCCGCAGATGT
>PVBE010880298.1_pt1 | contig 16391 bp, 10 predicted proteins | sample 1631181 | NCBI WGS metagenome assembly PVBE01 (sample SAMN08397723, study PRJNA350692) | Marine metagenome, whole genome shotgun sequencing project. | isolation source: water | place: Pacific Ocean | collected 2012-04
ACTCGGCCTTGCCCTCGGTGTCGACCACCACGCGGAAGCGCTGGGGCCCCTTGACGGCCACCCCCTTCTTCTCCATGCGCACCGACTCGCTGATCACGGCACGCGCCACCGCCGTCTTGCTCTTGTTGGACTCCAGCTCCACGCCGAGCAGCAGCTTGAAGCGGTTGTTGATCCCGCCGCAGGTGGTCGAGGGTGAGATGCTCGGGTTCTCCACCAGGCCCACGGCGAGGTAGCCGGATTCGTCGCCTTGCAGGTCGGCCTCGAAGTCCAGCTGCTGGCCCGGCGACAGCAGGGTGTCCTTGACCGAGATCAGCCCGCTGGCGGGGCAGGCGCAGGGCTGGTTCGGCGTCAGCCTGCCGTTGACGATGCGCGGCATGGGCGCCCCCCAGGAATACCAGCGCGACGGCTCGACCACGCTGCAGGTGCTGCCGTTTTTGCAGCACTTGTCGTTGGTCTTGGAGCAGTCCGGCGCCGTGCACCCGCCCAGGGCCACGTCGAAGGTCTCGGCCACCACGTGCACCGGCCGCGTGCAGCACTCCTTGATCGCGGCGCAGGAGAAGTCGGCGCAGTCGACGAGCCCGTTGTCGTCATTGTCCGCGCCGTCGATGCAGGCCCGCGAGGTCTTCTCGCCGCAGGTCGCGTCCTGGAAGCAGGTGGCGTAGAGGCAGCAGCTCGGATCCTTGCAGTCGGTGAGCCCGTCCTGGTCGTTGTCCTTGCCGTCGACGCAGGTGGCGTCCGAGCTCTCCTTGCAGTGGTCCTGCTCGCTGCAGCCGGTGTCCTCGCAGTCGACGAAGCCGTCCCCGTCGTTGTCCAGCCCGTCGGCGCAGGTCTCGAGGAAGTTCTCGGCGTGGAGGTTCGGGTTGAACTCGGTGAAGATGGTGCAACCGCACAGCAGCATCGCCGCGGCCACCAATGCGTGCGTCCCGCTCACTGGCCCCCCCGATTCTCGACGTAGCCGATCTGCTCCACGCCCTGGCTGTTGACACCGGCGAACCACATCTTGATCCGGTCCTTGTCGCGGAGCACCGCGGGGCTGAGCACCCCTCGCTCGTCGAAGGTCCCCGGCGGGCCGTTGCCCAGCGCCACCCGCGGCCAGACGCGCCAGGTGACGCCGTCCTTGCTCACCGCGTGGCGGATGGTCGATGGCTCACCGAAGGAGCGGTGGGTGAACCACATCAGGAAGTGACCGGACGCCTCGTCGCGAACCACCATGGGGGCCTCGCGGCCCATGGTCGGATCGTCCTTGACGCTGACGGCCGCCGCCAGGGTCACCTTTCCCTTGCGCTCCCAGGTCCTGCCGCCGTCCTTGGAGACCGCGTAGCCGATGGCCGGCCCGGGCACCGTGTTGAGCACGCCGGGGTACCAGACGTCACCGGTGTACCACATGTGGAGGTACGCCTTGGCGTCCCTGGTGACGGTGGGATCTTTGACCGTGCCCGAGTCCCAGGCCTTGGCGTCGGGGTTGGGCGGCAAGACGAAGACCACGTCCTTCTTCGGACCAACATAGCGGGTCCAGGCGTGGCCGTCCTTGCTCGTGGCCAGGGCGATGCCCCGCCGCCCCCCCGACTTGGACTTTGTCGAGCCGTACCACAGCAGGTATTCTTTGCCGTCGTGGAAGAGCAGCGGAGTGCCGAGCTTGTGGCCGAAGGTGCCCTTTCCCTCCTCCATCGCCGGTTTAATCTCGCCCTTGTGCTCCAGGTTGAACTCCCGACCTGTCTTGCTGGTCGCGATGAAGATCCCGCCGGGTTTTTCCCGGCTGCCGCTGGCGGACAGGGCCATGAGCAGCTCGCCGGACGGCGCCTTGATCACCGAGGGATCTCCCGCGCTGGCCACGTTGGTGTCCTTGCCGATGACCGGGGCGCCGCGCATCAGGTGTCGCAGCCAGGCGTCCGGGGCGCGGCACCGCTTGCTGGTCGCCGGGTTGGTGATTTTGAGGTCGCTGATGCGGGCGGACACGCCGTGGCCGTAGATCATCACCAGCCCGGTGCGCACGCTGACGTCCAGCGGGGTCTGGGATGTGTGGCTCAGGGGGCCGATGGTCATCACCACCTTGCCGTCGTTGTTGATGGACACGCTCCCCTTGTGAGGGCCGGCCTGGGTCACCGCCTGGCCGAGCATGACCTGACCGTCCACCACCGAGCGGACCCAGACGTCTGCCTGCAGCGAGGCGGGCTTGGGCACGCCGCTGTCGGGCGCCGGGCTCGCGTCAGGGGCCGCGTCCTTGGGCTTGGCGTCTGCCGCCGGCGCGTCCTTGGGCTTGGTGTCTGCCGCCAGCGCGTCTTTCGGCTTGCCGTCCTTGGGCTTGCCGTCCTTGAGCTTGCCGTCCTTGGGCTTGCCGTCCTTGGGCTTGCCGTCCGCGGCACCGTCTGCGACCTTGCCGTCGGGCGGGCCGCTGTCCGCGGGAGCGCTGCCCACCGTCTTCACCTCGAGGCAGACCCCGGCCAGCAGGGCGGGCTTGCTCACACCCGAGCACTGGGTCTGCTCGTCGGGGAACGTGTCGGCGCTGGACAGCCCGACGCAGACGCGGTCGATGCTCGTCGTGCTGCGGGTGACCGTCAGATTGAAGGCCAGCTTCAGCCCCGGCTTCAGCCGCACGCGCTCCACCGAGGCCAGGCCGGAGACGTCGCAGGTGCACGGCTCGTTGGCCACGGCCGCGCCGTTTTCCTGGCGGAAGCGGGGCAAGCCCCAGACCACCCAGCGGCCCGGGTCGAAGCCGTGGCAGTGCAGGGTGCCGCTGCAGCACTTGTTGAAGGAGGTGGTCTGCTTGCAGCAGGTCAGGTCGCTGTCGCACTTGGTAATTGTGCAGTCGCTCTTGTAGGCGAACGCCGGGCCAGAGAAGTCCACCGCCGGCAGCGTGCAACAGGCGGAGCTGGCATAGCAGCCGAAGTCCGCGCAGTCGACGAGCCCGTCGAGATCGTTGTCCTTGCCGTCGGCGCAGGTGGTGTCGCTGCTCTCGAGGCAGGCGGTGTCCTTGGCGCAGTCGGCGTCCTGGCAGTCGATCTTGCCGTCCTTGTCGTCGTCCTTGCCGTCGGCGCAGCTCTGCTCGCGGTTGCAGTACGCCAGCTTGAGCCCCTTGGAGCAGCCCGGATCCTGGCAGTCGACCAGCTCGTCGCCGTCGTTGTCCACCCCGTCCTTGCACGCCTCGGGGGTCAGCTCCTTGCAGATGTTGTAGACGGCGCAGGACGGGTCGTCGCAGTCCACCAGCCCGTCGCCGTCGTTGTCCCCGTGGTCGCGGCAGCTCTCGAAGCTGTCCTCCACCTTGTCCGGCTCCTCGAAATTGGTGATCAGGGAGCAGGAGAGCTGACAGCACAGCAGGGGGAGCAGCAGCCTCTTCACTTGAGCGGCCCCCTGGCCGCCGCGAGGTCCGAGAGGTTGACGTCCGCGGTGGACGGCCCCCGGCGGGTGGCGAAGTAGGTCACCGTGGCGGTGATGGCGGCCACCCCCGCCACGCCGAAGAAGATATCCGCCGCCAGGGCCTGGGCCCGGCCCTTCTCCATTGTCGCCACGTCGGCGGAGTCGCCCTCGTAGTCGCGCTCGGTGCCGATGGCCAGGATGCCGAGGATGGTGCCGGTGAGCAGCGACGCCGCGGCCAGCCCCGCCGAGCTGTAGATCACGGTCTCGGTCGCCGTGCCTCGCATGGGCGTCAGCCGCACCCGGGCCACGGTGAGGCGATCGGCCGTGACGTTGACCTTGGACTCCCAGGTGCGGTAGCCCTCGCGGGAGACCGCGACGAGGTAGGTCCCCTCGGGGATCTGCTTCGGCTCCATGGGCAGGTTGGCCAGGATCCGCCCCTCGCGCATGACCACGGCGCCGGCCACGCCCACGATCTGGAGCTTGCCGTACTTGGGCAGCGGCTTGAGGTTGATTAGTAGTGAGATCTGCTCGCCCGAGGCGACCTCCACCCGGTGCTTGACCGGGTGGTAGCCCGTCAGCTCCACCGTGATGGGGTAGCTGCCCGGATCCAGCTCGAAGAGGTAGGGCGCCTTGCGGCTGATCTTGCCCTCGGGCGTGACGATGGTGGCCCGCGAGCCGGGGACGTCGGCGTCCACCTTGATGCTGCTGCGCCGGCGCAGCTGGACGTCCACCAGGTTCCGCCGCCCGAGGCGTACGTCGACCTCGCGCCGCTCGGCGATGAAGCCGGCCAGCTCGATGATCAGGCGCTGCTTGCCCAGGGGCAGGGCCAGGCGGAACGGCGTGCGGCCCTTGACCCCGTCCTTGCGGGATCCGACGTAGATCGCGGCCCCGGGCGGGTAGCTCGTTACGTGCACCTCCACCTTGGCCTGGGCCTTGAGCCGCTGGATCCTGGCCAGCACCTTTTTCCGATCGCGGGCCCGGGGGCTGGCCTTGAGGTAGAGATCGAAGGTGTGCGCCGCCTGGGCCGGGTTGCGCAGTTTCTCGTAGGTCTGCGCCATGTTGTAGAGGATCGCGGCGCCGTGGTAGAGGTCCAGGGCCGCCTGGTACACCAGCAAGGCCTCGGTGTAGTTGCCCTGGCGGTACAGCTTGTTGGCCCGCATGAACCGCCGCCTGGACTCCGCCATCATCGCGGGGCTCGGTTTGGGCCGCGGACGCACCTGGGGGTTGGTGGGGGGCGCCTGCCCCGACACCGGGGGAGGTGCAGCGGTCAGAGTGGCCAGGAGGGCTGCAATGGATATGAAGCGACGCGTCATTGGATAACTGTGTTCACCCTAATCCTACAGCTTTTCAACGGCCAACGCAGCCTCCCACTTGAGCAGTGTTCTCTCGTCGGGCAATGCGTTGAAAGCCCATGAGTACACTGGTATTATCTCAGGCTTGAATCAACGTGACGGAACGGGGCCCTGCACAGTGAGCGCGGGCCGCGGCCAACCCAGGACGACGTGACGAAACCCGTATCACAAAACGATCCCAAGTCGGTTATTGAAGGATCCGGAAAGAAGGAGACCGGCCCCCTCGAGCCCGTGGACACCACCGCCGCCACCATCGCCACGCCGGCCTCCGAGATGGACACGCCCACCATCACCGGCGGCGCGGACGACACGCCGTACCCTGCCGACTCCAGCGGGCCGCTGGATGACTGGAACGTGGACCAGTTCATCGGCAAGGTGTTGGCCAACCGTTACAAGGTGATCCGGCGCATCGGCGTGGGCGGCTTCGGGGCCGTGTTCGAGGCCGAGGACACCAAGATCGGCAAGCAGGTGGCGGTGAAGGTGCTGGCCCGCGAGCTGGTGAGCGACTCGGCCATGCTGACGCGCTTCCGCCAGGAGGCCGAGGCGGCCAGCAAGGTTGGCCACGAGCACATCATCGACATCACCGACTTCGACCGCACCAACAACGGGTACTACTTCCTGGTCATGGAGTACCTGCAGGGCACCGACCTCTCGGACATCATCCGCTCGGGCGACCGCCTGGCGGTGAGCCGCATCCTCGGCGTGATGATCCAGGTGGCCCGGGCCCTCTACGCCGCTCACAACAAGGGTATCGTCCACCGCGACCTCAAGCCGGGCAACATCTACCTCATCGAGCGCGCCGGGACCCCGGACTTCGTCAAGCTGCTGGACTTCGGCATCTCCAAGTTCATGGAGCTCGACGAGGAGTCCAGCCGGCTGACCAAGACCGGACAGATCATCGGCACGCCGCTGTACATGTCCCCGGAGCAGGCCCTGGGCGAGGAGAACCTCGACCACCGGGTGGACGTCTACTCCCTGGGCGTGATCATGTACGAGCTGATCACGGGCCAGCCGCCCTTCACGGCGGTCAACTACCTCGGCATCATCGCCCAGCACGCGTCGGATCCGCCCAAGCCGCCGAGCAAGGTGCGCCCGGATCTGGACATCTCGCCCCAGGTTGAGACCATCGTGCTCAAGGCCATGGCCAAGCAGCCCGAGGAGCGCTTCAACACCATGGCCGAAATGGAGGGAGCCTTGATCCACGCCCTGGCCACGGTGGATCCGGCCTCGGCGGTGACCTACTCTCCCGACTCCACGCCGCCCTCCATCCTCACCACCGCCACCGGGGTGAGCCAGCGGCGGCTGACCAGCACCAAGCCGGTGCCGGTGTGGGCCATCCTCATCGTGGCGGTGGTGGCCATCGGCGGGGTGACCTGGGCGGTGCTGAACCAGGATCTGCCGCCCCGGCCGACGCCCAAGGTCATCGAGCCGCCGCCCAGGGTGGATCCCACGCCGATCAAGGCGCCGCCGCCGGCGACACCCGACAGCGGCGCGGCCGTGAAAGCCCCGCGGTCGGACGCCGCCGTGGAGGTGCCGGCGCCCAGGCAGGTCACGGTGCAGCTGCTGACGAACCCGCCGGGCGCCGAGGTGCTGGGGCGCGGCGGCAAGGTGCTGGGCAAGACGCCGCTGACGCTCAAGCTGGACCGCTCCAGGGAGCCGCTGAAGCTGGCCTTCAAGCGCAGAGGTCACCACTCGGCCCGGCGCGAGGTGACCCTGGAGAAGGACAACAAGGTGGTGGTGCCGCTCAAGCGCCGCAGGGGCTCGCTCCCCGACGATCCCAAGGGCTGGGGTGAGCGATGAAGCGGACGCTGCTGCAGGTCCTGGCCCTGGCGCCGATCCCGATCATCGTCGCGCTGATCTGGTGGTCGGCCGAGCGGCCGCCTCCTCCTCCGCCGCTGGTGCCCGCCGCGGCGAGCCACGGCAAGCCCGGCGCTGGCAAGGCCGGCGCGGTGAAGCTCCCCGCCACGCTCAAGTCGGGCTGGAAGCTGCAGGGCAAGGTGGTGCGTTACAACGACAAGACCCTCTTCGACCGCATCAACGGCGCGGCGCCGGCCTACATCCGCGCCGGCTTCGCGGCCTCGTACGGGGCGGAGTACGTCAAGAAGGGGTACGAGGACGCGGTGGTGATCGACGCCTACGACATGGGCACGGCCCTGCAGGGGCTCGGCATGTACTCCACGGAGCGGGACAGCAGCTACAGCTTTATCGACATCGGCAACGAGGGCTACCTCGCCTCGGGCAGCCTCAACATGTGGTACGGCCGGTTCTACATCAAGATGGCCGGGTTCGAGGAGGGGGAGAAGATGGACCGCGGCCTCAAGGAGCTGGCCGCCGGCCTGATCAAGGCGCTGCCCAGGGCGGCCAAGACCAGCTCGGTGACGGCGCCGGCAGACCGGCTGCCAGCGGAGGGCAGGGTGGCCCACAGCACCGGCTACAGCAAACCATCCCTGTCTGACGTCGACGGCCTCGACGGCGCGTTCTACGCCGACTACAAGGAGGGGGAGGCGACCTACCGGCTGTTCGTGGTCCTGGTCAAGGACGGGGCCGCGGCCGGGGCGAGGGTGGCCAAGATCAAGGCCTACTTCGCCAAGGACGGGGCGAAGATCGAGGAGGGCAAGGAGGGCGCCGCGGCGCTGCTCAAGGCAACGGGGGATACGACCACCTTCGTGCTGCAGGCCGGCGCCGTGCTGGCCGGCGGCGTGGACCTGGACGCGGCCAGCGTCGCCGGCGCGGTCAAACGCGTCTCGGCCGGTCTGAAGAACGCAAAGTGATCCATGAGCAAGCCTGAACGCCAAGAGGAGGCGGCCGCGGCCGCAGCAGAGGTCGACGCCAAAAAGCGCGACACCCTGGTGCGGCTGGCCAGCACCGCCATGGTCGGCGGGGCTGCCGGCCTGGGGGCCTGGTGGTTCTACGACGGCGACAAGCCGGTGCGAACGCGGCCGAAGAAGGTGCACACCATCCCGGATCACCGGGTCAAGGCGGCGCCCACCACGCCGCCCATGGTCATCGCCCGGGGCAAGGATCCTGCGGTCAACGTCAAGGCCGCGTTGATCAAGATGGGCGGCATGGCCCAGTTCATCTCCAAGGGGGACGTGGTGCTGGTCAAGCCGAACATCGGCTGGGATCGCCGCGCGGCCCAGGCCGCCAACACCAACCCGCTGGTGGTGGGGGCGGTGGTCAAGGCCTGCGTGGAGGCCGGCGCCAAGCGCGTCATCGTCACCGACCATCCGGTCAACGACCCGGCGCGCTGCTTCACCCGCAGCGGCATCAAGGACGCCACCCTGGCCGCCGGCGGCAAGGTGGAGATCCCGGGGGACCGGCGCTTCCACATGGTGAATATCCCGGGCAAGCTGGGGCGGTGGCCGGTGTTCGAGCCGTTCATCACGGCGACCAAGATCATCAACGTTCCCATCGCCAAGCACCACTCGCTGACCACCGCCACCCTCGGCATGAAGAACTGGTACGGCATCCTCGGCGGGCGCCGAAACCAGCTGCACCAGCGCATCGATGACTCGGTGGCCGAGCTGGCGGCGCTGATGCGGCCCACCCTGACGGTGATGGACGCCACGCGGCTGCTGATGCGCAACGGGCCCACCGGCGGCAGCCTGGCCGACGTCAAGCAGGAGGACGCCATCGCGCTGAGCCTCGACCCGGTGGCCGCGGACGCCTGGGGGGCGAAGCTGCTGGGCGCCGATCCGCAGAAGCTGGCCTGGCTGGGGCTGGGGCAGAAAAAGAAGCTGGGCGTGGTGGACTTCGAGTCACTCAACCCCGTGAAGTTAACCACCTGAGGCGACCTCGGCTCACGGGAGACCCCGGGGCTGACCGCTGAAAGCTGAAAGCTGACCGCTCAACATGCACTGGCGAAACATCCGACGCATCTACCAGGTCTTCTTTTTCCTGCTATTTATCGCGCTGCTCTACGCCGCCAGCTACGGGGCGATCTACACCTTCCCGGTGTCGCTGTTTCTGGAGGCCGACCCGCTGCTGGCCCTGGGCTCGGCCCTGGCCACCAGCGTGGTGTTCGCCGGCACCATCCTCTCGCTGGTCGTGGTGGCCATCACGTTGATCTTCGGGCGGGTCTTCTGCAGCTTCATCTGCCCCCTGGGCATTTTGAACCACGTGGTCAGCGCGCTGCCCCGCATCATGAAGCGCCGGGCGATCATGATCTCCAACGAGTGGCACCCGGTGTACCAGACCAAGTACTACGTGCTGGTCGCCCTGCTGACCCTGTCGGCCTTCGGCGTGCTGCAGGTGGGCCTGCTGGATCCCATCGCCCTCACCGTGCGCACCTTCGCCGTGACCATCTTCCCCGGCCTGCAGAAGGCCGGCGTGCCGATCTACGCCACCCAGCCCTACTACCTCGGCGGCTGGTTCGTCGGCATCCTGTTTCTGGTCATCCTGGCCGCCAACCGCTTCGTGGTGCGCCTGTGGTGCCGGCTGCTCTGCCCCCTGGGCGCGTTGCTCGGGCTGCTGGCCAAGTTCTCGCTGCTGCGCGTCCACAAAAACCCCAGCGCCTGCAACGCCTGCCACAAGTGCACCGAGGCCTGCCACGGCGCCTGCGACCCCCACGACAAGATCCGCGTCAGCGACTGCGTGATGTGCCTCAACTGCCTGTCGTCATGCCCCCAGGGTGGCGTGACCTACGGCTTCTTGCCCGACTCGGCCAACGAGGCGCCGGCGCCGGACCTGCAGAAGCGCAAGACCGTGGCGGCCCTGGCCAGCGGCATGGCCCTGGCGCCGATATTGCGCACCAGCCACGGCGTGCAGAAGGGCGCGGACCACGACGTGATCCGGCCGCCCGGGTCCCTGGCCGAGGTGGACTTCGCCGCCAAGTGCGTCAAGTGCGGCGCCTGCATGCGCGTCTGCCCCACGGGGGTGCTGCAGCCGGCGTCCATGGAGGCCGGCTTCGAGGGCTTGTGGACGCCGATCCTGCGCTTCGACATCAACTCCTGCACCCACACCTGCAACCTCTGCAGCCAGGTCTGTCCCACCGGCGCGATCAAGCCGATCACGGCCCAGCACCGCGTGGGGAACCCGGCCAAGAAGAAGTACCCCATCCGCATCGGCACCGCGTTCTTCGACCGCGGCCGCTGCCTGCCCTGGGCCATGGCGGTGCCGTGTATCGTCTGCGAGGAGGTCTGCCCCACCTCGCCCAAGGCCATCTGGCTGGAGAAGACCGAGGTGAAAGACAGCGCCGGCAAGAAGGTCAAGGTGATGCTCCCGTTCGTCGATCCGAAGCGGTGCATCGGCTGCGGCATCTGCCAAAACCGCTGCCCGGTGGGGGGCAAGGCGGCCATCCGCGTCAGCAGCGTGGGTGAGTCGCGCTCGGACGATAACCAGATCCTGATCAAGTCGTATTGACCCCACGGAGATGCCTGTGGTGATGTGTCTTGGTGTGTGACTAGATGAGTCAACCAGTCGGATTCAAACGAAATCTCGGCCTGTTCATGGCGGTGATGATCGGCATCGGCGCCACCATGGGGCCGGGCATCTTCGCCCTGCCAGGCGAGCTGGCCAAGATGATCGGGCCCGTGGGCACCCTGGTCTATCTGGCCATGGGGTTCATGACCGTCTTCACCGCGCTCAACTACAGCGAGCTGGGCGCGGCCATCCCCCTGGCCGGCGGCGGCTACTCGTTCGTCAGCCGCACCATGAGCAGGCCGGTGGCCTTCTTCACCGGCTGGTTCTTCTGGATCGGCAACACCCTGGCCTGCTCGATGTACGCGCTGATCTTCGCCCTGACCATCCGCGCCTATTTCCTGCCGGGGGCCAACATCCCGGTCATCGCCCTGGTCACGACGGTGGTCTTCACCCTGCTCAATCTCTGGGGCATGAAAGAGGCCCTCATCGTCATCACGGTGATGAACCTCGTGGAGCTGGCGGTGCTGCTGGGCGCGGCGCTGCTCGGCGCCCCCAGCGTGCAGGCCTCCAACCTGCAGCCCCTGGCCCCCATGGGGTGGGGGCCGTTCATCCCGGCCATGGCGCTGATCTACATCTCTTACGTCGGCTTCGAACTCATCTCCAACGCCGCCGAGGAGATCATCGAGCCGGGCAAGACCATCCCCCGGGCGATCCTGATCACCCTCGGCATCAGCACCGCGTTCTACGTCTTCGTGGTGGGCGTGATGATGGGCTCAGTCAACTACGCCGAGCTGGCCAATACCGACATCCCCTTCATCCACATGGCGGACAAACTGTTCGGCGTCTACGGCCGGTGGGCCGGCATCACCGCCACCATCATGGCCAGCCTCTCGGCCTTCTCCGTTACCCTGGGTGCCAGCGCGCGCATCCTCTTCGCCCTGGGGCGCGACGGCCACTTCCCGGCCTTCTTCGGCAGGCTGCACCCGCGCTTCCAGACGCCCCACATCTCGCTGTTTATCTGCGCCATCATCGTGGCCGGCTTCAGCGCCACCGGCATCGTCAAGTTCGTGGCCTCGGTGAGCGACTTCGGCTACCTCATGGGCCTCGGCATCATCAACTTCGCGGTGATCCCGCTGCACAAGAAGATGCCGAACCTGCGGCGCCCGTTTCAGTGCTGGTGGTTCCCCTGGATCCCGATCATCGGCGTGATCACCACCTGGATGTTCGTGCCGGCGCTGGAGCCCCACAGCTTCCTGCTCGGGGGCGTGCTCACCGTCATCGGGGCGGCCATCTACCTCATCCGGCCGGAGAACCGGGCCGAGGTGGGCGGGCTGCCGGCCAAGGCCATCGACTATTATAACCACGTCAAAACGCGACTGCGGAGGAGACGCATGAAAGTCCTCATCATCAGCGGCGAACGCCAGGGGCAGAACATCGCCAACCGGCTGCTGGCCAAGGACCAGTACCGGATGATGTTCCGCTCGGCCGAGCACCAGGTCACCTTCATCGAGGAGGAGGAGAAGCTGTGCAAGGAGCTGGAGCAGCGCTACAACTGCCCCATCTACCAGGGCGACGGCACCAAAAAGGAGCTACTGGAGCAGGTGGGTGTGGAGAACACCGACGTGGTGGTGGCGGCCTCCAACGACGACGGCCGCAACGTCATCGCCGCGCTGCAGGCTCGCCGCCTCGGCTTCCCCAAGGTCATCGCCATCATCCAGGACCCGGACTACATCTCCCTGCTGGAGCAGAACGAGGTCATCGCCATCAGCGCGCCGTGGGCCACCGCGGCCATGGTGGAGACCTTCCTCGACCGGCCCGGGCTGGCCCAGCTCTTCGAGTTCGGCATGGGCGCGGCCAGCCTGCTGGACGTCACGGTGCCCGACAAGTCCAAGGTGGCCGGCTCAATGATCCAGGACATCGACATCCCCCAGGAGTGCGTCATCGCCTCGGTGATCCGAAATAACAAGTTCGTCGTGCCCCGGGGCAACACCACCATCGAGGCCGACGATCGCGTGATCTTCATCGGGCCGGCGGAGGTGATCCGCCAGGCCAGCGACATGTTCCTCGTGACCAAATAGCTGCTACACTAGCTCCGAGGTATGACGAAGTATAAGAAGACCAGACGAGAGTTCATCGTCGGCGGCGCGGCCGCCACCCTGGTGACCGGCGCCGCGGCGTGTTTGCCCGAGGTGGACGGCGACTGGCCCGGTGAGGGCCCCGCGGTCTGTACCTGGACCGAGCCGCAGATCACCCCGGGGGATCCATCCCAGGCGGGCAGGGTGGTGGAGGTGCACGATCCGCAGCTGGCGATCAAGGGCAAACCCCTGGCGGATCCTGTGCGCGCGGCGACCAATGTCCAGAAACTGCTGTTGCAGCTCACGGGCAAGGCCGACGTCAAGGCCGCCTGGGGCGTGCTTTTGGCCAAGATGCTCCCCGGCGAGGTGGTCGGGATCAAGGTCAACGCGCTCAACGCCAAGGTGCCGACCCAGCCGGCGGTGATCAAGGCGCTGGTGGACTCGCTCAAGCAGGGCGGGCTGACGGCCGAACAGATCGTGGTCTGGGACCGCAGGCTGGACGAGCTGACCAAGGCGGGCTTCACCGACAAGACAATGGGGGTCAAGGTGGAGGGCACCCTGGAGGCGCCCCGGACCAAGGGCAGCGGCCGGGGCTACGAGAGCGGCACCGCCTGCGTCGGCGGCTACAAGACCCACCTGACCAACATCCTCACCCGTCGAATCCGGCACCTGATCAACGTCGCCGTCATGAAGCGGCACTCCGAGAGCGGGTTCACGGGGGTTCTGAAGAACCACTACGGAACCATCGACAATCCCGGTGATTTTCACGACAAGAAGAACAAGGCGCTGGTGGTGGTGGAGAAGAGGTTCGAGCGGATCATCCCGAGCATCAACGCCCTGAGCGAGGTGCACGGCATCACGCGGCTCTGGATGGTGGACGCCACCATCGGCGTATGCAAGGGCGGCACCGAGGACTCGGCGGACTGCATCCCGAACCGCCTGCTCATGGGGCTCGACCCGGTGGCCGTGGACGCGCGCACCGGGCAGATCCGCGACGAACAGCGCGGCTCGCTGGGGGCGGATCCGGAGTTGATCAGCAAGGACTGGCTGGCGGTGGCCGAGCGGGTGGGGCTCGGTAAGCAGAAGCTGACACGAGAGCTGGTCAAGTGAACAACTGTCGCCTGGGGAGCGTCCATTGAGCATGAAGGATCCCACCGAGGCCGGACTCTCCCGGCGCGACTTTTGCGCGGGCCTCGGGGCGGCGGCCCTGGTGGGCGGCTGCAGCGGCGATGACGGATCCCCCGAGGAGGACGGCGCGCTGCCTTCGGACAATCCCCCCACGGGGCTCTCCATGCGCACCTTCGGCAGCGGCAGCTCCAGGGTGGTGGAGGTCCGCTGGGCCGCGGCTGTGGATCACATGGGCAAGGTCCACGCCGCCAGCGTGGGGACCATGCTCGAGACGGCCATGGCCGGCCTCCTGGGGGCCAGCCCGTGGGGCCAGTGGGCCAAGCCGACCAACCAGATCTCGATCAAGGTCAACAGCATCACCAGCCAGGCCTTCACCCACCCGGAATTGGCCGGCGCCATGGCCGGGGCGCTGGTCAAGGCCGGGGCCAGCGCGTCCAACGTCACGGTCTGGGACAAAAACGAGTTCGGGCTAAAGGACCGCGGCTACTCGGTGGACACCACCGGCAAGGGCGGCTACCGCTGCGTCGGCACCGACTCGCAGAAGGGCACCCCCGTCAGTACAGTGCTGCCCTGCAAAAAGAAGGTCACCTTTTCGCACCTGCTGACCGACGCCGACGTGCTGATCTCGGTGGCGGCGCTCAAGGACCACTCCATGGCGGGGGTGAGCCTGTCGCTGAAGAACAACTTCGGCATGATCCACGAGGCCGAGCACCTGCACGGCAAAGTGAAGGAGGGGGCGGCCTGCGAGCCGGGCATCTCGCAGTTGGCCGCCACCAAGCAGGTCAAGGGCAAGCTGGCGCTGGCAGCCATCGACGCCCTGGTCGGGGTGTGCGAGGGCGGCCCGGGCAAGGGCACGCAGGAGCACGCGTTCCGCTACGGCGGCATCCTGGTCAGCCGCGACCCGGTGGCCCTGGACAGGCAAGGCCTGGCCATCATCGAGGCGCGGCGGGCCAAGCTGGGGCTGACGCCGATTAACAAGCGCACCTCGCCCAACCCGTCGCCGACCATCCACATCGACAACGCCGCCAAGCTCGGCGTGGGCACATAGCGCGGTCCCACGAGGAGTCAAGGAGCACCCCATGAGCAAGATCGACCGCAGAGATTTCCTCAACAGGACAGGCCAGGGGCTGGTTGTGGTGGGCGCCGGCGCCCTGAGCGCGGGCGTGCTGGAGGAGGAGGCCGAGGCCGCGGGCAAAAAGACCCGCGTGGTGGTCGTCAAGGGCAAGGACCCGGCCAAGATGCTGCGCTCGGCGATGAAGGTCTTCCGCGGCATGCCCAAGCTGGTCAAGGGCAAGAAGGTGATCCTCAAGCCGAACATGTCCTTTAAAAACCCCGCGACCTGGGGCAACAACACCAACCCCGAGGTGGCCGCGGCCGTGGCTCAGCTGGTGCAGGCCGGGGGCGCCGCCAGCATCGCCGCCGTGGACCACACCATGGGCCAGGCCGGCCGCGCGATCAAGGCCTGCGGCGTGGGCCTCGCCCTGCAGAAGGTCAAGGGCGTGCAGGTCATCTCGGCGCACAAAAAGAGCGCGTACAAGAAAAAGCGCGTGCCCCGGGGCAAGCAACTCAAGACCACCGAGGTGCCGACCATCGTCTCCGCCGCGGACCTGATCATCAACATCCCCGTGGCCAAGCAGCACACCGCCACCAAGGTCAGCTTCGGCCTGAAGAACCTCATGGGCCTCGTCTGGAATCGGGGCTACTTCCACGAGATGATCAGCCTGCAGCAGGGCATCGCTGACCTGGCCACCCTGCTCAAGCCGGCGCTGACCGTCATCGACGCCACCCGGGTGATGACCAGCAACGGCCCCTAGGGGCCGGGCAAGGTGGAGATGCTGCACACCCTGGTGGTGAGCACCGATCCCGTGGCCGCCGACGCCGTGGCCCTGGGCCTGACCAAGTGGGCCGGCCAGACCATCCAGCCCCGAGAGGTGGAGCACATCCGCATGGCCGGCGTCATGGGCGTCGGCCAGGCCGACCTCAAGCAGATCAAGATCATCAAGAAGCGAACTTGACGCACCGCGGCATGGGGACGGTGCTGTTATGTTGTTATTTTCCGGGCGGTGCTGTTATATTTTCCGGGCGGTGCTGTTATATTTGCGCCAGGCCCCCGTTGATGCCGTGGCAACTACTCCGGCCGGTGACCGGGACTCGGTCACCAACCCCACCTGCGCTCTCGGACAACCTGCTGTAATCGCACAAGTTTGATCCTGGCTTCGATATTGCTCAAGTGTGGGCTCGTACCCATCTCTGCGGGAAAGAGCCATGAACCGGTCCCACAAGCTGCTGACCTTCGCCCTCGCGCTGTCCATCCTCTCGTTGCCGGTCACGGCCGAGTCTCGCTCGCGGTCCAGGCGTGGGACCTATCTCGTCAAGCAGGACAAGGGCGCGCTCAACCGCAAGGGCGGCCACCGGGTCACCCGACGGGGCATCAGCCGGGCGCACCGGCGCATCCGCAAGCACGTGGACCTGCCCACGCCGCTGGTACACAGCCCGGCGCTGTCCAAACGCTTCGGCGTGGATGTCTACCTCAAGCTGGAGTCCGCCACCGCGGTGGGTTCGTTCAAAATCCGCGGGGCGCTCAACACGGTGCTCTCCCTGCGCGACTCGGTGCGCAAGCGCGGCGTGGTGGCAGCCAGCACCGGCAACCACGCCCAGGGCGTTGCCTGGGCCGCGCGCAAGACCGGCGTGCCCGCCACCATCGTCATGCCCGAGGGGGCGTCCCCGCTCAAGGCCAACAAGACCAAAAAGCTCGGAGCCACGGTCAAGCTCGCCGGCGAGAATTACGGCAAGTCCGTCACCATCGCCGAGAACACGGCGCGCAAGAACAGGATGACCTTCATCAGCGGGTACTCCGACAAGCGCGTCATCGAAGGGCAGGGCACCATCGGCAAGGAGATCCTCAAGCAGCTGCCCGACGCGGACTGGGTCATCGGCGCCCTGGGCGGCGGCGGCCTCATGGGCGGTATCTCCTCGGCGGGCCACGGCCGCAAGAAGCGGCCGCTGTACCTGGGGGTGCAGTCCAACAATAACTCGCCCATGTTCGACACCCTGCGCAGCGCGCCGGGCAAGGCACGGCTCAAGGGCATCAAGAAGACCATCGCCGACGGCACCCTGGTCA
>PVBE010518099.1_pt1 | contig 16390 bp, 17 predicted proteins | sample 1631181 | NCBI WGS metagenome assembly PVBE01 (sample SAMN08397723, study PRJNA350692) | Marine metagenome, whole genome shotgun sequencing project. | isolation source: water | place: Pacific Ocean | collected 2012-04
CACAAACCCATCTTTGCGCCGGGAAGCCCAATAAAATCAAAACGATATCAAACCCGCGCACAGGTCTCATAAGGCATTGAACTCGGCATTCAGGGCATCGCGCGAGGCTTGATCCAAGCCTTCCTGGCTCGCCTGCACGGCCAGGGCCTTCATGTCGATCAAGGTGTCGGAGACCATGCGACCGGCTTCGGTGGCCACGTCGACCACGGCACCGGCGTTGCCCAGGCCATTGCGTACCGCCGAAGTGCCCGAGATCTCGGCCAACATCTTCTGCGCGATCGCCAGCGTCGCGGCATCGTCCCGCGGTGAGTTGATCTTCTTGCCGGTGGTGATCTTCTCTTGCGTCTTGGAAAGATCGTGACTGGTCGAATTCAGCTGTCGCAACGCGACCATGCTGCCGATGTTGGTATTGATTGAACCCACCATAATAGCGTCTCCTTTCGGTAGCCCCGCCGTCCGATCACCCATCAGGTGACATAGGACCGGTAGCTTTGCGCCGCGCCGTTGCCGGCGGTTTGCCGTTTCGTGGCCCGCTTGTGCGGTACGGTGTAGTTTGCCGCCCATTCGTTACAATTGGGTTAATTTTTCCCCTTTTTGTGTGGATTTCGTAACTCAAACAGATGCAGCCAAGGCGACGACCAGATTCAAAGTTACGTAGCCGGCGCCGATGATCACCTGTGCCAGTCGGTCCAGGCGGCGCGACAGCGTCGCCTCGCCGAGCTGGCCGTAGACCCAGACTGAGATCGCCGAGGTCAGCAGGGTCAGCAGGATCGTCATCAGGGAGACGAACGTGACGAGTTCGGTGAGGCCGAAGGTATCGCTCAGCGGCAACTGCCGGGTCACGATATAGGTACTGGCGATGGCAGCGAAAAAGGCGCCGATGCCGACCTCGAACTTGGGGCCGGTATGGGCTGGGTTGATGAAGAAGGCCAGCAGCGCGATCGCGACCGAGGCGAAGATACCGATAAACATCTTCAGATAAAGGCCCCAGCCGGCGCGTTCGATCCAGATGCCGTGGACGAGCTGCGAATAGGTCGCCTTGTGGCCCTCCGGCAGACGCAGATCGCCGCGCCGGGTCTTGTAGGAGTGTTTCTTCTCGACCAGGTCGGCCCGGCGAATTCGGTAACCCGGGATCTCGACACGAGAGCTGACCCCACTGCCTTCCCGATCCGGCAGATAAGTCAGGTCGTAGGATTGCTGGCTGCTATCCTCGAGCCGAATGGTCAACACGTGATCGTCGCGCGGGAACCGAGAGACGTTGAAAAACTTGGTGATTTCCCCCTTGATCCGATAGAGGGCATAGTGCGCATCGCCGTCGTCGTTCCGGCTCTCCAGCGTCTTCGTGATAATCGCACCGTCGACCAGCTGGATACTGTCGCCCGGCGAAGTGTCGTCACCGCGCCATCGAAACCAGATGTAGAAATCCGCCATCCAACGGGTATTGCGCGCGGAGACGTCGAAAATGCGGTCGACATAGATACCGGCCGTGACCTCGAGGCTCTTCGCCGCCCGATCGAGCCGCGGCGCGTGATCATCGGCCTCGGTACGGCCGGCCTCCACCGCGTTCGGGTCCAGGCGGGCCTTGTGGCGACGCTCAGCGGCGATTGTTTCCGCCAGCATCGACGCCGACATGGCGAAGGTCGCGACCGCATAGATGGCGAAGAGAAAGCCGCACCACCCGAGGCAGAGCCGCCAAATCACCGCCCTGGTCTCGTCACTCGCCCCCGGCTCCACCGACGCCTCCGTCTCCTCGAGAATCGGATCTTATCATTTGGCGGCGCTCAAGGCGCCTCGTCGATCCGTTGTGGCAAGCCGACCCGGCCAAGCCCCGGCAGTCTGAGCGCCGGCGTGAACAGGTCGATACCGAAATCGAAGCCGAGCAGGTTCACCTCCACTCCCTCCTCCACCGCCAGCAACACGCCGGCGAGACCAAAAATCGAGAGCTGGAAACCGGTGCCGCTGGGTGCCCGGTCGACGATCCCGCCGTTGGTCGGGAAATCCTTGCCGATCGCGTGCGGCGGCATGTCGAGCGCCAGCGCCGGCACCTCGCGGGCGACGAAGGCGGTGAAGGTGTTGGAATTGGGCCCGGGCCAGACCCGGTAGCTGTCGGGGAAGGGATAGCGCGCGGCGGCGGCGGCGATCTCGGGGATCATCTCCGCCGCCTTGGGCCCTCGAAAGCTCGCCAGCTTGTAGGGTCGGTTGCCGAACCAATAACCGTCGGCGACCCCCTGATGCACGGCGACCGCGCCGAGCCCCCGATAGTGGCGCCAGCCGATCACCTCGTAGCGGGTGTAGTGCGCCGCCTCTGCGGGCTTGGCTGCGATCCAGGTGTGCACGCCGAAGGCGCCGCGCCAGCTGAAGGCGCGGACGGCGTAGACCTCGACCACAGCCTCGGGCGTGCTCGCCGGGTCGGGCGCTTGATGGGTGGTGTCGTTGCGCGCTTCCCACCAGTTCATCGCCCCCGCCTCCCCGACATATCGACCGAGCCCGCTGACCCCCAAGGGCAGCGCGAAACAGACCAGAAGCACCGTCGCCCCGCGCCGAAGCCAAGAGCGAATGCGTCCCCTGGACCAACTACCCCATGCCATGGCGCCAGGATGGCGGCAACCGGGTCGCCGTACCAGTCAAATGTGGTTGAAGGCCGGATGGGCCAGGGGTTCGGTTTCAGACCACCAGGTCGACGACGTCGCCGGGTGGCCGGTCGCGAAACTGCGCAACGCCGGCGACGAAATTGAGGCCGGTGCCCGCACCGTCCTCGGCCTCTTTTCGGCGCAGTTCGGCGGCGGCCTGGATTCGCTCGGCCTCGGCCGCCACCGCGACCCGGCGATCTTGCGCCGAAGGTTCGACCGGCGCGGTGGCCGCGGTCTTCACCTGCTCCATCTTGGCAATGGTGGCCTCGGGATCGTCGGCCACCGGGCTGGTGTCGATCGAGACCTCGCCGGCAACCGCGTATTCGCGCCCGTCGGGGCCGGTCTCGTAGGTGTAGGAGGGCTGGCCCGCGTATTGCCCGCCGGCGGCGGCGTGGGCCTGCTCGTGCGCCCGGACCTCTTGGTCGGTCCGCTGCAGCTCGGCGACTTGGCGCTCCACCTCGGGCGATAGTTGGCTGGGTACCGATGATGCGGCCCGAACGGCCTCGAGGGCGCCATAGCGCTCGGCGACAGCCTCGGGCGTCAACTCGGCGGGACGCGTGCGCTCCTTGAAATCCTGTTCCTGCAGCGCCCGCAGGGCGTCGAAGCTCTGCAAGCCCGGGCTCGCCGCTTCCTTGCCTTGACGCGCCGTCTTCTCGATCGGCTCCGGCGCCCGGCCGGAGGCTGCGTCGGCCGACTTATCGGTGCCGTCCAGGACCTCCGCGGCACCCGGCCGCGCGATCTTGCGCCCGAACACCCCCGGCTCGAAAGCCTGGCGCGGAATGCCGCCGAATTGCTCCACCGACGAGGTCATGCAAACCCTTCATGCAACACCGGACAGGGGCCGAACCCAAGTCCGGCCCGATCGAAGCATCGCGCGAAAAGATTAAGCGAAGCTGAACGCGAGACGGCCCCCGCCCCTAGATCAATCCCGCCAGCGGCGACGATGGATCGGCGTATAGTTTCTTCGGCATCCGGCCGGCGAGATACGAGAGGCGGCCGGCCTGGACGGCGTGGCGCATGGCGCGGGCCATCAGGATCGGGTCCTTGGCTTCCGCGATGGCAGTGTTCATCAAGACCCCGTCGCAGCCGAGTTCCATCGCGATCGCCGCGTCCGAGGCGGCGCCGACACCGGCGTCGACCAGCACCGGCACGCCCGCGTTCTCGACGATGATACGGATCCCGAACGGGTTCTGCACGCCGAGGCCGGAGCCGATCGGCGCCCCCAACGGCATGATCGCGCAGCAACCGATTTCCTCCAGCACCTTGGCCTGGATCGGATCGTCGGAGCAGTAGACCATGACCTCGAAGCCCTCGCCGATCAATTGCTCGGCCGCCTTCAAAGTCTCCGGCATGTTCGGATAGAGGGTCTTCTGGTCGCCCAGCACCTCCAGCTTGACCAGGCTCCAGCCGCCGGCCTCGCGGGCCAGGCGAAGGGTGCGGATCGCGTCCTCGGCGGTGAAACAGCCGGCGGTGTTCGGCAGGTAGGTGTAGGCCTTGGGGTCGATGAAATCGACCAGCATCTCCTGGTTCGGATCGGTGACGTTGACGCGTCGTACCGCGACCGTAATGATCTCCGCGCCCGAGGCCTCGAGGGCGCGGGCGTTCTCCTCGAAGCTCTTGTATTTGCCGGTACCGACCAAGAGGCGCGAGCGGAACCGCCGGCCGGCGACGGTGAACCCGTCGTCGTCCTCCCGAGCCTCCGCCGGGGCGTCGCCGCCGCCGATGAAGTGGACGACCTCCAGCTTGTCGCCCTCGCCCACCACGGTCTCGCCATAGGCCGAGCGCGGCACGATCTCGAGGTTCCGCTCCAGCGCGATCTTGGCCGCGTCCAGGCCCAACGAGGCCAACAGCTCGTTCACCGTGACGGGGCCCGAGAAATCGCGATTTTCTCCGTTTATCGTAACCTGCATCGACGTTCTAACTCCGCACCCGTGAGGTTTTGTTCTGGATATCTGAATTATGGTTCGCCCGGCACCTGCTTTCAACGGCGGAACCGCCCCTAGGTCGCCGGATCGCTTCCCAGGCCTCGCCGAAGGCAGTATACAGGTACCAGCGGCGTTGCAAGACGCGTTGTTGGGGCACCGAGCACCGCATGGCCTTGATCCTGGTTCTGAACGGCCCCAATTTGAATATGCTCGGCAGCCGCGAGCCCAAACATTACGGCCGCCTGACGCTGGCCGACATCACCGCCAATATCGAGACGCGCGCCGGCGAACTCGGCCTCGAGGTCGACTGCCGGCAGAGCAACCACGAGGGCGAGCTGGTCACCTGGATCCAACAGGGGATGGGCCGGGCGGCGGCACTGATCATCAATCCAGGCGCCTATTCGCACACCTCGGTGGCGATTCCCGACGCGATCCGGGCGGCCGAACTGGCGACCTGGGAGGTGCATATCTCCAACATCCACCGGCGCGAGGCCTTCCGCCACCATTCCTTCGTCTCGGCGGTCGCCGAGGGGGTGATCTGCGGCTTCGGCGCCTACGGCTATCTGGCGGCGCTGGAGGCTGCTGCCCAGACGATCGGTGAAACGGCCGACGGCTGAGCCGGGACAGCGGGGGAACCGGGGAAACATGGGCAAGCTCGAGGTCGACCAGGAGCTGATCCGCGAGCTGGCCGCGCTGTTGCAGGAGACGGGGCTCGGCGAGATCGAGATCGAGGACGCGGGCCGTCGGCTCCGCGTCGCCTTACCTCCGGCCATGCCCACACCGGCGGTAGCCCTCGCACCGCAGCCCACGGCGACACCGGCGGAGGCCGTGGCGGATCTGGCGGCGCACCCGGGTGCCATCACCTCGCCCATGGTCGGCACCGTCTACCGGGCGCCCGAGCCCGGCGCCGCCGCCTTCGTCGAGGTCGGCGACACGGTCCGCCGGGACCAGACCCTGTTGATGATCGAGGCGATGAAGACCTTCAACGAGATCACCGCGCCCAAGGATGGCAGGGTCACCCAAATCCTGGTGGAAAACGCAAGCCCCGTCGAATACGGCGAAGTCTTGCTGCTGCTGGAATAGGGCCCGGCAGAAGTGTTCTCCAAAGTCCTGATCGCCAATCGGGGAGAAATCGCGCTACGCATCCATCGCGCCTGCCGCGAGATGGGAATCCACACCGTGGCGGTGCATTCGACCGCCGATGCCGACGCCATGCACGTCCGCCTCGCCGACGAGGCCGTCTGCATCGGCCCCGCCGCCGCCGCCGAGAGCTATCTGAACGTGCCCGCGATCATGGCCGCGGCCGAGATCACCGGCGCCGAGGCGATCCACCCGGGCTATGGCTTCCTCTCCGAGAACGCCGATTTCGCCGATATCGTCGAGGAACACCAGGTCACCTTCATCGGCCCCAGCGCCGATCACATCCGCCTGATGGGCGACAAGGTGGCGGCGAAGAAGACGATGGCGGCGCTGGGCGTGCCGGTGGTGCCGGGTGGCGACGGCGCCATCGACGACGACGAGGCGGCGCGCCGGATGGCGGCGGGAATCGGCTATCCGGTCCTGCTCAAGGCCGCCGCCGGCGGCGGCGGGCGGGGCATGAAGCTGGTCCGGAGCGAGACCGGGATGGCGCCGGCGCTGTCCGCAGCCAAGGCCGAGAGCTTGGCCGCCTTTGGTGACGACACCATCTACCTCGAAAAATATCTCGAGCAACCCCGCCATATCGAGATCCAGATCCTCGGCGACGGCCGGGGCAACGTCGTGCATCTGGGCGAACGCGACTGTTCGCTGCAACGCCGCCATCAGAAGATCCTGGAGGAGACCCCCTCGCCGGCCCTGAACGAGGCCGAGCGCCGCCGGATCGGCGCCCGCGTCGTCGAGGCCATGGCCGAAATCTCCTACCGGGGCGTCGGCACGATCGAGTTCCTCTACGTCGAGGGGACCTTCTATTTCATCGAGATGAACACCCGCCTGCAGGTCGAGCATCCGATCACCGAGGCGGTCACCGGTATCGATCTGGTGCGCGAGCAACTCCAGATCGCCGCCGGCGCCCCGCTCGAATTGACCCAGTCCATGGTGCGGGCCGAGGGCCACGCCATCGAGTGCCGCATCAACGCGGAGGACCCTTGGACGCTGGCACCCTCGCCGGGCCGGATCAGCGACTATCACGCGCCGGGCGGGCTGGGGGTCCGGGTGGATTCAGCGCTCTATTCCGGCTATCGGGTGCCGCCCCACTACGACAGCCTGATCGCCAAGCTGGTGGTCCACGGCAAGTCCCGCAACGAATGCCTGATGCGGCTCGGCCGCGCCCTCGAGGAATTCGTCGTCAGCGGCATCGAGACCAACATTCCGCTGCACCTAGCCCTGATACGGGAGGCGGATTTCGTCGACGGCGACTACCATATCCATTGGCTGGAGCCGTTCTTGGAGCGGGCGCGTCCAGCGCCTTAGTGGGCAAGATCCAGCATGGTCGAGATCACGCCGGAGCTGGTCCTCAAAGCCTACGCCGCCGGTATCTTTCCGATGGCCGAAGACCGCCGCGACGAAGACCTCTACTGGGTCGATCCCGATCGCCGCGGCATTCTGCCGCTCGACGCCTTCCACATTTCCCGCAGGCTCCGCCGCACGATGCGCCACGGCGGCTTCGAGGTCACCGCCGACCGCGCGTTCGCTGAAGTAATCCGAGCCTGCGCCGGCAGTCGCGCCGGCCATCAGGGAACCTGGATCAACGACCGCATCCTCGCCATCTACGGCGAGTTGCATGCGCGCGGCTTTGTCCACAGCGTCGAGACCTGGGCCGAAGGCGAGCTCGTCGGCGGCCTCTACGGCGTCTCGCTCGGTGCCGCCTTCTTCGGCGAGAGCATGTTTTCCCGCGCCCGCGACGCCAGTAAGGTTGCTCTCGTGCATCTCGTCGGACGGCTTCGGATGGGCGGCTACCAACTCCTCGACACCCAATTCGTCACCGAGCACCTGGAGCAGTTCGGCGCGATCGAGATCTCCCGGGACGCCTACCACCACCGTTTGGAGGCCGCGCTGGAGGGGCGGGCCGATTTCTACTGTGCCGGTGCCGAGCTTTCCGCCGAAACCATCCTGCAATCTGTCACCCAGACGTCGTAGACGGGGTGTTCGAGGGCCGAGAGAGCCGGGGTGGAAGCGAACATCCAACCGGTAAAGAGCCTCGCCACCCCCACCTCGCCGGGGCGCGCCTCTTCGATCTCTAGGAAAGCAGTGGTCTCCGGCGGCTCCTCGGGCGGGCGCTTGTCGCAGGCGTCGAGGGTGATCAGAAGAGTACCGAAGCGGGCCGTATCGCCGATCGGAATCTCAAGTGTCGTAACCCGAGCGGTAATCTTGTCGAGCCCCCTCAGCACCGCGATCTTTTCAGCCGCCACGGCCGCCGGTGCGAGGCCGATAACCGCAATCAGCAACGCGCCACAAGTTCCGAGTCGCGTGCGTACCGAGGCCAGTTCGACCATCGCCGATGGCCCTCAATTGGCCGTGCCGGCGCCGTAGATCGCCTTGCCCAGCAGATCCAAGAGATCGACCGAACCCTGTACGAACTCGAAACCGTCGCCCGGTTCCAGGATCTCGTCCGAGGCGCCGGGCTCGATCGACAGGTACTTGTCGCCCAACAGACCCGAGGAGGTTATCTTGATCGTCGAATCGCTCGGCAAGCGGAGGCTTTCGTCGACGGTAAGGCGCAGTACCGCCAGGAACTCCTCCCGATCCAATTCCTGCTCGACTACGGTGCCGATCTTGATGCCGCTCATCAGCACGTCGCTGCCGACCTGGATGCCGTCGATCTTGTCGAACTTGGCGACCAACTCGTAGCCGTCGACCTTGGCGACGCCGGCCTTGTCGTAGGCGAAGATCAAAAACACCGCCGCCACCACCAGCACCACCGCGCCGATCAGTGTCTCGACCAAGTTGCCACCCATGGCTCCCACCTTCGCTACCGTGCCTCAGGACAAGGCGCGGAATATCAGAAAATTCGCGCCGGTGCCAGCAGGACCCGCTCATCCAGGCCGCCACCCGCGCTGACGTCGACAAAAAAACGATTTTGGATTCAGACGGTTACTCGGGACTCCAGCGCTCGTAATCGCCCGTCGCCGGGGCTCGTCGACCGCCCTCGAGAAGGCTTCCAGGTGGGTGATAGGCCCGCTCGGTGCCAGTCGGATTCGGTTCGTACTCCCGCTCCCAGGGTGCCGCCGCCTGCCCGTCCGGCGGCGGTGAATCGATCGTGTAGTGAAGCCAAGCGTGCCAAAGCGGCGGCACCTTCGAGGCCTCCGGCCGGCCCTGGTAGATGACCCAGCGTCGCCGCCCTCGCTTGGCCTGGAAATAGCGGTTGGCGAAGCGGTCGACGCCGACCTGTTCGCCCTTCCACCAGGTCATCAACCGTGTTCCGATCGTCGCGCCCATCTCGCGTCCTCGACTGCAGAGCCCCGCCGAATGCAGTGAGGCGAAGCGAATATGACATTCCCCATCGGGGCCGTCCAGCGGGCCAGGTGCCTCTTTTCATCGCCGCGACGAACGTTAAGATAGCGGCGCTAGCGCTATCGAACCACCAGTCTTCGGACCAGCCGTCTCGGGGGATCTCCGATGAAAGTGACCATCAACGAATTCAGACTGCCACGCGCCGGCGCGCTCGTCGTCGGTGTCCTCGAAAAGGGCGAGATGCTGGCCACCGCCAAGGCCGTCGACAAGAAGAGCGGTGGGACGCTTTCCCGCGCCATGGCGGCCAGCCGTTTCGAGGGCAAGAAGGGGCAATGGCTCGACGTTCTGGCCCCGGCTGGTACCAAGTACGACAGGGTCCTGTTGGCCGGGCTCGGCAAGGCCGACAAGATCGACGCCCTGACACTGGAGGCGGTCGGTGGCGGCGCCGTCGGACGGTTGCAGTCGAGCGGCGCGCAGACGCTGACCGTCGCCTCGGACGCGATCGCCGGCGCCAAACCGGGACGGGACGAGATGGCGGCGCGCCTGGTCTTCGGCGCAACCCTCGGCGGCTACCGCTTCGACAAGTACCGGACCCGCCAGAAGCCGGAACAAAAGCCGAGCCTCAAAAGCGTCTCGGTCATCGTCAAGGGGGCGACGGCGGCCCGGCGCGCCTATCGGCCATTGGCCGCCGCCGGCGAAGGCGTTTTCCTGACCCGCGATCTGGTCTCCGAGCCCGCCAATGTTCTCTTCCCCGACGATCTGGCGAAGCGGTGCCGGGCCCTGGTCGCCGACGGCGTCAAGGTGCAGGTGCTGGGCGAGCCCCAGATGCAGCGCCTCGGCATGGGCGCGCTGTTGGGTGTCGGCCAGGGCAGCGTACGCGACAGCCGGCTCGTGGTGATGCGCTGGCAGGGCGCCGGCGGCCGGGCGAAACCGGTCGCCTTCGTCGGCAAGGGCGTCTGCTTCGATACCGGCGGCATCTCGATCAAGCCGGCCGGTGGCATGGAGGACATGAAGTGGGACATGGGCGGCGCCGGCGTCGTCATCGGCCTGATGAAGGCGCTGGCCCGTCGCAAGGCCAAGGTCGACGCGATCGGCGTCGTCGCCCTGGTCGAGAATATGCCCTCCGCGATGGCGCAGCGCCCGGGCGACGTCGTTACCTCGATGTCGGGCCAGACCATCGAGGTCATCAACACCGACGCCGAGGGCCGGCTGGTTCTGGCCGATGCGCTCTGGTACACGCAGCAACGCTTCAAGCCCCGCTTCATGGTCGACCTGGCGACACTGACCGGCGCGATGATCGTGGCGTTGGGGCACGAATATGCCGGCGTCTTCGCCAACGACGACGAGCTCGCCGAGCGCCTGAGCGCCGCCGGCAAGGCCGAGGGCGAGGGGATCTGGCGGTTGCCCATGGGCGAGGCCTACGACAAGCAGATCCGCTCCGACATCGCCGACGTCAAGAATGTCGGCGCCGGCCGCGGCGCCGGTTCGATCGTCGGCGCCCAGTTCTTGCAACGCTTCGTCAACGACGTCCCCTGGGCGCATCTCGATATCGCCGGCGTCACCTGGTCGCGGGAGGCCAAGCCGACCGTGCCCAAGGGCGGCACCGGCTGGGGGGTCCGCACCCTCGACCGTCTGGTCGCCCAACATTACGAGGGCAAATAGCCGGCCCGGGTGCGAGCCGGTGACCGAGATCGGCTTCTACCACCTGCAGCGGGTGACGCTGGAGCGGGCGCTGCCGATGTTGTTGGAGAAGATCTTGCAGCGCGGTCTGAAGGCGGTGCTGATGGCTGGCTCGACCGAACGAATCGAGGCCTTGAACGGCCAGCTCTGGACCTGGGAGCAACGCGCCTGGCTGCCGCACGGATCGGCTCGCGACGGCAACGCCGGGTTGCAGCCGATTTACCTCACGACCGAGGAAGAGAACCCGAACGGGGCCGAGGTCCTGGTCCTGGTCGACGGCGTGGCACCCGCCTTCCTCGACCGCTTCGACCGCGCCGTCGACATCTTCGACGGCCGCGACGAGGCCGCCGTCGCCGCCGCCCGCAGCCGCTGGCAAAGCTGGCGCGACGCCGGCCACCCCCTCACCTACTGGCAACAGACCGAGGCCGGCGGCTGGGAGAAGAAGGAATAATGTCCTTGTGAGTTGGCTCGATACCTTTCTCCCACAGATCATGTATCCCGCTCCCGCTCAACTCCAAGGGAGCGGTGAGCGCCGGATCAAAGATACCTCGGCGGTTCGTGATTTCTTAACCATAAAGGTGCTAATCCGTCGTATGCGGATGACAGGCACGGATAGTGCCGGTCGATCGGTCGTATCGCGTGCATGAACGCTGGCATCTTCGAGAGGCCGATACTCGAAGCGACATCGGGGCGAAACAATGCCTTTGGACAAGAGCGATATCTTCAAGCTGAACAAATGGTTCGGGGACAAGGGCATCAGGCTCAGTTGCCCGGCCTGCGAACAGAACAGCTGAATACCCGGTGACATATTCGCGGCGCCGCCACACCAGGCGAATGGCAAGGAGAACGCTATCGCCGCAAGAATTCCCGCGGTGCCGATGGTCTGCAGCAATTGCGCCTATGTGATGCTCTTCGCCGCCAAACCGATCGGAATCACCTGAAGGTCGATCGTCCCGGCGAGGGATTAGCGAATCCTGGCATCGGTCCCATCAGATCGCTTTGTCCCGGGCGGCGCCCGTGCGAAAATCGCCGAGCGTTCCCGTCGCCGCGCCGCGACGACTTACCGGAGAACAGGGCAACTTGAGCGAATACACGGTCGAGGTCTTGCCGACCGACATCAGCGCCTACCGGAACGGCAACACGGGCATCGACTACGTGCACCGGATCGATTCCGGCACGCCGGGGCCGGTGGTGATGGTCAACGCGCTAGCCCACGGCAACGAGCTCTGCGGAGCTTGCGCGGTCAAGCTGCTCTTCGAGGAAGGCATCCGGCCGCAGCGGGGCAGTTTGGTGCTCGGCTTCGCCAACACCGCCGCCTACGACAGCTTCGATGCCGACAACCCCACCGCCTCGCGTTTTTTCGACGAGGACTTCAACCGGCTCTGGGACGAAGACGTGCTGGAGGGGCCGCGCCAAAGCGCCGAATTGGCCCGCGCCCGCGAAATGCGAGAGATCGTGCTCGCCGCCGACTACCTGCTCGACATCCACTCGATGCAGGGCGGCAGTCCCGCCTTGATGCTCTCCGGCACGGCGGCGAAGGGGCGCCGGTTGGCGCTTCGCGTCGGCGTTCCGGAATACGTGGTCGCCGATGCCGGGCACGCGGCCGGGCGGCGGATGCGCGACCATGGCGATTTCGCCCTGCCCGAGGCGGCGAAGACGGCGCTTCTGGTCGAATGCGGCCAGCACTGGCTGCAATCGACGGTCGACGTCGCGATCTGGACCACTTTCCGCTTTCTCCGCGCCCTCGACGTCATAGATGCCAAAACCGCGGCACCCCATATCGGCCCGGAGCCGCCGGCGCAACGCGTCGTCGAGGTCAGCGGACCGGTGACGATCGAGCATGACGGCTTCCAATTCGCAGCCGACTATCAGGGCATGGAGGTGATCCCGGAGGCCGGCACCGTGATCGGCCATGACTGCGGCAAGCCGATCGCCACGCCATACGACGACTGCGTTTTGATCATGCCGTCCAAGCGCCTCCTGAAAGGGCAATCCGCGGTTCGCTTCGGACGCCTGGTCGGGTGAAGCCCCAACCACCGATGCTTCGCGGCGTCCTGCTGACCGTCGCGATCGGCGCCGTCGGTGGCGCCGCCTTCTTTTATCTGAAGCTGCCGCTGGCCTGGATGTTGGGGGCGATGTGCGCGACCACGATCGCCGCCCTGGCCGGCGCTCCGTTGAATTTCTGGCTGCCGCTTCGAACCATCATGATCACCGTGATCGGCACCCTTCTCGGCTCCGCCTTCACGCCTGAGGTGGTGGATCGGGCCGGCCAATGGTTGGGCGGCGTCGGCGTCACCATCGCCTTCGTGGTGTCGATCTCCGCCGTCGCGATGCTCTACCTGCTCAGGACCGGGCGCTTCGATCGGATCACCTGCTTCTTCGCGGCGACGCCGGGTGGCCTCGGCATCATGACGCTGGTCGGCGAAAGCTACGGCGGCGACCCGCGGGCGATCTCGCTGACCCACGCGACGCGGATTCTGGTCGTGGTCTTCTCGATCCCGCTCTATCTCTCTTTCGTCGAAGGCCTCGAGATCGCGCCGACGACGCAACTCGCGGGCAAGGTCGTGGTCGCCGGTCCGGCCGACTTGGCGATCCTCGCCGTCGCCGCGGTGCTCGGCTCGGCCGTCGCGCACAAGCTCAGAATTCCAAACGCAGGCTTCATGGGCCCTTTCGTGCTCAGTGCCGCCCTCCATTTCAGCGGCGTCGTAGACGGCCGGCCGCCGATCCAGTTGGTCTGGCTGGCGCAACTGGTGATCGGATCCGCGTTGGGCGCCCGTTTCGTTGGTGTCGGCCTGGGCGAGGTCCGGCGCGTCGTCGTGATCGCCCTCGGCTCGGGCGCGCTGATGCTGGGCGGGGCTATTCTGGTCAGCAAACTGGCGGCGCCGATACTGGGACTGGATAGCGCCTCCCTGATCCTGGCGCTGGCACCCGGCGGCCTGCCGGAAATGACCCTGATGGCGCTGGCGCTCGACATCGATACCGCCTTCGTCTCGACCATGCATATCGTCCGCATCATCCTGGTGGTGGCGGCGGCACCCTACCTCTTCCGCCTGCTCGGCTGGCGCGCACCGCCGTAAAACCGGTCAAGAAAGGATCACGGTTCAGTCGAAATCAGGCCATAATCGTGGTCGAGGCTTCGCCAGGCCAGAGACAACGCAAGGGAGGCCGGTATGTCCTACCGCAGGCTGCTACCCGCACTGTTCACCCTCATCCTCGCCGCCACGCCCGGCTGGGCGGCGGCGGACCTGACGCTGAAGCGGGTCCTGCTGTCGACCGGTGGAGTCGGCTATTTCGAATACGAGGCCCTGGTCGACGGCGAGGCCGAACTCAGCCTCGACGTTCGCCTGGACCAGGTCGACGACGTCTTGAAGAGCATCGTCGTCTTCGACGACAAGGGCGGCGTCGGCGGCATCGAGCTACCGGGACGCAAGCCGCTGAAACAGGTCTTCCGCGACCTGCCCTTCGGCCGCAAGGCGCTGCAGTCGCCGGTGGCGCTGCTGAACGCGCTGCAAGGGGCGGAGGTGACGGTCGGCGGTGTGCGCCCGCTCGAGGGCCGGGTGCTCCGCGTCCTGCCGGAGCAGATCGCGCTGTCCGGCGGCCGCACCGTCACCCGCCACCGGGTCAGCCTGATCACGGCCGGCGGTCTGCGCCAGTTCATCCTGGAGGACGCCGATGTCGTCGGTTTCCGCGACCCGGCGCTGCAAGGCCAGGTGAACCATGCGCTGGCGGCGGTGGCGCTGCATCGCGCGCGCGACCGACGGACCCTGCAAATCGTCAGCCGTGGCGAGGGCCGCCGTCTGGTTCGCGTCGCCTACGTGGTCGCGGCACCGCTCTGGAAGGCCTCCTACCGGCTCAGCCTCGACGCCGACCCGACCGGCACCCGGGGCCTGCTGCAGGGCTGGGCAGTGATCGAGAATTTGAGCGGCCAGGACTGGCGCCAGATCGAGCTGACGCTCGCCTCCGGCAATCCGGTGACGTTCCGCCAGGCCCTCTACCAGGCTTATTTCGTCAACCGGCCCGAGGTTCCGGTCGAGGTCATGGGCCAGATCCTGCCCCGCATGGACACCGGCACCGTCGTCGGCGGCAAGGCCGGGCGCGACGAAAAAGAGGGCCGCAGGTCCGGGCAACTTCGAAAAAAGGACCGGCGTCGCCTCCAGATGATGGAGAAAGCGGAATCGAAGGCGATGGCGGACGCGGTCTCGACCTTGGCGCCGCCGCCACCGGGCGCGGCACCGGCCAAAACCCCTCTGAAGCAAGCCGGCGGTGCCATGGCGGTGGCGGCAGAGGAGGCCACGACCCAGGTCGTCTTCCGTTTCGCCGAGCCGATCTCGGTCACCTCCGGCAACAGCCTGGTGGTGCCGATCATCGATGCCGAGGTCCGGGCCGAGCGCCTGGCCCTCTACCAGCCGGCGACCCACGCCAGCCGGCCGCTGGCCGCGGTCAGGCTGGTCAACGGCGACGAGCGCGGCCTGCCGCCGGGCGTCATTACGTTGTACGAGCGGGCCGAGGACGGCCGGGTCAACTTCGTCGGCGACGCCCGCATGGGGCCGCTGCCGGCCGGCGAAAAGCGGTTGCTCAGCTTCGCCCTCGACAACAAGACCAAGATCGCCCGCGAAGCCAAACACCGCAGCCGTATCGACAAGGGCAAGATCAGCCGCGGCATGATCCATCTGACCCGGATCGAACGGCAGGAGACCCGCTACCGCGTCGCGGCGCCCGCCCGCGAGGCGCGCAGGCTCTTGATCGAACATCGCCTGCGCCCCGGCTGGCGCCTCGTCGAGCCGGCCGAGAAGGAGGTCGAGCGCACCGCCACCGACTATCGCATCAGCCTCGACCTGAAGGCCGGCGAGGAGAAGCAGATCAAGGTGGTGATGGAACGGCCGGTCGGCGAGAGCATCCGCCTGATCGACCTCTCTCGGTCTCGGATCACCGCCTTCATCAAGGCCCGCGAGCTTTCCGACGAGGTCCGCGCCGCCTTCACCCGGATGCGCGATCTGAAGCGCGTCGTCGACGAGGCCAGGCGCGAGGTCGCGAAGCGCGAAAAACGCCAGCAGGAGATCACCCGGGACCAGAAACGAATCCGCGACAACCTGGCCCGAATCCCCCGCGACAGCGGCCTCTACCGGCGCTACATCGACAAGCTCGGCCTGCAGGAGGACGAGATGGAGCACCTCCTCGACCAACTCGACATCGCCCGCCAGGCCCTGAAGACGGCCGAGAGCAAACTGGCCGACTATGTCGGCGGGTTGAAGATCTAGGCGAGAAGCGACGCGGGCGGCACCAAGCATCGTCATTGCGAGCGAAGCGAAGCAATCCAGGGAACCCTGCGCGAAACAGCCCGCAGTCTACATCATGGCAAGCCGGCTCCAACGCGCTCAATTCAGACTGATTCAAGGGCGGCGTCTTATCGGGTTGGGTTTGCCTCGGCCATGAAGTCACCCACCGGGCGCGCGTTTTACTTGGAGTTGCAAGGTAAGCACGCCGTGGTCAGGTTTTCAAAGCTGTTATCGCCATCCTCACTGACGGGGGTGATGCGAATGAAATGGTGTCGGAGTCAATATTCTAGTGGGCGCCGTGGCGGCCTGGCCTGGATTGCCGCGCTCGCTTTGCTCGCTCGCAATGATGTCATGGAGCTTTCCTCATGCGGGGTTGTTTTCCTTCGGGAAAGCAGCCCCGCTACAGATCCGTTTGGCAATGGACAAGGAGGAAAGTTCCATGACGGAGATC
>PVBE012139335.1_pt1 | contig 16386 bp, 14 predicted proteins | sample 1631181 | NCBI WGS metagenome assembly PVBE01 (sample SAMN08397723, study PRJNA350692) | Marine metagenome, whole genome shotgun sequencing project. | isolation source: water | place: Pacific Ocean | collected 2012-04
CAAAGGCGCTCAGAGGCCGGGAGGATGAGGTCCTCGCCGTCGAGGCTTTGCTCGAGGAGGGGGTGCGGTGGATCACGGTGGCAGGTCCGGGCGGCATAGGAAAGACACACCTAGTGCACGCGATTGCAGGAGGGAGGGTTGCACTGTGGTGTGATCTGCGATCCGCCGAGACGGCCCACGAGGTGGTCTGTGTGGTGGGCCAGGCTCTCGGCATCCAGGCACTGACATCAGTGGAGCAGGGCGCACCCAGGGTGGTGCAGGCCCTCGAAGCGAGTGCTCAGGAGCTCCTCGTCCTGGACAACCTGGAGCAGGTCGATTCAGATGGAATCGACCTGCTGGCTGGCTGGTCACGCTTCCCGAGCTTGTGGTTCTGAGTACATCTCGGGTGCCGCTGAAGCTGGACTACGAGCAGGTCTTTCGTCTGGGTCCGCTGAATGAAGGGGTGGCAGAGGCGCTCTTCCGCGAGCGTGCCCGTGCAGTGACCGGGGTCGATATGGCCTGGGAAGGATCGATGGTTCAGCCCCTGCTCGACCAGCTGGGAGGCATGCCACTGGCCATCGAGCTAGCTGCTGGCCGGATGGGCGTCCTGGGCCCTGTAGAGCTTGGTGATCGTCTGGCGGAAGATGTGGGCATCTTGAGCGGGGGCAGGGAGCCACACCATCAGACCGTGCTCCACACCCTGGCGCGTTCATGGGGCCTGCTGGACCCAGTGGAGCAGATGGCTCTTGTACAATGCACAGTCTTTAAGCGTCCCTTCGATATCGCTGCGGTCGAGGCTGTGGTGACTCTTCCGGAGGGGGCTCCGCCTGTACTCTCGGTCCTCTCACAGCTGGTGGATGCCTCCATGCTTCGGCGGATGGAGGGTGATCGTCTCTGCTTTGATTTCTTTGTGCTGACCCGACTCTTCGTCGAGGACCAGTCCGCGGACCAGGGGGCAGCTGTCGCGCGGCACATGGCCCACTTCCACGACATCGCCAGGCTGACGCGAGGCCAGCTTCGGGGTCCGGAAGCGGCTCACGCACGGGCCAGGCTGGTCGATCTCTTGCCCGATCTCCTAGCTGCAGCCAAGGTTGCCCAGACCATTGATCCCCATGCATTTATTGCGCTGTTGATGGGGCTTGATCCAGTCATCGGGCGGGAGCTTGCTGTGGACGCAGTGAGTGAGATGATCGATGCCGCCATCGAGCTGAGTAGTGGGGTGGAGGCCATCTATGATCACTGTGAGGTGCTGGGTCTTCGTGGGCGGACCCACTTCATCAAGGGCCGCGAAGAGGCCGCAGTGGCGGACATGGAGCGAGCGATTGAGCTGGCGCTTGGGGAGCGGCTCGTGGGCTTAGCGGCCCGCCTGGAGGTGCAGTACGCCTCACAGCTGATTCCCTGGGGCAAGAACCAGGAGGCGTACGCGCTGATTCAAGAGGGCGTGGAGCGTGCCAGGGTGGTGGAGGATCAGGGCCTATTGGGTCGGGCCCTCTTTCAGCTCAGTCGTTGCTACCTTACCGATCGCCAGGAGGGGGAGGCCCAGGTCCATCTAAAGGAGGCCCTGCGTGTGCAGGAGGAGGTGGGCGATCGCCTGGGCCAGGCGCGGACCACAGCTTTTCTCGGCCGGATCCACGCCCGTGAAGGGCGAATGGCGCAGGCAGAGCTGCACTTCAGGGAAGCCATGGGCTTGTTCAAGAGTGGGTCGATTCCGGGGAATCTCTCGTGGGTGATAGCGGCTCGCTCGGAGGTCTACTGTCGGTGGGGTCGTCTGGACAAGGCGGAATCCCTGGCCCAGGAGGCTCTGGTGCTGACGAGCATTCGAGGGACGCCGGCTGAGCGCGCTGTTGCAGAGTTCAATATGGGCATGGTCCTCCTGGAGTCGGGGAGTGTCGATCGTGCGGAAGCTTCCCTTGATGGATGCCGCCGCGTCATCGAGCGGCTGGGCTTTGATGCCTTTCAAGCGGAGGTATTGCTTGGTCTGGGATGTGTGCACTTCGACCGTGGTGATCTGAACCTGGCAGAGGCGGTCTGGGGTCAGGCTCTGACCCTGGCTGAGGAGACCGAGAATCTGCGAAATGCCGCCACCATTTACGGCCTACGTGGAATGGTGGCCCTCTCCCGTGGTGATCTTCGGGCTGCAGTTTCTGCTCTGGAGGTGGCGCTGGAGAGCCCCACCCTGGAGCCCAGGTACCAACTGGTCTACGGAACGGTTCTGGCGGTGGTTCGGGCCACGCAGGGCAGTGATGAGGCCGCTCTGGCTGGGATTGAGGCGGTGTGCGCCATCGATGCAGGCAACCAGATTGACCTGGTGACGGCTCGTACCCTGGCGGACAGGCTGGCTGACTGGCTGAGGGCGGAGCGGTCGGGAGATGCCCTGGATGCGCTGTGTACCCAGATCCGGCTCAGCCGCGAGCCGGCAGGAGCAGGCCTGTGTGCAGCGACGGAGTGCTCAACGGATCTCCGATGGTTGATCCGGGCCATGGAGCAGCACCTCCTTGGACCTGCCTCCCCTTGAGCGGCCGGATGCCCTATCGAGCCTCTCAGATCTCGGATTCCTTTGCGATTCTGAGCATCACCTCGCGAATCTCATCCACGCCATTGGCCTGCCTCAGGCTCTCGAGTAAGGGGGTCCGCAATGCCATGCGCGCCAGGCGCTCGAGCACCCACAGCTGCGTCTGTCGGTCGGAGGGCGGAGCGAGGACGAGGAGCAGCACATCCACCATGGGCTTGCCGCTGCTCTCGTAGTCGATGGCCCGCTGCAGAGTGACCACCACCACCTGGGTGAATTCGAGGCTCTCCACGGTGGGTGCTGAGATCGCCACCCCCTCTCTCAGGGCAGTGTTCTGCCTGCGCTCTCGTTCCAGCAGGGCCTGCACCACGGGCTCGATGGACCGGCAGAGCTTGGCCTGCTGAAAGCGCTCGCCCACATGCTTGAACAGCTCTGCCTTCTTCTGCACGATCAGCTTGTGCTCGACGATTGCGTGATGGATGTGCGGGGCCAGGATCATCTGATCCTGGGTGTCCTCGCGCCTGAGATCAAAGCGATGATGCACCTGGTGCCGTGGGGCCTTGACCTTGAGCACGCTGCACAGGGCAGCCTGGGCCGCCTTGTCCTCGCGGGTTCGGAAGAAAAGATTGTGCAGCGGGCGCTCTGGCGGCGCGCCGATGAGGAGCACGTCGTAGTCTCGACTGACCTCGGAGATCACCGTGAATACGTCGGCGCCCCGGTCGATGCGGGAGTTGCAGGGCATGGCGCAGAGGCTGGCGAGCTGCTCATGATAGGCCTGCATCTGATCGAGCTTTACAACATTATCTGTGCTCATGGGCATGAACAGGGTGATGCTGGCGCCTGTCTGCGAGCTGGCCAGCTGGTCGGCGACGTGGACGAGCATGGAGTCGTAGGGGCCAGGCTCGGCGAGCACCAGGATGCGCTGGAAGTCATCGGTCGTGTCCCCGTCGAAGGGTCCGCCCTTGTCCATGAGGATGATGAGATCGCATGGTGCATGGTCGATCCACCAAGCCAGCGGGTGCCGGACCATGAAGCGAAGATCCCGCCGGGTGGGCCACTCCATGATGACCCACTCCGCCTCAGTGGCCACCGCTCGGTGGTGCAGCGCTTGCTTGGCATTGTGCGTGACAAGGTCGTGGAAGACGATGTCGGTCTCCAGCTGCTCAGCGATGGACTCCGTGGAGTGATACAGCGCCTTGCCCGCAGTGTCGGCGTCGATGTGAGAGCGAAGCTGCATCGACTCCGGCACCTCCTCGAGCCGCATCACCTCCATGCGCTCACCGTGGGTGAATGTGCTGGCCAGCTGAATGAGTCGCTCTGCGCAGGGCTCGCCGCCAAAGATGGGAACGATCACCTTGGGGGTATGCAGCGACATCTCTTCTTCGGCCTCTGCTTCCTCTGTGGCCTTGAGTACGAATTTCTCGCCCCATAGATGTCGAAGCACGCTGCGTCGGGTGACGCGCTTTCGTGCGTACAGGAAGTACCAGAGCGAGCCAATGAGGATCGCCGTAGCTACCCCCAGCACTCCGACCAGCCCCAGGGAGTACAGCAGCCAGACGCCGCCGATGATGCCCAGCCCCTGGACCCATGGGTACCCAGGCGAGAGGAAGGTGGGCTTGTACCAGCGGGCCCCGCTCTCTCTGAGGATGATCACCGAGATATTGACGATGCCAAAGATGAATATCTTGAAGCCGCTGGCGAGCTTGGCGAGCTTGACCACGGGCATGAACCTGAGCAACAGGAGCAGCAAGGTGCCCGTCATCAGGATGGCCACCCAGGGAGTGCCGAACCGCTCGGATATGCTTCGGACCACTTCGGGCATCATATTGTCGCGACTCATCGCGAAGGGCTTCCGAGAGGTGGCGAGCACTCCGGCATTGGCCATGGACACCAGGGCCACCACGGCCACGACTGCAAAGAAGAAGCTGCCCTTCGGCCCGAAGATGGCAGCAGCGGTGGTGGTGATGGGCGTGATGTCGGTGCTGAGATCCTGGTAGGAGGTGTGGCCGGTGATGAGCCACGCCAGCACTGCGTACAGGGTCATTGCAGTCAGCTGTGCTGCGAGCATGCCCAGCGGGATGTTTCGATCGGGGTGGTGGACTTCTTCGGCTATGGAGGCGATCTTGGTCACGCCTGCGTAGGAGACAAACACAAAGGCGGCGCCGCTTAGCAGTCCGCCGACTCCTGTGGGAAAAGCAGGATCATGCAGGGACATGTCCACTTCTGGCATGCCGACGAAGGACATGACAAGCAAGCACACGATGCAGCACAGCACGATGGTGATCTGGAGCCCGGAGGCCTTGCTGACGCCCAGGATGTTGACCAGGACCAGCAGCACCAACACCCCCATGGAGAACTGCATCGGCGGAATGTCGGTGAAGAACCGCAGATACGAGCCCAGTCCCACGAGCGCAAAGGCGATCTTTGAGCACAGCGAGAACCAGGTGCCGAGCCCAGTGATGGTGCCCATCCAGGGGCCCAGGCTGCGGTCTACATAGACATAAGTGCCGCCTGCGACGGGCATGGCGGTGGCGAGCTCGGCCTTGCTGAGTACCGCGGGCATGGCGAAGAGCCCGGCCAGGATGTAGGCCCAGTACAGGCGCGGCCCGGTGATGCCAGCGGCCAGCCCGGGCAGCACAAAGATCCCCGAGCCCATCATGGCGCCCATGGAGATGCAGAAGACGGACCAGAAACCGAGCTTTCGGTCCAGCTGTTTGGTGCTGGTGGAGTCCATGGGGCTCTGGTGAAGGTGGAGTGAGTCTCTGCGCCGAAGGGGGGGCGCCGCGGCATAAGCCTATCAAAGGCACGGGGAGCAGCACACATACAGCCGGGTATAGGGACATCATGGAAGCCTGGGCCGGACAACCCTGGAGAGATGAAGACCCCTGGGGAGACCCGGCGGCCCACCAGGATCTCGCAGCACTGGAGGCAGGGCTTGTCGCCCTTCCAGACCCACCCCGTGGTTGTGGGCGTGTCCTGGGCGTGGTGCTTCGCCTGGTGGACCAGCAGCGACTCACGCCGCCCCGGGTGCACCTGTGTCCGGAACAGGGCGTTGTGGGGGATAGGTGGGCGCTCGGCAAGCGGCGACCGGAGATGCAGGTCGCCATCATGCGCGCAGATGTCGCACAGCTCATCGCCAATGGGCAGCACGGAGCCCTATTTGGGAACAACCTGCTGGTGGACCTGGACCTTGCCGAGGATCAGGTCCCTGCTGGCACCCGGCTTCGGGTGGGCACCGCTCTGTGCAAGGTCTCCGAAGAGCTCCACACGCCCTGCAGTCAGTTTTCACGGCGCTTCGGTCCGGCGGCCTTCAAGCTGACTCTCGACAAGCGATGGCTTGATCAGCACCTGAGGGGCATCTTCCTTACGATCCTCGAGGCGGGAGACGTTGCTCCAGGCGATGGAATCGAGGTCCTGGGCTAGCGAACGATACGCTTGTCCCGGCGCCGCTTCTGATCCTCGTCGACCACAAGCTCGATCTCTTGCTCCAGTTCCTCGAGCTCTGTCAGGTCCGTGTCCCATCCGCTGAGCTTGGCAGTGAGGCGGACCACGCTATCCTCGGTCATATCTCGGGCCGGCTTCATGGGCTTTGTCTGGGCCGTGGTCTCAGGGACGGGCGTAGGCACCGGCTCATCCACCGTGAGCTCGTCGACCAATTCCCGGACCTGGGAGTTGGCCTGCGCGAGCTGGCCACAGAGGCTGCTGAGCAGGAGGCGCCGCAGGACGGATCCGGTCGGTGATGTTTCCGTCATCAGGCGGTCGTAGATGTCGGTGGTCAGAGCTACAAGCTCTACCTCTCCCTCCGACACGCAGCTCGCAGAGCGGGGAGAGCGGTCGATGACGGCCATGTGCCCGATGAGGGCGGGGGCCTGAATCGTGCACAGATCGCGAACGATACCGCCCATGTCCTTGCGCTGGACCTTGATGCTGCCCCGGAGCAGGAACCACATCTCGTTGCCGGGATCCCCCTCGTTGCACAGCCGCTCATCGGAGGACATCTTTCGGATCTCACCGCGGTCCAGCAGCTCCTCGAGGACGGCGTGATTGGCCCCCGGAAAGGGATGATTGGCCACCAGGCGCTTGGCCAGGCGGTCGGCAGCATCGGGACTGAGTAGGCCTACCCGGGTCATCGTCGACCTCCAAAGAGACCGCGCAGTCGGTCGGCGAAGCGCCTCTTACCGTCTGGCGGGGCCATGTCTCCGGCCTCCTTCCAGACCTTCTGGATCTCCTGATTCGTCCGACGAATGCGGCGGGCCAGGGTGGCGAGCAGGTGTCGCTCGATGGCCACGATGGCTGGGTTGCTGTGGGCCCGCTCCATGGTCTCGTTGCTCAACAGCAAGCACTTGCTCGCACTGCCGGCCCGGACAGTTGCGCTCCGCTCTCCGCCGCGGGAGAAGAGTGCTTGCTCTCCCACGATCTCACCAGGGCGGATCTGTCCGACCTGCCGGACCTTGCCGCTGCTCTCGACCTCCACCTCCAGGCGGCCCTCGATCAGCAGCAGCGCCACATCCGAGGTCTTTCCCTGCTCGAAGACGGTGGCTCCGACGGAAAAATTTACGGGGGGCGCGAGAATGCACAGCTCCCCTAGCGCCTTCTGGGGCACATCACGGAACACACTCATGTTCGAGAGAATGGCAGGATTGGACATGTCTAGTCGGGCTCCAACGCCCGGCACCTTAACCTGTCTATTTGGACGGCCGCGCGGAGGTTAAAGGTGTCTTGGGCTTTCGTCACGGTCCCGTCACATACAGCCTTGCCTGATGGCCACAGACGGGCCAGGATGAACACAGGAGATGAAGCTGATGCCTTTTGACTGGATGACCACCACCGCTCCCGGTTCCCACCGCAGCTGCTCGGATGCATATGCCGACGAGATTCGTGAGCGGGCCGGCCTCTTCCGTCGCTTGGGTCACGACAAGACGACAGCCGTGCACCGGTGCCTGGGCAACATCGCCTGGGCATTCTCGGAGTCGGGGCAGCCTCCCCTCAGCGCCGCTCAGGTGCGCAAGATTGTGGGTGAGGTCTACGACCGGTAGGCCTTGTCCGCCTTGGCCGCCAGGATGAAGTCCGCCTCGACCAGGCCATCGATCTTGTGCGTCCAGATCTCGATCCCGCATCTTCCCCAGGCGACCAGTAGATCCGGGTGGTGGGCCTGTGCTTCTGCGATGGCTCCCAGAGCGTTGGCGAAGTGCAGGGCTCCCATGAAGTCGTCGAATGCATAGGTGCGTGCGAGGTGTCCGGCCTCGTTGAGCCCCCAGGCATCATCCAGCTCAATGAGCATGGCCTCGGCCTCTGCACGCTCCATGGGCGGGACATCTCCCCGGCATGGAAGACATGTACGTTCAGCCAGGCTGCAGCTCTCGGGCATCAGTCCGCCTCCAGATCTACGTGCTTGGCGCCGGGCACCTCCTCCTGGATCTGCTCCTCGATGCGATCGATCTCATCACCGAGGGCTTGCACGATGTGCTCGCCGAAGCCCACCAGGTACTGCTCCATGGCCTCCGTAGATCCCCCGATATCCTTTGTGATCTGCTCAAGGTCCTGGTCTACCAAAGCACGGCGGGCGATCTCGGCGCCGTCGAAGTCGATCTCCGCCTTGAAGCGGAAGGTCTCCGCGCTCATGACCGTGGCCTTCACATCGTGGACCTGCTCGACCACCGGGTCCTTCTCCAGGACCTCGAGTATCGCTTCCTGCTCGCCCTGGGTCACCGTTCGGCCCAGCAGCGCAGAGCGGTTCTTGCGCACCAGGAAGATGGCGACCAGGCCCAGCAGGACCGCGATGATGAGGGAGCCGATCGCATCGAAGATCGGGTTTCCGGTGAGTATGTACAGCCCGATGCAGGCCAGCACGATCAGCACGCCTATCACCGCAGCAGCATCCTCGAGCAAGACCGCGACCGCCATCGGGTCTGACCCCTCACGGGTGTACTGCCTTAGGCTCATGCCAGCGGCATCCGCGGACTTGCGCACCTCTACGAGCGCCACCCAGAAGGTCCAGCCCTCCAGCACGACTGAGAACACGAGCACGCCGACGGCGATGTTGACCGACTCGATGGGGTGGCTGTGTCCGTGGAGGTGATCCCACAGTGAAGCCAGCCCGTGGTAGAGCGTGAAGCCGCAGCCCAGAAAGAAGATGCCGACGGCGGAGATCATCGCCCAGACAAAGGCATCCCGGCCATAGCCATAGGGGTGATCCTCGTCGGCCTCCTTCTTGGCCTTCTGAATGCCGAGGGCGAGCAGTGACTGGTTGCCCACATCGGCCAGGCTGTGGATTCCCTCGGAGAGCATCGCGCCAGAGCCGGTGAAGGCGAAAGCCGTCAGCTTGGTGACCGTGATCACCGAGTTGGTTGCGATCGCGGTGTAGACCGCCTTTGCACTCGAGCCTGCCACCTTGTTCTCCGGATCTCTGATTTACAGAGAAGACGTACAGGATTGGTAGATTCCTGGCCACTCAAGAGGGGGCTCCAAGAGGAATGAAATGGACCAAAAGTAAGGAATAACCGACCTTTTTTAAAGTTGGCACGACCCTTGAATATGCATCAACCCGGATCAGCACAGGAGGTCTTTCATGTCACGCTTCAACTTTCGCTATCTGGCATTCATTCAGGGTTGTGCATTCTCACCCCAGGCCACAGCCTTTACCCCCACGGTCACGCCAGACCCGATTCAAATCGAGGCTCCGGCCAACCTCACGGTGCAGACCGACACTCCTTCATCGGGTCTGCACATTCCTACCGAGCACATCGAGGGCTGCGGCCTGATGGATGAGCCCGAGGGTATCGATATCCGGGTTCGTGCAGGAGAGACCCTGGACCACTTCGCCCGCTGGTCGGACAGCACCGTGGAGGAGCTTGCAGTGGCCAACGAGATCGAAGTGCAGACGCCGCTGGTGCCAGGCCAGGCCCTGCTCCTTCCTCTCTACTCCTCGGATCTCGATTCCTTTGAGAAGGAGCGAAAGGCGGACGCTGAGGCAAGGCTTGCCCGGTACATTTCATCGCACGGTGGTCTTGCGGGCATCGCAGCACACGAAGTCAAGAGGGGCGAGACCGGCTGGCGTATCGCCAAGAGAGAGGCCAAGGTGCCTCTGTGGGTGCTCGGCGCCTTCAACACGAGCGTGAATATGGACTCGCTGCGGGCTGGAGACACCCTGTACATCCCGGTCCTCGGAGAGGCACTCGGTGCACAGTTCGATGCGCAGGCAGAGGCCCTTTTGGACAAGAAGCCACAGGACAAGGAAGAGTAGTTGAAGACGGCACGGAGTCCGCGCTCGGTCAGGGTGCGGACCACTGTGCCTTCAGCACGGCAGGTAGACCCTGAGTGGTCTCGATGTGGGCGTACTGGTTTTGGCCGGGCGCCCACTCTTCTTTGCCGTCCGCATGGCGGATGAAGAGCTTGTGCTCGACCACGCTCCCGAGTCGGATCTGAACCGTATGAGGCTTGCCCGGGGTGAGTGGTCCGAGTGCTGCAGATGTGGACCACGCGCCGAGTGCTGGGTCCTGCCCAGCAAGCCAGAGGGTCTGGCCGGGTGAGAGAGCGACCGCGGGAACCTCTACTTTCACCTCCACCGGTTTTTGCTCCGACAAGGCCTCTGTCCTTCGAAGCAGCTGGGACTGGGAGGGGCCGGTGTATCGCCACAGACCCACACGCCCCTCAGACGGAAGAAGCGCCTCGAAGTCTCCCTTGTCCACGGATGGAGCCTGGGCGATGCCTCCATGCTCGGAAACGCCGATCACGTAGAGGTGGGTGTTGCCTGGACGCGCCAGCGAGACACTCTGCGGCATGGAGCGTAGCGGGAGGGTGGGGGCTAGGGAGAGGTCGGGGTGTGCCTGCCGCAGCGCCAGACCCTCTCGAATGACGCGGGCCACCGGCGCCTTCCGCTGGAAGTTCATGTCCCCACGGGCCTCTGCCTCGGTCTTGCCCATAAGCCCGGCCTCGGTGCCGTAGGTGACCACGGGCAGCCCGCGCAGCGCCAGGAGCAGGCGCATCGCGTCGGCCACCCGCTCCTCATCCCCGCCACACGCGGTGCGGATTCGAGGGAGATCGTGGTTGTCCAGGAAGGTGAGGTGGGTGTGTCTGCTTGGGTAGGTCCAGTCCATGCTGAGGACGCTGGCGAGCTGCTGAGGGTCTCCGTCTCTGCAGATCACATCCACGATCGCGTAGTGGAGCGGGAAGTCGAAGGTCTCTGAGAGATTGTAGGCGCTCGCACTCTGACCCAGGCGGACCGGATTGCCCTCGAAGATCTCGCCCAGCAGTCGAAAGTCAGTTCCTCCCCGGGCGCGCATGGCGGCCAGATATTGCCGGACGAAGGAAGGAGGAAGGTGCCTCACGGCGTCCATGCGGAAGCCCTTGGGCTTGGTCAGCCCCACCCAGTGCAGTCCCTGGTCAATGAGGTGGGTGCTGACCGCAGGTCTTTCCTGGGCCAGGTCTGGCAGTCCGTGCACATCGTGGGTGATGGCCTCGTCTTCATCCTCCCATCGCTCGATATCGCCGAGTCCGTGGAACCAGTCGGGGTTTGCCTGGGTCAGGGGCGAGCCAGGTGCCACATGGTTGGTCACCACATCCAGGTACAGGCCCATCCTCCGTGTGCTCAGCTGCGAAGTCAGGCCCGAGAGGGCGGAGAGATCTCCGAAGCGGGGCTCCAGCAGCCCTCCATCCTCCACCCAGTAGCCGTGAAAGGCGCCGTGCTTGCCGATGGGCTCGGTCCGCATCTTGGTGATGGGGCTCAGCCATATGTCCGTGAAGCCGAGGTCCTGGATGTGGTCGAGGTGGGCCGCCACCCCCTGCAGATCCCCGCCGTGGAAGGCCTGTGGATCCGACGGGTCTGTGTCTGCGTCGTTTTGTGCATCACCGCTGGCGAAGCGGTCCACCATGACCATGTAGATGGCCTCGGGCTTCGGTGGTGTGGCCCAGGCCGCCTCGGTGAGCAGCAGCGCCCAGAGGGTCACGGGGTCCCAGAGCCGGCCAGGTAGCTGTCCAGTGCCGCAGCCAGGCGCCGCTCGATGGTGGGTATGCTCGCCCGTGTGGCATCGGTCGCATCACTATGGGCGTGCCCAAGGTGGACCGGAACGGAGAAGGTGATGGTCTGGGCCCCGGCTGGGTTCGACTCGTGGGTGATGCTGAGCTTGACGCCCACGACCCACCGAAATCGTCCGCCGAGGTTGCCGTAGCGTCTGGCATTGAGCTCCATGAGCACGAGCAATGGGGCGCTCTCGTTGTTTGCTGCCAGCCATGCGAGGCGGTGGGCGGTCTCCCTGCGCTTGAGGAAGTCTGAGGGTGCGTCTACGGGTCGGAGGTTCAGTCGCCGGGCGCTGAGCACCGCTGTCAGGCGCCTGGCGAGCTCGCTAGGCAGTGCCTCACCGTGGGGCTGATCGAGTGTACCCAGGGTGATGGTGGTCGCCACGTCCACGGAACTGGGAGCCTGAACCGGGGATCCGGTCTTCACACAGCCGGCCAAGGCCAGCCAGATCAGGGTGCGGACTAGAACCATGCTTCAGCCTCCAGGGCCAGGAGGTGGTGCCAGTGCTGATCGACATTGCCGAACTCGTTGTACTGGTCCAGGGACTCCACGAAGCGGTTCGAAAACGCGTTGTTCTCGCTGGACCACTGGGTGCCGTAGAGCAGGCGCAGTGTGGGGCGGCTCCACACACCAGGGCCGAGCGGGGTCAGCACAAAGCCACCCTTGCCCTGCCAGGTCTTGCGGGTCTCGGCATCTCCGTGCTCCAGACCCCGGGTGTCCGGCACACCGTTGGTGTTGGCGAAGATGGAGTCGGAGTGGGTTCGATACCGGTTTCCATTCTGGGACTCTTCCTCGGCCCAGCTGGTCTCGAAGAGCACACCCACCGTGGGGGTGGCAGCGAACTGCAGACGCTCGACCACTGAAGCGAACTCGGCGGCGTGGTCGGAAGGGACAAGGTCATTGTCACCATCCCAGCGTTTGCCCCAGAGCACACCCTGCACCCACTGAAGTCGGCCTCCAGCCAGGTTGAACAGGGCCTCGGATCCCACCGTCAGCGCCCGTCGCTCGTCGGTCAGTGAGGTCACATGGATATCGTGGGTCTCGCTGGCATAGGAATCCTCCCCGGGACCCTCCGGCAGGCGCTTGTCGTAGCGCACATAGGTGCTCATCCACTCGAAGAAGCGCCCGTCTCCGTCCCCGGTTCCCAGGTAGAAGAAGGCCGAGTGTCCATCTGCCTTTCTCAGCACTGGATCGGGAAATCGGTCGGCGGCGATGGGGTGCTCGGCCCGATAGGCCTGGACCACCTCGCCTCTGACCCAGTCTTCGTAGGCAAGACCAGGGGTGTCATAGGGAGCGGTGGTGTTTCCGCGGACGCCTGGTTCGATCAGCTTCTCTCCACCCAAGCCTAGCTGTAGCCGCTTGCCCAGGGCCACCCGGATGCTGCCGCCTCCGGTCAGAACCGGGTTGTAGCGGTCTTTGCGCACGCCGAAGCCCGAGTCACCGACACCCACCAGGAGGTCTACTGGCCCGCGCTCCCATCTTCCGGAGAGACCGACGGTGTCATGGAAGACCTGAGCGGGCCGCATATCGTACAGGCCCAGGTCCCCCATGGTGCTCTCCAGGGTGCCGGCCTGCCAGGTCATGTCCTTCAGCAAGACGCTGCCTGCGGTCACATAAAGCTGGCTGAGGCGGTAGCCAGCTAGACTTCCATCCGAGGGATCAGCACTGCCCACGCTGCCCCCTTCGATGCGCGCGTGGACCCGAGACCACGGTGTGCCCACACCAGGTGCAGGCTCCAGCACGTCCAGATCGAGGTCCAGCATGCCGTACGGGCCCTCGTTCATCAGCCGCCCATAGAGGTTCCAGTGGCCGAGCCGACCCGCACCGCCCTGGAGCCCGGGTCGGGCCATGACCCGGACATAGCCGCCCACCCGGGCACTCGCGCCCTGTGCTGGCAAGATGGCCAGGCCGAGGAGCAGGCCGAGGATCACAGGCGCTCCTCCAGGATGACGATGGTGAAAGGCTTGACCGTGTAGGTCTGGCCCAGATTTGCGGGGTCATCCAGTGTGATGTTGTGGGAGAGGTAGGGGTCGGCGGTGGGGTTTTCCTCGAAGAAGCCGCCCGACTGATCAAACCAGGGCTGGGTGTCGACAAGCCGGGTCCAGTCGCGGCCCTCGGGGAGGCTGAAGAGGACGTCGGTGGACTCCATATTGATGAGGATGGCCATCTCGGGTCCGTTAAAGCCCGCTTCACGGTAGTAGTGCATCATCATGTGACGCTGGCTCGACCAGTCCAGACCCTCCATTTCCTGGTTGTCGGCCCGCCTCCAGGCCAGCGGCGCTCCCTGGCCGTATGCGGATGGAGAGAGGGTATCGGTGCGTGACTTGCGGAGTCGGATGAGCTCTCGCACGAAGTCATGCATGCGGTAGCGACTCCTCGCCGTGATGTTCTGCCACTCACCCCACCGGAACCAGTTCCACTCATTGTCGGCCCAGGTCGAGTAGGCATTGTTGTTGCCCATCTGGGTCCGCATCCACTCGTCTCCGCCGAGGAGCATCGGTGTGCCGTGGGAGATGAAGAGTGCGGTGAACAGGTTCCGCATGATCTGACGCTTTGAGGCCTCGTCCCACCAGTTGTGGGATCGGTTGTGGCTCTCTCCGCTCTCGTGGTCACACCACACGCTCAGCGGGTCATCACAGCACTTGGGATTGAGCAGCCCGCAGCCATTTTGCTTGTCGTCATAGGAGACGAGATCGTACATGGTGAAGCCATCGTGCACGGTGATGAAGTTCACCGAGTGGTAGGGCTTTCGACCATTGTGGCCATAGACCGATTCCGAGCCTGTGAGCACGCTCCCGCCGTCTACGCCCTCTGTGGAATTGAGCACGAAGACGGGGCTGGTGAGATCGGCGCTGCCGTGGCAGACCATCGCTCCCTCATCCCAGTTGCAGTGGTTCACGAACGCCCGCCACCAGTCCCGGAAGTGGGCATTCCACTCTGCCCAGCCCTGCTTGGAGCCAGTAGAGGCGGATGGGAAGCCACCGATGCCTGGTCCCGTACCCTTGGCTGTCCAGGGCTCGGCCACGAGGCGTACATTCTGCTCGGTGAGCACCTCGTCATCCACGATGTCCTGCAGGATGGTCCGTGCCGGATCGATGGGTGTGTCGTAGTCGCCGTCCTTCTCGCCGAGGATGCCAGCGAGATCGAAGCGGAACCCATCGATGTGGATCTCCTATGCCATGAAGTGCAGTGAGTCCATGGTGAGGCGGCGCATCGGCGTGTGGTTGGGGCGGGTCTGGTTGCCCACGCCGGTGTTGTCCCAGTAGTACTGCCCATCCTCAGTCAGGGCGTACCAGGCGGCGTTGTCCAGGCCCCGGTAGCTGTACAGCCCGGCGATCTCCTTGGGATCGAAGTTGACCTCTAGGGCTTCGTCATAGGTCTCAAAATACAGGCGCTCCCGCCACAAGCCTCCCTCACCGGTGTGGTTGTAGACCACGTCAATCCACACCTCGATGTCGTGCTGATGGAGCTGGTCCACCATCCACTTGAGCTCATCGATGACCCCGTCGACCCTGCCTGTGGACTGCCAGGCGTGGGAGTAGGTGACCTCGGGGGAGAAGAAGCTGAGGTTCATATAGCCCCAGTACCCGCCGTCCAGCGGCTTCTCGTGAATGGGCAACAGCTCCACGACATTGACGCCCAGATCCTGGAGGTATGAAGCCATCTCCCCGATTCCCCGGAAGGTGCCTGGATGTGCCACCTGGCTGGCTGGATTCATGGTGAAGCCCTTGGGGTGGACCTCGTAGATGACGAGCTCATTCCAGGCGTGACCAGGAAGGGAGTCCGCTGCCCGCTGGGTTCGCCATGTGGTCTCATGCTTGGACCAGGCGTACTCAGATCCCACCACCACGCTCTTGGCGCCGGCCCCGTAGGTGACCTCTGCCCGCTTGGGGCCGCTCGCGGTCGATCCCATCGACCAGTCGTGGTCCCGGTGCAGTGCCTTTGCCCAGGGGTCGAAGAGGAGCTTGTTGGGGTTCATCCGATTGCCGTCACCGTCTACATCGGAGAGAAAGCCGGAGGTGCTGCCTGGAATCCAGTCCCCGGTCTTTGGCCAATTCGGCCCCCAGGCCCGATATCCATAGTGCTGGCCTAGACCGATGCCCTGAACAAAGCCGCACCACACATCGCCCTGCCGGGTCAGCTCGAGCTCCAGCGCGGCGGCGTCTGACTCCGGGTCCTCGAAGAGCATCAAGTCGATGGCCGTGGCGGCCTCGGAGTAGGTGCAGAAGTTCACCCCGCCGTCGATGATCGTCGGGCCCATGTGCTCGAGCGCCTTGAGATCCTCCCAGGAGAGGCTGGGGGCCTTGTCTGCCGTCTGGTACAGCCGCGCGTGATCCGGCAGCGCGCAGGCGGAAAGTAGGAGCAGGCTCAGGTGGCGCATGGGGACCCCTAATCCGCGCGCGGCAGGAGCAGCCGTGCGGACATGGGCAGCATGGTCACGGTGAGCTCATCGCCATTGGCCACAAAGGCCTCTCCGGTCAGGACATCCTCATAGGTGACTCCCTGGGGCAGGCCGGCGAAGGAGAGGGTGTTTGTGATGCTCACTTCGTCCGTCCACCGAGAGAGGATGATCAGTGCGGCATCGTCTCCTTGCGTCCGGGAGTAGGCATACAGCGAGGGATGCTCGGCGGGTGCGGCCCACCACTCGGAGGTCGTGCCGGTCGCGAGAGCCGGGTGCTCCCGCCGGGCTCTGGTGAGGGCCTGGACTCCTCGGAGCACCCTGGCAGGTCCTGGCTGCAGGGTGGAGGCCACGGTCTGTACATCCCCGGCCATCACGTCTGCCATCCACCACAGCGGCTGGCGATTGTCCGGATCTCCGTACCCAGGCAGACCGAGCTCATCGCCGTAGTAGATGAGCGGGATGCCGGGCTGGGAGAAGAGG
>PVBE011042958.1_pt1 | contig 16385 bp, 14 predicted proteins | sample 1631181 | NCBI WGS metagenome assembly PVBE01 (sample SAMN08397723, study PRJNA350692) | Marine metagenome, whole genome shotgun sequencing project. | isolation source: water | place: Pacific Ocean | collected 2012-04
ACGAGGAGGAAGACCTCCGCGAAAACCTGTTCATCACCAACACCTACGGTTCCGGCTCCATCCGCACCGAACTTCGGCACGGGAACGAGTCCCGGACGTTTGAACTGGAGGTGCCCCGCGAACGCTTTGCCGCCTTCGAGTTCGTTTTCGACTACCTCCGCAAGCAGCTTGGGGGCATCCTCAACACTTCAAGCGACAAGCCGTTCGTCTTCACACTCTACCTGCCCGCACTCGCCATCGAACTCGAATCTGGTGCCTTGGCGCAGTCCATGAGTTTGGTGCGTATGCGTGTGGTGCGCGAGCGTTCCGGAGTCTTCAGCACCCGCATTGGTTCCCACGAGGCCCACACGCTACGACTCTACCCCGATTCGTGGACCCTGCGCGTCTTGCTTCCCAAGGAGAAATCCGAGTTCACACTGGTCCTCGCCGCCGAACCTCCGCACCATCTGCTGGAATTCCACGAAGGGAAAACCCAGCACCAAATCACAAAGCTGGAGTTGGCTGACCGCTGATTCGGAACGTGGCGTCAAACGGCGTTTGCCCCGCTTCCCGGAGCAGTCGCTGGTTGGCCGCCAAGTGTTCCAGCAAATGAAAAACCAACTCCACGGACTGCGGCTGTGCAAGGGTTTCCGCAAGGGTTTCCGCACTCCAGCCTTGTGACGGACGGTCACGCAAAACGCCGAGTAGTTTCTGCTGAAGTTGCAGCACCTCGTTGGCGGCGGCCTTTCCGGCTTCGACTCCGGGCTGGTGATAGGCATTGATGCTGATTAGCGCCGCGTAGTAGCCGACGGTGCGCTCAAACAGCGCGATCAACGCCCCCAACGTCCGGGGCGTGAACTGGTCCAGCACCAGCGAAACCGAGCGGCGTCCAGCCTCGGTCAGCGCGGCTCGCGTTCCCAGCCAGAAGCTGTGCAGGTAGTCCCCGGACGTGATGCCCGGTTCCACTTCCCGGCTTGTGCCCCGACGATCCTCCCGCACCGCAAGGAAGGTCACAAAGCAATCATCCGGCCCCTCCCGGAGTTGCTGGACGTAGGCGTGCTGATCGGTCGAGCCCTTGTTCCCGTAAACCGTCAAGCCCTGATGGACCAGCGCTCCGGACAGGTCATAAGCCTTGCCCAGTGATTCCATTACCAACTGTTGCAGGTAGCGCCCGAACAACTCCAGCCGATCCTTGTACGGCAAGACCACCAGCGTCCGTTTGCCCTGCCCCTCTCCGGCAAGATGCCATGCGACTGCGAGCAGCAACGCCGGATTGCTGGCGAGCTTCGGGTTCCGGGTTTGCACGTCCATTTCACGCGCCCCTGCAAGGAGTTGCCGCCAGTCCACCCCCTGGAGCGCGGCGGGCAGCAATCCTACCACCGCAAGTTCGGAGGTGCGTCCGCCCACCCAGTCCCACAGCGGGAAGCGCCGCAGCCAGTTCTGCGATTCAGCCGCGCAGTCCAGTTCGCTTCCGTCCCCGGTCACGGCAACCGCGTGTTTCGCAAAGTCGAGTCCGGCTTCCGCAAACCACGCCTGCACCTCCAGCATGCCGTTGCGGGTTTCCTTGGTGCCACCGGATTTGGACACCACCACCACAAGGGTTGCGGTGAGGTCTGCTCCGAGGTCTGCACGCACCCGGTCAAAGCCGTCCGGATCCGTGTTATCGAGAAACCAAACCCGCAACGGATCGGAAGCCGCCCGGAACGCATGATGCACCAGTTGCGGTCCCAGCGCCGATCCGCCGATGCCGACGAGCAGGAGGTCCCGGAAACAAGCGCCCGTGGACGAAACCAGGGTTCCTGCATGAACTGCCTGCGTGAATTCGTTGAGCGCAGCCCAGGCGTTGCGGATCTCCTCCGTGATCTCGCAGGTGGGCGCAAGCTCCGGATTCCGCAGCCAGTAGTGCCCCACCTGCCGCTGTTCGTCAGGATTCGCAAGTGCGCCTGCTTCCAACTCCGCCATGCTCGCCAGTGCATCAGCACAGGGCTGCTCAAAGGCCGCGAGAGCCTCCTGCGTCAATCCAGACCGACTCAGGTCGAGCGTGAGTTGCAACCCTGGAATCTCAAGACACCATTGCTGAAAATGGGTCCATTTGTTAACAGACTCGCACATACCCTGTTCTGGAGTTGCATTCACAGGAGGAAGGCGATAACTTAGTATTTTCGTTGACGTTTTGCAAGTTTTCCATTCCATGCCTGTTTCTGCACCAACACAAGCGCTGGACGAACTGCTGCTGCGCAAGCGCAGCAATGATGAGCGGCTCACGGAACTGCTGCAAGCTTCCGTTGCTGAAGGCAAAAACGCACCGACGCGCTTTCATCCGCCCTACGATCTCTTCCACCGCAACGGCGAACTGATTTTGAGCATTGAGCTTCCGGGGGTGCTGTCGTCCGATCTGGAGGTCTCGCTGGACGCCCAGCGCCTTGTGGTCACGGGCCGCTTCCCGGAAGTGCTGGAGATCGAAACCACCCGCCTGCACTCCAGCCGAGCCCAGGGAACGTTCCGCTGCGAATTCGTGACTCCGGAAGCGCAACAGGTGGGGTCGCACGAGTTTGTGCTGGCAAACGGGGTCTTGCAGATCCGCTTGAAATTGATCCTCCTGCCAACCTCCGATCCGGCGGATTCCCCAAAGCTGTTGGAGGATTGACATGCCCCGCATTCTCCGCAACTACCTCATCTGCTTCGCTGTCATTGGAGCCATCCTCTTCGTCCTTGACTTGGTGGACGCCCACTTCCAACCGGAATCTTCAGAAAACCACTCCAAAGCCCACTCTGAACAGGATTCCAGATAAAAGCAGGATTGCTGTTTTCTTTCCCTTCTGGAGTCGGATAGTCTCCCTCTTGAGTGTTGTTCCTCTGAAAATCGGGAACAATATAGTAAAATCCGTTAAAAATCGAACACTATGATCTAGGTAAATATTCTTTAATATCAATTGTTTGACTGTTTGTATCCCAGTCTAAATTTGTCCTATAACTAGTAGCTTTTACCATAACTGTAAACCGGGGGAAACGTACCGGAAAACGCCGTCTCTTTGCAAAATCCCAAACTTTACAGGGGACGAATTTTGCTGAGGACAGGCACCAACACTCAAGAGGGGGACTATCCGGTTTCTGAAGTTGGGAAAAACGAAGTGTGTCCAGCAGGACACACGCCCTCACGAACGCGCTGCGATCCAGTCGAGCAGGGCAGCAGCGATGGCGGGTTTGCCAAGGTGCCGGGTGGGTTGGGCATCCGGGGAGATCAACCACGCGATGTGCTGCCCGGCCTCGGAGCATTCCTCTCCACGGTTGGCGACCACGAGTTGGAAGCCCCCTTGGGCGAGGAAGTTCTTGGCGGTGTCCATGAAGTGTTCGTGGCTGTGACCCTCCTCGTACTTGAAGGCGACCATGCCGAGCTTGGGATAGCGTTCCCGGATCATCCGCACGACCTTTGGGGTGGCAACCAGCGGCAAGTTCAAATTCTGCCCACTGGGGAGTTTCCCGTCATACACCGTCTTGGGTTGGTAATCCGCCACCGCCGCCGTAAAGATACCCCAGTCCATGCCTCCGGCGTCCAGTCGTTCCTGCAACACGCGTACATAGTCGTTGTAGGTCGAGATGTTGTGGGTCGGAAAATACTCCGGAGCGATGGCGGATCCCTTGCCCAGCACGAGTTCGCTGCTCGCGCCACGCAGCCACGCCTCGCAGGTGAGTTCGATACCCAAGCCACCGGTGAACACGGTGGTGATGCGTCGCACATGGTCAATGGGCACCGGGGTGGGGCCTCCGGTGACGATGATTTTTTTTCCGCGCAAGGGCTGGCCACTGAGGGCGCGGATGGTGGCGGCGACCAGCGTTTCGAGCGGGGCAAGGTGGTTTTTCCCCTGCTCCTGCCGGGGCGGGATGAGGGTGGCTCCAAGTGCCTGCAAGCGTGCAAGCGATTCGGAGAGGATGCGGTTGTGCAGCGTTCCATGCATTGCCGGGGCGAACAGCACCACCGCCTGTTCCATTTCCTGCCGTCCGAGTGCCGAGGCGAGAGTGGTGGTCACTACGGAATCGGCGATGCCGAGTGCCGCCTTGTTGATCGTGTTGTAGGAAGCCGGGGCGACGAGGTAGGCGTCAAACGGGTGGGATTCGGAAAGGTGCTCGGCCTCGCCTGTGAAGGAATCGCAGACCGGATGCAGCGAGGTCCACTCCAAGGTCTGCTTGGTGACGTAGGACAGTGCCTCACGGGAGGCGTACACGAACACCTCGGCCCCCTCGCGGCGCAGGTCGCGGATCAGGTCCGGAGTGCGGTAGGCCGCAATGCTGCCCGTGATCAGCAGGGCGATGCGCTGGCCAGCAAGGTGAGTTCCGGTCTGCTTGATGTCGCGATCCGCAAGTTCCGAGGAAGGCGGTGGGTTTTGAATCCAGTCCATGTTAGAGTGTTTGTGAAGATTCCATGCAGGTTGGGTGTCTTGTCAAACTCCGTATACAAGCATGAACGCTTCGCTTTTCCAAGCGGCTTTCAGCAAAAGGGGCTGAGGGGTTCAGAAAAGGTTTGCAGCCAACTCGGCAAGCTCTGAGCGTTCGCCTTGACACAAGGTGACGTGCCCGGCAATCGGGTGCGACTTGAAGCGTTCAACGAGGGTGCTGAGTCCGTTCGAATTCGAGTTCACATAGGGGTTGTCAATCTGGTGCGGGTCGCCCGTCAAGACGATCTTCGTGCCCTCGCCCACCCGCGTGACAATGGTCTTCATCTCGTGGGGGGTGAGGTTTTGCGCCTCGTCCACAATCATGTACTGGTTGGGGATGCTGCGGCCCCGGATGTAGGTGAGGGGTTCCACGACCAGCAAGCCCTGCTCGATCAGTTCCTGATACCCCTGCCGCCCCCTGCGGTCCCCCCCGCGCTGGTAGATGAGCAATTCGAGGTTGTCGAAAATGGGTTGCATCCACGGTGCCAGCTTGTCCTGCACTTCTCCCGGCAGGTAGCCCAGGTCGCGTCCCATCGGGAAGATCGGGCGGGAGACGAGCATCCGGGAGTAGCGCTGCTCCATGAGCATCGAATGCAGTCCGGAAGCCAAGGCCAGCAGTGTCTTTCCGGTTCCGGCCTTGCCGCTCAGCGTGACGATCGAGATGCTGGGATCAATCAGGAGGTGCAGGGCAAAGCACTGCTCCGGGTTCCGTGCCTCCATCCCCCAGAGCGTGGGACTGCCCTCCAGCTTGCGGAGTTGTCCGGACGTGGCCTCATAGAGCGTGAGGGCTTCGGCATCGGGTTGATCGGAGTGGAGCAGCACCCCTTCGTTGGGTTGCAGTGGAGGGTTGGGGTCCAAGCGCAGAGCCCCGGTGCTCTCCAGTTCCTGCAACTGCGCTGGCTTCACAGAGAGCGTCCGGAAGCCCGAGTACGCCTCGCTGGCCTCGGCAGGACCGGACTGGAAAACTTGCGGAATATGCGGCTCCAAGTTAGGTTTTTTAATAAACGACCCCGCCGCAGAGCAGCGGGGTCTTGAGAATCCAGAATGCAGGAGTCAGGAGTCCAAATGGGGGGTCCTGACTCCTGAATGCTTCTCCATTGAGAGCGACCTCCCGCGAATTTCTTGACGCAGCAAGCTGCGGGGAATCAGACCCGAAAGAGATTGAACTCAACTCCGAGGGCCAACAAGCCACGCCCGGAGGCAAACCTTGTAAAGGATTGATGATCATACGCACCCTGTCAAGCCTTGGCGTTCTCTTGCGCGTGAACTGGACCACCTTGAGGTATGTGGTGGCCACGCTCGTGTCCATCCAGCGCAAGCGGCTGACACGGGAAGCGGCCGACCAAATCCTCTGTGACTGGTCACGCGACCTGCTGGCGCTCCTCAAGGTACGCTTCCGCATCAAGAATCCCTTTGGCGTGGAACTCACCCCCGGACACCCGTGGGTTGTCATGAGCAACCATCGCAGCTATTATGACATCCCCCTGCTCTTCATGGCGTTCCCTCACGGACTCCGGATGGTCGCAAAGGCTGAACTGTTCAAGCTGCCCATCTGGAAGCTTGGGCTTGAAGCCGGAGAGTTCATCAAGGTGGATCGCAAGAACCCTGCTGGAGCAGCGGCCTCCATCAAGGAAGCCATGGCGCGGATGGAGAGTGGAATCGCCGTGATGATCTTCCCGGAAGGCACCCGCGCTCGTGGCGGCGAAATGTTGCCGCTCAAGAAGGGCGGTTTCATGATGGCCCAGCAAGCGGGCGCGTCCATCGTGCCGGTCGGCATCCGGGGCACAGGCGTGGTCATGCCTGCGGACACGCTGCAGTTTCACTGGAATCAGGAGGTGGAACTGCACATCGGGCGTCCGGTGGACGCATCGTGCTACTCCTCCCGCCAGCGGGCGGACCTGATGAACGAGGTGGAAACCCAACTCCGGGAATTGGCCGGGGAACTTCCGGCGGCTGCCGCCTGACACAAGGAAAAGCTCATGAGTACGCAACTGCCAACAGGTCTGGAACCTGACACGCTCAACGAAACCCAGAAACACTGGCTGGCGATTGCAATTTGCAGCGCGATCACCGCCGATGGCAACATCGCCCCCGAAGAGATCCAGTACATGGAGCGGGCCTTGGGATTCCTCGAATCCAAGGCGGAGGAGAGCAAGATCATTCAAGCGGTCAAGGATCAGAAACTCCCCAAGCTCGACCGCTTTCCGGAGGGCACCCGCCAAGTGGAGGTGCAGATCTTCATTGAACTGTTGCTCATCGTCTGCGCGGACAACGTGCTGGGGACCAACGAAATCGACTTCCTGCTCACGACGGGCCGCAAGCTCGGCCTCGGGCGCGAATACGTCCGCATCTCCATCCGCTGGGCCAGCGAGGGCATCGTCTGGAAGCGCAAGATGCACAACCTCATTCGCATGGGCAGCGAACTTCAGGCCGAGTACGCATGATTTCCACACCTGCTTAGCTCACGGCTTCTTTCACCCTTCACTCCTCACCCTTTGTGCCCCCGGCTGACCGCACCCTCCCACTGCTGCTTCACTACCTGCGCCAGCATTGGCTTTCCTACAGCTTGGGCGTGGTGGCGATCATTTGTACCAACTGGATCGCCGTCAGCATTCCCCACTACATCCAGGTCAGCATTGACCTGCTGGGGGAGAACCTGAGCAACCAGCCGCAACGGCTCACCGACAACCTGCTGATCATGCTGGCCCTTGCCGTGAGCATGATCGTGGTGCGCACGCTCTCGCGCATCCTCTTCTTCAACCCCGGACGCGCCATTGAGTGTCAGATCAAGAACGACATGTTCCACAAGCTGATGGCGCTCCAGAAGGATTACTACGACAAAAACCCCTCCGGCGGTATCATCTCCAAGGTCAACAACGACATCATGGGCATCCGCATGATCTACGGGTTTGCAATGATGCAGGCGTTCAATATCGCCACGATGCTCTCGCTCACGCCGCTGAAGATGTGGCAGCTTTCTCCCAAGCTCACGCTCTACTGCATCCTGCCGATCATCGTGGTCTTCGCCATCGTCCGACTGGGAATGCGTGTGCTGGTCCGCAACATGCGGGCACGGATGCAGGCGTTGCAGCGGCTCTCTGCGTTCTCGGCGGCTTCGCTCTCCGGTATCGACGTCATCAAGAGTTACGAGATGCCCCCGTGGGCTTTGGGTCGCTTTGGTGTGGAAAGCGAAGAGATGGTCACACGGGCGTTACGCATCTCGTGGGTGCGCTCCTTCATGATGCCGATCCTCTCCAACCTCGAACACCTCCTCAAACTGCTCATCCTGCTCGTGGGCGGGATGCTGGTGATTCAGGAAAACCTCTCGCTCGGCCAACTCACCGCCTTCATCACCTACGCCGTCTTACTGACGATGCCGTTGATGGCGCTGGGGTGGGTGACGACGATGATCCAGCAGGGCCTGGTCGGGCTGGAGAGCGTGCGCACCGTGCTTGCCGAAAAAACACCACTCTCAGCAACTCCGGACCTGCCCGAAGTCGAATCACGTGCGCTGTTTTCCAAAGGTGGACTGACCGTGCAAAATCTCAGCTACCGCTTTCCGGACGGCTCCTCGGACGTGTTGCAGGCGGTCTCGTTCTCCATCCAGCCCGGACAGGTCATCGGCATCCTCGGGCGCATCGGCTCTGGAAAAAGCACGCTCGTCAACTGCCTGAACCGCTACCTCGTCCCGCCTCCAGGAAGTGTGAAACTCGGTGACCGCAAGCTTGACGAATTGAGTTTTTCCGATGTGCGCCGCAGCATCCGGACGGTCACGCAGGAGCCGTTTCTGTTCTCGGACACCGTGCGCGAAAACATCCGCTTCACGCTTCCGGAAGCAGACGGCAGTTCAGAGAAAACTCTCGTCCGCGTGCTCCACACCGCCGCGCTGAAGGAGGAGGTGCAGCGTTTCCCCAAGCAAACCGAAACGCTGGTCGGCGAGAAGGGCATCATGCTCTCCGGAGGGCAGAAGCAGCGCATCAGCCTCGCCCGTGCGATAACCGAACCCTGCGATCTGCTCATCCTTGACAACGTGCTTTCCGCTGTGGATTACGAAACCGAGCGTTTCCTGCTCCGCGAAGTCCACCAATTGCTGCGTCCTGACGCCGACGGTAAAGCACTCGTGCAGGCGCTGCTCATCGTCTCGCATCGCGTCACCTCGATGGAGCGGGCCGATCATATCCTCGTCCTTGACGAAGGGCGTATTGTTGATCAGGGCACCCACGCCGAACTCGTCCGGCGACCCGGCGACTATCAGCAAATGTGGCGGCTGCAAAACGGGAGTCCCGCTCCGGAAACTCCACAAGCGTCCCAACTTGCCCCGGTTGTTTGACCGCTATGCCCGATTCTGCGTCTGTCCTCCAAACTGGAATGGCCCTGCTTGCATTGGAAAACGTCTCCACCCGGCTCGGTGCAAACGAGGTTTTATCGAAACTGAACTGGACCTTCCGGACTGGCGAAAGCTGGGCGCTGATTGGTCCCAACGGGGCGGGAAAAACAATGCTCGTGCAGGTGCTGCTCCAACGACGTCCATACTTTCAGGGCACCATCCGCCGGCATCCGGAATTGCTCAAGCCGGAGCGCATTGGCTATGTCTCGCTCCATCAACAAAAGCAACTCATCGCCCGCGAGGAGCGCAAGGAGCGCTGGGAGGACTACAGCGGCAAGGAGCAGGCGGGCCTCACCTGCCGGGAATTGATCACTGAGGAATCGAACCCCGGTCCGCAGCGCTTGGAACTGCTTGCGGCGCAGCTCCAGATGGACGATTTGCTGGAGTGCCCGCTGCGGCAGTTCTCGAATGGCGAACTGCGCAAGACGCTGCTGCTGCGGGCGTTGTTTGCCGATCCGGCGTTGCTGCTGTTCGACGAACCCTTTGACGGACTTGACGCCAACAGCACCGCGTGGCTCAAGCAGACCCTCGGTTCCCTCATCCAAAACGGTCTGCCCGTGCTGCTGGTGACGCATCGTACAGACGAGGTGGTCCCGGAAATCTCGCATGTGCTTGCGCTCAAGGCGGGGCGCATTTTCAAGCAGGGTTCCCAGCAGGAGGTGCTGTGCGAAAAGGTGCTGCGGGGTTTGTACGATCCCACTTTTGTGCAGGGTTCTGCTCATGCAAAATTGAAACGCCCGCTGCCTCTGCCGGAAACCGCATCCCCGCTCGCCGAACCTCCGGTGGTGATGTGCAACGTGACCGTGCGCTATGGCGAAAAGGTGGTGCTGAACGGGCTGGACTGGACGGTGCACTCCAAAGAGAACTGGAGGGTGGTGGGACCGAACGGTGCAGGCAAGTCAACACTGCTCAACCTCATCTGCGGGGAGCACTTGCAGGCGTACTCCAATGACATCCGGATTTTCGGCCACAAACGTGGTTCTGGTGAAAGCATCTGGGATCTCAAGCAGCGCATCGGCTTGGTGTCCTCGGAATTTCAGGTGAAGTACCGCAACGAAATCCAAGGCCGCCACGTTGTCCTTTCCGGATTCTTCGACTCCATCGGACTTTACCGCCAAGCCTCACCCGTCCAACGCGCCCAAGCCGAAGCGTGGGTCGCCGCGCTTGGGCTGGAAACCTTGGCCGCTGGCGAGTACCAAAAGCTCTCCTACGGTCAGCAGAGGCTGCTCCTGCTCGTGCGGGCGCTGGTCAAGCATCCGGAGTTGCTCATCCTTGACGAGCCGTGTCAAGGGTTGGATCCGCAAAATCGCGAGCGCATCCTGCGCCTTGTGGACCGCATCGGCCACGAAACCGCGACGCAGGTGCTGTACATCACCCACGCCTCCGAGGATACCCTCACCTGCATTGACCGCATTTTGCGCTTCGTCCCGCAAGCAGACGGCGGTTTTTGCCCGCAGTTTGAGCAAAGCGCCAATTCCTCTTGAAAACGAAAGACGATTCTAGGAGACTTTTTTCATGCATAAGCTCCTAACCCCAACCCAAACAACTCATGAAAATCTTTGCCGACACCGCCGAGGTCCAGGAAATCCAAGTCCTCCAAGATTTGGGTATCATTGATGGTGTGACCACCAACCCCAGCCTCATCGCCAAGTCCGGGCGCGACATCCGGGAGGTGCTGGTGGAAATCTGCTCGATCTGTCCCGGCGACATTTCTGGAGAAACCGTTTCCACCGAGGCGGAAGGGATGGTCCGAGAAGGACGCTGGTTGCGGGAAATCGCGGACAACATGGTCGTCAAGGTGCCACTCACTCCGGCAGGCATCCGGGCCTGCAAAACGCTCAGTCAGGACAGACATCCGGTCAATGTCACCCTCTGCTTCAGCGCCAACCAAGCCCTGCTCGCGGCCAAGGCGGGTGCCCGCTACATCAGCCCGTTTGTGGGACGGTTGGACGACCTCGGCCAGGACGGCATGGAACTCATCGCCTACATCCGCGAGATTTACGACAACTACGGCTTTGACACACAAATCCTCACCGCCTCGGTGCGCGGCCCGCAACACGTCCTCGCTGCCGCAAAAATCGGTTCCGATGTCTTCACTGCGCCCCCGAAGGTCATCTTCCAACTCTTCAACCACCCGCTCACGGACAAGGGGCTGAAAGCCTTCCTCGACGACTGGGCCAAGACCGGACAGACGCTCGGACGGACTGATAGTAAAAGACGTTAAGAACCGAACACTGTTATCCAGGGTTTTCTCAGTGGGAGATTGAACGTGACTGCGGTTTTCGCTCAGGGCGCGAGGAACGCGCCGAAGTCCCAGCCCTTGCCGGGAGCGGCGTTGAGCAGGGATTGGGTGTACTCGTGCTGAGGGTTGGTGAACACGTCGCGAGTGAGTCCGTACTCGACAACCTTGCTTTGGCTCATCACGGCCATGGTGTCGCAGATTTGCGCGGCCACGCGCAGGTCGTGTGTAATGAAGAGCAGGGCGAGGTTGAAGTGCTTCCGGACATCGTCAAGCAGTTTGAGAACTTGGGCCTGCACCGAAACATCGAGTGCGGAAACCGCTTCGTCTGCAATCAAGACCTCCGGTTCCATCGTGAGTGCGCGGGCGATGCAGATGCGCTGGCGCTGTCCTCCGGAAAACTGGTGTGGAAAGCGGTCCAGCACGTTGGGGTCGAGTTGCACCAATTCCATCAGGGACCGTGCCCGCTCCAAAGCTTTGTCGCGTGGGAGTCCGTAGTTGGTCGCCCCCTCGATAATGGAGTCGCCCACCACCCGACGCGGATTAAGGGAGCGGTATGGATCCTGAAAAATGATTTGGATGCGACGGCGGTAGGGGCGCAGTTGTCCTGTTCGGAGCCGTCCGATTTCTTTGCCATCCAAAAAGATCTCGCCGCTGGAGGGGTCGGTCAGTCTGGCGATGCAGCGGGCGACCGTGGTTTTTCCGGAACCGGATTCGCCAACGATGCCCAAGGTTTCCCCACGCCGCACCTCAAGGTCCACCTTCTGCACGGCATGAACGGTGCGGGTGCTTCGGAAGAATGCACGTTCGCTGTAAGTCTTGGAAAGTCCGGAGGTGTTCAGCACCACCTGCGCGGACGCATCCCGTTCCCGTTGGCTGGGTGTCATGCTCGGCACCGAGCCGATCAACATGCGCGTGTAGGCGTGTTGCGGATTGGACAGCACCTGCTTGGCTTCCCCAAACTCAACCACCTTGCCCCATTGCATCACGGCCACACGGTCAGCAATTTCCGCAACCACTCCAAAGTCATGGGTGATGAACAAGACCCCGGTCTGGTGATCCCGCTGGATGTCCCGGATGAGTTGGAGGATGCTCGCCTGCGTGGTCACGTCGAGGGCAGTGGTCGGCTCATCCGCAATCAGCAGCACGGGTTCGAGGACGAGCGCCATGGCGATCATGATGCGCTGGCGCTGGCCTCCGGAGAGTTGATGCGGGTAGGTGTTGATCAGACGCTTCGGCTCCGGCAACCGGACTTCCTCCATGATCCGGAGGATGCGCTGGGTGCGTTCTTTTGGAGCAAGCCGGATGTGCGTGCGCAGCACCTCGTCAATCTGATCCCCGCAGCGCATCACGGGGTTGAGCGCCGTCATCGGCTCCTGAAAGATCATCGACATTCCGGTGCAGCGCAAATCCCGCAGCCGCTCGTCGCTGGCTTCGAGCAGATTCTCGTCCTGTAGCAGGATTTGTCCGGAAACGGGCGTGAGCTGCCCCTTGGGCAGCAAGCCCATCACGCTCAGGCCCGTCACCGATTTTCCGGAACCGGACTCCCCGACGAGGCAGAGGATTTCGCCGGGATGCACCTCAAAACTGACGTACTCAAGGGCATACTGCCGATCCGCGCCCTTGGGCAGTTGCACACTGAGGTTGTCGATTTTCAGGACAGGTTGCATCCTTTTACCCCAACCGCTTCGCCATGCGCGGATCGAGGGTGTCCCGCAGACCATCGCCTAGCACGTTGACTGCGAGGATGGTGAAGGCGAGAAAGATGCCGGGGTAGAGCAAATTGTGCGGGAAGACGCGAAACAGCATCCGGCCCTCGGCCATGATGTTGCCCCAGGTTGGAATCTCCGGGGGGATGCCCACCCCCAAAAAACTGAGGATCGCTTCCACCAGAATTGCGGACGCACAGATGTAGGTCCCCTGCACGATGAGTGGGGCGATGGTGTTGGGCAGCACATGCCGGATGAGGATCAGCGGCACCGAGGTGCCCACGGAAATCGCTGCCTCCACATAGGGTTCCTCCCGGATCGAAAGCACGATGGAGCGCACGAGCCGCACCACCCGTGGGATTTCCGGAATGAAGATCGCAAAAATCACCGTGCCCAAACCCGCGTTGAACAAGGACATCAGCGCAATCGCGAGCAGGATTCCTGGAATCGCCATCAGTCCGTCCATGATGCGCATGACAATGCCATCCAGCCAACGGATGTACCCGGAAACCAAGCCGATGGTGAGTCCGACGGCGATGCTCAAAATCGCCACCGCCAATCCGACCACAAGTGAAATCTGGCTGCCGTAAATCACGCGGCTGTACACGTCGCGTCCGAGCATGTCGGTTCCCATCCAGTGGGTGATCGGCACCTCACTGCCGTCGTCCAGCCGCAGCATGCGCTCCGTGCCCGGAACCTTGTTGCGGTAAATTGGATCAATGTTGCTGGGGTCGATCGTACCCAAAAACGGTGCCAGCAGAGCCGTCAGCAGCATCACCACCAGCACCACACCGCCAAAACAGACGCTGGGGTTGCGGACCAGCATCTGCAAGACGGTCCGGGGCCGGGAGACTGCCGCAGCACTGGCCGCGCTGTCCACCTCCAGTGCTATGGGGGATTCCTCAGGGGCACTCAATACCGGATCCTCGGATCGAGCAGGGTGTAGGAGAGGTCAATCAACAGGTTGATCACGACGTAAACACAGGAGAACACAAGGATCAATGCTTGAATCGTAGGGTAGTCCCGACCCAGCACAGCGTCCACGGTGAGCCGCCCCAAGCCCGGAATGTTGTACACGCTCTCGGTCACGACCACCCCGCCGATCAGCAGGGCGACGCCAATTCCAGTGATGGTGACGATCGGGACCGCCGCATTGTGCAAGGCATGACGCATCAACACCACCATGTTGCTCAAACCCTTGGCGTAGGCGGTGCGGATGTAGTCCTCGTTCAGCACCTCGATGACGCTGGCGCGGGTCATGCGGGCAATGAGTGCGATGTAAATGACGCTGAGGGTGAGGCTAGGCAGAATCAGGTGGTGCAGGAACGGCCAGAAGCCGTCACTGATGCTCTTGAAGCCCTGCTTTTTAAACGAGACGAGCTTCACCGAGAAGATGAAGATGAGAAAATATCCCAACACAAAAATGGGGACGGAGAACCCCAGCACGGAAAAGCCCATCACCAACCGGTCCACCCACGAGCCGTGTCGGTAAGCCGCCAACACTCCAAGTGGAATCGCTACCGCCAGTGTGATGATCAGCGTCACGATGGCCAGCGAGAGGGTCGCGTCCACCCGCATGGCGATCAGTTCCGTCACCTTCTTGTTGAAGAAGAACGACTCGCCCAAATCACCTTGCAGGATGTTGCCCAGCCAGATGGTGAGTTGGGTGAGGATGGGTTCGTTCAGGCCCAGTGCTTCGCGGATGGCCTCGATTTGATGCGGCTCGCCGTTGTCTCCCGCCAGAATCGCAGCAGGGTCTCCCGGCGTGAGTCGCAGCATGAAAAACACGAAGAGGGCCACCATTGCCAAGACCGGAATGGTGGCCAAAATACGACGGACGAGAAAACCAAGCATGGTCCGTTGGGATCTCTTCGCTAAGGTTCCGGAGCGCCTTACTTTGAAATGCTCCATTGCACCGGAAGCGGAGCATTTGGGACATTGGAAATCTGATCCTTGCGCCATGCCGTGACATCCAGCCACTGACCTCCATGACCGTGAGTGCCGTACTCCATAGCACGGATCTGAATCGCCTCGGCGATGGCCTTCTGTTGTGCCGGATCCGGCTCCTCGGCAAAGGCCTTGCGTAGAACTTCCATTGTCGTGTCGCAGGGCCAGCCGAACCACGCCTTGTTACAGTTTGCCCGGTAACCTGCTGCCATGATAGGATTGAGGATGTCCAGAGATTGCCAGGAAGTCATGAAGAGGTTCCAGCCGACCTTCCCCGGAGGATCCTGCTTGGAACGCCGGGAGACAAGGGTCTGCCAGTCCATTGACTGCATGTCCACCTTGAAACCGCCGCGTTCCAGATTCTGCTTGGCCACGGGGGCCAGATTGGCAAGGACATTCAGGTCGGTGGAGTGCATCAGCACAATCGGGGTGCCGTCGTAGCCGGCTTCCTTCAGCAGCGCCTTCGACTTTTCGTAGTCCGAGCGCATCATGATCTCCGCTCCCTTGTCCGTGGCCAGCGGGGTGTCGCAGAAGAACATGGCGGCGCATTCCTTGTAGTACTTCGGATTGCCGATCACGCCTTGCAGAAAGTCCTTCTGGTTGACAGCCCACATGGCGGCACGGCGAACCCGGACATCGTCAAACGGCGGATGCAGATGGTTCATGCGGTACATGTACTGATTCCCCAGCGGATTCAGCACCGCTGTCTGGACATTCGGGTCCGCGTCCAGCAACGGAAGCAGGTCATGCGGGACCGATTCCATGTAATCAATATCGCCTGCGAGCAGGGCATTGACGGCGGTCTGGTGGTCCTTGATGGAAATCCACTCCACGCGGTCCACGTTCACGGCCTTGCTGCCTGACATCCAACTCGACGGCTCACTCCGTGCCTTGTAGTTCGGGTTCTTCACGAACACCGTGCGGTCGCCTGGTTTCCACTCGTCCTCCTTGAAGATGAAGGGTCCGGAACCCGTGTGGTCCTTGATCTGTTCCGACGCCGGAGTGTCCGCCACACGCTTGGGCATGATGAAGGGCACGTTGGAACTCGGCTTCGCCAGCGCGTCCAGCACCAGCCCGAACGGCTTTTTCAAGATCATTTTCAGAGTCTTGTCGTCGACTGCGCTCAAATCGGCAGTGTATTCCATCAACATTTGCCCCATCCCGTCTTTTTGCCCCCAACGTTTGAGAGAAGCCACAGCATCTGCGGCAGTGACAGGTGCGCCGTCGTGGAACATCAGTCCGTCGCGCAAAGTCATGGTGTAGGTGAGTTTGTTGTCACTCACCGAATAATCCCCCACCATTTGCGGCTGGACGTGCAGGTTGCTGTCAAGTGCAAACAGTGTATCATACACCATGTATCCGTAGTTCCGGGACATGTAAGCGGTGGTCCAGACCGGGTCAACGATCTTCAGATCCGAGTGCATCACCACTCGGAGGGTGGATTCTGCCGACACCGGATTCGCGGCGAACAATGACGTGCAAAACGCAAGTGCGATGGCAAGGATCGTGGTTTTTTTGGACATGATCATACTCCTTGTTGAGGTTATGGATTCAGGAGGCGAACGTCAACCTGAAGGACATGAAAGCTCCGGCCATGACCGAAGTGAGTGCTGGCTTCAAAGCGGTCTTCTGGAGGTGCAACCGTGCTATAACGTCTTCTGGTTTTTACATTTGATGGGCTCGTAAAAAGT
>PVBE010373972.1_pt1 | contig 16383 bp, 13 predicted proteins | sample 1631181 | NCBI WGS metagenome assembly PVBE01 (sample SAMN08397723, study PRJNA350692) | Marine metagenome, whole genome shotgun sequencing project. | isolation source: water | place: Pacific Ocean | collected 2012-04
TGCTAGGCCTCTGGGGATGGGCGAATCATTTGTCGCTATTGCAGACGATGCTAACGCAATTAGCTGGAATCCTGCAGGGTTGGCACAGCTTCGCCAACAAGCTATCAATGGTATGTATACGGATCTCTATGGTATCGGTTTAGTACATAGCTATCTGAGCTATATTCTGCCGTTGACCGACCAGAATGTTATTGGTATTGATTGGTCTAGTTTGGGGTTTGAAGATGAAGAACTCAATCTGCGGGATAACCGGATGAACCTGTCCTATGGTATAAGATTGGTGCGCCAGCTCTCGCTGGGTGTTAACTTTAGATATGTCAGCATTGATACCGCACTGGATGGAGAATCGCTGGGGCCAGCCACCGGACTGGGCATGGACTTGGGAATATACTTGGAACCAATATCGGGTTTGAGCTTCGGCATCTTTGGCAAAGATCTGACCAATACCAAAGTGAAATTCGAGACAACGAAAAGAGAAGATGTTGTTGCCTACCGACAGTTTCGGCTGGGGGCATCTTACCAGCTGACAGATAGTTCTATCATTGCCTGTGATTTGGATGACTACCTGCACTTAGGGGCTGAGCAGTGGTTTGGCAGTCTGCTTGCTCTGCGCGGCGGTATTATTGGCAATCTGATTAGCTTGGACTCTCCTAACTCTGAAGAAACCTTTCGTGAACCCATCAGTTTCTCACTTGGAGGCAGTTTAAAGTATGGGTCACTCCAATTCGATTACGCCTACCTCAACTCTCCAACCTTATCAAATACGCATCGATTTTCTATGGCCTTTGGTTTTGATTACAATCCTACCTTGATTGATATAGGTTCAATTCAGCTGCGAGATGTATTGACCTCATTCTATCTACAATATGAAACACCAAATCCGCTGAGTGGAGAACTGATTTTGTCATCAAAGCACGATAAGGACATGACAATTTCTGTTTCTGTTTTCGTTCCCAACTACATGGATGACTCGACTGTCGTTTTGGAAGACAAAACACTTCTAGGTAGAACATCAGGACAAGCAACAGAAAAGGTTCGAATTCCATTGGCCCTTGTTCTTAACCAAAACGTGCAAGAACTGAAAGGGGATCTGGAAACTGAAGTGGAGATTACGGTCAGCTATCAGTATCTTGGTCGAACTCGTGAGATCAAACGAGTGGAACCTATCACCCTGCGAAGGATGGGTAAAGTTGCTTACCGCGAGCGATTGGATCCAATGGTAGCATTCATTGATCCAGATGATACAATGATCCAAAGTTTTGCACAAGCGGTATCGACCATACCAATGAAAATTGATTCGACACATCTAGATGGTCTTCGTCATGGTAACGACTCTCTGCTGAGAGCGATGCAGATATTTGAAGCACTTAACGCCTATGGGATAAGATACGAACCACATCCAGAAACACCTTTCCAATCGATTTATGCCAAAGAATATATCGTTGATGTAACCACCAAGTATACCCAGAATCTCCTTGATGCTGCGGATCTCTGGTATATCGATTCTGATGGCCCCTTCAAAGAAGCCAAGTATCCGCGTGATTTTCTCCGCACCGGAGGGATTGGAGATTGCGACGATGGAACTGTCCTGCTGGCCTCCTTGTTAGAAGCCGTTGGTATTCGCACGAAATTGGTCGATGTAGGAAATAGCGTGTTTGTAATGTTTGATAGTCGTTTGACTGAACAAGACATCGAGACCTTAAAAATCAGTTCAGGGTTGTTCATTAAAGACAATGGTCGTTTATGGGTCCCAGTAGAGGTCACTCATTATGGGAAATCGTTTATGGATGCCTGGCAAGCCGGAATCAACAAGTTCAGCTCAGACGCGTTGCAGGATACGCTCAAATTAGTTGATGTACACGCGGCTTGGGATACCTACCAGCGAATGCATCCTTCGACAAAACCAACTCCAATTGAACCGCCTCCGGCTGAAGAGATTGCCATGCGCGTTTATCAGAACCTGATTGAACTTGAAGAGCTAAGAGAGGATTAAAAGCGATCGGCGCTCACCTGTAAAATGCGAGATTTCGCATGTTCACGTTACATTCACTGCCAACTCCTTACCCCTGCGAGTCACGGGTACATGATACGACCACGGTGGTACATACAAAGCGTCGGATAATTTTCAGGTGCAAAAGATCAGCTTCAAAATCAGCATAGCACTACACTCTTTTCAGCGAAAACCAAGGCAGCACAACCCATCCATGCTGGTTTAAACTAGACTTCGGGTTGGTGTGGAGGGGTCAATTTTTGCATTGTGGTTGCGATTAACCTGCCTCTTTACCCGATGTTGTGATCATGTTAATATATTTTAACGGATGCTGACGGTTTCTCTTCAATAACGTAGAGGCAAAGCTCAATAGTCCATCAGACTGACTAAGGGAAGAAATACCGAAGGAAATGAGTGATGAACAAACCAAAGTGTTTTAAAGTTATTGTAAACAAGGAGTGTTATAGATGGGTAAACGGCATGTCCTGATTACCGGCAGTGCCGGTCGTGTGGCGAGCATTCTACGACAGCATTGGGGGGACCGTTATCGGCTGCGATTGGCCGACGTGAGACTGGTGGAGGACCTGGCCTTGCACGAAGAGTACGTCGAGCTCGATATCACCGATCTGGAGGCTTTCACCGCCGCCTGCGAAGGGATCGACACCGTTTTGCATCTGGCCGCCGACCCCAGCCCGCAAGCGGACTTCTATCAGAGTTTGTTGTCGCTGAACATCATCGGGGGGTACAACGGCTTCGAGGCGGCGCGACGGGCCGGTTGCCGACGCCTCGTATTCGCCTCCAGCATCAACGCTGTGTTGGGGTACGGGAAGGAAGGAAGGAAGGCCAGTTGGGAGGTGCCGGTCTACCCGCAGAATGTCTACGGCGCCACCAAGTGCTGGGGGGAGGCCTTGGCACGCGCCTACGGCCATGAGCATGCTCTGTCGTGCATTTGCGTGCGCCTGCATAGCCCGACCTTCGACCAGAGCAATTTCGCCGAAGACGCCACGGATGGAGGCATCAGCCCGCGAGATGCCTCCAATCTGTTCGCTGCCTGTATTGATGCCGATGAAGAGGTCGGCTTCGCTATTATCCATGGCGCCTCGCACCACAAAGACAACTGGTTCTTGGTCAGTTCGTCGGATCCACGCTTGGCCTACGAGCCACAAGACGGCACGGCGTTCCCCCGGACGTAATGCAGGGCATATATTGGCCCCGGTCAGATGTCAAAAAAGCGAGCTCTACAGAGTCCCACCGGACAACAGGAAGAACAACACCGTCTGCCCGTGCAAATGGATATATCGCCCGTCCGCAGAATAAAAAGGACCGTACGATCACTCTTCGGGTTGGTTATGAGGTAGCTGAGGGTGCTGTAGGAAATGCCGATAACGATCAGGTAAATTGTTACCAAACTGTTATAAAAAGCTGGAAATCAGCTTTGCGTTGGATGGGGTATTTGCCCTGAGGTTCGATTTTATGGGCAGGCAAGCGGTTACAGCACTTACTTTTTACCTCAGAAATAGGAAGAATCGCTTAAATCGCGAAACAGGCACGTTCTTGGGGCTGATAACAGGTGTCGAATGAGCGTTTTGGGTGTAATTCGCCTGGTATGTGGCTAGTAATTTATCATTTTGTTATAATCGTTGTGACAAAAAGGAGGGAAATTATGATCACATGTCTAGCTCACATCTGCATAGAAGCCGTAGATTTGAAGAAGACACAATGGTTTTATTGTGATGTGCTGGGTTTCACCAAGAAGTTCGACTTCATAAAAGACGGCGTTCAACTCGTGCAAATCAACGAGTCCAATTTTATAGAAGTATTCAAAGCGGGCGAGAACCGGGAAGCACCTCAGCGGCCTAGGATCACGCACTTCTGCTTAGAGGTTGAGGACATTGATGCGGTCGAAAAACAGCTGACGGGAAATGGCATTAAGACTCGAGGTAAAAAAATCGGTGCCGATAATAGCTGGCAAATCTGGTGCAAGGACCCAACAGGAATCGATATGGAATTTCACCAGTACACAGAGGTAAGTTCGCAGATTACGGGTGAAAATTGCATTATGAATTGGTAGAGTGATAGTGAGGTGGTCCAGAAGCTAGAGACCTACGTTAAGTGCGACATATCTTAGCCAACATTAAGCTGAAATTGGAATATACGCTATAGAATTTAAAGGAATTATTAGCTTCCCAATATTAGATAACCATAATGTCAAAAAACAAGTTAAGCTTGCAAGAAACTTATCCGCAGGTTGCGGATCAATGGCAACCTGATAAGAACGGAGATCTGCCCCCTGATCAGGTTGTAGCAGGAGCACATCGAAAAGTAAGGTGGCAGTGTGACAAAGGACCTGACCATGAATGGAACACTGCTCTTAAGGCTAAAATAGGAAGAGGTTAGTATGGAACATGTAACAGACAACACAGATGTACTAGTAATTGGCGGTGGTACTGCTGGTACGATTGCTGCTATACAAGCTAGCCGGTTTGGGGAACGGACCGCCTTAGTTGAATCAGGTAGTCAGCTTGGTGGAGTGACCACAACAGGCGGTGTTTCTTTCCCTGGTCTTTTTCATGCCTGGGGCCAGCAGATTGTGGCTGGTATTGGATGGGAGCTGGTCACTAAAGCCGTAGCCCTCGACAGCGGCCAGTTGCCCGATTTTTCGGTGCAACCCCCTCGGCATTGGTGGCATCAGATTCGTATCAACGGTCCTGTTTATGCTGCACTTGCTGAGGAAGCTTGTTTACAGTCGGGGGTGCAATTACATTTCTACGAAATACCGACAGAAATTTCTGAAACGGAAAAAGGCTGGAAAGTAGAGACTGTAGGTAAAAGTATGCGTCGGACTATTATGACCAAGCAGTTAATTGATTGCACTGGCGGTGCCAATATTGTGGGGATGATTGGTTTGCCCCGTTTACGTGAAGAAGAAACGCAACCCGGAACCTTGATTTTCAAACTAGGTGGATACGATATTGAATCGCTGGATGATGAGAGCATTCAAGCACATTTTTCGGCGGCTATTGAAGATGGTCGTTTGCAGCATGGTGATGTAAGCAATCCGCGGGGGCGTTTTATTAATTTTCTTCGAAGCGGCGGTGAAAATGCCCAGCATGTCTTTGAGGCTGACGCCTCCACCTCTGACAGGCATACAAAAACCAACATTGTAGGTCGTCAGTCTTTGTTGCGTGTCTTGCGTTTTGTGCGTTCTCTGCCGGGTTGTGAAAATGCATGTATTTTAAAAGCTCAGCCCGAGACAGCGGTGCGCGAGACCTATCGTATTGTTGGTGAGGTGCAAATAACCCACCAAGATTACACCAGCGGACGGATTTTTGATGATGCTATCTCTTACTCTTTTTACCCTATTGATCTCCATGACCATGATGGTGTCAAACCCAAGCCTTTGTCCGAAGGAATCATAGCAACTGTTCCACTTCGGGCACTTATACCCAAGGAGAGCCGAAATTTGTTGGTAGCTGGGCGGAGTGTGAGCAGTGATCGGTTGGCTAATTCCGCCTTACGGGTTCAAGCCTCATGCATGGCGATGGGGCAAGCTGCTGGCGCTGCTGCGGCTTTATCTGCACATCTGGAAACGACGCCGGGTCAAGTTTCAGTTACAGCGTTACATGAACTGCTTATGCAACATGGTGCTATAGTACCATGTCTTGATATGAAGAAATTTAGAGATGGGACAATTAATGCAAATGAATCATCCGCTAACTATCATCAAGAAAAAGTTTTAAGCAGCTAACCGATTATTGATACTTGCGCAAAAGATAACTCGTGTACGGGGTGATCAGGCTGGTATCAGCTAATCTGGTTAATACCCTTTTTTCAAACAGGTTCTAAAGGAAGGATCAGGCTATGAAGTCTCAATTTCACAATCCTACAATAGTTGTACTATTTCTTGTTTTTGGTCCGCTGCTGACACTGACAGCAGATCAGGCCGACAATAGCGAAAATGATGACTTGGCTGGGTTGAAGAAGGCCTTTAATTTAGCTCGCGATAGTTGGCAATCGGCAGATATCGACACCTATTTCACCTTTATCCATCCTTCCGACAAGTACGTATCATACAGAGGAAACACAGCGACCATAAAGGTGAAGAGTTTGGAAGCATATGTCAGGAGTCGTAAGACGTCCGTTTCAGAGGTTTTGCGGGAATGTGCTGATTGCGACGAAATTTGACCTTTCCCATGATATGAAGGAACGGTTAACCAAAATCGCTGCGAGCAGGAAACGATATACAGTAGGGAAACTAATCGCGACCGTAGTGAAACAAGTCTACGGTCGCGGAAGCCTGTAAGATAAAAATAGCGTTCAGGGTAACGGGAAATAAGTTATCCAGAGACGCTATTAAGCCGATTAATAGAGTTATAAAAAAGGCACGTTTATAATCCTTTGGTACAGTTTAAATAGGGAAGATTATATGTCAAAGCAAAAAAAAATTAAGGACTATCGCCAGCAATTTATTAATCAAGGTTACGCAATCGTTGAGGATGTTCTTACCATCGAAGAGGCAAAAGAGGGTGTGGCCATTCTGCTTGATAAGATTCGACCTGAATCTCCAGAGTCTTATGCCGGTATCTGGGGAACACGACGGCAACTCAAGACGCCCGAGCATAGTGTTCCTGAAATCGCTCGTTTTGCCACACATCCGAAATTACTGAAAGTCGTATCGCACATGATTGATGGTCCATTTCGGCTTACTGCAGAACCCCTTCCTATCGTTACCTTTCCAGGGAAAGTGTGCGGATGTTTAAAAGATGGAAACTGGCGAGGTCATACTGATGGATTATCACGCGTACCTTTTCTAGAAAGCGAAGGGAAGGCGGCTTGTATTTGGCTGACGTTTGCCGATATTGAGTCTTCAGGTGGGGCAACGACGTTAATTCCAGGTAGTCATTGTTTAATTGAAAAAATGGCAGCTGACCCAGAATTTCGGGCGAAAAGCTATACTGCCGAGGACAATCTTGATGGGCTTAACTGGAATCCAAAGGAAATCACCCTAAAAGCGGGAGGTGTTTTTTTCTTTTATGATCAGGCCATACACAGTGCTTCGGACAATCTGTTGCAACAACCCAGGCTTATTTGTGCGTATGGTTTTACTAAAAAAGGGAATCAAGAAGAAGAGTTAACTGCTCGCCGGACTATTCATGAGCGCTTCAATTCTAACCATCTGGAAATGATGGATGATCAGATGGAACAACTTATTGGTTTGGTGTAACATCTCAGTAACTTTTCTCATGGAATGGGGGTAAGACAGTCCTCGGTATAGAACTGCCTCAAAGGCGGTCGAAGCGAAACATGACCTCCGTGTATGTACCGCCACGGCGGTACGTACACAATACGTTGGATAATTTCCCTGCGCAAAAGATCAGGTGCTAAGGCGGCGTAATGATCTTCATGGGTTCAACTTCTGTAGAGGGTAATCAGGTGGGTATCAGCCCCCTGTTGGTACTCTTCTTCTCTTCTCTTTTACTAGTTTCTTTTCTTTCCTCAATCTTACCTATAAGAAATTCTATTGACTCATCACTGACATTACCATATAATCGAGACTTAAATTGAATCTGGACCGATTATGTCAGATGTCTTCATTTCTTATTCCCGTGTCGACGCCTGTCGTAACGATCTTACTTCCGGCCGTGGTGACCATGACAATGTCTTGGACGATACCTTTGCATGTGGCTTCAAAGTTAAGCCTAATAAGGATAGTTCTGGACTACTCGGTGTATGCTTGCAGTGTGGGTGAGAGCGCCTATGAGTGGGCCGATAAGGAACGCGGTGTCTCCAGCTACTACCTATGGCCTTCGCGGGCAGTTGGTTAACGACAAGGGACAGGTCACGGTTACCGATCTAGCCAACTACATCCAACAGCAGTTAGCGGACTGGGCCCAGACCTGTCGGGGAAAACAGCAAACCTTCTGGCTGAACCTGCAGGGATCTGCCAGCCTAGTTTTGACCGGAACCTTTTTGTTCGTTGCCGCCAGAAGCCGATTATGCCTACGGATTGGATAGGCTTATACTTTTGCCAGCGCAAGCATGAACAACAACTATACAAGATGAATTTACCATGATAGAACAAACAAATCTCGATAAACGCCCCCGCGTTCCCTACTCCATCGGCACCGGCATTCCCAAACACGGCGACGCCGAGATCGAAGGCTACCTGCAATCGTTGCACATCCAGGGTTTCTGCGTCATCGAGCGCGTGATCCCCGAGGACGAAGTCGCCGCGGCGCGGGACAACGTACTCAGAGGGCGCGAGCTGTTGCTGAAAGACCGCGAGCTGGAGCGCCGCAAGCGCATCGAGTTGGAGCACCAGAGGAATCCCGACGCTGAGATCGACGACAGCCCCAAGCGATTAGACAATTGGCGCTCAGATCCGGCGCGGCCGCCGTTGCCGCCCCACGCCGAAATCTGCGATGTTGCGCGGTGCGAGGTCTTTGCCGAGTATCTGCCGGCGCCGCGTGTGCTCAAAGTGGCCCGGGCTATCCTCGACCCGCACATCCGCATTATGCAGACCGAAGTCAACAAGTCGTCGCGGCCGACAGAAAAGCTGATCTCCGAAGAGCAACTGCGGCGGCGCGGCTGGCATTCGGACTGGCCGCACGATTTGACCGCGTACGGTCCCAACGACGGACAACCGTGGAAGCACTGCGGCGCGGTCGCGCAACCCTTTCCTGACGTCTGCATGGCGCTGTCGACGGTATGGTACCTCGGCCCTGAGGATGTGACCCCGTTTAACGGCGGCACCTGGGTGGTACCAAGGTCGCATAAGGATCCGCGCAACCCCCGCGGCCCCGGCGACGGCATCGACCAATGGGCGCCCATACCAGGGGAATTACAGGTCTCGGCGCCGGCGGGATCGGTTTTCATGCAGGACACGCGGGTCTGGCACTCGGGTGCGCTCAATCAAAGCAAGTGCGAGCGTACGGCGGTGGTGTGCCGTTACGCGCCGTGGTGGTTGTCGGGTAATGAGTTCGGGAATCTGCACTCGGGGGGGCATACGTTGAGGACCTACGTGCCGCAAGATGTTTACGAGAAATTTTCCCCGGAATTACAACTGCTTTACCGGCACATTTCCGAAGGCGAGATGGACGTCTTGCAGCCTGGCAATCAGTACGCGGCAGCCCGCGCCCAATCGCTGCGCCATTCGGAGCAAAGTGGTGACAATAGCCACGTGGTCGCCGGCGCGATGAGCGTGGAGGAGTGGGAACGTAGACAGTAAAAAGGCGGCCATAATTCTCTCCCCCAACAGCTTCGAAGCTGTCGACCAGTAAATTGTCGAAGGTCACTTGTTGTATATTTCCCACAATAAGGCAGATCCGTCCTGCGGTATAGTGGCTGTCGGCAACTTCCCCGACCTGGGGCCCATGACTCACCAATCAACGAAGAAAATTGCCGAGATTGCGTAGAACGATTAATAGGATCTAAAGAAAACCCAGGTTATTTACATCGCTAGGTGACTCGTGGAACCTTTTCCACGAGCCTGTGGCCCTGGTCGAGGAACTGGTTGATCAGGGTTATAGCGGATTGAAGGTCTGGCCCTTCGATCAGGTAGCAATTGAATACGGTCCGGCACGGATTCCGCATCGCACGATCAAGGCGATTGTGCAACCCCTGCACGACATAAGTGACAAGGTTGGGATGGATCTGGACATCTTGGTCGATGGACACGCGCACTTCCAGTTGCCGGCGGCGTTCCGGATTGCTGAGGCGCTACGTATTGTTCGATGTTGTTACTGAATACAGCTATTCTCATATCTCCTCTGTAGTTTCAATTAACAAATATAAATCAATACTATAAATGCACTATTTGGATTAGCCTATGTCAAAAAAATGTGTGGGGCAAAAAGACTGGGTGTTTAGCTGAGATGTTTTCATCAAGCACTTACTTCTACCAAACCTCGGTAACTGCAGCGTACTCCTATATACAGACTTGGCAATACTTTCCAGTTAGAGTCTAAAGCCCAAGCTGTACAGCCATCTATGCTTGTCAGAACTAGATTCCAAGCTGGTGTGGATGAGTTTCTTTTGCCTGCATTACAGACTCAGAATGCCCTTCCAGTCGAACGATATATTGAAACACTACACCATCCAAATTACATTGAGCCTAAAGTATTTGGCTGATTCTCCCTATAGATAGGAGGGTTTGTTGTAACTGTACCCATACTGTGGGTGGAGTGTACCTATTTCTCGGTTGAAACAAGAAACATATAAGAGCGTCCATCATCGATTATGAATACCTTCAGAATTAACAGCAACTCAATTTCATCATTAGCCTAAAGGAATCTGTCCAAGTCTCAGTTCAATCTGCAGACAACATTGGAGCGGTTATCTTCAAGAATACGCATTAATAAAGCATCTGATGATTCCGTTGGCTCAGCTACCAGTAACCATATGAACAACCAGATACAAGGGATGAAACAGACCAATGAGAATGCCCAGCAAGCCAACAACTGATTCAAGATTATCAGCCTAAGGAGGAGAATGATGAACTCGTTCTTCCGGAGGCAGTTTCACGCGAGGCCAATGAGTTCTATCTACACGAACAAACCTTCCACGACGAAAGCCTTCCAACAATTCGTCAACCTGAATATGAAGCTGAATACCACTACTTCCAAGAGGAGGACTCTCAGCCTGTTTGATATCGATGATCGAACCTTCTTTATTGTCATGATTTCTCCAGTAAGTACGAAGCGTTTCTTCAGCTGCACAAAGCGTTACAGCCGAACTAACCCGAAAATCATCGTAGAGTTCATCATTCATACCACCAAACAGTGTAATGATGACGATACCCTTGCCCTGCCCTTGATGCTTGACTTGCTCAACCACCGCCGCTAGACCGCGATGAAGTTGATAACGGAGATGAACTCGGATCTGGTGTTTAGTGGCTAGCTTTCGGCTCTCCTCATCAAACCAAAGGTCCGCAACGTGAAATTGACGATTCTTCCACTCTGGAGCCCATGTAAGACCTACTTGTACAACCTGAGCTGCCAAGACAACCGACCTGACGTTGTCTTTCATAGTCCAAGCATTCTCCGGAGCGATATCTTCCCATTCGATGATGCCATTTCCTTTCCAAATGCGTGTAAAACGGTCGACTTCAAATGTCTGCTCATTCTTCAATTCGTCTTTAACCACGTGACCGACAGGAACTACTTTTAGTTTGCCTGCCACTGGAGCCTTTCGCCAATCCCCGTTCTGGTTTAATCCAAGAAAGTGCTCCCTTGATGAGCCGTAACGCAACTCAACTAACAGGATCTTCCACGCTTGGCCACGCCGCTGGTAGAAGCTGAAATCGTCTTCCAACAAAATAGCATGATTATGTTTAGGAACGTACTGCGGAGGTCCCTCTGGGGGAGGAATCGTCTCATTACCTTCTGGAGGCATATAAAAACGGCCATGCAGATGCGTACCGATGGGGATATCCCGAAGTTCCGCCGGAGCTCCATGATACCAGATCATCCCATAGGGAAGCATAGCAAATTGGTGCGCGGAAGCTTTGTCATACCGGTCATCGTTAAAATCGCCGTCTAGACGCAGGCCACCTCGGCGGTTAATTGGGTCCACCATAACAAGTTCTCCTGCAATGTAGGCGCCTGTATCCGGTGGTGGGAACTCGTTAAGCTCAGGAATATAGTCTTTCTGATTCTCTGCAGAAAACGAAGTTTCTACTAATGTACACAAAAGCACAAAGTTAAGTAAATGACCGTAGAAGCTAATCCCAGTGAAAATTTGAAAATGATGTACAACTCCTCGCTCTGGAGTTAGGACAAGGAACAACCTGCAATTTAGAACTCTACTAATAACCCCTAATATCCTGAGCAATTCAAACTTCCAAGGCAACTTCATAAGAGCACAACCCCCTTGTCTCTCCTGCGGGAACTAATTCTGAGATGATCCTTTAAACTTCACGTCTCTCTACCATTCCCGCTCCCTCAAACTAGTAGCGCGGAAATAGCCCCATTACTGTCAGCGAAATTGTCCGTCTGAACCCCCATTCTCTGTGCAACAGTAAGAAGTAGATTGCTCAGGTGGGCCTGTTGATTCACTGGATTATGACAAATGTTATAGTGATTACCAGGATTAGCCAGATCGTAACCAGGAAATGCTGATGTTTTGTTGAAATCAATGTGCCGACCATGCTTCAAACCTAGTTTAGAACCACCGGCTAAGACAATCGGCAAATTGGCGTTGCCGTGGCTATGGCCGAACGCCATACCACTACCATAAAGTGCCATCGTTGTCTCCAGCAGTGTTGTACCATCAGCATCCTGAACCTCGCTAAGTCGATCGAGAAAGTAGCTGAATTGTTTGATGTTAAATGTGTCGCTCAAGGTTAAATTCTTCATTAACTCGACATTACCATTGTGGTGCGATAATGAATGCCGATCTTGCTTAAGACCTATTTCAGGAATCGGCAATCCTTGGCCTTCCTCACCTGTACTGAAAGTAGCAACACGGGCCATATCCGTTTGGAATGCCAATACAATCAGATCATACATGGTGCGAAAATACTCTCCGACCATCTGCTGAGGAACATCCCGGTTCACGCGTGACTTGTCTTCGTCAGCAAGCTTTTGTCTTGGTATATCAAGCCATTTGTCAGCACGCTCAGTACGTATCTCAACCTCACGGACAGAGGTAAGATACTGATCCAACCGACCACGGTCGTTTTTACCAAGCTGATTACCTAATATCTTGGCTTCATGTAGAATAGCATCGAGGATACTGCCTTGACGATGGAGACTACGCCGCTGTTTTGCAATTCCATGGAAGCAAAACGCGTACGTGGTGCGGTCATCTGAGCTATTAACTGATCCACTGAAATGCTGTTTCTATCCGCCTGTCCCAACTTTCCACCAGTAAGCCAGATCTTACGACAATTATGATGATGACCAAGACCATTAGGATGATAAAGTCCACTAATTGGTGTAATATTCATGCGATGTTTCTCTAACGGACGAAGTGACTTCGTGAACGTATAACCCATTCCTTCTTCGGCAATCTGATAATCTAGTGTGTTTACACCATTAGGCAAATAAATAAAAGCGCTACGTCTTGGCTTGAATCCTTGCTGAGCCGCAACTGCTCGTAGCGGCCGCATACAATCAAGTAATGGTAAGGCAAGCGAGACACCAAAGCCACGCAGAACCTGACGACGACTAATAAGCCAATTTTGACGAATAAACTTCATGACAGATAATCTCCTTATTACTTTGAGGTCAAAGTTTCTGAAATAGGCTAGACATGACAAAGTTTTCAATAATGGTTTTTAGCTTGTAGTGATCTCGCTTGCTCGCTTTGGTAATTTCCTTGATCTGTTTAGCATCGTCAATTGTCATCACTCGACGCAGGGCAAAAGTAGCAAGTTGTTCGACAAAGGCCTCGGCAAAATGGTCGAGATCTTGTACGAGGAGTTGCTTGAATTCATCCGGCCCATCATAGGTACGACCATCAGCCATCGTGCCGCTGGCGTTCACAGGAGGGTTAGTTTCTTGATTAACAGTTACAACTTCCTCTGCCCGCCAGCGGCCAATCGCGTCATAGTTGTCAAAGGCAAAACCAAGCGGATCGATTTTCTCATGGCATGACGCACAGATAGCATGGGTCGCATGAGCTTCCAACTGCATACGTATCGTGGCCTTCGGTTGGTTAACCGAGGTTGGTTCTAGTGGCTCAACATTGGGTGGTGGTGGCGGTGGCGTTTTGCCAAAGATTGCTTCCGAAACCCACACTCCACGATGTACAGGACGATGACGTGTTCCATCGGAAGTAAGCATTAAAATCGAGGCTTGCGTCAACAATCCACCACGATGGTCCTCTGGACGCAATACCGCACGCTGAAAACCGGATTCTGATAACGGATGCATCTTGTAGTGTCGAGCCAACCGAGGATTCACCATTGTCCAGTCGGAGATCAGAAACTCGTGTAACGACAGATTCTTCGAAAATACTTCGTGAAAAAAGCTGGTCGTTTCAAGTACCATACTCCTCTCGAGCCATCTATCGTAATCAGGATAGAGCTCAGAGTCAGGAGGAAACATACCAACTTTATAAAGCTGTAGCCATTGTCGAGGAAACGATTCAGTAAACCGATTGATCTTCGGATCCAGCAACATTCGTGTCAACTGGCCCCGTAACACACTAGGGTCACGCAACCTGTCGGCCTTCGCGATAGTGAAAAGCTCCTCGTCGGGTATTGACCCCCAGAGAAAGTACGACAACCGTGAGGCAAGTTCCCAATCGTCAATATAGTTTCGAGGTTTCGTAGCTGAACCTTCTACAAGATAGTAGAAGTTCTTCGAAGTAAGCACCCCCACCATGGCAGCAAAATGGGCAGACATGAAGCCTTCACCGGCAACGATTTCCCGCTCAACGATTTCCACATACTTATCTATCTCCGCATCCGTCGCGGGCCGACGCCAAGCACGGTCAGCAAAACGTTTAAGACACTCGTGAGCTTCATCTAAATCACTTTCTTTGGAAGGAACAAGATTATCACGCTTCTTCAATTCTAACTCGCTTGCAACAAGAACGTCCCATTCAATCCAATCAATAAGTAACAAAGGATAAATAGGATTACCATCATCGTCGACAAGCATGTATCCCGTAGGGTTCTTAAACCTATGTTCTTTTGTATTAATGAAATCCCTACTGGTATGATTAAATGTATGTGTATTTGGCAACGGTGCATCCGTTATATCATTCATAATTTGGAAACTACTCGATGAAGTTACGAACTCAACGATAATTGGCTCTTCTTCCGGCACAACAATGTCCCTATCGAAAATAGACCGTTTAAGCACAAAATCCCAGACAGTCAAGTGCGGCACTCTATCATCTAGGGATGGCAAACCACTGAGTTGAATGCGAACCCGCGACTGCCCACCTTGATTGCCTATATGGATATGATGGCTAACTCGACCAGGCCAGTAAACCCAGCGAAATCGGCCGGAAACACCTTGCTCAGACAACCATTTCTCACGTCCTTTATTGGCATCATGTTGCCCCTTATTTTGTACAATAGGTTTTTCAGGAAAGGCCCGCATCAAAACGGTCTCGGCCGCTTTAAAGTAGCGACTAACATGTGATGGAGATAAAGACAGCATTTTGCCGATGCGCTCAAACCCATGCCAACGAGGATCTTCGTTGAGTGAACCAGGCATGTGTACGTCGTAATGTACTCCCAGCAGACCATAAACAGTACTGGCATATTCATCCCGACTTAGACGATAATGCACGACGGGACCACGTTTTGCCATCCGTACCGCTTCCCCCTCCCTAATTCGATCGGAAATCCAACCAACTACCCTCCCGATTTCATCTGCTGTCGGCTGTAATTCTTTCTCAGGCGGCATTTCGCCAGCGTTCACCCGATTTATCAACTCAGCCCATCTTTGAGTAACCAAGTTGTTCTCAAAGCTATGCGACAACGTATCAATATGGAACTCCGCCTTTTGCGTTTGCTCGTTATGGCAACGCAGGCAATACATTTTTAGGAACGGAAGCACTACTTGGTCAAAGCTAGTTGGATTACTTTCAACAATAGAAAATCTTGTGGAAAGAACAAACGTCAGCGTAACACAAAGGAACATTAGTCTATTTATCTGCTGCGAGATGGGTTTCATTAGAATTCACACTTGTCCTACAAGTTTCACATTAGGCTCTAGTACATATCTGACCCAAGACGCTGGCAACCGAAATCCGACACTGTTTGTTACTGTCATTCAATGCCTGAACTAATGACGATAATGTTGACTCTCCAATCTCAACTAAGGCATCCATAGCATTCTGACGAATTATTCCGCTTTCATCACTCAGGTGATTTATAAGTTTGTGTATATCCTTCTGATCCTGACTCTTACACTCAAAAATTGTTAGGAAGAGAATTAAGAGTAAGAGGAGTCTTACGGATGAACTAACTTGTTGTTTCATCCTATTGCCCTTTTGTGTTTAGATTCTTATCACAAGATTTTGGGAAGATTTCCCGTTACATTCCAAAACATATGGTAAGTACCATAGTCTATCTGACCTGTCAAGCGTCGAGGTTCTTTTGAACAAACTGCGGTTCGCCATGTCCAACCTGACTAGCCAAACCCAGAATATTGAAGCCTCACGTTCCCGCATCCAAGGTACCGATTTCGCCGCTGATGTAGCCGACCTAGCTAAGAACCAAATACTAGCCCAAGCATCAGCTATATCGCAGAACATCCTGCCGTTCTTGAGATAAGCCTACCACTAAAAATCTGGCTGACATAGCGGGCCTCACCTTTGGGTGCTGTACGCCCGATTTTCCGTGGGCAATCCCTATCATCAATCCCCCCGCTTTACCCCGAAACTGCAATCGTGATAGAATGCCTAAGCTAATCCAAAATTTGAGTCTCAAA
>PVBE011102953.1_pt1 | contig 16381 bp, 18 predicted proteins | sample 1631181 | NCBI WGS metagenome assembly PVBE01 (sample SAMN08397723, study PRJNA350692) | Marine metagenome, whole genome shotgun sequencing project. | isolation source: water | place: Pacific Ocean | collected 2012-04
AGACCTCGATATCCGTCTGGCGGACTGTCTTTCAGTCGTGCGCAAGCACCCTAACGTTTGGGCTGACGTATCGGCACAGTTTTATCGTCCGTATTCTTTTTGGCAGGGTATGAGACTTTTTCACGAATGGGGAGCTACCGAAAAGATATTGTTTGCTTCTGACTGGCCTGTCACACGTCCGCAGGACAACATAGACCATCTAAGGGGTCTACCAAAATTTGCTAGAGATCATCACCTGCCCACTATTCCCGAAGAGGATATTGAGGGGATAATTAATCGGGATGCCGTTGAGATAATGGGAGTTGATTAAGGTTTGAGAAAATACGGCATTCTCCTGGTGGGTAAATGAGTCCTGAACATGGCGGAACTGAAAATCGCGGGCGTAAGCGCGTGTTTTACGGTTGGTACATTGTTGCCGCTTTATTTTTCGCAACGTTTATTTCAATAGGAGCTCGACAGGGTTTTGGGATTTTCATATCCACCTGGGAGGAGGATTGGGGTGTCACGACCGCCGCTATTTCCTTCGTTGGGTTTGTAGGGACACTCGCCACTGGAATTTCACAACCGATATTCGGCTGGCTTGCGGATCGATATGGCGGTAGGCCGATTGTGATCGCTTCATTAGCTGTTATGGCCCTGGGCACCATAGCAGTAGCTGCTGTTTCGAGTGTTATCGGCCTTGTTGTGCTGTATGGGTTAGTTATTTCTTTTGCCTCCGGAGGGATTTCACCTGCGACTACAGGTGTCATAGTCGTACGGTGGTTTAAAAAGCGGCGCGGAATGGCAATGTCTGTGCTAGTTGCTGGAGGATCGGTTGGGGGTTTAATTTTTGTTCCTTTTCTTGATTACGTGGAGCTGGAATTCGGTTGGCGTATGGCATGGATTGTGACTGGGTCACTCGCCTTAGTAATTGGGATTCCACTAATACTTCTAATAGTTCGAAGCAAACCCGGAGACATGGGATTAAAGGTCGACGGCGTGAAATCGATCGTTGATCAAGATAGTGATGCATTTCAAGATCCTGTTGGGCCTAAATATGTCGAACGGTGGACTTACGCGCTTCGATCGCGTCCAATCTGGCAACTTTCCTTCGGATATTTCGTGTGCGGAATCACTACATCCTCTATTGCGTTTCACTACGTACGTTGGGCTCAGAGTGAAGACATCTCTAGGGATACAGCAGCACTAGCGTTTGGCTTGTTGAGTGGAATCAACGCCTGCGCAGTTATAGTCGTTGGACTTTTATCGGACCGGTTGCAGAGGAAAAACCTTCTTGGAGCTGTTTACCTTGTACGGGGAATGGCGTTCCTAGCGCTCATCTTCTTACCTGGCTCGATGGGCTTATGGTCATTTGCACTAATAGGCGGTATGTCCTGGCTTGCGACCGTGCCTCTGACCGCTTCCTTGACGGCTGACGTTTATGGCGTGCGTAATTTGGGAACACTGTTCGGATTGGCAAATATGTCCCACGCTTTTGGCGGAGCTGCTGCAGTGTGGGCGTTTGGGCTGGCATTCACCCATTGGGGTTCATATGACGTTCCGTTTGCCGTAGGTGCGGTGACATTACTTGCTGCCGGAATCGTGAGCCTTTCCATCAAGGAAAAGAAAGACTCGGTGCGTTATGTTCAGGTACCTCGTGAAGTAATTCTAAGTTCGGATGAAACCACAGTGGTGACCACCTGAAATGTCAGCTTCTAATGGACCATTACTACACCATTCAGAGCCGATTGATCCGACACTGTGGGAGTGGTTGAGCACAAAGATCGATCACGTACTGGGTATTTCGCCAGGAGCGATGGTGCTTATTCTTGGCACGGGGATTGTGCTGTTCCCAGTGATAATGATGGTTATGGTGTGGCGAAGGCAGCGAACAGACGGGGACGATTAGAAATAAGCGATCGATCTGACGCTGATATCCGCGACCCTTTGGAGTGATTCCCAGATTTCAGGGGTTGGATCGAACCTGCGATCGATTTCAATTGACCAGCCACTGAATTCTTCGTGTAGGGTCTGGACTCGGATATTTCCTATACCGGTGGCAAGGTTATCGGTTTCAGCGTCATCTGAAAGTTTCTTTGCAAGCCCGTGGTTGCGATCTTGTCCTTTCCAGGTGACGCCGATAATTTTTCCGAAAAGTGGAAAGGATTTTTTTCGCTTGGTTCGTATGTTTACCGAACGAGATTTTGGGAGTTGCATGTCTCCAGGTACACCGAGGTAAATCCACCATCGGGGGGGCGAATCTTTTTGACGATCCTGCTTGATAATATTGATCCACTTGATCAATCCATCATCGGTTATATCAATTATTCCGAGGGACCTTCGAAATAATCGATTTCCAACTTTTTCTTCAGTACGATCGCGTTCAGACAGAGTTGCGTTAATGCCGATAGCATTAAGTTGTTCGGCGAGGTTATCTCGGGTTTTATCGCGTAATTTTTCACGCATTATGATGTTCTTTTCTTCTTGTAGGAGAATTGCGTAAAATTTTATCGATTCAGCAGGTCATTCATTCGATCAAGGATTTTGTCTAACTCTTCATAGTCTAATTTGTCTAGTGATTTGTTAGCAGGGTTTCGTGTTAGCGGTGTGCGTATGATCCCGCGTCGCCAGTAGGCTGCTTTATATGCATTAACACCAAACATGAATTCGAAGTTTAGGGAAGGGATCATCTGCTCCCAGATTCCTCGGGCTTCATCAGTCACTATCTGTAGTCCCTCCTCATCAACTCCTCCGTTCTCCAGGGCATTCCACAGCTTGACGTGTGCATCAGTGATATGACCTGCCGGCATCGTACCGCAAGAACCTCGTCTGAACTCGTCGACGAGGTAACGTCCACCCATTCCTCCCATAAGTCCTTTAACTGCGCCTTCCGCTTTTTTTAGGAGCTCAGTCATCACCTGACCTGGAAGATAGCTTTCCTCCTTCACGTAATCTACGTGCTCGACTTCTTTCAATAACTTGACCATTTGGTTGGTAGGAACCACAGGTCCTGCAGGTGGCTTGTTATTTTGTATCCAAACGGGAAGCTGGCCAGCCTCAGCGATTGCTGCGTAGTGGTCCCAAACAGTTGAGCCACCGGCTCCGTTTGGGGGCATGGCCATTACCGCATCGGCACCTAGACTGGCAGCATTTTTCGTCAATTCTATTGATATGACAGTGGAAGCACCGCTAACTCCACCAATAACCGGGACTGCACCGTCAACGACCTCGATTCCGGTCTTGAGTACCTCTTTACGTTCTGCATCAGTAAGAAATGGGCCTTCCGAGGCATTTACGGGTAAGACGATTCCGTGTGCTCCATTTTCAATGCTGAAAGCTATGCACTTTCTAAGTGAATGCCAGTCTATGGTCAGATCTTCGTTAAATGGTGTAGCTGGAATTGCATATACGCCGCGGAAATTCGAAGTTGTGGTCATTAGCAGTGTTTCTCGATGATTTAAAACATGATTCGGTGTTTACGTAGCGATGAGGATACACTCATTAATGTGAGGTAAGATGCGCCATTAACCGGGATGACTGATCGAATTAATAATAGTGTTGGAATTTTTGTAGCGACATGTCGCTTAAGGAAGAGGAACTTTGATGTCGGATACGATGCGAGCCGCGCTAGATGACGGAACAGGGCGATATGTTGTTCAGGACGTTCCAATACCTGAGATGTATCCGGGAGCAGCGATGATCCGTATTCGTCAGACTGGGATTTGTGGATCGGATCTTCATATGACGACCAGTCGAACGGAGGCTCAAACACTGGCATCTGGTCACGAGACAACAGGTGAGATTCTTGAGCTTCCTCAAGGTGAACATGATCTGTCGATCGGCGATCGAGTGGCTATAGAAATGATAGGTGCAGGGAGAGCCTGTCTGACATGTCATTTTTGCAGGTACGGTCAGTACAAACATTGTGTGAACCTTGCTCTGGACACGGGAGGCGGGTTTGCTCAGTACATGACCCGCAAGCCAGCAGGACTATTCAAACTGCCTGATTCTTTTACATGGTTGGATGGGGCTATAGTTGAGCCTATGGCTGTGAGCGTCCATGGGTTGCGTTACGGACGAATGCAGCCGGGGGATATAGTCGGTGTGGTTGGTTCTGCAACGATTGGGCTTTCTTCTATTGCGGTAGCCAAAGCATTTGGCGCACGAACCGTGATTGCTTCGGCGAGACATCTGCAGCAGGCTGAGGCTGCAAAAAGAATGGGTGCTGATATTGTTGTGGGTACAGAGGATGGAGAATTTGAAGCTGCCTGTATGGATGCTTCTGGTGGCATCGGGGCGGATTTCGTAGTCGAGTCAGTAGGAGGTCACCAATCGAAGTCTTTCGCGCAAGCGATCAGCGCAACTCGCAACCAAGGTACGATGCTCTATCTCGGTGGAATGAAGATTCCTTTGGAGATCGACCTGTTTGAGCCGCTCTTGAGAGAGATTCGAGTTCAATCAGTGATTTGTTATGGGGTAATCGACGGTCGTCATGACTATGAGGTCGCAATTGACCTTTTGGAATCAGGTGAGATTCCTTACAGAGAAATTGTCACTCACCAATTTGGGCTTGAAGACATACAGGATGGATTTGATGCAGCCTGGGACAAAACGTCTGGTTCTATCAAGGTTCATGTAAACATCTAGAATCAAGCTTCTGTCCTGTTTTGACCTCACCTTGCAGATTCTTCTACGGGCACCTCTTCCCAGATTTGATCTACATATCTGTAAGAGGTTCCGCAGTAACTACAGATCTTAAATACTAGTGTGGTATTAGCGTTAACCGCGACGGGCATAATTGAAAAATCGTGTCGGTTGTCCTGTGCTCCTGGTATGCAATCGATCATGTTTGTCTCCCTAGTCTCTATAGCCTTCGAGTGCGTGTCCTCGCATGTAATCTCTGTCTAGTTCAATGCCCAGCCTAGGGCGTTCTGAAAGGTAGATCTTGTCGCCTCTGATATCAAGAGGATGATCGATATACAGATCATATGCATTGAAATCCTAAACAGTAAAGTAAGTATGGTAGCCCCACGGAGACTCGAACTCCGGTCTTCACCTTGAAAGGGTGATGTCCTAGGCCGCTGGACGATGGGGCCGCGCTTCAGGACCGTAACGCCTCTCGGCACCAGTCGTCTTTAAGCACTACCTATCAGGATACCTTAGACTCGGCTTCCCAGCGATTTATACCGGCTTAATAATGGGGTACTCCCTGTGAAATTCATTCTTAATTATCCATAGCATTTTTTACAACTAGTTTTTGGAACTTTTTGTTTTTTGCGAGCTCGCTGGGCATTCCTGATTAAGTGGACAGCGTCTGCATTGCGGAACTCGTGCTTTGCAAATTTGACGACCATGGGTGATCAATAGTACGTGCATATCGTAGCGATCGTCAGTTCGGATCATATCTTCCATGATTGGGTGGGCTTGATCAGCAGTGACCTTGCGTCCTATTAGCCCCAGCCGCCTCGATACGCGGAGAATATGAGTATCGACTGGAAACGCTGGCATCTTTAGTGAAAAAGCCATGACCACTGCTGCGGTTTTGGGTCCTACTCCGGGAAGGGATGTGAGCCAACTCCTTGCTTCTTCCAGTGGGAGGTTTGAGAGGAATTCTAATTCGAAATGACCAAGCCTATGCAATATTTCCACGAGGATCTTTTGTATTCGCACAGACTTTTGGTTTGCTAGCCCGCCGTGGTGTATGGCATCAGCAACCTTTTGAGTATCTGCTTCGATTACTGAAGCCCATGTTGGCATTGCTTTTCGTAACGCATCGTAAGAACGTTCGGCATTAAGATCCGATGTGTGTTGTGTAAGTACGGTGAATATCAACTCGTCCACAGCGATCATCCGTGGTCGCCATTCAATGGGCCCGTAGATGGCATCAAGGCGTTCCTGGACGAGTTCAGGCTTAATAGTTGGTTTTCGCTTGCGAGTTGGTTTGGGCATCCGTTATGCCATCGGGCTAGTATTTGCGCTTTTGTACGTATTCGGCGAGAGACATCATCGAGTCTAGGTATTTCGAAGGAGGGATATGATCAAGAGATTTCATAGCAGCTTTAATGTAGTTATTTGCCACTTCATTTGTTTTCTCTAAGGCGCCCGTTCGATTAATTGCTTCAATTGTTTTGGGGAGCAGATCAGCTTTTGCTTCCTCAGGAGAGTTGAAAAATTTAAAAATTTCATCTTCGGCGCCGTTTTCAGCAGCGATAATTGCAGGCAGTGTGATAATTCCTGAGTTCAGGTCATTCCCCGCTGGTTTTCCGAGCTGTTCGCTAGTCGCCTTGTAGTCGAGCAGGTCATCGTACACCTGATAGGCCATACCGATGCTGTAACCGTAGTTGCGTACATCTCTCGCGCTTTTTTCATCGCATTCACCTAGGACTGCACCACTTTCTGCTGCAGTGCAGAATAAAGATGCGGTCTTGTTATAGATTCGTTGCTTGTACAACTCAAGGGTTATACTTGTTTGCCAGGCTGTGTAGATTTCATCGAGCTCACCTCGCGCTAGCTCGGTTATCGTTTCTGCGAACCGTCTTACAAGGCGAATGTTGTTCGTATCACATACGTACATTGCTGATGTAGCAAACAGAAAGTCTCCCAGTAACACAGCCACGTTGCGCCCCCATAGCTTGCTGGCAGTTTGGTGACCGCGTCTTGTATCGGCGTGATCGACTGTGTCGTCGTGGACAAGGGTTGCGATATGGAGTAATTCGACCGCTGTGGCCATTCTGACCTGTAATTTGCTGGAGTATTGCCCCCACAGCCTTGAGGCCAACAGCGTAAGTGCAGGTCGAATCCTTTTACCTGGTGTTGCGAGGATATGATCTAACTGTGCTTCGAGGCTTTCAGCTTGTTCTACAGCATTTTCAGGAGTTTTATCAGCGATAGCTGAAATTTCTGCAATTACCGCTTGCAGGTCATCTTCGACCGGTTTGTAAATGATTTCCTGTGTGATTACTTCGACCATGGATCTTTTAAACGATGTTTTTTGTAGTGCGTCTGGTTAGTTCCCGGTGAGTCGTGCGTTTTCTTCTTCTATGATCGCATTATCCAGTTTGCGGAACAGTGGTGTTGGTTTTCCAATTGGAGCATTGGGAATGATGTCTCTCTTGGACCAGCCATCTGAGAGAGTATCGCTATCTTTGAAAAGCATGTTGTGAATCTTGTCAGCAGACGTTGGTAGGTACGGATAGAACACCGTTCGAAGGGTGGAAATGATGTTCAAGCCAACCCATAGGGCGGTTCCAGCGGCCTCTTTATCGATTTTTGCAGTCTTCCAGGGTTCTTTTGCATCTATATAGCGATTTCCTGTTTGAGCGAGTCGCATGGCGGATCTAAGTCCGTCTCGAAATTTTCGTGCCTCAATCGCATTGGATACTTCTCTTAACGCAGTGTCACAAGCGGTCAGCGCAACTTTATCGTCTTCGCTTAACTGAGCTGGAGTTGGGACCGTATTGTCGAAGTTGCGGGTGGTGATTGTGAGGACTCGGTGTACAAAATTTCCGAAGGTGGCTACCAACTCGTTGTTGTTTGCCGCGTGGAATCCCTGCCATGTGAATTCAGAGTCGGATGTTTCCGGCATGATCGATGCAAGGTAATAGCGTAGCGGATCCGGTTCGTATCTTGTCAGGAAATCCGGCAGCCATACTGCGTGCCCTCGACTCTTCGAGAAGTCGATTCCCCCAAGGTTGAGATACTCATTTGCTACAACGTCGGTTGGCATGTTTAATTTGCCACTTCCTAAAAGAATCGATGGCAACATGATTGTGTGAAATGAAACATTGTCTTTACCTTGAAAGTAATAGGACTCCCCATCTGGCTCTACCCACCATTTTTTCCACGCATCAGGTGTGCCTTGTTGTTCAGCCCAAGACCGGGTTGCGGAGAGGTAACCAATTACCGCTTCAAACCAAACATAAATCCGTTTGGATTCATACCCTTCAAGTGGAACAGGGACACCCCACTCGATATCCCGAGTGATTGCCCGATCATGGAGTCCTTCACGGAGAATTCCAAGTGTTTGGTTGCGTACGTTTTGTCGCCAATCGTTTTTATCTTCGACCCACTCTTCAAGCGCACCTTGGAAATCACCTAGCCTGAGCATTTGGTGCGTGGTGTTTTTGAAAATAGGAGTTGATCCGTCACGGCTACTTCGAATATTTATTAGGTCGATCGGGTCTAGGGTTCTTCCGCAGTTGTCGCATTGGTCGCCACGTGCTGAATCAGATGCGCAGTGCGGGCATGTGCCTACAACGAACCGGTCAGATAGGAAGCGCTGTTCTGTTTCAGAAAATGGCATAGACTGTGTGGCTTCAACCAAATGTCCGTTTTTCTTAAGTTTTGTGAATAATTCTTGTGTTACTTCACGATGACGATCCGTATGCGTGTGTGTGTATAGATCGTAGGAGAAGGACATATCTTCAAGCGCCTTGCTCCATATTTCGTGATACCGAGTGGCTATGACTTCTGGAGAGACGCCTTCATCTGCAGCTTTTAGGGTAGTTGGCGTACCGTGCATGTCCGATCCGGAGACCATTACGACTTCATTGCCCACGATTCGGTGGAATCGAGCAAAAATATCGGCTGGCACGTTCATGCCTGCGATGTGACCCAAGTGTGGTTCACCGTTTACATACGGCCAAGCTACGGCGACAAGAATTTTGCGAGGCAAGTGGGAAGGTTCCGATTTTACGAGTCAGGATTTAATGGCAGTTGAGCAGGTTATTCTTTGCTTTCCAACAATGAGTTGGAACAAGCATTTATTATAGCTGTAACTCCTCTAAAGCCAGTTGATTTCTTGTAAAACTGGCAAATCATTGCTTATGCTCCAACGATAGCCGGTAAACTCTGTTTTTTGCGGCCTTTGTGATCTTAACTGTTTGGTCTACGAGAGATCGTCCGGATAATCCTTGTGATTTCAGGTCACTGAGCACGTCCCTAATTTCTTTATCAGTAATGATCGTTGAATTAGATTCTGTTGCTCCTTGGATAATGATTACAAATTCACCCCTAGCCGTTGAAAAGTGATCGATGGATTGTGCTGCGGTCCCTCTGAATGTTTCCTCATAGAGTTTGGTAAGTTCACGGCATATAACTAACTGTCTATCGGGAACCACCTCATTGAGAGCCTCAAGTGTTGTCTTCAAGCGGCGCGGAGATTCATAAATCACTACCGGTCCGGGTTCGGTTATTACACTTTCCAAGACCGATATTTGCTCTTGGTTTTTTCGTGGTAAAAAGCCCAAAAACAAAAAACGGTCAAATGACCATCCGGTTATTGATAGTGCTGTTGTCAACGCTGAAGCACCTGGCAAGGGTACGACATTGTGTCCGGACAACAGTGCAGCTTTTACCAGGGAAGCTCCCGGATCACTGATACCAGGCGTTCCTGCATCGGTTACAAACCCCATATCTCCGGATTCGAGTCTTGAGATTACTTTTTTGAGTCTTTGAGGTGAAGTGTGTTCATGGAGACTTTCCAGAAGAGGTGAGGCGCCTATGTGATTCAATAATTTTCTGGTGATGCGCGTGTCCTCAGCAGCCACTGTAGGCACGGACGACAGAATAGTTGCAGCGCGTTCGGTCAGGTCCGAGAGATTTCCTATAGGTGTGGCGACAACATACAGGGTTGACATAATTTAGCCCATTTTGTCTAGGAGTTGGCAGGATCCAGGATCTTGTCTATAGCCGCATTGTGCTGGTCGTCGGCATGATACGAGCTACGTACCAGTGGACCAGCAGCAACATGTTTGAATCCCATTTCAAGCCCAGCTTTTTCTAGCTCTTTGAATTCTTCAGGATAGTAGAACCGTATAATCGGATGGTGCCTTTTGGAAGGTCGGAGATATTGCCCAATCGTCAATAGGTCGCAGTTTGCATCTCGTAAGTCAGTCATGGTTTCATGGATTTCAGATTTTGTTTCGCCCAGACCGACCATCATCCCGGATTTAGAAGGCATATGAGGATTGATCTTTTTGACGCGATCCAAGAGTTGTAAAGAGACATCGTAATTGCCACGGGGACGGACTTTTCGGAATACTCGTCGGACAGTTTCAATATTGTGGTTTAGAACATGAGGACCGGATTTGATCACTCGCTCTAGAGATTCGAATTCACCTTCAAAATCGGGGATTAGTACTTCGATCTTACAATCTTTAATTCTATGTCTGATCTGAGTGATGGTCTGTGCAAATATATCTGACCCATAATCAGGCAAGTCATCTCGGTCGACGGATGTTATGACTGCATAGCTCAATCCCATCTGTTCTACCGTGGTGGCTACCCGTATTGGCTCTGCGACGTCGACTGTACCTGGCCAACCGGTCTTGACGTTGCAGTACGAGCATGCCCTTGTGCATGTATCTCCCAAAATCATGAATGTTGCAGTGCCTCGATCCCAACATTCGCCTATGTTCGGGCAGGCAGCTTCTTCACAGACTGTGTTCAGGCTGGCATTTTTGATTTTCTTGCGTAGTTCAAGAAAATTCTCTCCCCCTGGGGCCTTGACTCTGAACCAGTCTGGCAACTTTCGTTCAACAGTTGGGGAACCTGGTTTTTCTGATTTGGAAACCAAAGTATATTGTTCGATTCACATTAGGGGATTTGAACATTCGCCATCTTTACCGGAGGCAACGTTCTCTCAACTAGTTCAGAATAACAGACAGGCAGAATATTTCTTGCAATTATTACTGATACCTGATTGCCTATCGTACAAAGTGAGGGTTGGTCATACCGAATGGCAAAGCATAAACGTAGACGAAGATACAGCGGCCCGGATATTACAGGGTATTTGGGCTTGAATCCTGGGGATCAATTTCAGACGACGCTCAATGAGATAAATGATTCAGGATTTACGATATCTGAAATTCGAGGTGCTCCGGTCGAAGTAACTGGTGGACTCCCCGGAGAGAAGGTTATTGTCGAAGTGCAGAAGCGATTTCCTGAGAGGATTGTAGCGAAGGTTGTCGAGGTATTAGAACAGGCTGAAGAGAGGGTAGTGCCTGAGTGTAAATACTTTCTCACTTGTAGCGGATGTCAGTGGCAGCATGCATCTTATGACTATCAACTTCAGATAAAGCAGGCGCGTGTTCAACGGGAAATTGAAAAGTACCAAAGTTTGTCACATGTGGTTGTGGACACCACCATAGGGAGCGAACCACAACTCGGGTACCGTAATCATGGACGCTTTACCGTTGGGAAGAAAGAGGATGGGGGGAAGATTGGTTATGTAAACGCTGTAACGCGCCATTTCGTAAAAATAGACCGGTGCCTTTTGATGAATGAGCCAATCAATAAAATACTTGATCTTGCTCAAGATAAGGTTGCGGGGCAAACCCAGATGGCAATTAGGGCTGGTTCAAGTACGGATTCGATGTTAATTCAGCCACGTATGGATCTTTCAGACATCGGGTTGGTAACAGGTGAGCAGCATTACGAAGAAGAGGTACGGGGTTTCCGTTTCAGAGTCGCAGCTTCTTCATTCTTCCAGGTGAATACTTCTCAACTTTCCCGAGCTATAGATGAAGCGCGTGACCTGCTTGAGCTTGACGGTACAGAAGTTATGGTTGACGCCTACTGTGGTGTTGGAGTATTCACCGTTTTGTTGGCTCCGTACGTTCAGAAAATAGTCGGTATTGAAGAGTCGGCGTCGGCCATACAGGATGCCGAACTTAATTCTAAAGATATTCTCAATGTAGAGTTTATTGAGGGTAAAACTGAACATATTCTTAATACTTTGAACAAACATATCGACGTGCTATTGCTGGATCCGCCTAGGGTTGGATGCCATCCAGATGTGCTGGATTCAGTGGTTAAGTTGAAACCAGAAAAGGTGCTGATGATTTCTTGTGAACCAGAAGCGATGGCGCGAGATTTAAATCTTTTATGCTCAACGGGGATTTATAACTTGGAAACAATACGACCTGTCGACATGTTTCCTCAGACTCGCCACGTGGAAACGATTAGCATGCTCAGGATTCAGGGTTAAGTTGTTGACTCGATCATTTAGGGACGTACTTATTCTTGCCAGCCGATCTCCTCGGCGTGCAGAAATTCTTTCAGGTGCTGGATTCCAATTAGAGGTTGTGCCTTCGGGCGTTGATGAAAATAAGTTATTTAGTGCTGATACGTATTTGCCTCGTGCTGTCGAACATTTGGCTCTTTCCAAAGCGAAGTCGGTTTCATCCAGCAGGTTAAATCGTTACGTTTTAGGCGCTGATACGATTGTGGTACTTGATCATCGAGTTTTAGGTAAGCCAGAATCCTCTGCCCAAGCTACTGCCATGCTCAATGCTTTAAGTGATCGAAATCATGAAGTGATTACTGGAGTTGCTGTGATCGATCCTAGTGGCGACACCCAGACTATATCGGTTAAAACATCAGTCACTATGCGCGGGTTTTCGAACAGTGAGATTGCAAAATATGTTGCTAGTGGGTCACCGTACGATAAAGCTGGAGGTTATGGGATTCAAGATCGCTCATTCGCTCCGGTAGCGAGTTACGGTGACTGCTATTTGAATGTTGTTGGCTTGCCTATGTGCGCGACTCTTGAATTATTACAGGGGTCAGGGTTATTGCGATCAGATATGTTTTCGACAAGTATTTGTGATGGACATAAAGGCCTTCAGGATTCTGAAACTGTGGTAGACGAATGACGATTTTTGGTATCGGTGGATTCGAAGTTCTATTAATCGGGGCTATAGCTTTATTTGTATTAGGTCCTAAACGTTTGCTGGATGGAATTCGACAAGGCAGGCGTGTTTACACTGATCTAAAACGGCAACGAGACGCGCTGCAGTCTCTGGTTACCGAAGCTATTGATCTGGAAGAAATTAAAAAGCAGGTAAGCGTCGATGAAATTAAAGATAGTGCCGCTTCATTGGAAAATGAACTTGCGTTAGACCAACTTAATGAAGACGCTCAAAAATCTCTTAGTAGCTCGGTGTCGAGGAAGCGGAAATTAACTTGGTCAGAAACCTCAACTGAGGAAGAAAGACTGGATCACAGGCCCGAGCCTCAACCCTTACTCGATGAAAAAACGACGAGTGATTCTGGCGATTCTGAGTCAACGTCATGAATGATAAGGCCACATCCGTATTAGAACATTTATCTGAACTCAAGCGGCGCCTTTTCAGAGTTTCGATTGTCGCTGTCATATTTATTGCAATAGCAGTTGTTAATTTTTCTTGGATATTTGAACAATTCACTTCGGATTCAAGGGCACTGATAGAGGCCGCAGGTGGAGACATCATCCAGCTCACATTGACTGAAGCATGGGTTGCTGCTGCCAAATTAGCGGCAATGATTGGTTTGACCGCTTCATTTCCATATTTTTTGTGGGAAATGTCCAGATTCTTCACGCCAGGGCTAAAAGCCAATGAGCGGAAGTATGTGTATTTACTGATACCAGCAGCGTTGATTTCGTTTGCTGTAGGTGCTGTATTTGCTTATGAAGTGCTGATTCCGCGGCTATTTGAGTTCATGCTTAAATTTCAAGGTAGCCTCGCAGTACCGCAGATTACGGCTGCATCAGTCGTATCTATGACAGTTGGTATTGTGTTTTGGCTGGGGACAATTTGTGAACTACCTATTGTGATGTTTCTGCTGGCAAAGATTGGTCTGCTGAATTCAAGATGGTTGAAAACCAAACGACGATGGGTGATATTGCTGGCGTTTGTTTTTGGAGCTGCCGTCACTCCGACAGATCCAGTATCTCAGGTGATTGTTGCCATACCAGTGATGCTCTTGTTTGAGATTGGCATGTTGTTAGTGAGATTTGCTGAGCGTGGACGCGACTAATAAGACGCTTGTATTACCTGTCGGATTTTCAGGCATCCTAACTGCTAGCAATAGATTTGATTTCATATATTGTGGCTTAGCGTGCCGCTGCATCATCATTCTTGTCGTCTGTATTGGACTCGTCGTCTTTTGAGCCAATAGCCGATTTGAATTCATTGATTGCCTGACCCATTCCTTTACCGACTTGCGGGAGTTTTCCTACTCCGAAGAGCAGGAGGACAATTACGAGGATAAGGGCTATTTGCCAGATGCCAAAGTTCTGGAACACTGATAAACACTCCGAGCTGCCCCGTAGGTTCACGGGACTGATATATATGGACCAGAGTCCAATCTTCAGTATACGCCGGTTAGGTCAAGGCCCTAAGAGATCGATTGTTGTTTTTAAGTCTATTTTCTGTGATTACGTATTAACCTAAATAACGCCATACGGCGAGTACTTTGCTTAATACTTCGATGTCAGTGGATGGAAATGTCATTGCATCCATTTGTGAATTCGCAGGTTCGAGACGAGTTCTCGGGCCTTCTGAATAGAAATTTTTAAGTGTCGTGGAGTTGTCAGATTTAATTCGGACGGCAGCCATTTGTCCGTTACGAACTGATGATGTTTGTTCCATGATGACCAGATCACCATCAGAAATCAGGGCGTCAATCATCGATTCCCCGCGAACTTTGAGGGCGTAAACGTTGTCGCCAGGGCCAACTATGGCTTGTGGCAGATCAATCAATTCTGACCCAGAAAGATCAGACCACGTGTCATTTTCTGGCATGGGGAATGGTGAGCCTGCGGCGATTGTGCCGAGCAGTGGAACAGCGACCGAGTCGATCTCAGGTGGTTTAAATTTATTGGAATTGGGTCCAACGCTTGCGAGACTCAGCCCTCGCGAAACTTCTGAGTGTCGATTGAGTTGTCCTCCCTCCTTGAGTTTATCCAGATTGTATGCGACAACTGAAGTTGAACTGATACTACATCCATTCTGAATGTCACGAATCGTTGGGGGGTAGTCATTTTCCTCAATGAAATTCTCGATGAACGACATAATCATCTGCTGGCGTTTGGAAAGTTTTACCATTTGTTTGGTCCTTAGTCAGCGTACACACGGTGCTGGGATGTTGATGTAATTCTATCCGCACTAATGTTCTAAAAGTAACAATTATCTTTTATGACTGTCAACACTTGATGTCGCAATGCTTTACACAAGGGTTGTTAGGTATTTGGTTCTCAAGGACTCAACGCATTATGATGCTGTCGTAATTGCCGGCTTCATGATTAAATCATTCATCTTGTAGCGTCAGTACGTTATAAGGTAGCTAAGAGGCTACTTTAGTGATTGTGCTGGATGTGGTTATGGCCTTCATGCGCATCAGATGGATGATGGCTGTGATCGTGAGGGTGGGTTGGGTGATCATCCCCAAACGAAATGCCTTCAAGATTAGCTGGCGGCCCTCCTACAGTTTCAGATTGACCGAATGCAACGTAGTGCGGAGCTTCACCTTCGAATACCAAAAATGCTGATTGTGTGGTGGATAGTGACTCATGCCCTCCGAACCAAACGACTAATGGTCCATTGGTCATTTGTATTGGGCCATCTTTGACCGGTCTTTTGACATTTTCATCTATATGTCCGGATCCTGATGGGCCAACACCCCAACGAGAGACGCCTTTGAAATCTCCCGGGATAACGAATCGCCATCTTGGAAGCAATCCTTTCCATGGTGCCACTTCAACAGCTACGCGATGTTCTACGTCTTCAAATGGGTGGTGTATCCGCCAGTTGTATTGAGTATCACTGGATTCAGATGCTGGAACGCGCTCAGCACTATCGCGTGAATGGTCGTGATGATGTAGACCCTGAGTCAAAGGGTGGTACCGGGCTAACTGGAGAGTTTGTTGTATTGCTTGGCGAGGCGCGATTTTTTCCGGGCAGCAGTATTTCGGTGCAAGACGCCTTTTGTGACCGCTTTGTCGAGTGCCGATACTGCGCTGCGAAGAGCACTGTCATCACCGGACTTAGAACCGCTCGCGATCAGCTCGGATGCAGCCTTCACCCTGCTACGGGTGAACGACCGAGTTGATCGGTTTATCGATGCTTTGCGTTGTTGAGCGCGTGAAGTCTTAGCGGCAGGCATGTGTTTTCCTTGAATAATGTTCGAATGCTATGAAGATAATATTACTGCGGATTTTACGTCCATATTATTATGGACTATTCGCTTCATTTACCCTGAATGCATTATCGACTCCCGGAATTGTTTCCATGCGTGCAAAGAGTCGACTTAACTGTTCCACACCGCTAGTGTACACCGTAAGTGAGATCGTACAGGCATTGGTTTTATCATCTTCAGTGGATGTTAAAGAGTGGATATTAACGTTTTCTGTTGAAACGACGTTCGTAATGTCACGTATCAGACCAACACGGTCATAGGCTTCAATGCGTAATCTCGACGCGTAAGTTGTCTCGTAATAACCCCACGCAACAGGGATGTGTCTTTCTGAGTCTTTTGAATCTCGAAGAATAGCGCAGTTGTGTCTGTGAACTGTTACTCCCCTTCCTCTTGTGAGGTAGCCTGTAATTTCATCTCCGTAAACGGGGCTGCAGCATTTTGC
>PVBE012069813.1_pt1 | contig 16380 bp, 13 predicted proteins | sample 1631181 | NCBI WGS metagenome assembly PVBE01 (sample SAMN08397723, study PRJNA350692) | Marine metagenome, whole genome shotgun sequencing project. | isolation source: water | place: Pacific Ocean | collected 2012-04
CCTGCGGGCTACAAGTTTATCTCGATTGAACAACAGGAGCTTGCCCCATGTCTGAACCCGCCGTCCTCTGCGATATAGACGCCCGCGGCGTTGCCACCGTCTCGATCAATCGCCCCAACGTTAACAACGCCTACAATGGCGAGGTCATTGATGCTCTTTTGAATGGTGCAAAAACATTGGGCGCCGACCCCAGGGTCCGGATGATCGTGCTTCGCGGAAAAGGTCGACATTTCCAGGCCGGCGCCGACTTGAAATGGATCAATGAAATCTCGGCACGCTCAGACGCTGACAATCTGGCTGTTTCAAAAAACACCACGGATGCAGTTCGGTTTTTGGATTTGTGCCCCAAACCGACGATCGCCTTGGTACACGGCGCATGCGTCGGCGGTGGTACAGGGATCGCGGCGGCCTGCGATATCGTCATCGCCTCAGAGGACGCTTTTTTCTCCATCGCTGAAGTTCGCTGGGGTCTGCACGCGGGTCCGATCCTGCCACAACTGGCGGCCGCCATGGGAACCCGCAATCTCCGTCGATACGCGATCACCGGCGAGCGCTTCGATGCGCCGACGGCGCAGGCTCTGGGACTGGTCCATGAAGTTTGTGCGACAGGCGAGTTGGACGCGGCCGCCGTACCAGTTATCGATTCCATCTTGAAGAACGGCCCCAACGCCATTGCGGATACCAAGCAAATCATTTTCGATACTTCTAACCTGGCAATTGATGACGATCTGGCCCTGGAGCTCGCGCGCGATCACGCTAGAAAGCGACGCACCGACGAAGCCGCCGAGGGCCTCAGATCCTTCAAAGAAAAGCGCAACGCACAATGGTACTTAGGTTCATGAACTGACCGCACGCCATCGATGCATCAGCAAGCATTAGAAGCACTAATTAGAGACGTACGCGCAATATCTGCCCGTAACAAAACATTATTGCTACCAGTGGGCTTACTCAGAACCTAGCCGCGCATATCGATTTTCCCGGTTGCGAAAAGAATATCAAACCCCCGTCTGTTCTCTGCTCTATCTGCATAAAAAAACATTTTCGTCACGTGCAATTACCTATGATGAATTGCACTCGAACCTAGCTTTCCCCTAAAATTAATTTTCTCCATGCCCTAAATGACGAGGCACTTAATGCCAGACAGTAACTCCACCAACGCAACAGTAGCGCCGACCCATGAGATTGGAGATTGGATCGCGTCCTTCGATGGCGCCGAATTGGGCGCAGTCCCCATCCGTTGGGCGAAACACTGCCTCTTAGACTGGCTCGGTGTCACTCTAGCCGGCTCCAACGACCCATTGGTCGATATTCTTGTCGATCCGACCAATAGTCGTCTGCCGATCACGTTGGAGCATTCGAGCGGTGAGGGTGAACAGACCAGATGTTTTGAGAGCCGTATCGACCGACGAACGCACGATCTGACGGGGCAGATCCTGGTGTCCGGAACTGTCCAGGAGATCACCGAACGACGCAAATCCGAAGCTGAGATTCGCAAGCTGGCTTATTTTGATACGCTGACAGAGTTGCCCAACAGGGCCTTCTTAACGCAACATTTTCAAGACGTGCTGGCTCAGGCGCGACGAAACGAGCAGTCCGTGGCAATCTGTCACATCGACTTGGATAAATTTAAACAGATCAATGAGGTGGGTACGCGCGCAGTGGGGGACTTGGTTTTGAAACAGGTCGCAGATCGAATTTCGGGGCTGCTCACGCCTTGTGAGCAAATCGTGTCAGAATCCCTGACGAGGTTGGGAGGCGATGAGTTCATTGTCGTTTGCCCGGCGGTCACGCCTTCTCATGTCGAGAATCTTTGCAGTCGCCTGCTCACCAAGTTATCTCAAGGTTACCAGTTGAATCATCGCACCTATCAGCTGTCAGCCAGCATCGGCATTGCACTCTTCCCCGACGACGGACTTGAGGTCGAGACGCTTCTGCTCAACGCAGATTCGGCAATGTACGAAGCAAAACGCCAAGGCAAAAATCGCTACCAGTTTTATGTGGATGAAATTCGACAGCATACGCTTGAACGGATTTCCATGGAACACGACCTGCGCGCCGGCATTGAAAAGGGGGAGCTTGAAGTCTTCTATCAACCTAAAGTCAACGTGCACCTAAATCAAGTCGTTGGGATGGAAGCCTTGGTTCGTTGGTCGTCGGAAGCAGGCATCATATTACCGGCGAGATTTATTCCACTGGCCGAAGAAAGTGATCTGATCGAGAAGATTGGCAAGTTTGTCCTCGGCAGTGCTTGTGCGCAGTCGACGCAGTGGCGACAGGAGGGCCTCCCGGACCTCGAGATGGCGGTCAACCTGTCCGCCAGACAATTGCAGAATGCAAACCTGCCGTCGCAGGTGGCAGCCGTGCTCGAGGAAACGGGCATGCCCGCCCATCTGCTGTGCCTTGAAATCACCGAAGGCATGCTGATGGAGAATCACGAACGCAGCGTCGAGATCCTCAAGCAGCTAAAGGCGCTTGGCTGCAAGATCGCTGTTGACGACTTCGGAACCGGCTACTCTTCACTGAGTTACCTGCAGCGCTTCCCCATCGATGCCCTGAAAATTGATCAGTCTTTCGTCGGTGATCTCAGCACAAATCGGGAAAGCAGCACCATCGTCTCGGCCGTGGTCCGTCTGGCGCAGACGCTTGGTTTGAAGGTGGTCGCAGAAGGGGTGGAGCAAGTGGCACAGGAGCAGTTGCTGCGCGCCATGGCGTGTGACGAGATCCAAGGGTACATGTATAGCAAGCCGTTGCCCGCGGACGAATATGCGACCTGGCTGAGCAACAGACTCAGCGTTTCAACCATACTGCGTGCTGAAAGCGTGTAGCGTCTATTCCCATCGTGCCAGCCGAAGGCCAGCGATGGTCAGGACGAAACCACATCGGAAGCGGGTTCGCCTCTCGAGAAGTTCTCAGAAATCGGTTTGTTTGAACTGAAGCGTTATGCAGGAATGCACTACTTTCTGAGTTATGCCGTAGCAGACATCCGGACTCTGTGCACCACAATTCACAGCTTCGTGCCAGGACCGGTCATGCGACTCTTGTCACGTCCGTGCCAGATCGCGGATGCCTTGACAGACAACGATAGTCTCTGAACGGCCAGGAGCGGAAGCTGCCCCAGATTGACCTTGTTGCCGGAATATCGCCTGGGCTATAGTATGCACATCGGGCGTGCAGAAACGTCTCGTCGGGTGCCGGAAAGCCATAGCTGCCCTGATGTGACGAAAACGCACGGATAACCGGTCTGTGATCTAGCACACCAGGTCCTTGTGGAAGGGCCTCTTCACTCTTTGTTCTCGACGTTTCTCGGAAAAGGCAGGGTTGACGATGGCAAGAAGACTACCGAACGGCATTCCGCAGGTTGCATCCATCGTTACGGTCGACAAGGACTGCCGTGTCAGGCTCTCAAAAAACCTGCTCAATTCGCTCAACCCTCACAATGAAGCTCTGTATTGGTCGATGGGCAATGAGGTGACGATCAGTACCACCTGGAAAGACCGCGCTGCAGCGATTGATAACTCTCGCTTGCCGCTACCATCTGAAATACAAGAGAAGATCAAAGCTGAACCGGGTTCCCTCCTGGCGATGGTCGAACGCAGCGGCGGTTTTGCCCTGAAGAAACTGGCAGTGACGGAAAAACAAGGAAGAAAGGCGGAAGTGGTCGATATTGAAACGGCCCTTTCAATCGAACGGATAGCCTACACCAATCCGAAACCCGAGCAGTTCATGCAGGAGATGAGGGCTCGGTACAGGAAACTGAAACTGAAAACATCTCCGTCGAGTTTTCTAAAAGGACTTCATTCCCTTCACAGCTATAGGGCGCGAAAGCTTGCTGGAATAGCCGACAAAAGGGACGGTGCTCTACGGGCAGAATTGGTCAGGGAACGAGTTTCTGGGCAGAACGTCAATGGTTCCTGGAACGATGACCTCGTCCTTACTTCCAGAAACCTGAGGGAACTGCACGACTTGGGAGTGAAGAGCACTGATACATCTGTCAAGAAGGGAATTCAGTGGCTTCTCGGAAGGGCAGAGCCACTTGCAAATCCGGGCATGTTTTTCATATCGGACGAATTGGTGGCGGTGCAGGACCTCGTCTTCAAAGAACGGCAGGAAACTGGAAAAGGGAGATTCCGGAACCGCAAGGTCGGCGAACTCCGACAGGTATCCAAAGGGGATGATTTGCTCACAGAGCCCTGCGGACAACGGGTAATGTGGCCCAATGGCTTTGCACTGGAAGCGTTGATGTCTTTCGGCTGTGAAAAGAATGCCCGTGTTCAGCGGGCATATGAAACGCTTCTGCCGGGCAGATGGTGCGAGTGTGCCATGCAGCTTGGCCCATCCGTGAAAGGTGACAGTGGAAAGAAGGGGCGGCCAGTTTATTATCCGGAATCTTCTGATGAAGCTTTTGCCCACGGAGGATTCACCGATAGTGCAGAACTGGCGAAGATGGGCGAGCAGAGGGTAACCGGGCTGAGAATGAAAAGAGTCCGCCAGGAGCAGGGGGCAAATGAGAACAAATATTTCCTTGAAATGCCTGTCTATCATGAGGGATGTGCTCTCATAACAATGAGAGCGCTGACCTGTGCGAAAGACGTCCGGATGAGAAAGAGACTGGATGCCGAACTCCGGGCTATGGCAGCCCGGCAGAACGGGGAAGGCGGCGAGTTTTCGGCTGAGCAGATGACCGGCGATCGGTTTTTCAAAAATGGGCAGGCCTTTATTCTTCAAATAGTAGCTGGTTTCGATCATCCCGTTGCGGAGCTTATTATCATGCGTTCTATTCCCTGGATAATTGCGAATCAGAACGAGGACGGATCCTGGGGGAAAGAGGAGTACAAGGATATAACGACTTACGCCGTATTGAGTGCCGTCATGAGAGTCAGCGAAAATCTGCCGGCTGATTTCGGAGTGTAGGCTCGACCGCCGGTCAGAATAAGTCCACAATCTCCGAAACTAACCTTCTTGCGCAGGGGTATCCTCATGACAACATTGATTCGTTTCATTGTAGTTGCTGTCGTGCTATGCGTGAGCGCTGCGGTGTACGCCGCCGATGCCAGCTACCACCACGTCCACCTGCGCGCCACCGACACGCAGGCTGCGGCCAAGTGGTACGAACAGTATATGGGCGGGCGTGCCATGAAACTCGGAATCTATGATGGGGTAGTAACGGGTGCCACGCTCCTGCTGTTCTTTCCTGAAGAGCAGCGCGGAGTGGACGGTACCCCGTTCTCCGGGAAACTTGAGGGGAGTGAAGGAAGCGTGGTGGATCACATCGGATTCAGTTTCACGGACTTGGCTGCCAAGATGCAGGAATTCAAGCAAGCCGGCATTGAGATTGTGCAGGAGCCCCGCGACGTCCAGGGAAAGTTCAAGTACGGATTCGTGAGAGACCCTTGGGGAACCAAAATCGAGGTCATGCAGGATCTCGAACTCACCGGATTTCACCATGTTCATGTCCTGTCCAAGAATCCGGATCAGGCGGTCACTTGGTATCAGGAGATTTTTGGTGGCACGATCACTGCCTTCAAGGATTTGAAGGCCTTGCCTTCGATCCGATATGGCGGCATGTGGCTTATCGTCCAGAAGACCGACAAGGATCTCGCGCCAACCATGTTGCGATCAATTGACCATCTCGGATGGGGATTCGTCGATCTCACCAAGGAAGTAGCACGATTCAAAGAGAGGGGGGAGCAACTCCCGCTCGATATCATCGACTTTCGCGGAACGAACATTGCCTTTATCAAGAGCCCTGATGGTGCACTGATCGAGATGGTTGAGGTCAAGGAACGGAGCCAGAGGTAGCAACGCTACGCTACCTGTCAGTGAAGCACCTCGATCCAACCGTTAGGAAAACGTCCCCAACACGTGAAACAGCAATATTCAAGATCTGGTGAGATGACAGTTTGTAGATGAGGTGGTAGGGGTTCAGTATAGGACGACATACGCGAGGTCCGGAAAAGCACACACGTGACCGAGGAGGTTTGGGTGATGACTAGAAGCATGACTTTGTGCGCCCTGATGACGGCGCTGCTGGCAGGTGCGGTGACGGCAGAGGAAGTGCGACCGGGAGTCTATCGGACGCCGGACGAGCGATTTGACAATCTGCCTGGTTACAGCTTTGCCCCGCACTACAAAGATATCAACGGTTACCGGGTTCACTATCTCGATGAGGGTTCAGCCGAGGGCGAACCGATTCTGTTGCTCCATGGCGAGCCGACCTGGGCTTACTTGTACCGAAAGATGATCCCGGTACTCGTTGCGGCCGGCTATCGCTGCATCGTGCCCGACCTGATCGGCTTCGGCCGGTCGGACAAGCCGGCGAGCATGGACGTGCATACCTATAAATTTCACGTCGACGTGATCACCGAATTGGTCAAGGCTCTCAACTTGCGGGATGCGACCTTCTTCGGGCAGGACTGGGGCAGTCTGATTGGTCTGAGGGTCGTCGCAGAAAATGAAGAGCGATTTGCTCGAGTCGTCGTTGGCAACGCCGGTCTACCCGTCGGCAAGGCAGCCGGACCGGAAGCCCTCGGCGAAGGCAGCGCGTTCCTGCAGTGGAAACGCATGAATCAACGCATGATCGAGCGAGGCGACATACCGACCGGCAACATGGTCGCGGGTAACGTGGGCGACCCCTCGATCGTTGCCGCCTATGATGCGCCCTTTCCCGACCCGATCTACAAGGCCGGCCCGCTGATCATGCCGCAACGGGTACCGGTTTTTGCGGACGATCCAGCCAACGACGCCAACCGCAGGGCATGGGAAGTGTTTAGACGCTGGGAGAAACCGTTCCTGACAGCGTTCAGCGACGGCGATCCGATCACACGTGGCGGCGAGATCGTGTTTCAGCAATCCGTCCCGGGGGCAAAGGGTCAGTCACATACGACGATTAAGGGCGCCGGTCATTTCCTTCAGGAGCAGGCCGGCGACGAATTGGCCCGTGTCATTGTCAAGTTCATGGCAGATAATCCGGTGCGCCGGATTGATGACCAGTAGATCCCTCAAGGTCGACTGAATCGACAGCTTGATCCGCTGGCGATGGGCGAGCCCAACCAGGAGATCTGCGGGCAACTGCGCTAGAGCCGTAACAGCTTTCTGAATCTGATATAGGCAAACAGAAAGAAACCAAAAAGGCGGGCGTAGCGAACCACCTTGTAGTCAACCAGCATCGCCTCGAGTCCCTGTAAATCGTAGGCAAGAAACTGCCTGCCTCTGTCACTCGCAAACACTGTGTCGCTAATAAGAGAAAACGTGCCTAATCGACCTAGACAGCGACCGATCAACTGAAACCTGACGTCCGCTTTAAGCTTCTTGAGGGGATAATCAACACCGTGGTTTTTGAGCTCTCGAGAATACATCTGCAGGATATTCTCTTCGTTGTCTCTTCGGTCAGCAGGCCGGTAGTTACAGCAGAGCCAGAAGGTCAGATCCGAGACGGCCGAGCTGGGACTTACCAGTTGCCAGTCAACGAAAACTACATCGTTACCAACAAAGCAGAGGTTATCCAGACGAACATCACCGTGGCACAGGGTCCTGTTTCCAGTGGCATTTGTTGGTCCGACTTGTGCCGGGGACGCTTGCAGGAGTTTGACTAACATGTCCCCAATCTCTTTTATCTGAGGACAGGATTCACCAAAAGCAGTGTTGAACTGAGCGACGCTCTTCTGAAATTCAGTGACTCTCTCTGTCTGATCCACAGAGACGGTTTGGTTCATCCATGAGAAATCCGCCAGGTCGGGATGGTTCCACCATTTGGCATGCAGCTTCGCCAGCGCCTTTATGACAAGAGTCGATTGCTCCGGCGTTGCCGAGATTAGCTGGTCAGGCCAGTCTTTACTGCCAAGATCCTCCAGTAGTAGAAAGACCTGGTTTCGTTCATCGATTCCGGCAAAGTGGCACTGCGGGATGGCAACACCGGGATCGTCTATCTCCTGATTGAAACGAACTTCTTTCCTAGCAAGATACAGCCAGCTTTCCGGGATCTTCATATGAGGATCTTCGATCTGGAACTTGCCGACAAAGGAATCCGGCGCAGTAATCGAACTGGAATATCCCACCGAAAAACGAAACAGATTGCTGGTAAAGCCTGCGTCTTCTGCAATTGGATGCCATTCGACCGTGGTCACGCTCGTCTCAGAATCGATGGTATTGCTGCGCCTGAGAATATCTGTCAGCCAGTCGACGGTTACGGATTCCGGTTTAAGCGGGAAGTCTGCCAATTCAGTCGATGCTACTCTGAGACGAGCTTGAAGAAGTAGTGCGCAATGTGCCTCGCTTTACATCAACGAGGCGACGATGACCTTGAATAAGTAGTGCGCAATGTGCCTCGCTTTGCAGCGGCGCTGCGAGCGAAGAAGTGTCCGCCGGGCATCTAAATCCGCGTTCCGGTAACCATCAAATCCGCGTTCCGGTCACCATAACAGTGCCGAGATCGGAGTCATACTGGCCCGTAATCACGTCGCCATCGACATTACCTGTAAACTTGAAGGTTGTGTCCTGAAACTGAATCTCGACCACCAGATCGAACGAGATCGATTGTCCATCTACAGATTCATACGTGAACGGTATATTCCGTGGTTCAGGCAGTGTCATGGATACCGTTCCCGACATGTCCGCGTTAAAGGTAATCGTTTGTGCTATCTCGCCCTGCGGGGTCGATATCTGTGTGGTCCACGTACCAACCACCGGGTTAGGTGTGCCTCCACCCATGCCAGCGCATCCCGCCAACCCGAGAGCCAACAGAATACCAGTCAGCCGATAGCTTAAAGAACTCGTCAAACTCCGTAAGTCTCGTATGGTCGTCATTACCCACTACTCCTTTGTCAGTCTCCGGTGCACCAGCACGCACGACGCACACCTGGCCCTAGAAATCGTCGCGTTCCGCACCATAGCACAGGCCCCTTGCATGTGGAAAGCTTGCATGTACGGGCGCCTGGTGATGGAGCCGGAATCGTCTGCGTTCAATAATCCAATGAATATTCATTGCGGGCGAAAACCCCATCGAACCGCCACTTGATCGTCAGCAGGAATGTGACGATCGCAGTTGACAGCAATAACAATGAGAATGCCCACGTATTCCCGATAGTAGGCTGCCACAGCCAGCCAGGTATTTCGGTCAATGTGAGTGTGTCGGATTGCCCACGGGCTCTTGGCCCTTGCAAAATGATGCCGAGTCGCATAATTTCGCACTCAACAAGTCTGATCGAGGAATTCATGTGGCAGCTTTAGATGGGATGCGAATCTTAGATATGACCCAGTGGGAGGCAGGCACGGCCTGCACCCAGGCGCTGGCGTGGTTGGGCGCCGATGTAGTGAAGGTGGAGCAACCGGTGGTGGGCGATCCGGGCCGTGGTCGGGTAGGGGGTGCAACCCTGGACCGGGAGTATTTCGTCAATTGGAACAGCAACAAACGCAGCATTACGCTGGACCTTAGCCAGCCTCGTGGCCGGGAACTGTTGCTTGCCATGGTGCCCCACTACGATGTATTCATCGAGAACTACGGCCCTGGCGTGGTGGAGAAACTGGATATTGGCTATGACGTCATGCAGGAGCTGAACGAATCTCTTATCTATGTTCGCATCAAGGGATTTGGCACCAGCGGGCCCTATGCCAACTACAAGTGCATGGATATGGTAGCCCAGGCGGCCGCCGGCGCGTTTTCCATTACCGGGGAAGCTGACGGTCCCCCTATGCGACCGGGGCCGACCATGGGTGACGCAGGCACGGGTGCGCAGGCCGCCTTGGCGGTATCGGCAGCGTACGCGCAGAAACAGCGTACGGGGGAGGGACAACTCATCGAACTCTCCATGCAGGAAGCCATGACTTACTATATGCGTACTGCTATTTCCGAGACTGGATTCGGCCAGGTACCGACGCAACGCAGTGGTAATGGCGGCAGTCCTTTTATGTCACTCTATCCCTGTGCTCCAGGTGGACCAAACGACTATGTGTACATCATGGCCGTGAATCCGCGCATGTGGAACGGGGTCTGCAAAGCCATTGGCAAACCGGATCTACTCAAGGAGCCGCGATTCGAAAACTCCAAGAAGCGCCGAGAGCATGTCGCCGAGTTGTTCAAAGAGATCACCAACTGGACCCGCAGACACACCAAACGGGAAGCCATGGAGATCTTCGCGGAAGCCGGCATCTGTGCCGGTCAGGTGAACGAAACCCACGACCTGTTCACCGATCCACATCTATTGGAACGTGGATTTATCCACGAAGTTGAGCATGCCGATCACGGCAACATCAAACTGTTGGGGTGGCCGGCGAGGATGTCGAAAAGCAAAGTGGCAATTCAACCGGCACCCTTACTCGGTCAACACACCGATGAGGTGATCGCCTCCGACCTTGGACTCGAGCAGCAGGAAATCGACACACTTCGGGATGAAGGTGCCATCGGGCGTGAGATGCTGGACCGGGCACAGACGTAACTAGCTCCTCCCACGAACCTCGCTTCGTCGCCCTGGAAAACTGTTAGCTCTGCATGTGCCCTGTCAATAGGCTCCAACGGTCAGCGCAGGAACGTAGGTGATCATCAACACCACTATCGCCAATATCATCAGGAACGGAAGCGTGCTCCGGTAGACCTCAATGAGTGGTCGTTCCAGACGGTAGGATGCTAAGAACAGATTCATGCCCACCGGCGGTGTCAGGTAGCCCAGTTCCAGGTATACAAGGAAAATCATTCCCAGGTGCAGGGGATCGAGGGATACGCCGATGGCACCCATGTGGATCCCAGCCTGAGAATCCCGGACACGGTCTTGAATATGTGCTCTGGGATGGATGCCCCGACGAGACTGTCATAGGTGCCCTGGACCTCGATCTCCCACTGGCGTGCCACTGCGGGAGTCACTTCATGTACCACCAGACCATGCATCTTCATCGCCTCGATCGCACCGTCTTCGAATCGTCTGATTTCCGCTTGTGCTTGTCCACAGGCTTTGCGGGCAGCAGCCAGCAGCAGGGGTCTGATCTCCTTGGGAATCTGTGTCCAAGCTTTCTCCGACACCACCAGTGCACCGGTTAGAGGTGCCCACTTCATGGCAGTCATGTGGTTGGCCAGGCCGAACCACTGAGTGGCGAGCGCCATCACGGGGGGTGCAGTGAAGCCGTCGATCAAGCCGGACTGCAGGCCGGTATGCATCTCGGTTAGAGGTAATGGTACAGGCTTGTAGCCACCTTGTTTAAGGGCTTTCGCCCAGGCAGCATCGCCGGTACTGACTCTGATGTGCAGCGACTTTGCATCCGCCGGATACACCACCGGTTTGTTGGTGAACAGGTAAACCCAACCGACATCACTCCAATCCAGTACCTTGAAGCCTCGGGCAGCGAGCACCGCTTCCAGTTCCGGGCTCACCCGGTCGCGCACGTAATCCAGTTCCGCATTGGATTTGAGCAGCATCGGTGTCTCAAGTACGCGCATCTCTGTGGCGATCTGGGAGAGACCCTCCTGCCCGGAAAGTGCTGCGCCATGCAGCTGGCCAATTCTCATCTTGCGCACCATATCCGGCTCGTTACCAGCCACGCCGCCTGGATAGATGCGTACCTGGACCCTTCCTCCCGATAGCTGTTTCCAACTCTGCGCCATTTCACGCAGTGCGATATGCCACGGGGAGCCGTCCGGAGCGGCTGTACCGATCTTGATGGTCTGGGCGAATGGGGATCCCGAGCTAATGGAAATGACTAAGATAAGCAGTAAAGCAGACACGGGATGTTTCATGGCAGTTCCTCCTCGACGCTTACGAACAATGCAGGGATACGCGCTTCAAGCCATTTGGCCCGGTCCTGGGCGATGGTGTTTTCGAGCCGCAAAGAGGGAACTTCATCGGCATCCACTGCCATGGCCTGCGCCAGCAACTGCCGAAATTCGATCAGATTCTGCTGCTGGACCGCCACCACCTCGGCGAGGGCAAGGTGTACCGATGCGCGTTTTCCCTCGGAGAGTGTGACGGCGCGCCGATAGTGGCTGCGAGCCCGTTTGACACTGCCGCCCATGCGACTGCCTTCGAAGGTGATGAAGAACTCGTGGGCTGCGCCCGAGTTGTAGCTTTCATCGAGTTCAAGAACCCGTTCCACCAGGGCAGCCGCGATGGCGACTTCCGCGATCAGAAACGGATCGTCCTTGGCCGCGGTGAGCGCCCCAGCCCAACTGACACCGGCCCAGTAGAGCAGGGATACATCGCGCAGATCGGTATCGCGCAGAGCTTTCGCGCGACTATTGCGCAGCTTTTGTGTAAAACCCGGGTGACGCACTACCAGTCCCCGCAGGGCGTAATCCCGTCCGCGCAGAAACAGCCTGCTGGCCCGGGCCCTCTGCCGCCGGGCTTCGACGTAGCTGAGTTCATCGATGCTGTCCGCCTGCAACTGGATCAGGTAAGCATATGCTGCAAAACCGGTCGCGGCTGACAGCAGCAGGCCTTCGTGCTGCGGCGAGACATCCAACAGGCGCTCGTAAGTCTTCAGGCCGAACGGGATCGCTTGGCGAACCAGATCGGGGTCCTCCTCGGATGTGAATACGCTGCCTCCTTCCGCTAGCGCATCCCCCAGTTTGTCGACCACCAGACGGTTAATCGAACATGCCGTCAGGTTCAGAACCGAAACTAAAACCAACAGTACAATTTTCAGGCTTCGTTCCATCAGATCACCTCCACTCAGATTTTCTCTCCATGCAGCGCCACAACCTCAGTCTGTTGTAGTGCAAGTGTAGGAGGAGCGGGATTAGGAAACCTGAAAGCACTGTTTGGATTCATTAGATACTTGTGATATGTCCTTATGGTTGAACCAGGATCGCATGATGGTTCACCATGGGGAGCACCGACATAGCCGGACAGGTGCGGAAGTGGATCTTCACTCGCTCTCTGGCAGAGATGGTGTATCTGCTCTGTAGAAAGCATTAAGACAGGCGTGGGACTTTGAATGGCTTCGTCCCTGCAGTACTATCGACCCCACAAATCGTGAGGAAAAGGCATGGATAGGCCGTTTCCGGCATATCAGGGTGATGATTCCTACACATTCGTCTGTTTTTCGCACGCGGATGCAGACGTCGTGTATCGTGAATTAGTGTGGCTTAGGGGCCAGGGATGCAATATCTGGTACGACGAGGGGATCACGCCAGGCAAGGAATGGACCCAGGAGTTGGCTGACGCGATAGAGGGTGCAGACCACTTTCTCTTCTTTGTTACCCCCGATGCAGTGCAATCCAAGTATTGCCGCGACGAACTCAATTTTGCCCGTAATCGCAACAAACAGCTGGCGTCAGTTCACCTCAAGCAAACACTGCTGACTGGTGGGTTAGAGCTCTCCATGGGATCGACACAAGCGATTTTGAGGTATGAACTGAGCCACGCAGACTACCTCGTGAAACTGCAGGCCGCTCTTGACCTAAACCGACAGGCGCCCGATCCGCCCACCGGAAAACTCGAAAACCTTGAATCCGGCTTCCGGGTAGGAGGCTGGCAGGTCGCCCCAAGCCGGGGAACTCTGACCAGAGCAGAGGAAGTGGTTCATCTGGAACCTAAGGTGATGGACGTACTCGTTTGCCTGGCGCGCCATGCCGGTGAGGTGCTCAAGCGGGATGAACTGCTGGACGAGGTCTGGCCCGGTGTCGTGGTACAGGATGAAGTGCTCAACCGATCGATCTCTCTGCTTAGATCCAGTCTCAAAGACGAACGCCGGGACCCGCGCTTCATCCAGACGGTGCCGAGAGTTGGTTACCGCCTGGTAGCACCGGTTCAGCCAGAATCGGAAGCGCCATCGATGCCTCACAGGAGGCCCTCTGCAGTTGTCCTCGGTGCTACACTGACTGTGGCGATCGTGGTGATCGTCGCCTATATGGCGGGACGATCAATAGAGGATAGCGGACTTGAATGGATACCCGATAGCGATATCGTCTCCATGGCTGTATTGCCTTTTGTGGATCTCGCTGGCGGAGACGATCAGGGCAATTTCAGTGCCGGGCTGACCGCCGAGATCATGAGTGATCTGTCTCGCGTCGAAGGCCTGCGTGTCATGTTACGGGCCCGGAATCCTGACGAGGATGTGTGTGCTGTCGGGCAGAGACTGGACGCGGCTACGCTGCTCTCGGGCAGTGTGCAGCGGGACGGTGCGCGCCTGCGTGTGACGTTCCGGTGGGTCAATGCCAACGACTGCTATCAGATATTGGCGGATAGTTACGAGCGCATGCTTGACGATATATTTGAAGTTCAGCATGCCATCTCGGAAGCGATTGTCCGCCGGCTGGCCAGGGCATTGGGAACGGACCTGACCTCCGTCCAACCAGCAGGACCTCCACCATCGCCGGAAGCCTACCAGCCGTTCCTGCTGGGTCGTCATAATCTGATCCTGGGACGATACGATCTGGAACACAGAGGAGAGGAATCGATCCGCCGCAGTATCAAGCTGTTTCAGGATGCGATTCAGCGGGACGCAGACCTAGCTGAAGCCTACCTGAGTTTGGCAGAAGCTTACATGCTGTTACCAAGCTACGCAGATACGCTGGCGAACGATCAGGAACCGATGAATAGTGCGCTTGCAGCTTTGGAAAGGGTTGAGGAGCTGGACGGGAATTCCAACCGTACCTATGCAGCCCGGGCATTTATTCATACCCTAAACCTTGAGTGGATAGAGGCCGAACGGCTGTTTCGAGCGGCCATTGCCCTGCAACCCAATGACGCCAATCTGCGCCACCGGTACTCACAGTTCCTGGGCAGGGTGGGCTACACCGACAGATCACTCGGGCAAGCGAAGCTGGCGAGAGATCTTGACGACGTTTCGCCTGTGCTGAAGTCTCGACTGGCAACAGCATACGTGGGGGCCGGTTACAATGACCTTGCCGCGGAGCAGTTTGCCCTTGCCCGAGCCGCGGGAATGGTGTCGGCTGTCAATGTGGGGTCAGGCCTTGTCTTGCTCTACCGGCAGAAGAAGTTTGAGGAGATGGTGCGACTGATTTCCGCACTACAGAACGAGAAAGGCCTCTCCACGAAGTGGGTAGCAGCTGTGGTCGAAGCACTGCAACATCCGGATGATGCGGAAGCTAACCGCCTTGGTATGGCCGAGTTTGCACAAGCTGCTGAAGCCGGTGATTTGTACCCACGTCTCCACTGGGGTGCGCTGATCCTGCTGCGGCAACCACAACTTGCTCTGGAGATTACCGATCAGCTCATTCAGGATCAGAGTCGGCACATTGCCGATGTGATGGAGTTCCTGTTCGCGGCAGAAGCAGCCGTGGTGAGAGTCCATCCCCTGTTTGCAGGCATCATTCGGCAGGTGAAACTGGATCTTTTCTGGGATATTCATGGCTGGCCAAAGGTATGCGAGCGAATCGATGGGGTAATCAGTTGTCACTAGACCTGCATGACGACATCGCATTGATTGCATCTGTAAAGAGCCGATCAAGGTAAGGAACCCTAAGCCGATGGCATGGATAAAACTAACTTAGGTTTCACTTCAACACGCATGGATGGAGTAGGATCAGCAACAGGATCAACTCAAGGGCACACGATTTGATGGATCTTGATTTGGGCTTCCAGCTTGACGATTGGCTGGTTTCCCCGCGGCAGGGAACACTGACCAGGGGAGCGGAAGTGGCTCAACTGGAACCCAAGGCGATGGGCGTTCTCGTTTGCCTGGCGCGCCATGCCGGGGAAGTGGTCAAGCGGGATGAACTGTTGCAGGAAGTCTGGCCCGGTGTGGTGGTGCAGGAGGAGGTGCTTAACCGGTCCATCTCGCTGCTACGCTCCAGTCTTAAGGACGACCACCGGGAACCACGCTACATACAGACGATCGCCAGAAGGGGATATCGCCTGGTGGCACCGGTTCGACCAATACCGGAAGCGCAATCCAGACTCCACAAAATAACCGCGCCAGCTATCCTCGGCAACGCACTGATGGTGGTGATCGTGGCAATGGTAGCCTATCTCGCAGGACGATCAACAGAGGATAACGGACCGGAATGGATCCCCGGCAGCGAAATAATCTCCCTGGCTGTACTGCCGTTTGTCGATCTCAGTAGTGGTGACGATCAGGGCAATTTCAGCGCCGGGTTGACCGCCGAGATCATGAGTGACCTGTCCCGGGTCGAAGGGCTGCGAGTCATGTTACGGGACAGGAATCCGGACGAGGATGTTTGTGCTGCCGGGCAGAGACTGGACGCCGCTACTCTGCTCTCGGGTAGTCTGCGGCGGGATGGTGAGCGCCTGTGGGTGGGGGGTCAATGGGTGAATGCCAGCGACTGCTACCAGATCAGACTGTGTGAAAACGTTATATCTGTTATACTAACGCCTGCACTAAGGCGAGGTAGAACATGAAGCGTTTTATCGCAGGTGAAGACCGGTCCCAAAGCACTTTATTCCCAGAACGCATAGATGATTATGTCACCGAAGA
>PVBE010752909.1_pt1 | contig 16379 bp, 13 predicted proteins | sample 1631181 | NCBI WGS metagenome assembly PVBE01 (sample SAMN08397723, study PRJNA350692) | Marine metagenome, whole genome shotgun sequencing project. | isolation source: water | place: Pacific Ocean | collected 2012-04
CCTCGTCCTTAAGTCGAACAATCATGGCGCTGATTGTTTTTCTAACATCGGCCATTTGCATGGCCGGGTCTGGTCTTGCGTCGCAATTCGAGCTTCCCGACCTCGTCGCGCCGGGAAGCTATCAGCTCGAGATGGGATACACCTATCTAAGAGAAGCGGATACATCCCCGGATACCAGCACCCATTCCTTGCCCGCTCCCACCTTCATTACGGGAGTTATCCCCAATCTGGAAATCGAACTCCTCGGGGACGGTTTGATCGTTATTGATTCCGATCCGGGAAGTAGCACGGAAGATGGAAGTGACTTTTCCATGTTCGGTAAGTTCGGAATCACTTCGGAAAACGGATGGATTCCAAGCACGGCGGGCAGGGTCGGCTTGAGCTTCCCGACAGGCGGGGGGAACGTCACCAGTGATGGATTCGACCCCTCTTTCACCTTCATCGCCGCTTGGGCGGTTGGGAAGAACGTGGAATCGCTTCCCTTGCCCGAGGAAACCACACTCTATCTGAATTTCGGTTTTGCCGGCCCGACCAACGGAAGGTCGGATTCCAATCGTTACTTCCAATATTCAACAGTCGTTACCTTGGCCTTTCCCATCGTCGGAGACCTGAGTGGGTTCGTGGAGTATTTCAACTCTGTATCGACTCGAAACATCGCGGACACCCATTCCATGGACGCAGGGGTTGGGTATCAATTCACAAATCAGTTCTATACCGAGGTGACGTTCGAGGCCGGATTGAACGACGCGGCATCCGATTTCGGATCGAATCTTCTGCTTGCGTGGACCTTTTAGGGAAGAGCCAAAGAGGGTTGGTTGGATTCTTCGAGTATTTCAGAAGTGTTGCCGCCGAGGGCGGAGCCGGTCCTCCTTCTCCGGACGCGGCGCTGGGCCATGGGCTCAACGAAAACCTCTCCCTCAAGAAGTATAGGGTGAGGTTTTCGTCATTATTAGATGAAAGAAGCTTGAGAACTCTGCCGAAGAGCTGAGGACGTGAGGATTGTTCCCGTCCTTGTTGTGCGTGAGATGTAAGCGCGTTGGGCCGTAAAGCGGAAGTGGAGGGAAATGACATGCCGAAAACACAATTGAAAGTCGTCTTCTGGGGGTTGCTCGCCGCTACGCTTGGCGTTCTGCTGCTTCCGTCACAGGCCGTGGCCCAGGGCGCCTCAACGCTCAGCGACGGCAACACCGCGTGGCTGCTCACCTCGACGGCGCTGGTCCTGTTCATGACCCTTCCCGGCCTGGCGCTGTTTTATGGCGGCCTCGTCCGCGCCCAAAACGTGCTGTCGGTCCTGATGCACTGTTTCACCATCTGCTGCCTGGCTTCGGTCCTGTGGCTCGTCGTCGGTTACAGCCTCGCCTTCGGCGACGGAGGCTCCGCCAACGCGTGGATTGGCGGTCTCTACAAGGCATTTCTCGTCGGCGTGGGTCTCAACACCATGAGCGGCGACATCCCCGAGACTGTCTTCTTCATGTTCCAGATGACCTTCGCGATCATCACGCCGGCGCTCATCGTCGGCGCCTATCCGGAGCGGATGAAGTTCTCCGCCATGTTCCTTTTCACCGCCCTGTGGATCCTCATCGTTTACGCGCCGATCTGCCACTGGGTGTGGGGCGGCGGCTGGCTCGCCAAGCTTGGGGTCATGGACTTCGCCGGTGGCCTCGTCGTGCACCTGAGCGCCGGCATGGCAGCGCTCCTTGTTGCGATCCAACTCGGCCGCCGCAAGGGCTTTCCAACGGACATCAAACCACCGCACAACCCGGGCATGACGATGGCCGGTGCGTGCATGCTCTGGGTCGGCTGGTTCGGGTTCAACGCTGGCAGCGCCCTAGCCGCCAATGGTAGCGCGGGCATGGCGATGACAGTGACCCACATCGCGGCCGCCACAGCCTCGCTGACGTGGATGTTCGTCGATTGGATCAAACAGGGAAAACCCACCCTCGTCGGTATTGTCACCGGCGCCATCGCGGGCCTAGCGACAATCACGCCGGCATCCGGCTTCGTGGGTCCGGTCGGTGCCATCATCATAGGCTTCGCTGCCGGTATCGTCTGCTCCTACGCGGTTAATATAGTCCGGGAGAAGTGCAAGGTAGACGACTCCCTCGATGTTCTCGCCGTGCATGGAGTAGGGGGTGCGTTGGGCATCATTCTGGTCGCGTTCTTCGCTGCCGAAAATCTAGGTGGCCTTGGCTTGGCCAAAGGCATGACAATCGGCAAGGCTCTTGGGGTTCAAATTGTGGGCGTGGTAGCCACTGGCATCTGGGCTGTGGTGCTGACCTTCATCATTCTTAAGATAGTCAACGCTCTCGTCGGTCTGCGCGTCGACGAGGAACACGAGGTCCAAGGACTGGATCTCGCGACCCACGGCGAACGAGGCTACGAACTCTGACCCCACCACAAGGTGTCGCCGCAACCATCGAGGGCGCTGTGCGAGCGTTTTGTATCTACAAAACCACGAACTAAAAAGCGTCTACAGGAGATATTCAGATAGTCCTTGCCGTGGCGAAATCCCCGGGTCCAAAGGACTGAAGAAACTCCACGGTCTTGTGGCGCTGCTTTGCCGGTTGGAATAGCCGTATCTTCAACAAAAACCACAATCTGACAACTGGGTGCGCCTACCTCTTGGATCTTCCGCTATTAAGTTAGTCCATAGGGTTCTCGTACGCGCTGGAAACAAAACTAATCCACCCTTGCCTGTAAATATCTCCCGTAAAACCTATTCCTGATACAAATTTCCGAGGAACCATTCTGCCTCCGGAGACCTGCGAGAAAATTCCGTTCGTTCAGACGCCCCTCACCCAATATGTAAATCTGTAGGCAGGCATACCTCGATTTTGTATTGAATACGTTCGAAATTCTTTTAGGCACTGGACCTCTGATGACAATTTGCCAGCGCGGAGCCGTTTTGTGAGCGAAGCCATGTAGCCCTCGGGGTGATCTCAGTTACATCTATCCCGCTGAAGGAACGAGTGGGTGGGCAATGCAGTGTCCAAAATCACAAGCGCCGTGACAGCGGAAGAGAAGATGAATCCGGTAACCAATGAAGAAGATGACCAGACGGGATAAGGTATACTGCCACTATTGCCCAAAGGGCACCAGATTCGGAGAGAATAAAAAGGGGCTGGGATCAGTTTCTCCTCAATATTCAAACATGATCTCAAACAAACTGCCAGATTGTAAGAAACCCAAGGTTTTGAAAGGTGCAGCTATTTTAAATCCAGCCCAGATTTTTCTTCGAAATGCGCTCAGAATCCACAAAACTGGAACTGAAAAAATTCAATATCTTTTGTTGACATATGTTGTTAATCGTTATTTAATGCTAGCGGGGCTCTGGATGGATGTGTTCTGACACTTGCCCCTCCTTCCCTGCCAGGTTGACCCAACCGCACCGCCGGTTGGGATGAGTCTAGTCCTGCATTCCTGTCTCGGCTACAAGATGAGGCGTGGAGCCGTCTGGATCCTTAGCTGATGGATTCGGCATGCAGGAGAGTTAGTTTCCGCGACCTGGCGAGCCAAACGCGGAATCGTTGGTATGTAACAATTAGGGAACCTAAGGGGGAGGAAGCCATGGCAATGGCTCCAGAAGAACCCAGACAGCTCTTGTATGGGATTGACGACGTTCCGTCGACAGGGCGATCGATCGCCTTCGGTCTCCAACACGTTCTCACGATGTTCGGCGCCACGGTCAGCGTCCCTTTGATCCTCAAGGGCGCCCTTGGATTTGATGCCGTGCAAACAGGCATCCTCGTCACGGCGGTCATGCTGTGCTCGGGGGTCGCGACAATTCTTCAGGTAACAATCGGCAGCCGGTTGCCCATCATTCAGGGCGTCTCCTTCTCTTTCCTGGCCGCTTTCTTTTTCATCGCCGGCCAGTTCAAAGGCCCCGAAGCGATGCAATACATCGCGGGAGGGATACTGTTGGGCGCCATCGTGGAGATGGCCGTCAGTTGGGGGCGCCTCGTCGGATTGGTCCGGAAAATCCTCACCCCGATAGTGATCGGTCCGGTGATCATGCTCATCGGACTGGCGCTATTCGCCGTCGGCGCGCCGCAGGCGGGACTTCACTGGCCAACCTCCATCCTGACCATCTTGTTGATCTTCTTGTTCTCGCAGGTCTGGTCTAAGAAAAGCCTGCTGCTGCGGATGTTCCCTATCTTCATGGCCATCTTGGTGGTTTGGGTCCTAAATCTCATCCTGAGCCAAGCGGGAGCGTATGGACCCAAGCATCCAGGCTACATCAACCTTGGCCTGGTCGGCGCCGCGCCATGGTTCAAATGGAGCACAGATAGCATCATCCTGCCCTGGGGCCCGCCGAAGTTCCATATCGGGTTCTTCTTCGCCATCCTGGCGGGATACCTGGCGTCGATGATTGAGAGCTTCGGCGACTACCACGCCATTGCTGCTACTGCACGCGCACCCAGGCCCACCAACGAACAGTTAAACAAGGGCATCGGGGCCGAGGGATTAGGGTGCTTTATCACTAGTCTGCTCGGCGGATTTGCCAGTACGAGTTACTCGGAAAACATCGGGCTGGTCGGCATCACGCGGGTGGCCTCCCGACGCGTAGTCTTCATGGCCGGGATCATTCTCATCGCCTTGGGGCTCATCTCCAAATTCGGAGCGATCATCTCCACGGTTCCGGCCCCCTTGGTCGGTGGGCTCTACTGCGCGCTATTTGGCCTCGTTGCAGCCATCGGTATCCAGCAGGTGGCCAAAGCCGATCTCCACTCCGACCGAAATCTGTTGATCATCGGGTTCATCCTCTTCATGGGGCTGAGCCTGCCCGCGTACATGAACGGTCTTCCACCCTTCAAGGTCGACGGTGCGGCCAGAATGCGGGCCATCTTCGGAAGCGGGTTAGGAAACATCATCGTTTCTCTGGCCAGCAGCGGAATGGCCGTGGCAGCGATCCTGGGGCTAATCCTGGACAACTGGATTCCGGGAACAAATAAAGAGCGGGGTGTCGAAGCGGTCGAACAGGAACCTAACGCCCCCATCACGTAAGGCGGGCGGGCGCAAAAGCACGGTCCGCTCTCAGGTCGATACGCGAAGGAGGCCCCCAGGGGCCTCCTTCGTTTTTTCATGCCGGCGCATGGATGCGTGTCCACGCAACCCGGCCGCGGAACCCCCGCCGGCACCGTCTCGTCCGGGACCACCGCCGTCGAACCGGATGCGTCCGGAGGTCTTAAAGCCGCGCGCTATCTGAGGCCGAACAGACGTTGGGCGTTCCGGTAAGCGACTCCGCGCGCCGTCTCCGGGCGCAGGTAGGGAAGCAAACCGGCGCGGACCATGCGTATCGCCCCCTCATACTCCTCGCGGCTGTGGGCGTCGGTCCCAATCATGAAGCGATCCGGAAAATCCTCGATGAGCCGGCGCCAGGCGGCGGCCGGCCCCGCCGAGTCGAAGATCAGCTTCACGGGGAAGCGTTCGACCAAACGGTTCCGGAGGACAGGCGGATAGCGGAAGGAAAGCTCACAAAAAAGGTTCGGGTTTCGGGCGAGGAGGGGGCGCACGTCCGACGCGGCGGAGTTTGACCCGCAGTGATTCCAGAGAACGCGGCCGCGGCGGTCGCTCGCCAGCAGCCGCTCCAGTTGGGCCGCACTGTCCGCGTCGGGTTCCATATGAATGGTGATGAAGGCCCCGTACCCGGACGCCAACGCGTAGAAACGGCGGATGGCGGGGGCGTCGGCCCGGATTTTTCGCCGGAGCCCGGGATTCGACGAGGAGCGCCGGTTGTTGACGAAAATTTCGCCTATCCCCTTGATGCGCCCCGCCCTGAGGTCCTCCTCCGTCCGGCGCAGAAGGTCCCTGAACGCCGGGTTTTCCGCGTCCTCCAGGGCCGATACGCCGCCGGTCCGGTAGACGCGGTTGAGCTCTGCCTGCCCCCCAAACGCGATGAGCCGGCCTCCGAGCACCCGCGCATAATCGACCCACGCGGCGCGCCCGCCCCGTTTCGCTCCGGACCCGGCCCACCGGACGCCGCTGCGATCCATCCGGTCTTTGATTTCCGACGGGGAAATTCCGGGGTCGGGATGCAGATGAAGGTCCGCGATGGGAAGGGTCCGGACCAGCTTTGAACTTTCCGGATTCATTTGCGCGGTCTCGCAGCCCGACAAAGACAACACCGCCAGCGCGGCGGCCACCATCCAACCCCGCTTACGGCCCCCGGAAATCCCCCCCGCATTGCTTTTTCCAGTCGAGATCATGAACGGTCTTTCCTCCTCATGGCGTGCGCCCACCCGGCCCCGCACCACGTGGACTTCCCTTTCCATCGGATCCGGCGAAAACCTCCCTCGGGGAACCGCCGGATCGGCATCGATCAATCTAGGCTTTTCATCCGGAACTTCAATGGTGATCAAACTTTTTCCGATCATCAGCGGCGTCGCCGGTTGATGAAAAAATCAGTCGGCGGCCGGGATTCCTCAGATCCCTTGCATGCAGGGCCGGCCGTTTTGGAAGGTGATGTCAGGAAAAGAGCGCCCCCGGGAGCGTCTACGGGGAGACAACGGATTACAACCATGCGAAACTGTTTCCGGTTCGGGATCACCTGAAGCTGATTTACGATCTGGAGGGGGGGTCTGTTGAGCCCCGCCCCGCATTCCAAAGGAGGCCCGGTTTGCCCGCACCCGCGCGCTTGACCTACATCCAGTGCGTCCACTGAGCCTGGTGCTTTCTGGCGACCGGGCGGTTGCACGACCTGAAGAAAACCTATCGGGACCGGCTCGAGATCCGGTACAAGACCTTCCTCCTGGCCCCCACACCGGAAGCCCGATCGCTCAGCAAGGAAGAGATCCTCGGCCATTGGTCCATGGTCAAGGAACACTCGGGGGGCGAGCGGGTCAACCCCGCGCTCATGGCGACCCGCGATTTCCCCTACCCCCACTCCATGCCCGGCGCGGTGGCCATCAAGGCGGCCGCGGCCCAGGGCCCGGAGGCCGAGGCCCGCTACGTCGAGCGCATCGAGGAGGCCCACCTGGTGGACTGCCTCGACATCGCCGACGACGACGTCCTCATCGGCCTCGCCCGCGGCCTCGGGCTGGACCTCCCCCGGTTCGAGGACCTCTACCGGAACACCGATTTGGAACAGGCCGTCCGGCGCGACCACCAGGAAGCCTCGGAACGGGGAATCCACTCCACCCCCACCGTCGTCCTGCCCGACGGCCGCCGCGCCGTGGGCGCCCAGCCCAAAGAAGTTTACGAGACCATCGTCCAGGATCTTTTGGGGAGCTGATCCGCCCGAATCCACCGATTCGTGGAATCAACCGGCCATTCCGAGGTTATAGAGAGAAACGCCTCGTTCCTGCCTCGGGAGACCGGAATGATGAGAGCTTTCACGACGCTGACGCTGGCGGCGGTCCTGGGCCTGGGCGTCGGGAGCGCCGGTCCGGGCGTTGAAACCGCCTTGGCCGCCGGCGAGAAGCCGCTCTTCCCCACCTGGGGGTGGAAAACGAACTTCAAGAAGCACTCGGTTTCTTATGAGGAGATCTTCTCCGGAGGCCCGCCGAAGGACGGCATCCCCGCCGCCGACAAGCCGAAGTTTGTGTCCCAGGAATCGGCCGACAAGTGGGTCAAAGACATCGAGCCCGTCGTCGTCGTCGAGCACCGGGGAAAGGCCAAGGCGTATCCCCTCCAGATCCTCACCTGGCACGAGATCGTCAACGACACGCTGAACGGCCTTCCGGTGACTGTGACCTTCTGTCCGCTCTGCAACGCGGCCATCGCCTTCGACCGCAGGCTGGACGGGCGCCTGCTCGATTTCGGCACGACCGGAAAGCTCCGATACAGCGACCTCGTCATGTACGACCGGCAGACGGAATCATGGTGGCAGCAGTTCACGGGCGCGGCCATCATCGGCGACCTCACCGGCAGGAAGCTGAAGATGGTCCCGGCGGCCCTCGTGGGGTACGGCCACTTCAGGAAGTCGTATCCGGGCGCGCCGGTCCTGTCCAAAGACACCGGCCACAGGCGGCCCTACGGCCGGAATCCCTACGTCGGCTACGACAACATCAAGGGCGTCCCCTTCCTTTTCCGCGGACCGACGGACAAGCGCCTCCCGCCGATGGAGCGCGTCGTGGCGGTGACCCTCGGCGACCGTGACAAGGCCTACCCCTACTCGGTCCTGGCGAAACGGCGCGTCGTGAATGACCGGATCGGAAGCCGGGGCGTCGTCGTCTTCCACGCCGACGGCGCCGCCTCCGCCCTGGGCGGCCCGAAGATCGCTTCGGCGAGGGACATCGGCGCCACCGGGGTGTTCGACCCGAACCTGAACGGCAGGAAGCTGACGTTCCAACCGGACCCGAAGGGCATACGCGACGTACAGACCGGAAGCCGCTAGAACGTCCTCGGTCTTGCGGTGGACGGCCCCCTGAAGGGGAAGAAGCTGAAGCCGATCCTCCACGGCAACCACTTCGCCTTCTCGTGGTTCGCGTTCAAACCGAAAAGCGGCGTCTACCTGCCCTGAAACCATTCCGTCGGCGAAAGCGGACGGCCCCGGGCGGCGGCCCGGCTCAGCCACGCCGCGCCGGAACCCGGAACGCCAGGACGTGGCTCACCAGCAATGCGGGCGCGATGACCGTGGGAAGGAAATACGCGGGTCCCATTTGTGCGATCACTCCCAGGCGCGTTCCCTGAAACACCGCGTAGAGCAAGTCCAGCGTTCCCTCGATGTTGAACGCCCAAACGAGGGGAATCGCAAGGACAGAACCGGCCCGTAAGAGACCCAGGGCGATGAGCGCGGGGATCGCCGCGGCCGGTCGGCCCCTCAAGAGGAGGGGGGGGATTTTCGGGACTGCAGGGCCGGCCGCGGAGCGATTTCCAGGAGCAGGAATATCCGCTGGTCTCCGCGCTGAATGAGGAGGAGGGTCTTCTCGCCTTTCAATCCGCGAAGAATTTCCCGAAATCCCTTTTCGGACCGGACGGCCTGCAGACCGATGGAGCGGACGATGTCTCCGCGTCTCACGCCGGCCCGGTCCGCGGCGCTTCCGGGGTCCACGGCGGCGACGATCAAGCCGGCCGGGTCTTCGAGCCCCAGCCGGGACGCCATGGAGGACGAGAGCGGGCGAAGGTCCAATCCAAAGGGCGGGTGCGCCGGCCTGGCCGGTTTCGACGGACCGATCTTGGAGGCCGTCCGGGATTCCCGCAGCTCCCGGACCATCACCTGAATCACCAGGCTCTCTCCGCCGCGAAAGACCTGAAGGGTCGTGTGTGCGCCGATCCCCGCCCGAGCCAAGGCCCTTCCGAAATCCTGACTCCCCCGCAGGCGCAGACCGCCCAGGGACAGAATCACATCACCGGCCCGGAGGCCCGCCCGGCCGGCCGGGCCTCCCTCCCGGACGCGGGCGATCAGCCCCCCCCCCGCCCGGGGGAGTTTGAAGTAGCGCGCCAGGTCCGGGTCCAACTCCTGAATCGAGACGCCGATCCAACCCCGCCGGACCCTGCCGTGCGCGCGAAGGTCGGGGAGCAGGCGCTTCACCAGATTGATGGGAATGACGAAGCCGATCCCGGGCGCGCCCGAGACAACGGCCGTGTTCACGCCGATGACCTCTCCCCGAAGGTTCATGAGCGGTCCGCCGCTGTTGCCCCTGTGGATGGGGGCGTCCGTCTGGAGGTACCCGCTGAAAATCGCGCCCTCCAGCGCCCTCCCCTTCGCGCTCAGGATTCCGGCCGTCACGGTCTCCTCCAGGCCGAAGGGGTTTCCGATCGCCAGGACCCATTCGCCCACGCGGGCCCCGGCGGAATCACCGAGCCGCGCGCCCGGCAGCGGTCTTTCCGGGCGAATCCGCAGGAGGGCCAAGTCCGTCAGGGGGTCCGCGCCGACCAGGCTCGCCTCCCGCCACTCGCCTCCGTAGAGCCTGACCCGGATCTCGGCGGCGCCCTCGACGACGTGGTGGTTCGTCAAGATCTCTCCCCGGGCGCCGATGAGGAAGCCCGTCCCGGACCCCCCGGAAGGGGGATTTTCGGCCGCCGCCGTCTCGTCCGGCCCCGCCCCGCCCGGATTTTCAAACATCCGGTCGAAGAACTCTTTCAGGTCCGTTGACAGCCCGCCCGTCGGCCCGCCCCTTCTCGCCCGGACGCCCGGGATTCGGGCGTTGACGTGCACCACCGAGGGCCTGAGCCTGTTGGCCAACCCGGCGAAATCGGGCGGGGACGCCCGCCGCGCCCATCCTTCCGCGGGAGGGGAGCCTTTGCTCGCGCGCGTCGGCGAGAGAGGCGACGCGGCGCATGACCCGAGCATCCAGCCCGCAAGCGCGAACGCCGCCCACCGGACGGCGTTAGACGCCGGTCGATTCGGCATCACCGAGAACCTCCCTCTTCGCCGCAGGCGCTCCGCCTTCAGCCGGGGATGCGGATCGTCCGCCGGACCCCGCACCGGCCATCCCGCCCCCGGCCCAAAAGGAAAAGCCCGGGGGCGCCTGCGGGCCCTCGGGCTTGCGTTGAACCATCGAAACATCCCCACGCGGATGCTTCATCCCATCGCGGCCGGGCCGCAACGGAATCAGGTGAAGTGGCCGAGCACGAATTCCAGCTTCGTCTTCCCCTCCGGAAGGGGAACGACAATCGCCTCTTTGTCGCAGAACGCTTCGCACAGTTGGCAACCTACACACTCCTTCTCGTGCACCCTGGCCACCGCCTGGACGTCTTCCCAGTCCTCGGCGTCTTCGAGGCTGATGCAATCGAACGGACAGATCTCGACACAGTAGTTGCAACCGTTGCACAACTCCTCGATCACAACCGCCTTGGGCATCTCTTTGGGCCGGATTCGGGGGATGACCTTCCCGTTTTCGTCCAGGATGCACTCCACCGGGCAATGGCGGCCGCAGACATCGCAGTCGATGCACAAACCCGGGTCGATGACGTACAATTGGTCCCGTCGGCCGGAAATCGCGTCCGTCGGGCACTTGATCTCACAGATGCTGCAACCGATACACGTATCCGCGATGAAGTGAGCCATTTGAACCTTCCGATTTTTCGCGCGTGGTTCGGGCGTAGGCGCTCCACACCGCACCTTTAACCCCCATTGATTCGAGTATAGGAAGGGGCGGCTGGGCTGTCAACGCGGATTTCGACTTGACCCGCTCCCGTCCGCCGGTCCATATTGAAAGGGTCTTATCACGGAGGAATGAGACAAGATGGAACAATTTCTGGAAATCTTCCTGAAGCCGGATAACATCCCGATTTCCGGCATGTTGCTGATCGTGATCTTCACGGTTTGGCTCTCCCTCAAACAGGCCTTCGCGAACGACAGGCTCATCAAGGAAGGCAAGAAAGACAAAATCTACGACGACATGATGAAATAGGGAAAAACTTCCGCTCCGGCGTCATCCCCGCTCTCGAGACGCACCCAAACTGTCCATCCGGAACCGGGCCGCTGTATCGGAACCGGCGGCGGAAAGCGCCCATGCTCGTCATCATCGCAGTCTCCACGATTCTCGGTTTCATCCTGATCTTTCTGCTGAAGCGCTCCTCCACACCCATCGCGATGGAAGAGGCCTATTACCGGCAGGACGCCCCCGGGACGGCGGCTTTGGGAGAGATGGTTCCGGAAGAGTTCAAGGAAATTTGCGTGGACCTCGTGGAGGCCGTGGGGCTGCGGGTCCAATCGGTCGAGTCTGAAGAGCCGGGCGTCATCGACATCACGGCGTTCTACGACCACCCCGTCCTGGGCGGGACCTACCTGGTCAACGGCCTTCTGTCCCCCACGGACCAAGTCTTGGACTCGGCCCCGGTCATCGGCCTCAGCAGCGCCGTCCACCAGGAGCGGGCCATGAAAGGGATCTTCATCACCACCGGGTTCTTCTCGCAGGAGGTGGACAAGATTGCGGAAGGGGCGCCCGTTGAATTGATCAACAGGGATCGCCTCGCCGAACTCCTGGAAGAGTATGGAATCGCAAGAATGGAAAAACGGCTAAGCGAGCAGAATCCAGGAGAACACCGCGAGGAGTAACGTCAGGCCGAAACCCATCCGGACGGCGCAGCCGTGCCACCACAGATGCCGCCGTTGTGATTCTTCGGGGTCGCCTTCAGCAAAATGACGCATGTCGGCTCCTTAAGACAAATATCCATTCCGATCCGCGCAAGGGGCCATGGAGCCCCGAGCCAGGAGAATAAGGAAACAGATGCGCACCGCCCTGTCAAGACCATCGGATCCGGGGAGCGGCCGGGGCGGGCGGCATCGACATTTCCGCCCCATGAGACCGGACGCCGGAGGACTGCATGAAGCTCGCCATCTTTGAAACCTTGCCGCAAGACCCCATCGGCCCCCGTCTGGGCCTCGTCCTGGATGACGGGTCGGTGATCGACATGAACCTCGCGCTGACGATCGCCGAGGCCGGCCGGCGCGACCCCGGGGCCATGGCGTTGCGGACCAAATGGGCCCGGGACGGCGTCCTCGGATTCATCCGGGGCGGGCGGGAGTCCGACGACGCCGCCGACCGGGTGATCGATCTCGTCCAATCCAGCCGGGAGAAAGGCGAGACGCTGAAAGGCGCCAAGGTCACCGCCGTCGTTCACCCGGCGGGCGGCCTGCGGTTTCACGCCCCCCTCCCCCGGCCGGGCAAGTTCGTCGCCATCGGCTTCAATTTCAGCGACCACATCGAGGAAAATCCGAACAAGCCCAGGGCCCGCTACCCCATGGGCTTCATTCAGGTCCCCCGGGCCATCACCGGGCACGAGGCCCCCATCGTCCACCCCCGGCACACGAAGGAGGTGGATTACGAGGTGGAGATCGCCATCGTCATCGGCAAGGGCGGGAAGGACATCCCGGCGGAGCGGGCGATGGAGCACGTCGCGGGCTACACCATCTTCAACGACATCAGCGCCCGCGACCTCCAGCGCGGCGAGATGAAATTCGGCATGCTCTTCATGGGGAAAAACTTCGACGGATTCGCGCCGATGGGACCGCACCTGGTCACGGCGGATGAAGTCCCCGACCCCGACGACTTGACGCTCCAGACCTGGGTCAACGACGAGCCCGAGCCCCGGCAGGACGGCAACACGCGGGACATGATCTTCAAAATGCCGGAGTTGATCTCCCACTGGTCGAAGATGACGCTCGAGCCCGGGGACATCATCTCGACGGGCACCCCGTCCGGCGTGGCGACGTTCCGCGAACCCCCCGAGGATTATTATCTCAAACCCGGCGATACGGTGCGCTGCGTCGTGAGCCGTCTCGGCGAGCTCCGCAACCCCATCGTAGCGGACACGGCGTAAACCGAACAGCGCGGCGGACGATCACCCGGCTTCGGAACCCGCGTCTCAGATGTCCTGAACCCACATCCTCCCTTGATTCCCGCCGGATTGGGTATATACTTGAACTTGCAGGATAAATGAATCACGGACCTGAATCCGTTCTCCGAGCCTCCGGGTGCTTGGACGCAAAAGCCATGACCCGCGGGCCGATAGGGTTGGGGGGGAGACCCGCCGGCCTCCCGTGCTTGGAAAGGAGAACGCGGGCCTCGGCGTAGAATCCTTCCGGGCCGGCGTTCCCTTGTGAACGCCGGCCTTTTCTTGTGAAAGGCGGTTCACCCGTCCGGAGGAAATTCATCCTGGCCCTTTACGACACATACGGCCGGCCGCACAACGATCTGCGGATCTCCGTGACCGACCAGTGCAACTTCCGGTGCCAGTATTGCATGCCGGAGGAGGGGATGGTCTGGCTGCCGAAGGAACAGATCCTTTCCTTCGAGGAAATCGCCCGGGTCGTGCGCGTCACGTCCGACCTCGGCTTCGACAGCTACCACCTGACGGGCGGGGAGCCCTTGCTCAGAAAAGAGATTGACCGGCTGCTCCGGATGATGCTCGAGATCAGCCCGGACATGGATCTGGCGCTGACGACGAACGGCGTCCTCCTGCCTCAGGCGGCCAAGGGCCTCTACAACGCGGGCCTCAGGCGGATCAACATCAGCCTGGACACCCTGAAGCCTCACAAGTTTCTCGAGATCACCCGCCGGGACATGTTCCGGCAGACCCTCGACGGCATTCAGGCCGCCGCGGACGCGGGATTCCACCCCATCAAGATCAACGCCGTGGGCATCAACGGGTTCAACCACGACGAGTTGGAAGACTTCGGCCGGTGGGCGCGGGAGACCGGGTATATCGTCCGGTTCATCGAGTACATGCCCCTGGACGCCCAACACAAGTGGGAGATAAACAAGGTCCTCCCGGCCGGAAAGATCCTCGAGGGGCTCAGCCGCGCCGGGGAGCTCGAACTCGCCCGGGACAACCCCCACGACCCGGCCACCAAGTACCGCTACGAGGACGGCAAGGGCGAAGTGGGCGTGATCCCGACGGTGACGGAGCCCTTCTGCGCCACGTGCAACCGGATCCGACTGACGGCGGACGGCATGATTCGGACGTGTTTGTTCTCGACCGTCGAGCACGACGTCAAGTCGCACCTGCGGGGCGGCTCGGACGACGAAACCATCAAGGAGTGGCTCGCCGGCGTCGTCCTCACGAAGACCCCCGGCCACCTGATCGGCCAGAAGGAGTTCGTCCAGCCCGAGCGGGGCATGAGCGCCATCGGAGGTTAGCCGAGCGGCCACGCGCCTTCGGAATCGGCCGCAAACCGCTTGACACTTGAAGATCCGGGGCCTAAATTATATCCGACGATAAAAGTCGGATATAGCCTGAGCAGTCGGAGCAAAGATGCTCTCTCTCACGAAAAAGACCGATTACGCGATCCTCGCGCTCAGCCGCTTGGCCACCGTGGATGAGGGTCAGGTGATCAATGTGCGGGAGATTGCGACGCGATTCGACCTTCCCGCCGAGTTGTTGGCCAAGGCCATGCAGCGCCTGGCGCGGGAGCGTCTGGTCATCTCGCACGCGGGCCCCGCGGGCGGATATTCGTTGGCCCGCGACCCGGTTGATATCAGTGTGGCCGACATCGTGTTGGCCCTCGAGGGTCCCCTGAGGATAGCCGGCTGCTTCGATGAGGACAGTTCCAATCCTTGCGCCGCCATCGAAAAGTGCACCTTGCGGGAGCCCATCAAACGATTGCAAAAACGGCTCTTCGAACTGCTGGACGGCATCTCGCTGGCGGAGATGAGCCAAGACCTCGTTGGAGTGAGTGATGAAACTTCCCATCTACATGGATAATCACGCCACCACCCCGGTGGACCCGAGGGTGTTGGATGAGATGAATCCTTACTTCTCACAGGACTTCGGCAACGCGGCCAGCCGCAACCATGCCTTCGGTTGGCGGGCGGAGGAGGGGGTGGACGAGGCCCGGGCGCGCGTGGCGGCGCTGATTGGCGCCGATCCCAAAGAGATCATCTTCACCAGCGGGGCCACCGAATCGGACAACCTCGCGCTCAAGGGCGTGGCGGCGCTTTACAAGGAGAAGGGCAACCACATCATCACCAGCAAGGTCGAGCACAAGGCCATCCTGGACAGCGCCAAGACCCTGGAGCGCCAGGGGTTCGAGGTGACCTACCTCGTGCCGGACGAATACGGCCGGACCTCGGTGGAGAGCGTCGAGGAGGCCCTGAGAGACGATACGATTCTGGTGTCGATCATGCTGGCCAACAACGAGATCGGGACCATCAACCCCATCGCCGAGATCGGGCGGTGCGTCAAGGAGCGGGGGATCGTCTTTCACACCGACGCCGTCCAGGGGATCGGGAAGGTCCCCGTGGACGTCCAGGCCATGAACATCGACCTGCTCTCCCTGTCGGCGCACAAGATTTACGGCCCCAAAGGGGTCGGGGTCCTTTACGTCCGCCGGAAAAAACCCCGCATCCGTCTGGCCCCCATCATCGACGGCGGCGGGCACGAGCGCGGCATGCGGTCGGGCACGCTCAACGTGACCGGGATCATCGGCCTCGGCAAGGCCTGCGAAATCTGCGGCGAGGAGATGGAAACGGAAAGCGGACGCCTGATCGGCCTCCGGGACAAGCTCCACAACGAAATTGCCGAGCGGTTGGATGAGGTCCACCTCAACGGCCATCCGACCGAGCGGCTGCCTCACTCGCTCAATCTGAGCTTCGCCTACGTGGAAGGGGAGTCGATGCTGATGGGGCTCAACGACATCGCCATCTCATCGGGCTCGGCCTGCACGTCGGCGACGCTGGAACCCTCCTACGTCCTGAAGGGCATCGGACGCGGAGACGAGCTGGCCCATTCCTCCCTGCGCTTCGGCCTGGGACGCTTCAACACGGAAGGGGAAGTGGATTACACCATCGGGCGCGTGGTGGAAGTCGTCGCCCGCCTCCGCGAGATGAGCCCGCTGTACGAGATGGCCAAGGAAGGCGTCGACCTGAGCGCGATCGAGTGGGGCGAGCACTAACAGGTTGCGGAAAAACTCCGATGGGTTGGTGTTTTGGCCAAGATTCGGACCTTGCGCGCTGTCATTCCGAACGAGGTGAGGAATCGGCTCAAGCTCG